>Ga0302320_10015043_pt1 | contig 15940 bp, 13 predicted proteins | sample Bog_T0_3_FD_202130 | JGI IMG/M metagenome (GOLD analysis project Ga0302320, IMG submission 202130) | Peat permafrost microbial communities from Stordalen Mire near Abisko, Sweden - Bog_T0_3 | ecosystem: Environmental > Terrestrial > Soil > Wetlands > Peat | place: Sweden: Abisko, Stordalen Mire... | reverse complement strand
CCTTCAGCGGAACCTGACCGCGGGCGAGATCGCCGGCCAGGTCGTCTCCGTCCTCGCCCGCCAAAACGTAGAGGTGGGCCGCGACCGCTTGAATTTAGTCTTCATGGGCATGGGCGAGCCGTTTCTCAACTACGACAACTTCATGGCCGCCGTCCGCGTGCTGGTGAACGATGTCGGCCTCAGCCCGCAGCGCATGACGGTTTCCACCTCCGGCATCGTCCCCGGCATCGAACGCTTCGCCCAGGAGCCAGCCGAGACCCGCCCCAAGCTAGCCATCAGCCTCAACGCGCCCAACGATGAAGTCCGAACGGAAATCATGCCCATCAACCGCAAATGGCACATCCAGTCCATCATCGATGCCGTGCGCAAAGTAAAACTCCGCCCACGCGAGCGCATCACCTTCGAGTACGTTTTGCTAGGCAGCGTCACCGACCTCCCCGAGCAGGCAAGGGAAGTAGCCAGCCTCGTCCGCCGCACCGGCCTGCCTGCCAAGGTCAACCTGATCGCCTGGAACCCCGGACCGGGAATCCCCTACAAGATGCCATCCGCGGAAGCCGTAGAAGCCTTCCGCGCTCCGCTCGTGGCCGCAGGCATCCCAGCCTATCTGCGCAAACCACGAGGCCGAGACATCTATGCCGCCTGCGGCCAATTGAAGCGGACGGTGGACGAGAAAGGTTAAGAAAGGGGAATCTGATGAACAGGCAACCAAACGTGATTGAGATATATGGTAACAACGCTGCTGTCTTGTGTCCTGGGTGTCCGACAATTTTTCTCACTGCTAGCATTCATAGCAAGGGAAGAGATTGCCCAGTTTGTAGACTCTGGAATGCAAGGTTGGAGAAGGACAACAAGACTGTTACCTTCCAACAGATTACCGGTCCGGCTTCAGCTGCTGTTTTACCAGATGCCTTGGAGTAATCATCAAGCTTGGTTGACGATTATCTTTGAATTTCTCGGGAATCGAAGTCGGCAATACGCCGACTGTTCCACCACGTCCAACCTTGACGTTCGGGCTATTCCGCGCTACGGTGAGTCCATGAACCTTAATGTGCAAATACCCGATGATCTGGCCCGCAGCCTGAACGCCGCCGGGGGGGATCTCACTCGCCACGTTATCGAGGCGCTCGCGCTGGAAGAGTACAGAAGCGGACGGCTCACTGTGCGGGAGTTGCGCCAGGCGCTGGGGTTCGCTACCGGATACGAGCTCGACGGGTTCCTGAAGAAGCATCAGATTTGGATGGAATACGACGAGCAGGATCTGGCGCGGGAGCGCGCTGCTCTGGACAGTTTCACCAGATGACGCGCGTTGTAGTCGCCGACATAAGCCCCATCCTCTATCTTTATCTGATTGGCCATATCGATCTTCTTCGAACGCTGTTCCCAGAAGTACATATTCCTGCCGCCGTCCACAGCGAGCTTTGCCACGCTCGGACTCCGCAAAGTGTTCGCGAATGGGCGCTAGCGAAGCCGGATTGGCTGTCGATTGGGCTGGCTACCGCCATCGTCGATTCAGAGACCGCTTCGCTCGACGACGGAGAGCGGGCGGCCATCGCGCTCGCGGAGCTTCTTTCCGCCGACCTCATCCTGATGGATGACAGGAAGGGGGTGCAGATCTCTCTGCGCAAGGGGATTGCGGTAACAGGAACGCTGGGGATTCTCGATCTCGCTGCACGTCGCGGTCTCATTGACCTTGCCGATTCATTGGACCGATTGAAAACAACCAACTTCCGCTACCGGCCGGAGATGCTGGAAGATTTGCTCACGCGCTACCGCACTGGAAACTGAGTGTTGTGCAATCATCGATGCGGCAGCCCGACTCATCATTTCCAGCACTTTCTTTTCAGCCTTCTGCAAATAAGCCGCGCAGCATCAATCGTCTTGCGCGGCCAGTGTTCAAATCGATCAATGCAACCATTCTTCCAGCGCCTCAATTGCCAGCCGGTACAGCCACCGGCTTCACGTCGCCGCAGTCTGCGCCTTTATAGGTAGAAGTCGACTCCATCGTCATGTCCACGGGCCGGCTATTCGGGCCCATCTGCATGGTCCCGGCAAGGTGGACAGAGGTCTTCGCGGTATTTGCGTCCACATAGGTCGACTTCACCGTGCCGGTTGCGGTTATCTGCCCGCTGCATTGAATATTCGCGGTCATGCCATCCGGCTTCACCGAGATATCTGTCATCTTGCAGTCTCCCCGGGGCGGATTCGAGTATGGGCCGCCGTACTTGTCGATCATGGCCTGGGTCACGCAGACCTGAGTTGTATGCGGCGCATAGGGCGAGGCCGGCATCTGCATTCCGGGCGGCATCTGCGCACCCTGGGGCATTTGCGGCATTTGCGGCATGCCTGCCATGTTCATGCTGCTGGTCACTTCCCAAAGCCCGGGCTTCGACTTTGACAATCCCTGCGCCACTGCCGTAAGTGCGGAAAAACAACAGCCCAGCATGATCAAAACGACGGTCTTTCTCATATATCCTCCGAATCGCGCCGAGTGGAGAGACGCGTGCTTCGACTCTATCCCAATTCCCTGAAGGTGGAAAAGTGTTTTTTGGCTATTTTTTCCATTTCCCGACGCGGGCTTGCGCCAACTCCAGCAAGGCGTCGGCAACGCGATCGGTTGCATGACGCACCACGGTTTCCTCGCTTGCAAAATCTCCCACGATACAGTGCACCCCCATTGCCTCAATGCGATCCAGATCGGCGACAATCGGCGATGCGCCTTCGGCAGCGTAACGCGCCAGCGTCTCGGAGGAAAACCTCGCCGTATTCAGCAGCGCGCAATCAAAGATTGGCGCCCGGGTGTGCTCGTAGATCCGCTCAATATGCTCGGATGCCTTAAGACCCAGGCTCTCATTGGCCTGCGTCATCAGATTGCAGACGAATACCCTGACGCCGCGCGCTCTGGCCAGCGCCGCCGGAATCCCTGCAACCAGTAAATTGGTAATCAGCGATGTATAGAGCGATCCCGGCCCCACGGTAATCAGGTCCGCGCGCTCGATCGCCTCCAGCGTCTCGGTAAGCGGCGGCGGGTTGGGCGGATCAAGCATCAGCTCCACGATGCGCTTCTGGCTGGCTGTGATCCTGGTCTCGCCCTTTACAAGCGAGCCATCATCCATGCGGGCAATCAGCTTGGTGTTGGCGGCCGTCGCCGGGTAAATGTGCCCCTTCGTCGCCAATATGCGTGATGAAAGCTGGACCGCAAGCGGAAAATCGCCGGTGATCTCCGTGAGCGCCGCTACAAACAAATTGCCAAAGTTATGCCCTTTGAGCGCACCGCCTTTTTCAAAGCGATGCCGGAACAATTGCGCCAGCAGGTCCTCTTCCTCGCTTAGAGCCACCATGCAGTTGCGCAGGTCGCCCGGAGGCAGCATGTTGAAGCCTTTGCGCAGACGCCCCGAGGAGCCGCCATCATCGGTCACTGTAACCACCGCGGCCAGGTCTGCAATCGTTGCCGAGGTTGAAGGGGTCGCTCCGGACGCAACCACATGATGCCTTAGCCCGCGCAGCAAAGTGGACAAGCCCGTGCCGCCGCCAATGGCCACCACGCGCAACGCGCCGGTAGTGGCAGAGTCCTCACCTTGCGCACTTACCGGGGGTGCATCAAAAAACGAATGGTTGGGAGGGGGTATGGATGGGTTCAAGCGTGTGCCTATGGAATCTCAGGATAGAGCAACTCCGTGAACCGCGGATCGTCGACTACATTCTGAAAGTCGTTGTCTACGCGTGCCTGCAGCCGGTTGCGGGGATTCAACTCGATGGCCCGCGCCAGATTTTCCAGGCAATTCTGTGAGCGGCCGGTCATTGCGTCCAGCACGGCCAGCCCGTAATGCGCGTAGTCGGCGTCAGCCTTCTTTTCCAGAATGGCCTCCAATTGTTCCCGCGCCTCCTCGTAGTAGCCGGTGTTCAACTGCGAGATGGCATAGTCAAAATGCTCCTCGGGCGTCAGAAACGACAGCGCGGGGCTTTGCAGTTGCCGCTTGCAGGTGGTGATGTACATCTTGCACCGCTCGCGCAACTCGGGAGGAGCGTCCGGCAGTAGTTTTTCGAGCGCCGCCAGGGCTTTTTCGAATCTGCCCTGCTGAATCAGCTGAACCGCAGCCTGATATTGCTGGACAGCAGCCTGAATGGCAGCACGCGCCTGAGCGTCTGACTTCGCTACCGAGGGAGAAGTTGCTTTGCGGCTCGCCGCCGCCGTTCTGGTATCTTGCTTCATTTTTTGCCGGGGGTGCAATAGTATCTGCCAGGGATCATACATCCAAACTCGAAACAAAATCCCTGTGTAAGTGTACAACGCCGCTCAGGGAATCTTTATACGCATATCGCGGCGCTTCGTCAATGGGGTGTCAATCGCTCCCTAAACGTCGCTCGAAAAGATCACGGATTGGCTAGCGAACGGTTCCATAGATAGCCGGGTTCAGAGCCGGGTCGTTGTACATCTTCAATTGGCGATAAAGCTTGAACCGCCTCGTCCCAGCAAGCGTCTCCTGCCACAAAGCATCGAGGCACGCGGACAGGTCGCCCCGCTGCTCTTCCAGGATCGCCAGCCGTTCCATGTTTCGGGCTGCGTGGCCAACTGGGGCTCCCGGCCGCTCCGCCTCTTCCCGCGTGTGATAGATCTTCAAGGCCAGAATCGAAAGCCGGTCGATGATCAGCCCCGGAGACTCGGATTGCAGCGGCGCTGCGTGATTAGGCAGATTCCGGTCGGCGAGCCAACCCAGGAGGAACCGATCAAGCTGCTCGGCGAGGTCGTTGCGGCGCTGATTCGTGTTGTCAATGCGCCGCTTCACTTCGGCAAGTTTCCGTTCGCTGGCGCCCGGCGTACGTGCCTCGTCCTCGATGTGCCACAAGTCGAAGTTGGCGCGATGCTGCTCAGCCACGCGCTTCAGCCAATCGACCAAACACTCTCCATCACCTGCCTGCGCAACTTCAGGCCGGTGCCAGTCGCGTGTCCGCTTATCCTGTAGCTCGACGAGCGCATGAGCTGAAAGCATGGAAGGCTGTCCCCTGCGCTCGGGACGTTCTCAGCCCCGTCGCTTATGTTACATATTATCTTCGTATATTCGCTCCCAAGAAGTGGAGCCCTGCGAACCGAAAGCCACGGAACAAGGAAAGTGAGGGAGAGCCGACGAACCTGACCGAAACCCCGGAAACAATTCGCTGGCCGGAAACACATTACGTTATTATCGAGAGAATTGGGCCGTTTCCAGTCAACCCGCCCGCCGCGTGGCAGGCAGTTAACGCACTCGCACCCGCAATTTCGGCTCACAACCGGATCACCGGCGCGCTGAGCCCCTACAAAATAGACCAAAAGATATACCGCGCTGGATTCGCGCTCAGCGCCGAGCCGGTCGAATCGCCTGCGGGGCTCAGTTACCAGAAGTTTGCCGGCGGCAACTACAAGCGATTTGTTCTCACCGGCCCATATTTCGAACTGCGGCAGGCCACCGGCCGAGTATCGGAGATTGTTGCGGCTAGCGGAATGGAAGTTCGAGACGATTATTCAATTGAGAATTACGTTACCGATCCGACCAAGACGCCGGAAGATCAAAATGTCACTGGGATTCTTGTTCCCTCGATCCGAAGTGCGCCGCCAGCGGCACGAATAAGAAAGGATTCAGGTGGTGGAATGGTGAGCTCGCTGGGATTCGAACCCAGGACCCACGCCTTAAAAGGGCGTTGCTCTACCAGCTGAGCTACGAGCTCTCACACTTTCAGTCTAACTCAGCCACTACGAGAGGGCCAGCAATCGGCAATCGGTTGATGCAGGGCCAGGCCGGAGGGCGAGTCCGGTTCCACTCTGCGACTCAATTATTGATAATCGACGTTAGATCGCTGCCGGATAGATCGCTGCCAGTCCCGCTACATTCACGTTCGTGTACATTTGCAGGGGAGTTGGGCCATTGGCTATCGCGCGATTGGCTGCGACATACCCGCCTTTGTTCCCGGGAATATTGTCGTTCACGTCGCTCCATGCCCGCGAAGTAATAATGCAGGTACCATTCGCGTGAAAGTCATAATGCACATAATTTGATCCAGGAGCCAGGGTATTCCAATAGATGGTTCCTTTGTAACCAAGCATCTTGGCTAGTTCCCTGATCTCACCGTGGAAAAACGGTAAATTCTGAGTGGATGCAACAAATAGTTTCAGCTTGGAAAATGCGGCGGGGTTCCTGTTGACGAATCCGGCAAATGCGATTTTTTTGCCTTCATTTAGATTCCCATTCAGGTGATAACCGAACAACCCGCCGGCGGTTACAAGCACAATAGCCCGGCAGGCATCTACGGCGGGAAAACCGAGTCCAGCGGTATCGAATCCGATCTCGCGTTCGCACAGATAAAGCATTTCGACGGGTCTCCAATCTGGAGTCGAGTATACCCCAGTCTCATTCCAGCCTCGCCCAGAAAGGCCCGCGAGAGATATTTGTTGTTGCCGTGCTCACTTCGCTCCGTGTAAGCTTGGTCGCTCATCCCGCCCGGCGGTGATTTCAAGGGGGCACCCCAACTTATCGCTTCTTTCGGACCCAAAACTCGAGCAGGCTTGGCATTTGCTCTGCGCGGCCCGCTTCAAACTCTTCGTAAACATCCAAATCGTGTGCACGGCTTTTGTCCGGATAAGCCGCTTGAAACGCGGTTTTGATGGCGCGGTCGGAGTATTCCATCCCCAGGAACTCCAGATCGAGCTTCCGCAGCATCACTTTGATCTCTGACGGTGTGAAAGAGGTCTCCTGAACGTGGCAGAGCAGATCGCGAAATCCACTGAGGTAATAGAAATCAGATGATCCTGTGCAACACAGATTAACAGATTTATCTGCGATGAGTTCATGACGCACGCCGCGCAGATCCGTCGCCGCGTACGACTTCATATGAGCGCGCACGAACTCCTTGGCCGGCATCAATTGGTTACGAAATGAACGGCGGTATACCGCGATCTTCATGAAGCCGCCGGGGCGAAGCACCTCCGTCAAGGCCTTGAACCCGCTGAGTGGGTCTTCCAGATGGTGCAACACCCCCACGGATTCAATGAGATCGAAATCGCGCTTGAGCGCCTTGATCTCCAAGAGATCGCCATGCAGAAACTCGATGTTGCCAAAGCCGTAACGCGAAGCCTGGCGCATTCCGTACGCAAGACTTCTTCGGCTGATGTCTACAGCCGTTACAGTGGCAGCGGAAAATTTTGAAGCCACATAAAGGCTGTGCTGTCCGGTCCCGCAGCCTGCCACGAGGCAATCCACACTCCCCATCGGCAGACCTTCGCGGAGAAATGGGAATTTTTTTCCAATGTAAGCCGCGAACTGTCTTGGCTTGCGCTCAGCGAGATCGATCCATCGCGGGTATGGCGCCTCTTCGTATTGCCGCCTTACCTTGATGGAGACTTCATCCTGAATGCGCCCGAAAGAAGAAATGTGGGCGGCAAGCTCCCTTTCTAGAGCATTCTCTCGAATCTGGCGATCGATTAGTTCCTGCACATCCTCGCCTTGTTGTTTGAGGCTGTGGATCTGCTGTTCGCTGAGGGCAAGCTGGGAGATCGGACGGTACATGCCATAAGCGATCACCTTCAACACCAAGGACGATACACCACAGTCATCTCCCCATTGGCCGGCAGCAATCTCTCTGCAAATCTCCACTTCCTCGCTCGTCTCACAGAACACATACTCGTTGTTGAAGCATTGTAATGCAATCGTGATCATGCTAGGGAAGAGCCTTGGTGCAATGGCTTCCGGCTGGCGAACCACCGATCGAAGGTAGGCCCGGCGCAGAGATGCGAGGGCATGTTCCATGGCGGGATCCGCATTGATCTGCCTGCGAAGGATCAAATGGACAATATCAATGCCCCTGCTTTCGAGGAAGATCAGCTTCTGGCACGTTTCAATGATTTCCAAATCGCCGCGTACATCGATTGACTTCAGGAATTCGGTAAGCTCGGGCTGAAGGGAAATCGCGCTGATAAGCGGAGTGTGCAGGCCCCTCGGATCCGACGCTGAGTCCGCAATTTCGCTCAAGAGTAGCTTGAGCATGCCTCGCCCCGGAAAACGCTTGAACCCACCTGACCGCAGCGGCTCCAGAAAATTTGTGAAGGGATCCGATCTGGATTGATCTTCTCTTTCAGTTTTTGGCATCATTGCTTGCACCAGGGGGGTGGCTTAAGAATCACGTGCAACGACTGAAATTCACAGTGCGTTCCGGTTGACCGGCAAATGCTTCGACAGCTGGCAACTTCTCAGGGTTCACGAAGGTTGCATGGCGCCGGCGTCTGTCATTATCTCATTCGAGGATCGTCGCTATCCCCACATTGCACCCCACATTTCACATGGACGAGCACTCAGGGGGCGCGCCTTCTTTACATTTTCTTCAAGGGTTTTTGCATCGGCACTACCTGCACCGTGACGTCCCGCACCTCGCGCAAAAACCGGTTCAGCACCGAGCCGCGCAGCAGAATATCCCACCGCGAGCGCACTGTCTGCCCAAAGATTACGTGAGAGATGTTTTCCTGTTGCGCAAACCGGATCAGCGCATCGGAAACATTCTTGTCCGTCAGCAAAATCACCTTCGCGCCCAGATCCCGCGCCATGCGTTTGTACTCTTCGATGCGCTGATAAGCCTCGGGGTCTGCATGCCCCTTGTCATCAGGCGCTGTTACGTAGACTGCGTACCAGTTTGACGCCAGACGCCCGGCCACGCGCGCGCCTACTCGCAGCAGGCGTTCGGTTCCTGGACGCGTGCTCAGGCATACCATGACTTTTTCAGGAATCGGCGCCTGTTCCAGTCCCTGTGTGCGACGGTAATCAGAAGCCCTGCTGCTTACCTGCTCGGCTGTGGTGCGTAGCGAGAGTTCGCGCAGCATGTTCAGATTGCCCTTGCGGAAGAAGTTGGCCAGCGACTGTTCCACCTTTTCCGGCGCGTAAATCTTCCCCTGCCGCAGCCGTCCGCGCAACTCATCCACGGTGATGTCAACGTTCAATACCTCGTCGGCGCGCTTCAAAAAACTATCCGGAACCGTTTCGCGAATCGTCGTATTCGCCGAACGGCCCACCGCATCGTTCAGCGTTTCGAGATGCTGAATGTTGACAGCCGTCCAGACGTTGATGCCCGCGTCCAGCAACTCCAGCACATCCTCATAGCGCTTGCGGTTCTTGCTCCCCGGCACGTTGCTGTGGGCCAGCTCGTCCACAAGGACGGTGTTTGGATGCCGCGCGATGATCACGTCGACATCCATCTCGTTGAGCGTCACGCCGCGATAGGGAATCTCGCGTTGGGGAACGATCTCAAGGTCCCGAATTCGCTCCTCGGTCTCTTTGCGCCCATGCGACTCGACCAGGCCGATCACCACGTCAACGCCCTGCTGCTGACGAACCAAGTAGGCGTCATCCAGCATGTGATAAGTTTTGCCCACGCCCGGTGCAGCGCCAAGATAGATGCGCAATTTGGCGGGCTCGGGCTTCTTCTCGAGAAGGATCTCATTCAGGGCGACATCAGCCATCAGCCCACCTCAACCGGATGGCGAGCATCTACGGCCGCGGCCACAGGCAGCGTAAAGCGGAAGGCCGCTCCGTGCCCCAGCTTGCTCTCGACGGCGATCTGCCCGCCCAGCGACTCTACCAACCTGCGCACCAGCGCCAGTCCCAGGCTCGTTCCGCGATCGGAAAACGTATTGAATCGGTCAAACACCGAACTCAATCGATCCGCTTCGATCCCGCGCCCCGTGTCCTTGATCGTAAATTGAACCGAATCTCTGACCTCCTCGGCGGCTAGCAGAATCTCTCCATTTGGCGGCGTATACCGTACGGCGTTGGAGAGCAAATTATCCAGGATCGAGCGCAGCGCCCGCCGGTCTGCCATTACCACGGCAAGGTCCGCGAACGCATCCACTTCGAGCCGGATATGCTTTTCAGCCGCCTCATCGCAATAATGGTCACGGGCCTCGGTCAACGCCGCCAGTGGACGGATCTTCTCCATCTTGAACTCCCGCTTGCCCGAGTCCAGCTCTGCAACCTCAATCAGATCGCTCATCAGGTCATTCAGGCTCTCGGCTTCGCTGCTTGCACCTGCAAGTAACTCCGTTTGCAGCGGCAGCAACTCTCCACCGAACCCTTGCGTCAGCGCGTAAAGGCCGCGCCGCAGCCGCAATAGCGGGTCGCGCAGTTTGTGGCTTGCGACGGAGATGAACTGGGATTTGAATCGGTCCGTATCCTGCAACGAGGTCACGTCCTCGAGCGTCGTCACCGCGCCCAGCAGCCGCCCGTCGGAGTCCCGCATCGGCGTCGTACGCAGCCGGTAGCTGCGCTGCTGCGTGCCGATGCGCATGGGCAGCATCGACGCCTCTCCCTCCGCGGCCACGGCCTTCTGCATTGAGACCGCATCGCGTATCGAGCTCAGAATCTTCTCCCCGCCTGGCGTGCTGGCCAGGGCCATCCGATCTGCGGCTGCCTCGCCCAGCAGCTCCGAGGCTGCCTGGTTTAGTTTCAACACTTGACCTTTGCCGTCAGTCACAATGATCGGCTCGAAGATCGACTGCAGCACGGCATCGGAAAGCTGAAACTCCATCTGCCGCCGCCCGGCTTCCGAGTCCCGCAGTTCCCTGAGGCGCGCCGCTATGCGGCTTAGCTCGCCGGCAATCACGCCGAAATCGTCGCGGCTGGCCCACTTCACGCTGTGTTCCAGATTTCCCTCTGCGATGCGCCGGGCATCCCGCGCCAGCGTCCGAATGGGAGCAAGAACAAAGTAAACCGTTGCAATCGCAACCAGCAGCGCCGTTGCAAAAAGCACATATCCCAGTGAAGCCTCGCCGGATGAGGCAAGAGCATGACGAGTGAGCGCCAATAGACCGCCCGCAAGGCAGGCCATCAGCACGCAGCCGAGGAGGAGTCGCTGGCTAAGATTCAGCATGATCCGGCCTCCACGCCGGGAATGGAACGTATCCATTCATTCTCGCGGAAACAGCTGGTTCATGCAAAGGCAACTAGGGAATCTCACACGCCGCCAGCAGTGCATTATGCCATTGGCAGTTCAAGCCCGCCGTCTGCGGCAACGCGACCAGCGCCCAGTCCACGCCGAACTCCCTTTTGAGTCGTGCAAAATCCTCCGCCTGAAACTGCCCCCATCCAGCCTGCGCCTCCACTTGCTCGTCCCACTCCTCGCCCAGCACCGGAACCTGTGTTACCACCGCCGCATCCTTCACCGCATCCGCCAACTGGCTGCGCTCTGCCAGGGCCCTGAAGCTGTGATAGTCCTCGCCCGGCAAAGCCAGATAGTGCGGATCGAGTGCGAAATATGCGTCGATTGGAGTGTTATTGCGAATCCAGGCAAAGGCTTCCAGCCATGCATTCGAAGGCGCGCTCCCTGGCAGCTCCAGATGCGCCGTTCCGGGAAATGTCCACCGCTGCCAGGAAAACATCCCAACGTTGAGAGCAACTAGAAACACCGCCCACCGCCACACCGATGCCTTCAGCAGATACTGGCCCAGATAGCACCCAAGCAGAAGCATCAGGAAGAAATAGACCAGATGCAAAAACCGCATCGGCTGAAAGGGAACCATCCGCACCAGTGAATGCGGCGCCAGAAGGATCATCGCCAATGCCTGGTGAAACACGCCGTAAGCCAACACGGCCAGCGCAAAGCGCGCCAACGGCTTTTCGCCTCGCCGCTGGGCAACCTGCCACAGAAGCGCGAACAGGATCAGAGGCGCAATGGCACCCAGCCACTCATACCATTGCCATTGATAGAGATCTAAATAGGGTTTCGAGTCCAGCGCCTTTTGCCAGAACGGGTTCGGCGGGGCCAGAATCCACAGCAAGGGCGCACCCACTGCTACCTGGCTGCCCTGCATGACTGCCCGATGGTTCCTTTGCAGGTTCTCCACCCAGCCCTGCACGGAATCCAACTGAGCCATCCACAGAAAAAGGCAGAACGATATGCCCATCGCCGCCATGATGGGATGGAATACAAATGCAACCGCCAGTAGCGCCGCCGGCAGCCATCGCCGCCCTTCCAACATCCACGCGACAGCCAGAAGGATCAGCGCCGTCGCCATCGTGCGCGGGTGCAGGTGCTGGTCCACCATGTAGAGCGCCGTACCCGCCACCGGCAGCGTGAACACAGCCGCCACAACTGCTACCCCCGCCCATTGTACTGTGACCTCTTTGAAAAACTGCCGCGCGATGCCATGGCAGGCCCAGAGAATCGCAAACAGCGAGGCGAATTGCCAAAGCAGCTCCGCCCAGGGGAGTGCAATGTGCGTAGTCCGAACAAAAAGCGTCATCCAGCGGTCAAAAACCGTAGCCTGCATCTGGATGCGAAAGAACTCCGCGCTCTTTGGATAGAGGGCCGGATTCAGATTCGATTGAATGGCAGACAAGTAGATGCCGTCATCTTCAAGCCCTGGGTGATATCCCATCACCAAAAAGCCGAGAATCGAAGACAGAAACACCAGCACGAACCTGAGGGCCGGGAACCTGCGCCTCAAGAAAGGCAACTCCGTACGAACTGTAGGGATGGCATCGATATCGTATGCAGTCTGCAACGCTGGAACTATAGAATGATCCTACAATCCCATGGGTACTTCCACAACAACGCCGCATGCATCTCGCCCAGCCCAGGGGAACGGGCAGCCCGACTCTCTCAAACTCGCTCTGGTGATTCCCACCCTCTGCGAAGCCGATAACATCGGCGGCCTTCTGGTCCACGTCCGCAACATTCTCGATTCCGCGCGCATTCCCTGGGAGATCCTCGTTGTAGACGACGACAGCAACGATGGAACTGCTGATGTCGTCTCGGCTCTTTCGATCGACGACCCGCGCATTCGCCTCGTCGTGCGCAAAGGCCAGCGCGGCCTCTCCGGCGCCGTGCTCGACGGCTGGGCCAACACCGGAGCAGATGTTCTGGGCGTGATGGACGCCGACCTCCAGCACCCGCCCGAGCTGTTGCCGGAGTTGTTTCAGGCCATCGGCGGCGGCAACGATCTGGCCGTCGGCAGCCGCTACACCGCGGGCGGCGATCTTGGCGACTGGAACCCGATGCGCAAGTTCCTCTCCTCAGCCGCCATCTGGGCAACCTGGCCCATCCAGCGCGGCAACATCCGCGCCAAAGATCCCATGTCCGGCTTCTTCATGGTTCGCCGAGCCGCGGTTGAAAACATCGCCTTCCAGCGCACCGGTTTCAAGCTACTGCTCGAGATTCTAGTCCGCGCCCGGCTCAGCACCGTAGCCGAGATCCCCTTCGCATTCGGCGAACGTTTTCGTGGCGCGAGCAAAGCCAACGCCCAGGTCGGCTGGGACTACGCCCGCCTGCTTGCCCGCCTCTACGCCGGCAAACTCGGCCTGAGAAGCGACACGAAACCGGCATGATTCATCGGGATAACACACAAACGAATTGAAAAAACTGCTTGACATGCTCTTTCTTTAATGTCAGTGTACTGGCAAGGTGGGTACGAACGGCTTGGCAAGTTGCTTTGCGGTCGTCGTTCCTTGCCTTCAGGCCAAGGAGTGAAATTGCAATAAAGGCGACTGCCGGAGGCCTGAAGTGCTTCGTTCTCTCTCTCTCTCTCTCTCTCTCTGAGTGTGTTTGTTTACGTAATCATCCCATATAACATTGCAGATGCTCAGTCTGGTCTCTCCCAGAATTCTGGGATCAACAGCGCGGATACTTGGGTTGCAGCAACTGTGAATATATCCGGTAACGGTTCAGTCACCCTCGCGTCTCCCGTTTACAATCCGCAAGCACAGACCACTTCCTCGACTCTGCCTGTATCCTCAAGCCAGACCTTCAATTTGGAAGCAGGTTATGATGCCAACGGTGGGATGGTCATAAATCTCTATCCCATTAGCTCTCAGAATCCGTTGACCAATGCCGTTAGTGCTATTGGTAGCATTCGGTACGCGGGCGGTCAAATGACAATTTTCGATCAGGCAGGGAATCTCATCCCGCTCGTCATGCCCAACGCCAACACCCCGGTGCCGTCGCCGCTCGCTTTTCTCGGAACAAACCCCGGTGCCTCAGTGATAGGTGGCCTCGTGATTCCCAAAAGCCTCACGCTTGCGTCGCCGCTGCTTGAGAACCCCTCTATCTCATATTCACCTGACGGCACAAGCGCATTACTTCAGGGAGCTCCGCCGTCGGGAGGGAGTGCCTCCTGGAGCTATGCCACCGTCGGCTCCAATTGGGTTGCGCAGTCAGTGACTCTTACCTCTTCTCTCCCGAATGCTACAACTTCGCGGACCACGTCTTTTTCCAACGTAGCCTGGAATGACAACGCCACGAATGATGCCGCACGCGCAGGGACTGCTTCGACTATCGTGACTCCACCAGCGGCAACCACCAATCCACCACCCGCATTGACCATTCCCAGTCCAACCGCGCAATACACGCCAAACATAAATACTATTAACCCAAGCAATTGCATAACGAATGTTTACAGCCTTGGCGGGGCGCAGAATGTGGTCATGCAGCATGGGCTCAATTCAAGTTCGTGCGCATGGACAAGGATGGCAAATTGGCTGAATCAAGACTTTCTTTTTGGGACAGAGATCATTCCCAGCCTTTCCCCCAACGATCCTCTTGCATCGCAGGGTCAAGCTATGGTCAGCCAGGTTCAGTCCACCGGAGGAAATGGTTAGATTTTTATGGGACACAGTCAGGGAGGCCTGATCTCCCGGTGGGCGGCACAATATTTTCAGTCAAACACTCCGATAGTCCTTTCAGGTGTAATTTCTGTAGACACCCCGCACGAGGGTGCGAATTTCGCCATCAATGGTCCGGCGTTGGTTACAGCGGTTCTCGCCGGGGAAGGTTTAAGTATGTACATCTCTCATGGTTGTGTCACGCCATTGGATGACTGGGGATGCTTTTTCGCATCGACCGTGATCGGTGGCGGGATAGCCTTCGATGGTACATTGACTGCCATACAACCATCCCTAGGCGACCTCCAGCCGGGGAGCAATTTTTTGAACCCTTTAAACAGCTATCCGGAACTTTTCAATAGCGCGGCGGTGATCGGATATACGCCTCAGCGTTGGGCCGTGGCAAGGGTAATGACGGAGTGGATCGACGGTGCATTGTGGGCTGCTTCCTCTGGGAAGACTGGGCCAGAGCCGTGTAATCCTGAGGATGCCTGCGGTGAAAGGACTGTCGCAAGCGTAACCGACGGATTCTATGATGCTGTCCTCGTGGCTGCTATTGTGGATGCCATTGTTGGGTTCTTCGATCCGGGAGCCTGGGCGCTCGAACCGTACCTCGTAGGGACCCTGTTCTGGATGGACGTGATCGACGATAGCTACAATTTGCTAATCGATTTCCCTGGGGACGGTAGTTCGGATGGTATGGTGCAAGGCCCAAGCCAGCATTATCCATCACCTGCTGCATACCAATATCCAATCAATGGCGCAGACTCTCACTCAGCCGCACTCAGGAGTACTTACGATCACCCGGTGTTGGACACAATCCTTGCAAACCAATTCCATGTTCCCACCCAGGCAAGTTGTACCTTTGGCACATCGCCCAGCTCACTTTGGAATTCGGCTCTTGCAGCCTCGGGAACTTTCAATCTCGTGACGGCCGGTGGATGCCAGTGGTCAGCCTTTAGTAATGCCCCATGGTTGAGCATTAGCTCCGGAATCAACGGCATATCGGGTGGCGCAATTGGCTACTCTGTGCTCGCAAATCCGTCCACGGTCCCGCGTCAGGGAACGATCCAGCTTGGCAATGGATTATCCAATACGACCATTGGAGTGTTACAGGCCGGCATCTGCACCTACACATTCGGCCCCGGGTCTGAGATTGCGTCTCCTCCAGCAGGAGAAACTGCCAGTATTGCGGTCAACACCCAGATCAACTGTCCGTGGACCGTTACTACAACAACGAGCTGGCTCTCGATAACGTCGAACTCGAGTGGATTGGGTTCCGGATCGTTTGCTCTAGTCGCCGCATCGAACATAACCAGCGCGGACCGGGA
>Ga0302320_10015042_pt1 | contig 15940 bp, 17 predicted proteins | sample Bog_T0_3_FD_202130 | JGI IMG/M metagenome (GOLD analysis project Ga0302320, IMG submission 202130) | Peat permafrost microbial communities from Stordalen Mire near Abisko, Sweden - Bog_T0_3 | ecosystem: Environmental > Terrestrial > Soil > Wetlands > Peat | place: Sweden: Abisko, Stordalen Mire... | reverse complement strand
CAATCCCTTATCTCGACCGAAACCCAAGCCGCCGGCCTGTCGACCGCAAGCTGATTCTCTGGCTCTTCGCTTTCTTTGTCGCGGTCAATCTCGTTTTGATTGTTGTGGGAACTTTCTTTCGCGGACCAGGCTGGGCTCTTGTTCCGCCATGGGTACATGTTGTTGGGGGGGCTGAGTAATGGAACGGAGACTACAGCAGATCTTTTTTGCGCTCAGTCTTCTTGCGCTGGCTTTGATTGTGGCCGCGGCATGGCAGGCTAACACCCCGTCCTGGAAAACCTATCAAAGAAGCTTTTTGCAACTTGAGGCGCAGGGCGAACCGAATGAGGTGGCGAAGGCCGCTGTACTTGCCACCCCGCCTGAGATCCATCAGGTCATGCTCACCGGCTTGCAACGTGTGGACCGCTGCACCACGTGCCATCTTGGTGTGGAAGACCCCACCATGAAGAATGCGCCTGAGCCATTCCGCTATCACGCGAATCTAGCGCCGCATATTCCCTCGAAATTCGGATGCACCATCTGCCACGGCGGCCAGGGCTTAGCCACCGACAAGGAAAGCGCGCACGGCAAGGTTGATTTTTGGCCAAATCCGCTGCTGACCAACGACTACATCCGTGCCTCCTGCGGCCGCTGCCACAAGGAAGGCGAGGTGCCTGGCGTGCCGGAACTGACCGCGGGACGGCATCTATTTGAAACTCAGGGTTGCCGCGGCTGCCACAAGCTAAACGGCGTGGGCGGCAGCATCGGCCCCGATCTCACCGCAGAAGGTGCAAACCGGCGCGCACCGGAATGGCTTGAGCGCCATTTTCTTACACCCAATGCGGTCTCTGCCGGATCGGCGATGCCTAACTTCCACTTCACCAAAGATGAGGCGCGCGAACTCACCTATTACATGCTTTCACTCACCAATGAAGACATGGGTAGTTACTATTCAAGCGTGCGTCTGATTCCAGGTCCGGAATACGGGCGCCAGCTCTTTGTCGAAAAGAACTGCATTGCGTGTCATAGCGTTGGAGGTGTCGGCGCAAAAACCGGTCCAGACCTGCTCGGCGTAACCACGCGGCACTCAACTGAGTGGTTAGACGAACAGTTGGTGAATCCCGAACTCGTCTATCCCGGCAGTTCGATGCCTGAGTATGATCTTGAGACCAATGCGCGCAAGGCGCTTCTCGCTTACCTCGCAACTGCCACTCCTGACGATATGCAGTTGATCCTGTCTCGCAAGACGCGCGCATGGACGCCAGAGGACGTAGCGATCGAAGCCGGCAAGCAGAACTTTGCGCGCTTCGGTTGCGTAGGGTGCCATGGGACTGAGTTGCAGGGTGGTGTGGCCAATCCCAACGCACAAGGTGGCGAGGTGCCTTCGCTGCTGCATGTCTCCGATGACTACACCAAAGATGAAGTGATCGCCATTATTCGCAATGGCAGGGCGCCTCCATTGGAGAACACGGCCGGGCCGACTCCGCCGCTCTACATGCCTTCATGGAAAGCGGTTTTGAGCGAAGAAGACATCAACCGGATCGCAGACTATCTCTGGTCGAAGCAGGAGAAGAAGAAAGATGCCTGGTAGTGCGTGGAGAGCCTTCGCGGCTCCATGGATCTTGGGGTAGTTGCAACAGCCACGGACGCTCAGGCGCCGGGGGCTCGAAATGGCGACGACGCGCGAGTACCGAAAGCCAGTCACTACCCCGCGCCGGCGAATCCCAAGGCGCCACCCAAGGACCAAGCCGAGGTTTCCATCAGATCGAAAAGAAGATCCCCTCATATACCCAATCCTTGAGAAATCGAACACGCGATACGTTTTGCGATACGCCGAAAGAGGGGGTTGTGCGTGCCTACAAGGACTTAGATTGCCATCGGGGTATTGTAAGTTGTTGAATTGCTTAACTTCGGAACCTTGACACGGAAGAGGTCGCTGGTTCGAGTCCAGTCGTGCTCAGTAGCTTAGAAGTATCTCCTTCCTTCCGCTTTGTCGCATTCTTGTCGCAAACTCCCAGACCGCCCCACGAGCAGCAGTTGAAGCCGCTCCTTCTCCGCCCGAAGAGTAAGAGCGCTCCTGAGGGAATGTTCCACTGTTTTGCATTGCCACAGCTTTGCGAGATTCCTCACGGTTGGTCTGAACCTCCGCTAGCGGCGTCGGCTCCGTTCCCGGCGTGGCGGCGCCGCTCAACTCGCCTTGAATTGAGTTGATCGTTGAGGGGACACCGCTTTCGAGCGACTGCATATAGACATCCGCGGTTGTGGCTAACACCCTCGTAGGTCGTGATGAAGCGAAGGTACTGTGGCTCACTGAAGATTTGCTGAAGAGCGGGTGCCACCCGCGGCTCCCATCCATTTTTCCCAGACGCAGGCTTTCCCAGTTGCTGACAATACCGACTCGAATACCGGGCGACTTCACAGCGAATTGTTTATAGCGTCGAGGGGCATTTTCATTAAATCTTCAGCACGCTCGCCTAACCTCGGTACAGATCAGGAAACACCTGCCGGTTCCTCAGCGCTGACTACTAGGCGACCATTGGCTCTTTTCGACGGGCTAGGACGCAGGCTGCCACCAGGGCAGCCGCGAAGGCCGCCCCTGCACCCACGGCGAGCGCCCAGCGAGGGCCGAAGCGATTGGCAACCCAACCGACGACCGGTGCGCCAATCGGTGTTCCTCCGAGTGCGATGGCAACCCGCAGAGCCATCACCCTGCCCCGCATCGCAGGTCCTGTCGAGAGTTGCATGATGCTATTCGTGCCGTTGGTGAGGGTCAGGGCGGCGGCGCCGATGATCGTGAGAGTGGCCGCAAACCACCAGTATCCAGGCGCGAGCGCGGCCAGGCTACAGCCAAGGCCGAAAACACCGGCACCGGCCAACAAGGACGACAAGCTGGGTCTCATCCGGCTGGCAGCGAACAACGAGCCTGCAAGAGTGCCCACGGCCATGAGAGAAGAGAGCAGGCCGAATCCTCGCGCATCGGTGTGGAATACATTCACGGCCATGGTTGAAATAAAAATTGGAAAGTTGAAACCAAACGTTCCGATCAGAAACAACATGAGCAGGATCGCCACGAGGTCCGGCCGGTTCCGAATATAGCGAAGGCCCTCGAGAAATCCACCGGAAGTGCGGTGGGCTCTGGGGTTGGCGCGCAGTTCCGAGCGACGGAAGAAAGACATCGAGATGAGTACCGCGGCAAAGGATAGCCCATTGAGAAGAAACGCCCATCCGATACCAACACCCGCGATCAGCAAACCGGCAACGGCGGGGCCAATCATCTGCGCGGAATTAAAGGACATTGAGTTCAATGCGACGGCATTGGGGAGATCGTCATCGCCGACCATCTCGGCTACAAAGGTCTGTCGGACGGGGGCATCCAATGCCAGGGCAGAGCCAGACAGGAAGGCCAGCACATACACATGCCAGAGCTGGACGACGCCAGCGATGGTGAGAACTCCCAGGATGAGCGCAAGAATGCCCATAGCCGCCTGAGTTGCCATCAGCAACTTGCGTTGATCGAGGCGGTCGGCGGCAGATCCTGTCCAAGGCAGCAGCAGAAGGAGCGGGGCGAACTGAAGGCCGATGACAATGCCAAGCGCCGACGCATCGTGATGGGTCAGATGCGTCAAGACAAGCCAGTCCTGCGCGATGCGTTGCATCCAGGTGCCGACGTTCGACACCAGAGCGCCGGCGGTCCATAAGCGGAAATTGAAACTTCTCAGGGAGCGAAAGGTGCCCGCTGCCGGGTTGATCATGAGCGCTGGGGTGTGTTGCCCCCATGAAACTGGCCGAAGTGACGCGCCGTCGGGATGCTGATGAGCAGTGAACCCAGGCCGAATGCGAGGATATGGCATGTTGTCCGCGGATCGAAAGCACCAACACGCGCGAGGAGCAGATAGGCGACAACTGCGTTGAAGAATCCCCATACAACGTTGACCGTCGAAGAGGACAGCCCCTTACCGGGCGGGTTAGCAAAGGGACTTTGAAAGGCGCGTCCTTGCAGGCCGGAGACGAAGTGCGGGATGGCGTTTGCGGCAAAAGCGCCACCAAAGAAGTACGACACAAGCCAAAGCCAATTCATGATGCAGAGCTCCTTTTTTCAAGCAGCGAAATGATTTCCTGTGCGGACCCTGTCTCGCCGAGACGAGGGAAGACGTTCTTGATGCTGTACCGGTGCGCCTCTTCGCGGATATCGGTCATTGCATCGAGTGCCAGGGTCACATTGAACCCCTGCTCGTATGCTTGGCGGGCCGTTGCCTCAACGCCGACGGATGTCGCTACACCAGCCACAACAACCTGGGTAACGCCTCGCGATTTGAGCTGGGCTTCAAGATTCGTTGTTGCGAATGCGCCCCAGCCACGCTTGGTGACGGCAATATCACTTGGTTGCCGATCCAACTCCGGCAGAAGGTCGGCCCATCCGTCGGCAAAGGTCTGGTTCGCTCGCGGTCCCTGCTCCGTTCGGCCTGGTGCGCGGCCCGCCACGTTGACCAGCACAACTGGAAGGTTCTTCGCGCGGAAAGCATCGATCAGCGCTCGCGTCCGGCCAGCGATTTCTACGATGGGATGAATGAAGTTCCCGCTGACGATGCCTTTCTGCAGGTCAATGACGATCAGTGCTGTATTCGGATCAAGAGTAGTAAGCGGCATGGGGTTCTATTCCTCGAATTAACACAGTTAAGACGCGGTGCGAAGTGGATTTAATCCTCAACAAGACGCGTAAGGAGTTTGAGTGCTTCCTGAAGTTTCACCTGCTCATGAACAGAGAGCTTCTGAGAGATGGTCGTGGCGATCCAGTCTTGCCTGGCGGCCCTGCCTTCCTGAAGCCACTTCAGGCATTTGGGCGTTAGAGACATCAGCGTTTGCCGCCCGTCGCTCGGGTCAGGTGCGCCATGGATGAGGCCGCGCTCTTGCAACGGCGCCACGATAGCGCTCATGGACTGCGGGCGCATGCCTTCGGCTCGTGCCAAGCTTGAAACTGTGGCCGCACCGTCCTTCTCGAGTCGAAGAACAACGGAGGACTGCGATGGTTTCAGGTCGTTGCCGCCCCCATGCTCGCGCACACGCAGCTTGAGCTTGCGGAATACTGTACGCATCTCGGCGGCCAGTGTTCGAGTGAGTCCGGATTGAATAGAAGACTTTCGATTGTTCACATGATTAGTATTCCATGTATACAGGTAGACTGTAAAGGTTGTCTGTATATATGCACCGCTGGTCACCTGTGGAGCTCTCACGCGCACGACCGCTCTGAGATGCTCTATTTCTCGTTGAAAACAGCAAATCTCTAATGCGCTTAGCAAGAGCAGATAGATCCTCGAAAGTAGCCAGGGGTGGCCATCTCTCCACTAGCTGAGTACCGCAGGCTTCAATACTTCCTCGCACCATTGGCGGAAGCTGGTTGGGCTGGTGGACTGCGGGGTGCGCGGCTCCATGTTGTCGAGGCCCTCGTTCTTGGCCACCATCAAATCGAGCATGGCCTGCGCCATTGCCTCGGACATCCTGAATCCGGTCATCCTGGTCATCCATTCCTCTTGATTGAGTCGCTCTCGATTCTATTTCCGCAGGCGGCACGGCGTGGTGCTTGTGCTTTGGGTTGAACTTAATTCCTATGCCTTCTCAAGGAGTTCGGTACCGTACTTTGGGGCAATCGCCCTTACCTTCTTCAGGAATTCAACCATCTGCTCCCCTTCGGGCATGGGAGCCGCAGTTGTGCGCGTCGCCACGGGCACACCGACTTCGAGGAAGAATTCATCGTTCCCGGCAGGGGAGCAGATGCAGATCATTCGGACTGGTTTGGAGGATGCGTTGTGGAACTGGTGCGGAGCGTTAGACGGAACATTGACCGTATCGCCCGCACGCACTGTGGACTTCTGGCCCCGGAATGTTACTTGCATTTCACCGTCGAGCAAGATGAATGTCTCTTCGAAATCGTGACGATGTGGAGGTGGCCCGCCCCCTGGCGGCACGTGCATGTCGATCACACAGAATCGACCGTTGGTGTCCTTTCCGGCGACGGTGATGGTATACGTGTCTCCGACCAGACTGATGTGCGGAGCTGTTTCGGCGTCTGCCTGAGTGAACCCCAATGCGCGAGTGAGATCGTCGGGAGGCAGAATTGGGTCTGTGCTTGTCATTTCAGCCATGTGATTTCTCCTTGGATTTGCAAATGGCGTTGCCCTTGAGGAAAAGTCCGAAGATGACTACATTGGCCCCATTGGACTACAACCTCGGCTAAATTAAGCAAGGATACAACAATGTACCAAAACGCCATGAATCTCCCCAGCACCCGAGCGATGGCGCTTGCGGCTGGCTGATGAGCATCATCCGGAAGTTTATCGAGCGTTGGATGAATGAACGCGGCGATGGCCAGCTCGCATCCGATCATCAATCCCGCGACCATAATTGCAGCGGCATTCAGGACTTCCATCATGAATTTCTCCATAAACATAGACTTGTCTTTGCAATTTACTGGTTGAAGCATCCCTCATATGGCATGGATAAGAAAGAGCCCGACGACAAGCATCACTGCGCAGGTTCACAAGAACCAGGCGATTTCCGCGCAGTCAGAAAGAGCGCGTGAGGGTGCTCGTCGAGCTCTTCACTTTCCCAAGATGAAACGTCACAGGGGGTGAAGGCCTGATGAATGTAATGGGCGCGTCCTCGTTGTTTATGAACGAGGATAGACGAACACTCACCGATGCGCTTTTGGGCACTAAGCCGCTCAGCATCTTCGCTTGATCCGTAATCGCCAAGGAGCGTTTCCACGACGGTATCCTGAAAATGTAAGATTCGGTGACTCCCGACCTTCAGAACCGTGAAGTCAACTATCGTGGCGTGAACGTATCGAAGGAGTTCTGTATCCCTCGTGGGCAAGATGCTCTCCCATCTGCGCGTACATGGTTTCATCTTGTGGCTGCCATGTAGCCAGACCATCGACATAGCGGTTGTACATGCAGAAGGCGGCCGCGATAAGCACCGTATCGTGGATCTCTAAGTCTGTTGCTCCCTGTTCGCGTGCGGCATCCACGGCCGAGCGGGTTACATTCTTGCCACCGCTCTGCACCAGACCAGCGATAACAAGCAGGCGCTTCAACTTCTCCGAGATCGGAGCTTGCTGAAAATCTACATAAACTTGCTTTACCGTCTCAATGCCGCCAAGATGACATGCTGCCGCCGCTCCGTGGCTTGTTTGGCAGAAGTAGCAATCATTGAGCGAAGAGACATATGTCGCAATCAGTTCCCGTTCGCCTGGAGAAAGGCTGTTGGGTTCGTGCAGCAGAATGTGAGCCAACTCGCGCATAGGCGTGGCCGTCTCAGGGCGAAAAGCAAATGCGGAACTGATCCCTGGCAGTTGTTCAGGCAGTGCAATGTGCGGCATCTATGAGCTCCTTGATCTTCTGGTTTGTTGCTGAATGCCACAGGAGTGCTAAGCGTGGCTCGTCTGCGGCAGATATTCCTGGCTCATGGTGATGTAGCCCTCTTTGGCGGTCTTCTTGCCGCGTTGTCGATAGAGTTCCTCGTCGTGCGGTTGCCAGGTGTCCAATCCGTCCACATAGCGGTTATACATGCAGAAAGCAGCGGCCATCAACACGGTATCGTGAATCTCAACGTCTGTCGCGCCGACTTTCCGAGCGGCATCAACATCGGCCGTGGTGACGTACTTTCCACCTTTTTGGACCTTCCCTGCAATAACCAGCAGTGCCTTGAGCTTGTCGGAAATTCCCGCACTCCAGAAGTCGTTCTTTACGCACTTGACAAGCGCCTCGTCTCCATTCAGGTGCGCCGCAGCAATGGCGCCATGAACTGTCTGGCAAAAATAACAATCATTCTGCGATGAGACATAGGGAGCAATCAGCTCGCGTTCGCCAGGTGTGAGAGAGTTAGGTGCGTGGAGTAATACTTCAGCCAACTCATTAAGCGGCTTTGCAGTCTCCGGGCGAAAAGCCATGGCTGCGCGTATGCCTTGCAGTCCTTCAGGAAGATTGATATGGGGCATCGGATCAACTAGCTCCCTTCATTGGGGATCGGCGCGGCGATTTGGCGCGCAGTTAGAAATTGATGGAGGGGCAGGCCGCAGAGAACAATGGCAATGCCCATGAGTGCCGGCAGCGGGTTGTGCACCAGAATCAGAAAGCTAATGGCAATCGAAAGCGCGATGAAGATGATCGGCGCTGCCGGGAACCACCATGCGCGCACCGGCTCCTCGATACGGAACAAGGAGGAGGCAGCGAGCGCTAGAAACAGTACTGCCGAAAAGATGATGTATGCAAGAACGCGGTCAAAGGCCCCGAGAAGGAGCACCCCTAGCGATAAACCGGTCTGTAAGAGAATGGCATTGGCCGGCGTGCCGAAATAGGGATGCATCTTCCCAAACGAAGGAAAGAAGGCGCCCGTCCTCGCCATCGCAAAGGTAACCCGCGGTGAGGCCATCGTCAACGCCGCCAAGCCACCGAAGACACAAATCAGCACGCAGATTGAAAGGACTCTTGCCCCTGCTGTTCCAAAAAGAGCTTCTCCAAACTGCGCCACAAATGCTGTGTTCGAAGTGAGACTCTCAATCGGCAGGACGGCAAGAAAAGCCGCACTGATCAGAAGATAAATCAGCGTGACTAGCGCGACTCCGCCAAGAAATGCGAGCGGCAATGTGCGGCGAGGGTTGCGGACTTCGCCGGCAATCTTGCTTGCTTCCCACCATCCTCCAAAGCTGAAAAAGGCGCTGACAATCGCTCCAGCAATCGCAGGTATCAGTCCCTCCGAGCCGGGGCGCCGCTGAGCCAGAGGAATCAGGTTGCTCAGGTGCGCGTGTCCGGAAACAACAGCCCAACCCACCAAGGCAAATAAGATCACCAGCTTAAAGATGTTGATAAACGTCATCAGCGAACCGCTCAAACGGGTTCCGACGAAGTTGATGACGCCGAATATGCAAAGGATCGTTGCCGGAACAAACGCTATGCTTCGTTGATCGAGTGGAAGCACCTGGGCCACGTAGGCCGTAGCTCCGACGGCCAGCGCGGCTGCCACGCCGGGGTACATCACGATAGAGCTCATCCAACCGTAAAGAAATGCGACCCGGTCTCCGTAACCAGCGCGCAGGTAGACATACTCTCCGCCGGATTCAGGGAAGCGAATAGCAAGCTCCGAGTAGCACAATGCTCCGCACATCGCCATCACCGCCATGACCAGCCACACCATCCCGAGCAGCAGCGGAGAGCCGAGTGACTTGGCCATGGTGGCGGGAGTCAGAAAAATGCCGAGCGCAATGGACTCACCCACAACGATGGCAATCGCTGCGGTAAGGCCAAACTGCCTGCGTTGAAGAGAAGCCGGGGAAGGCATAACGCACACTCTATCACCAATAGAACACAGTAGGCCATGAATGACAGCCTGACAAAGGTGGAGAAAACACTCCATCGAAGGATGGAGGACGGATTGTGAATCCATCTGTAACATTCGATACGGCCAAGCTTCCCCTTGGCCAGCCACGATCATCAATTTTGCAAGCCATTTCGGCCGTTTCGCGCGGCCCTTACCGGAGGTTTCATCCATGCGCAAGCTAGCGCCCGCCTTTTGTCTGCTTATGATCTGCATTGCCGTGGCGATGCAGGCGCAGATACCCATGTCAACTGTGTCCGGCATTGTGAAGGACTCACAGGGCGCCCTCATTGAAGGCGCGACCGTGTCGCTCACGAGTGCTTCGCAAGGAACCTCGCACGAAAGTGTCTCAAATTCCAACGGTACCTACACAATTCCAGACTTGACGCCCGGCGAGTACAGAGCCGCAATAAGCTCGAAAGGTTTTGCCACCGTACAGGTCGCAAAAATCCTTCTTGAGGCCGGCCGTACCTTCACATTCGATACCACACTGACGCCCGCCGCCCAAATGACGACTGTGAGTGTCACCGCATCCACCCAGACAGTCGATCTGGAGCAATCGATGCTCCAGGGGCAGATCACGGAAAGCACCATCGAGAGTATTCCGCTGAACGGCCGCAATTTTCTCGAGCTGGCCTATCTCATTCCCGGAAATCGCCCGGCTCCCACATTCGATCCGACCAAGACAAACACACTTGAGATCAGCTCGGCCGGCGGTTTTGGCCGTGGCGGCAACATCACCGTAGACGGCGGCGACAACAACGATGAGGTTGTCGGTGGAACGCTCGCCAACTTCCCTGAGGACTCAGTGCAGGAATTCCAGATAGCCACAGGCCGGTTCACTGCGGAAGTGGGCCGCTCCGGCAACAGTATTGTCAATATCGTTACCAAGACCGGAACGAATCGCTACCACGGATCAATCTTTCTCTTCGAACGCAATCGCAATCTGCAAGCCTTGCCCGCCACCTTCAATCGCAACCTTCCCACTCCGCCCTTTGATCGTGAGCAGTACGGCGCTTCGGTTGGTGGTCCACTGAAGAAGGACAAGGCGTGGTGGTTTACGTCGGTGGAATATCGAGACCAGAATGCTTCGATCCAAACCGGCACGCGCGACTTTGCAACGGACACGATTCTAAATTCAGCCGCGGCCGCGCCGCTGCGCGATGCGCTTTGGTCCACGCGTTTTGACACGCAGTTGAGCAAGCATAACCGGCTGATGACGCGCTACTCCTTCAATCGCTCAACCGACACAGCGGAGGCCACTCCGTCACAAAACACGCCGGCCTTTACAGCAGCGGAGCGGCAGAATTCCCTCAATCGATTCAACTCATTGGTGGTCAATCTCAACTCGGTTCTTTCTCCAACGAAGGTCAATGATCTCTCTTTCCACTATGACAATTTCTACAACGACATTCCGCCCTTTGGACAAAACGCGCCGACAACAAATCCGTCTACGCTAGGCCTAACGAACGAGCTGATCTTCCCGGATCTTGCTGATGGCGAAAACTTCAACCTGCCCCAGATCACGCACCTCAATCGCGATCAGTTGCGCGATGCACTCTCCTGGTCCCTGGGGAAACACACGCTCAAGCTGGGCGGCGAGTTTCAACATTACACGGCATCGGGCGAGATCAATGTATTTGGTACAGGCACGGTAATCCTGACTTCCGATTTTGGATTCGCGAACCTGAATGGTGCGAGCGGGCCGCCCAACGATCTGGATATCCCCATTGCTGTTGCTTTGAAGAGCAGCGCCCCGGTAACTCCGGTGCCGATTCCCTTCGTCTTTGACAGCTACCTTGCCGGCTACGCGCAGGATGATTGGCGAGTAGCGCCCCGATTAACACTGAATCTCGGCTTGCGCTGGGAGTATGACTCAAACCTTACCGGTAACTCCAGTGCGCATGATCCCTGCCCGAGCCTGACCACGGAACCAACCGCGCCATGCACATGGATGGCGAATGTTATTGACTTGAAGAAGGTTCCCGACAAGAAGGACTTTTCGCCGCGCATTGGATTCATCTTTGACCCGATGGGCAAAGGAGAGACCGTAATTCGCGGCGGATACGGTATCTATTACGACCGCATTATTCTTGAGACGGGGGCAGAAGAGCTGGTGCAGAATGACCGCGCACTCACGGTCACTCAATATGCTGGGTCAAGCTGCTCCAATCCCAACATCCCCGCTCCACCTAGTCTTGGTCTCTGTTTTGCTCCGGGATCGAGTTTTGTCCATGGCACGCCGACGCTTGCCAATCCATTCAGTGGTCCGCATCAGACAGGCGGCGTAGGCATTTTGGCGATGGGACCGGATGCGCATCATCCGCTCTTCCAGCAGTTTTCGCTGGGAGGGCAGCAGCAACTCGGAAATAACTGGCTCGTCTCCGCCGATGGGCTCCATGTTTTCGCCGACCGCCAGATTATCAGCCATCTTCTCCGCAGTACAGATTCGACTTCGCCGTATATCGGCTGCCCCGGCAATAATGTGCCTTGCACCATCACAGATCCCATGAGCGGCATTTCGGATAGCATTGCGCTGCTGCAATCGCAAGCCAAGTCGTGGTACGACGGATTGATTGCCAGCGTACAGCATCTTCCTGCCAAGCTGGGCCACATCGGCTACCAATACAACGTGAGCTATACGCTCTCCAAGACCTTTGACTATTCCGATGACGATCAGCTCGCCAACAACAATGCGGACGAGCAGGTTGATCTGGTGGAAGGCATTGACAACCTGCGCCTGGAAAAAGGCTATGCAGTCACAGACGAGCGTCATCGGTTGACGCTCTACGGTGAGACGCAGTTGCCGTGGAAGCTGTCGCTTGCTCCGATCTACACCTTTGGCTCGGGCGTCGCCGCAGATACCTTCTTGCCGGGAACAGCTAACAACAGCGGGGCGAGCGGCTCGCGGCTGCCGCTTTTACCGCGCAATGCCATCGGGCGCGAAATCAAGAACAGCAATCAGCTCAACGCAGTCATCAATCGCTGGAATACGCTGCCAGCCTGCCCCGCCGTCTCTCCCTGCAATGCTGGCGGTCAACTCCAGAATGTGCCGAGTGACGTAAATTATTCCAGTCCCTTCAGTTCACTCGACTTGCGGCTGAAGAAAGAAATCGCTTTCGGCGATCATGGCAAGCTCAGCCTGATGGGCGAAGGTTTCAATATGTTCAACGAAACAAACATTCGCGGATCGAGCAACGCCAACTATGCTGGGCGCAATATCTCCATTAGCCCCTATCAACCGGCAGCAAACGGTCAGCCCGCGCAGGCGGTGCAGACTAATTTCTATTCGCCTGTCAGTACTGCTGGAGGCTTCTTTGGTTCCGGCGGACCTCGCGCCTTCCAATTTGCCGCAAGACTGGAATTCTAGTGGGAGTCTGAATGGCCGTGCCTGAGTACGAGAGGATCGCGAATTCTGTCCGGAAACCTGAACCAACCGGAAGTGTGAACATTTCATTGATTGAAGAAAATGCGGCCACCGAAGAGGTGGCCGCGCTTTATAATTACTTTCGCACTCATTTCGGGAGACCGGATGTGCCGGGCATTCTAAAATGCTTCGCAACTCATCCGCCGCTACTCAAGCACATGATGGATCTTTCCCAGAGCTTGATCTTCTCGGAGGGAGCTTTGACCCGAAAGCACAAGGAAATGATTGCGACGCTGATTTCGAAGCAAAACCACTGCTACTACTGTGCAGACAGTCACGGCTTTTTTCTTCGCGTGCACGGTGCCTCCGCTCAGGCGCTTTTGGCAATCCAGAGCAACGACCTGTGCTCATCGGCTTTGTCTGCACCCGAGCAATCGCTCCTGGAATTTGCGCGAAAGGTAAATGACAACTCGCACGAAGTCAATCGCGCCGATGTTGAGAAGGTTCAACAAGCCGGCTGGAGCGAGTTACAGATTGCGGAGGCCGTCCACGTTGCCGCGCTCTTCGCGACCTTCAACCGCGTTGCCAACGCATTTGGACTGAAGTCGCAGGAATTGCTGGCGCTCTATGATGAAGGCGATGGGAGCGGGCACAATAGTGCGAAGGTCTCTCGGGAGAATTCTCAATGAATACAGTCGGATTCGATCAAACACAAATGGCCATAGGACGAGATCCGGATTCATTGTTTCTCAGAGATGTTGAAAACAATCCCCAACCCAGTCCATACTTCGACCTGATTGCCGCGGCAAACTCCTCGGGGACGGAGTATTGGCGCATCTGGAACCTGCTGGCATTCCGGCCTCGAATTGCCGAGCATCTGTGCCGCCTGTCGCACGAGATCATGTTTGAGGAAGCGCCGATCGGCACTGCCCTGCGGGAATTGATCGCGGCTTACACTTCGTCACTCAACAACTGCGAATTCTGCATGAAAGCTCACGCTGCGGTTGCAGCTCATCTATACAAAGATGAAGCGCTGGTGTGGAGCGCCATTCATGATCTGGAGGGATCGGTCCTGTCAGAGAGGGACAAAGCGATCCTTCGCTTTGCGGGCAAGATAACTCTGCAATCCGGAACAATCAATAGGCAAGATATTGTCGCGCTGCATTCAATCGGATGGGACGACACCTCAATCTTTTACGCAATTGCAGCGTGTGCTCTTTTCAACTTCTACAACCGCTTCGTCTCAGCCAACGGCGTAAAGTCCGTATCCGATCAGGCTTTTCGCCGCCTCGCCGCTCGCATGGCAGAGAAAGGTTACATACGCAAATGAACAGTATTCTTGATAGCGTCGGCCGATCTCGGAGAATCTCCACTCAGATCGCGCTCAGTCTTGCGTTAGCCGCATCTGTGTCCGGGTTAATTAGCGCACAAGCACAAATGGAAGCCGCAGCGCCGCAACATGCATTCTTCCATATTTCTCTCGCCAGTTCTTACAGCGCTCCAGTCTCCGGCCGGCTCCTGCTCTTCATTGCTCCGCCGTCAGGCGATGGCTCCTCCGTGGACATGAACATGATGGCGCCAACCAGCGTAACCGTTGCCGCTAAGGAGCTTCGGACTCTCGCGCCCGGAGAACAGGTCGATCTCGATGCAGATGATCTTGTCTTTCCGGGGCCATTGTCCCAGGCTGCACCCGGACACTACCGCGTACAAGCCGTCCTCGATGTGCTTCATAACTATAACTACAATGGCCGTGCTCCCGGTGATTTGGTCAGCGCACCAATCTCCGTCGACCTTCCACTCACTACATCCCCTTTGCTCACACTCTCGCAAGTCCTTCCAGAGCCACCGGACCCGCTTGCGCAGCGGCCTGATGTGGCTGCGGCCCTCAAGCCGCTGGACTTCGTCAGCCCCGTGCTTACTCGTTTCTGGGGCCGCGACATCCATGTGCGAGGATGGGTTCTTTTGCCGCCCGGCTATGAGAGCAATCCCAAAGAAACCTATCCCACCGTCTATTTCACGCATGGCTTCGGCGGTACATTGCAAGGGTTACGCGCACGTTATGCGCCAGTGCTTTATGACCGTATGAAGCAAGGAAAAATGCCGGAAATGATCTGGGTATTGCTCGACGAAAGCGGCCCGGCTGGCACGCACGAGTTTGCAGATTCCGTGAATAACGGGCCATGGGGCGAAGCATTGACCGCCGAGCTCATTCCCAGCATTGAGGCTCATTATCGGATGGATGCGCGCACAACCGGACGCTTCCTCCAGGGGCACTCTTCAGGAGGTTGGGCGACGCTCTGGCTTCAGACGCATTATCCAAAGATGTTTGGTGGCACCTGGTCCACTTCGCCTGACCCGAGTGACTTTCACTTCTTCAGCACCATCGATCTCTATGCGGCCCATGCGAACTTCTTTCGAAACCCTGACGGTACCCCAACCCCGATCATGCGCGATCACGGCAAGCCGCTCGCATCGATGCGGCAGCTCGCCGGCATGGAATCAGTCATAGGAGACTACGGAGGCCAGTTAGCGTCCTTTGAATGGGTCTTCTCCCCGCGTGGAGCCGACGGGCGGCCTCAGCCTCTTTTCAACCGCATCACCGGCGACATAGACCCTAATGTTGCTGCTTATTGGCGCAGCCATTACGATATCGCCGAATACCTGAACGGCAATTGGAAGACCATCGGGACTGACCTTCGAGGCAAGATTCATCTCGTCGTTGGAACAGAGGACACGTTCTATCTTGATGGCGCAGCGCACAGCCTGGAGGCAACCCTCAACCAGCTAGGCGGCGATCCGCATTTCACTTTCTTGCCGGACAAGTCGCATTTTAATGTCTATTTCAAAGGCGAAGATCGCTGGGCATTATTCGATCAGATCGCAGGCGAAATGTACAAGGTCGCCCGGCCGCTGGTGGAGGGACCGATAAAGTCAAATTGATCCGATCGAGTTTCGCTGCAATACACTGCAGTTGGCACCGAACACGCGAGAGATCATTAAGGAGACAATTACACTATGTAATCAGGATTGCGAGCGTGTGCCCTTTTCGGCGTCAGACGCGCATTTAAACAATCCAGTCCAAGTGTGTGATCGCTCCCTGAGCCGAAATCAGTCTCAGGAAGCTGGGCGGGTTCTATAAAAGGGGATGTCAAGAAGAAACACTTCACCTGATCCGCCTGGGGAAGATATTTTTCTGACATCCAGCCCCTGTTGGCAGCCGCAACA
>Ga0302320_10015040_pt1 | contig 15943 bp, 10 predicted proteins | sample Bog_T0_3_FD_202130 | JGI IMG/M metagenome (GOLD analysis project Ga0302320, IMG submission 202130) | Peat permafrost microbial communities from Stordalen Mire near Abisko, Sweden - Bog_T0_3 | ecosystem: Environmental > Terrestrial > Soil > Wetlands > Peat | place: Sweden: Abisko, Stordalen Mire... | reverse complement strand
GGCCGGGTGTTTTTCAGATGAGTCCAGCGGTAGCAATCCACCGGCTTCTTGTACTTCGGTTGATGTGAATGCCTATGACATGGGATGTCAAAGCTTTAATAGTGCGTGCAGTTCGGTAAGGACGTGTTGCTTTAATGCCGGTCCTAATGCCCTGGGCGTGGTCACCACAGTCGGGTGTTCAGCCTCAGGTCCGATCGACGGGACCTGTACCGGTTGGGGGGCGTGTACACCCACGTCTGGTCAATGCGGAGCCGGTACTCAATTATGCACATCTTCAACTAACCCAAGTTGCGGAGGAAATTCGGCTGTCGGATCATCGCAGGCATGCCCCGCTACTTGTTCTGTTTATGGGCAGAATTGTCAGGGGACTACATGTGTTAACAATATCTGTCAGGCTCCGGTACCTAACAATGCCACGGCTTGTACGGCACCCGGACAAAACATACTCCCTCCGAGTAATAATATAACGCCGTATACAGTAGTAGGCTCATCATCAGGATCGTGTTTGGCTGCCAGCTATTGTCAGTCGTATTGCAACAGCGGCTATACGGATAATGGCGGGGTTTGCAATGCTAATTGTCCTAGTTCCTGGGGCGGCACTAATTGTACCGTTGGAACGGCAACTAATAGCGGCAGCACAAATACTTGTGCTTGCAATATTGGTTACCATGGCGGCCCGGAGATCTACTTGTGCAACAATGGCTCCTATGGTTGGCAAAGCGGCTCATGCACGATGAATACCTGCCAGGGAGCAATACCAAACAATTCGACGCCTTGCGCAGGGAACAACGCGCCGCCGACCAATAATACCACTAATTATAACTTGGTGGCCTCTTGTACGGCCGGCAATAATTGTCAGACGGGTTGCAGCAGCGGCTATACGTATAATGGCGGGGCGTGTCTGGCGAACTGTGCTGCCGGTTTTAGTGGGGCTAATTGTACCATAGCCACCGGCACCAATAGCGGCAGCAGTAATACCTGCGCTTGCAATGGCGGTTACAATGGCTCAGAGACCTATTCTTGCAGTAATGGTGTTTATACGCCTGCCGGAGGTTCGTGCGCTGCGAATATTTGTGTGCCGGGATTGCCCGGCAATTCGACGGCCTGCCTGGTGCCTTCACAGAACACCCTGCCGCCGACTAATAATAATGTGACGTATTCATTAGTGGGGACGACCGCTGCCTCTTGCTCGATTGCCGGCTATTGTCAGACGTATTGTCTTGGCGGTTATACGGACAATGGGGGGACGTGTAAGGTGAACTGTGCTGCGGGCTACGGTGGCACGAATTGCACCATAGCCACCGCTACCAATAGCGGCAGCAGCAATACGTGTGCTTGTAATGCCGGTTACAATGGCTCAGAGACCTATTCTTGCAGTAATGGTAGTTATACGTGGACCGGCGGGGCATGTCCGGCTAATATTTGCAAATTGCCTCTACCGGCTAATGCGCAGGCGTGTTCCATTCCTGCACAAAATATGCTTCCGCCTACCAATAATACAACGTCTTATACAGTAGTAGGCACAACAGCTGCTTCGTGCTCGCCTGCCAATTTCTGTCAGGCTTATTGCAACGGTGGGTATACGGACAATGGTGGCTTGTGTCTGGCCAACTGTCCGGGTTCTTATGCCGGTAATAATTGTACGATTGCTGCAACCACGAATAGCGGCAGTTCATCTAGCTGTCCTTGTAATGCGGGGTACAATGGCGGTCCGGAGACCTACTCCTGCAGCAATGGCGTTTATTCTTATTCGGGCGGTTCGTGTTCACCTAATCCATGTGCTGCCGGCAGCGATGCGCCCAATCATGTCACCAATATACCGGGAGTGGCCAGCGGCAGCAACAGTACCGGCACCTGTGCAGGCGGATACTCGGGCTCGCCGGTGTACTCCTGCAGTCTAGGCAGCTTTAGTTATTCCAGTGGTTCGTGTGCGGCTAACCCATGCGGTGCCAGCAGCGATGCGGGTAATCATGTCAGCACTATTCCGGGGGTCGCCAGCGGGAGCAATAGTACGGGCGTTTGTGCAGGCGGCTATTCCGGTTCACCGATCTATGCCTGCAGTCTGGGCAGCTTTAGCTATTCCAGCGGATCGTGTGCTCCTAATCCTTGCGGTGTCGGCAGCGACGCTGCTCGTCATGTCAGCACTATTCCGGGGGTCGCCAGCGGCAGTAACAGTACCGGCACCTGTGCAGGCGGATACTCGGGTTCTCCGATTTATTCTTGCAGTCTGGGCACCTTTAGCTATTCCAGCGGAACGTGCGCACCTAATCCATGTGGAGCAACCAGCGATGCGGGTAATCATGTCAGCAATATTCCGGGGGTTGCCAGTGGCAGCAACAGTACCGGTACTTGTGCGGGTGGTTATTCCGGATCGGTGATCTATTCATGCAGTCTGGGCAGTTTTAGTTATTCCAGCGGTTCATGCGCACCTAATCCTTGTGGTGCCGGCAGCGATGCGGGTAACCATGTCAGCAATATTCCGGGTGTCGCCAGCGGGAGCAACAGTACCGGCACGTGTGCGGGCGGATACTCAGGATCGCCGGTGTACTCCTGCAGTCTAGGCAGCTTTAGCTATTCCAGCGGCTCGTGCTCACCGAATGGTTGTGGGGCTAGCAGCGATGCGGGTAATCATGTCAGCAATATTCCGGGTGTAGCCAGCGGGAGCAACAGTACCGGCACGTGTGTGGGCGGATACTCGGGATCGCCGGTGTACTCCTGCAGTCTAGGCAGCTTTAGTTATTCCAGCGGCTCGTGCTCACCGAATGGTTGCGGGGCTACTAGCGATGCCGGTCGTCATATCACCAATATTCCTGGTGTAGGCAGCGGCAGCAATAGTACCGGCACGTGTGCGGGTGGTTATTCTGGATCTGTGATCTATTCTTGTAGCCTGGGCAGTTTTAGTTATTCTAGCGGTTCATGCTCACCGAATGCTTGCGGGGCTAGCAGCGATGCGGGTAGTCATGTCAGCAATATTCCGGGTGTCGCCAGCGGGAGCAACAGTACCGGCACGTGTGCGGGCGGATATTCTGGATCGCCGGTGTACTCCTGCAGTCTGGGCAGCTTTAGTTATTCCAGCGGATCTTGCACGGCTAATGGCTGTGCAGCTAGCAGCGATGCGGGTAACCATGTCAGCAATATTCCGGGCGTCGCCAGCGGGAGCAACAGTACCGGCGCGTGTGCGGGCGGTTATTCCGGATCTGTGATCTATTCTTGTATCCTGGGCAGCTTTAGTTATTCCAGCGGCTCGTGCTCACCGAATGCTTGCGGGGCTACCAGCGATGCGGGTAACCATGTCAGCAATATTCCGGGCGTCGCCAGCGGGAGCAACAGTACCGGCACGTGTGCAGGCGGATACTCAGGCTCGCCGGTGTATTCATGCAGCCTGGGCAGTTTTAGTTATTCCAGCGGCTCGTGCTCACCGAATGGTTGCGGGGTTACTAGCGATGCCGGTCGTCATGTCAGCAATATTCCGGGCGTAGGCAGCGGGAGCAACAGTACCGGCACTTGCGCGGGCGGTTATTCCGGATCGGTGATCTACTCCTGCAGTCTGGGCAGCTTTAGTTACTCCAGTGGTTCGTGCTCACCGAATGCTTGCGGGGCTAGCAGCGATGGTAGTCGTCATGTCGGCAGTATTCCGGGTGTCGCCAGCGGCAGCAATAGTACCGGTACTTGTTCGGGCGGATATTGTGGTTCACCGGTTTACTCATGCAGTCTGGGCACCTTTAGCTATTCCAGCGGCTCTTGTCAAGTGATGGATAACTGCGGCGTTTGCGGCGGCTCTAATAATACCTGTTGCAATGTGGCAAACTGCCCGGGGCCTAGCGGATGCTTAGGATCTGCTACCTGCGCGTGCGGGGCGATTTCTCAATCCTACAGCGTTGCTGCGGTCTCTTGGGGTAGTACAAACTACCAAAGCTCTACATATTGCTCTAGTACCTGTGGCGTTATTTCATCCGCAGTTTCGGTGGGACCTGGATGCGGGAACCCCGGCTCTCCAGGTTCACAATGCGTCATCATTTATAACAATTTATGTTCGCCTTCGTGTAATAATAATACCTGCGTTTCTGCCACAGGAAACTGCGGACAGGTTTGCCCACCGCAATATTCATATGATGACTGCGGCTATTGCAACGGGAATGGATCGGAGTGGTATGATGGTTGTGGCGTTCCTTGCGGGGATAACTCAGAGCGGGATTATTGCGGCCAATGCTGGGGGGATGGCTGTGAATGCGACCAATGTGGTAGATAAATAAGAAGGCTCCATAGACCTTGGGAAAAACTTTTACTTTGAATTATTTATGATGGCTAAATTATTCTTCCTCTTTTTTATTCTACTGACAAGTTATGCCTGCGCCGGACAAAATTCCCTGAACGCCAGTTTCCCGGCTCAGCAGGTATCGTACAGCAAAATTACGCTTGTCAATGAGAGCAGTACCAACATTTGTACAGGGACTACTAGCGGGGTGCTGTTTGTCGATAATGTATCTACCGATCCGGGGTATGGCCTTTTGGAAACATGCGTTAATGGCAGTCCGGTTACGTCTTTTCAGGGTTGTTTTAACCGATTTTGTTCGGGCATAGGTTGTGCTGCTTCGGCGCCGTTACCGTGTCCTGCGGGGTATGTTGAACCCGCGGGGATCCCTTCTTCGACGTTCTCCCCGGCCTTAGGGTATTCGGTTACGTCTATAGCCTGTTGCCGGTCATTGTGTTCTCCGAATTGTGCGTGCGCGGCCACCACATGTACAGGCAGTACGTGTACTGATTCTACCTGTGGGACGGTATGCAATGGGACCATGACTACCGGCGCTTGCGTGCCGTCGACTATTTGTCCCTTTGGGTGCACGCTCAATAGTCAATGTTCCGGCTGTTTGGTCGGGGGGCAGCCTGCTGACGGGCAATGTTGTGCCGGCACGTGTCTGACGACAAACTCTTATTGTTGCACACAATCTGTCCCTGCCGATAATTGGTCTTGTCCGATCGGGCAGGCATGTAATCCTTATGGAATACCATCACCTGCGTGCATAACAATTACATAGAGGATATAAAATCGTAATTTTTTGGGTTATGAAGAAAACCTTTTTTATAGTGTTTTTATTGGTTTTTGTTCTGCCGTTCGGTCGCCTCTGGGCCGGGGCAGTTACTCTGGTCACGTATTATCCTGCGCCGACCTTAAGTGCTAATAAACTTCAAATGCAGGAATCCGGGGGAAACTGCGGAACGCCTGGCAGTCCTCTGAACCAGGGAATGTTATTTTTGGAAACGGATGGCACTTTAAAGTTATGTAACAGCGGGGTTGCGACCAGCTATCCTCAGCAGTGTTATAATAGTTTTTGCGCCTATACCAGTCCGGGTACTTGTACGCCGGTGTGTAATGCCGCAGCCGGGTATACGGCAGTAGCAGGTGTTTCAGACACTATTCAAACAGACGCTACTCATTTTACGGTTTCCGTTGCTTGTTGCGGCGGAGGCTAAACACAGGAGAAATTAGAATGTCAAAATCAACCAGATCCAAGAAAATTTTAGTCGTAGATGATGACCGGTCGGTAACTACCATGCTCGAGGGAGTGCTTTCCACCCAAGGCTATACGGTGCTGGTGGCGTCCGATGGTCTTGATGCCATGGTGCAGGTGAGAAAAAGTCTTCCGGATTTGATCATCCTTGATATCATGATGCCGGAGATCAATGGTTATGATGTCTGCAGCAACCTCAAATTCGATGAGAAGTATAAGCATATCCCCATCATTGTTCTGACTTCCCGCGAGCGGGAGTTGGACCCCAGGATCGGCCAGCTCATGGGGATCGACTATATGCACAAACCCATCGACCGTAAAGTTTTGCTGGAAAAGATCCAAGACACCTTGAAATAAAATTTTCCCCTCTTTTGTTAAAGAGGGGTTAGGGGAGTTTAAGCATGTCCAAACGCCTGTTGTTAGTCTTTGCCATTATTGGAGCTACAGGTCTTTATCCGGCTTATGGATCAACGGATTTTCAAAAAAATAATCCTGATATCCGCAAATACGAATTTGCCCGTAGTTACATTACGGCCCTGGGTTATTTAAAGGACATTGATGACCGCTGGAATAAAAAGATCAAGGTGATCAGGGCCAGTGTCAATGACTTGGCCGAGGACAATACCGACCTGCGTATTTTTAAGAATTATTTGGTGAAATATCAGGCCTCTCCCAATACGCTCATACGCAAGATCACCAATACCGTGGTCATGGCGACCATGCGTGAAATTGCGGTCAATGATGATGAAAAAACATTGTGGGAAGAATGGTATGATCTAAATAAAGCGGGTCAGGCCACCAGACCTAAAGAAATTGATTTTGTTAAAGCGCAGCATGTCCTGGCCTTAAGGCGTAAAGAGGCGGATAAAGATATTGTCCAGGCGTCTGTTCTGCTGACCAAGGTGCTGGTGAGCGATAAGAATGTTAACGGCCGCGGGCATCAGTTGGCCGTGACCAGCCAGCAACGTCAGAAACTGCTCGATAAGCTGGATTCTTACGGTCATGAAACCCTGGATTGGGGCCTCAAGCCGGGTCAGAGAACGCTGGAAGCTTCCATTGCCGCCATCCGGGAAGTGTTGGAAGATTCTATTTGGATCTCCATCGATGAAAAGTAGTTTTATTCCAAAGCCCCAAGTGCTTGTGGTCGAGGCATCCGCCGGCAGCGGGAAGACCTATGAGCTGTCTCGTCGCTATGTCCAGTTAAGTCTTGCTTTGGCCGCCGCAGAGAAAAGTCCTTCTTTGCAATCCATTCTTGCCATTACGTTCACCAATAAGGCCACCTGGGCCATGAAATCCCGCATCCTGGATTTCCTCAAACGCATCGCCCTTAAACAATTAAAACCATTTGAAGTGTCGGATATCCTTTCACCTTTGGGGTTAGATGAGACTCAAGCCAGCCGGCTGGCGTTTGTCATGATGAATAATGTCATCCGTCAGTACCATTATTTTCAGGTCCAGACCATCGATAGTTTTATTAATGTGCTGTTAGTCGGCTGTTCTTTTAAGATAGGTCTTTCTGCCCGTTTTAAGATCCGGCGCAATTCCAAAGAATATTTGGGCTTGAGCCTTGATGAGCTCTTGGAAGAAGCCCAAAATGAGGGTCCCCTGCGACGGTCTTTTGAGAATTTTGTGCGCCAGTATTTATTCTTGGAGAATCGTTCGGGGTGGTTCCCTAAGGAAGATCTGCTCAAGGTCATCAGTGAATTATTCAGGCAATACAATACCTATCAGAAACCATTGCTGATCTATCCTGTTGACGGCGATCTGATGGAGCGCAAGAGAAGCATTTATGCCCTGATACAGGAACTAAAAGAAATTTGCCCGCCCCAGACTAATAAAAGATTCCTCGAGCATCTGGAAAGTTTTGAAGATAAGGGGCCGGGGGGTTTTGATGTGGATGATCTCAAGCCTTACTGGAGCAGGGCCGATTTCCCCGTCAATAAAGGAGGGGTGGTAAGTCCCCGGTTGGAAGATCTCTGGGGGCGTCTTCACCGGGAGATCCGGGATCTTTGTGCTCTTGAGGCGTACAGCATGTTTAACCCCTATGTGGTGGTGTTCAAGGAGCTGTTGTCCTGTTTCGCTCGACTGTCCAAACGCGATGACATTTTGTTCTTAGAAGAGCTTAACCGCCGGGCGGCATTGCTTTTCGAGGACAATGTAGTTAGCGTCGAGGAATTATATTTCCGGCTTTCGGCGAGATTCCGGCATTATTTGATGGATGAATTTCAGGACACTTCGCTTTCCCAGTGGCGTAATTTAAGCTTGATGGTCCACGAGGCCCTAGCCGGCGGCGGATCGCTTTTTTATGTGGGGGACAAAAAACAGGCGATCTACGCGTTCCGCGGAGGGGAAAGCCGGTTATTCGACGCGTTACAAACACAGCTTGTTTGTTTTAATGTTCAAAACAAAAGCCTCGATAAGAATTACCGCAGTTGTCCGGCGATCGTTTCTTTTAATAACCGGGTATTTGGATTGGATAATTTGCACGCCTTTTTGAGCCGTAGATCACAGGATGCCCTGGACAATAAGCGTCAGGAGATCGCGTTTTCCCAAGTTGATTTCGAGATTATTGCGAATACTTTTGCCGGGTCTCATCAGATGCCGGTCAAGGAAAGTCCGCAGGGGCTGGTGCGGGTGAGCTACTTGCAAGGCCGGGTCAAATCCGAGAGGTTAGACGAAGTGCGCGGGATGCTTATTCCGTTAGTGATCGATCTCAAGGCGCGTTTTGCTTTAAAAGATATCGCGATCCTGACCCGCGGCAATGAAGAGGTTGAAGACATGACCCGATGGCTCCTGCAGGAAGGCATCAATGCCCAGTCGGAGCGCAGCAGTGATATTAAAAATAACCCGCTGATCGAGGAGATTTTAAATCTGCTCACCTTTTTGTCGTCACCCGTTGACAATAACGCCTTTGCTAAGGTTTGTTTAGGAGAGTTGATGCCGGCAGCGAGCGGATTGTCCTCTGCTCTGTTGCGTGATTTTCTTTTTTCATGTGCCGATCTGGCCCGTCAAAACAAAGAGCTGTTCTTTTATAAATGTTTTCAGGAGGCTTTCCCGCAGGTATGGGAGGACTTCTTTGAAGAGTTCTTAAGCCAGGCAGGGGCGTGTCCCCTCTACGACTTAACAGCCGGCATCATCGAGCGTTTCGGTTGTGAAAAACATTTTCCTGGGTTTCAGGGATTTTTCATGCATTTGCTGGAGTTGATCAAAAAGCAGGAGGCTGAAAGTTGTGATCTGGCTTACTTTCTGGACTATTACGAGGGTCTGGAGGGAGAGGGCCGTTTTGTCCCGATGGGCCAGATGGATGCCGTGAGGATCCTGACCGTGCATAAAGCCAAGGGGCTAGAGTTTCCTGCGGTGATCGTGCCGTTTTTGGAGATGGATATCAAAGCCGGCAGCGGCGGGCGTGACGGCAGTCAGGCGTATATGCTGGACATTAAAGAAGAGGGAATGGGGCTGATCAGGTTAAAGGACAGTTACCGGCAGTTTTGTCCCCAACTCCAGGAGCGTTATGAGCAGGAGTACAGAAAAGCATTTTTAGTGGAATTAAACAGCGCCTATGTGGCTTTGACCCGCGCGGTTGAGGAGCTTTATGTTTTTGTGCCATCCAAGGTCGGCAATACGGTCAACCCCGCCCGGTTTTTGATCCCTGAGGATTGTACGGGTTCAGGCGTGCCGTCTGAGCGTCAAGCAACTCCCGGATCCGGCGAAATGCCCTGGAAGATCAAGCCCTTTGTATTAAGCCGCTGGAGCGGACTACAGGAAGAGTTCCTGGATCATCCCGCCGTATCCGCGCAAGCGGCAAGAAAGGGAGAGTATTATCACGCCGTGCTGATGCAAGTAGGCCGTATAAACGAAGAAAATGCCGAACAGATAGTAAAAGAAGCCTGCAAAATAAATGGTGACGTCTACCAATTAAATGGTGACGTCTACCAATTAATTTATTCATTTATCAACCGTGAAGAAGTGCGGCGGTTCTTTTATTTGCCCGAAGAGGCTCTTGTTTTTTGTGAGAAAGAATTTGTCAATGCCTATGGGGACACCAAACGCATCGACCGCCTGATCGTGCTTCAAGATGAAGTCTGGGTCGTAGATTATAAATTGTCCCCCGGCGCCGAAGAAGAAAATAAGAAGCAGATGCAAGGATATCTAGCCTTGGTTAAACAGTTTTATCCGGAGCATAAAGTTTCAGGGCATGTGGTGTACATACAAAACGGGTAATATTTCCCCTCTTTTGTTCAAAGAGGGGGTTAGGGGGAGTTGAAATAGAGTTAAGGGGGACACAATACTTAATTCATGCCTTCTAATGCATGCGTTCACCAGAAGAACATTGCGCGGGTTGATCGCCCAACTTGATGCAGAACCCGCAGTAGTAGAAAAATATGAGTAAAATTATAACAGTGCCTTTTACCGAGAATTTTCTGCCCCATGTGGTGGAGCATGTCCATCGTTATTATGTCGAGCAAGGGCCGGACCTGTCGCGGCTATGCCTGGTGTTCGGTGGACGGCGGCCAGAATTGTTCATTAAAAAGGACCTCGCGCGCCGCATCGGCAAGGCTTTTGTGCCGCCCCGGTTCTTTACCATCGACGAATGGATGGCCTATGTCGCTTTTGCCGGACAAGTGCCGGCATCAGGCAGCGATCTGGAGCATGGATATACTATTTATCAGTTGGCCCAGACACTTTGTCCCTGGGTTTGTCAGGGGCGTGCAACTTTTGCGCTTTTTTTACCGTGGGCCAGGGAGATCCTGCATTTTATCGAGCAGCTGGACCTGGAAGATGTCCCTTCAGGAGCATTAACGCACCTTAAAGAGAATGCCGAGATCGGTTTCAATGTCCCTGAGGACATCAATAAGCTTCTGATGCATCTGGGAGGATTGCGTCAAGCCTATCACCGCCAGCTCGAAGAGCGGCAGTTGGCGCCAAGGGGATATCGATATCTCCAGGCTTCCCGACGGGTGAATGCCTGTGACTTAAGTGCGTTTGATGAGATATTGTTCTGTAATTTCTTTTATTTGCACCGGACGGAGAATACGGTCATCAAGAATATTTATGATCGGGCCTCAACGGTGTTGTTCATGCAGGGGGATCAGCGCTGCTGGCCGGCGCTGGGGCGTATCGCCAAGACTTTCGGATCGCCGGTTTTCGAGGGTACAGAAGTGAGTCAAACCCAATTTGACCTGAAGATCTATGAAGCTTTTGACAGTCATGCCCAGGCAGGTTTGGTCAATGAGATCCTTCAAGGTATTGACCAGCCGGACGCCACGGTCATCGTGTTGCCCGACGGAGAATTTTTGTTGACGCTGTTGACGGCTGTGGGCCGACAGCTGGAGGCCTTTAATATATCGATGGGCTATCCGCTCAAGCGCAGCGCGCTGTACACGCTCCTGACGCTGGTGATAGAGGGCCAGAATCACCGCAAAGGATCTTTGTATTACTCAAAAGATTATTTGCGGATATTGGCGCACCCTTTGGTCAAAAGTCTGTCTTTAGGGCATGACCAAGGGGCAGTGAGCGCGCTGTTAGCCAAAGCTCAGGCCGTGTTCAAAGGCGAGGTATTGACGGATCTTTCCGGCCGGTTATTCTTTGATCCTGACGATGTCCTCAATGATGAAATACTTTTAGAGGGAAAAGAAATATTGCACAGTATCCATAAGGTTTTCTTGGATAATTTCGGGAATATTCGATCGGCGGCTGATCTGGCAGGGGCCTTGCAGGGTTTTGTTGAATTTATGCAGACATACAGCACCATGGACAAATATCCTTTTAATGCGCAAATTGCGCTGCGCATGCAGGGCATTGCTGATGAATTTGCGGTCTGCAGTTTTGCACAGGAAGTTTTTGATCCCAGGGAGCTGTTCAGGGTGCTTGAGGAGCGTTTGTCGGATCAAATGGTGGCCTTTACCGGCTCCCCGTTGAGAGGTTTGCAAATTTTGGGCCTTTTTGAGACCAGGGCTTTGAATTTTAAGAATGTGATCGTGGTAGACGTCAATGAAGGGCTTCTGCCCAGTTTAAATATTTATGAACCGCTCATTCCGCGCGAGGTGATGATCAAATTGGATCTTGACCGTCTGGAATTGGAAGAAGAGATCCAGCGTTACGGTTTTATGCGCTTGATCTCGGCGGCCCAAAAAGTGCATTTGATCTACCAGCAGAATAATGACCGGACTGCCAGAAGCCGGTTTATCGAGGAGCTCATTTGGGAACAGGAACAGCGTCAAGGGCGGATAGGAAGTGTGCCTATTATCCGCGGATCTTTTAAGGTTGGTGTAGAAAGAAAACAGCGCAGTATCCCTAAGACGCCAGCCATGGTGCAGTACTTGAAGGATTTTAAGTTTTCCGCCTCTAGTATCAACGCCTATCTGCGTAATCCCTACGCCTTTTATTGCCAGTATGTTTTAGGTTTAAGACCTAAGGAGGATCTACTGGAAACTCCCGAGAGCCGTCACATCGGCACGTTCATCCACGGGCTGCTGCAAGATGCGTTTAAAAGGTTCGTGGCCAAAAAGCCGCTGCTGGATGAAGATTTTCGAAAAATATTCCAAAAGATCTACGCCGCGAAATTTGCCGAAGTCTTCGGCCGGACACAGCGCAGCGACACTTTCTTAATGGAAACCGTCCTCAAAGCAAGGCTGGAAAGATTCTTTAATATTGAAACTTTGCGTTGTGCCAACGAGGTCAAGCAGGTGCTTTATGTCGAGAAGAAATTTGAAGAGATCCTGACCCTGGGGGGTCAAGGGGTGCATATGACCTACAGGGTGGACCGGGTGGATGAAATGATCGACGGGACCATTTTGATCCTGGATTATAAGACCGGCAGCGTTGAGCCGAAGGTCCGCGATACCGGCAACTTCGAAAGTGTCGACCTAAGCCGTGAATACATCCGTGATCATATCAGGTCATTCCAGATGCCTCTGTATACGCATTATGTGCGCCGGCAATTTCCTGGAATTGCGGTTAACAGCGCGCTTTATTATTTAAGGACGATGAGCCTGGACCTGTTCCTTGCCCCCTCCCAGATCGCGAGTAGCGAAGAGCTGCTGGCGGGGTATTTTAAAGCCTTGGATTTTATCATGGCCGAGATATTTAATTTAGAAATCCCTTTTGTTGATGACCCTGTTGATATAAAATAATGATATGTCTAAGACTATTTTAGTTGTTGACGATGACCGTTTAATGGTGGAACTGGCCCGTCGTAAGTTAGAAGAGAAGGGGTATGAAGTGCTCACGGCTTCCAATGGTGAGCAGGCGTTGGCGCAATTGAAGTCCAAGATCCCGGATATGATCATTTTGGATGTGCAAATGCCCGATATGAACGGATACACCTTCATTATCGAGAGGAATAAAACTCCTGAATATGCTAATATCCCGGTGGTGATGCTGACGGCTTCCAGTGAAACGGGACCCTTGTTTAAACGCCACGGCGTCAAGGGCTATCTTCTCAAGCCCCTTAACCTGCAGGCTCTTTTTGATAAAGTGACCGAGATCGTAGGGACGCCATCATAGATCATAATATGTCAAAAGTTATTTTAATTGTGGATGATGAGTCTGTCGTGGTTGAAATTGCTCAACGCCGGTTAGAAGAGCTCGGCTATGGAGTGTTGGTCGCTTTCAACGGGCAGGAAGCCTTGGATTGTTTGAAGGCCCAAAGACCGGATTTGATCCTTTTAGATGTTCAAATGCCTGATATGAACGGGTACACCTTCATCATGGAGAAGAATAAGGTCCCTGAATACGTCAACATTCCTGTGATCGTGCTGACGGCTTTCAATGAAATGGAACCATTGTTCAAGCGTCATGCCGTTAAGGAATATTTGCTTAAGCCTCTAAAATTGCAGGACCTTCTTGATAAAGTGACCCAAACAGTAGGGCCCGCCGCTTAGTATGCAGAATTTTATTTATCAGAATCCCACCCAGATCATTTTCGGACGGGGCATGATCAAGGAGCTCTCCAAACGTATTCCCGCTGATAAATCGGTATTATTCCTCTATGGCGGCGGATCTATTAAGAAAAATGGTGTTTATGCGCAGGTGCTCGCGGCATTAGCCGGTCGGGATACCATCGAGTTCGGCGGTGTCGAGGCGAATCCTCAACTGGAAACATGCCTCAAGGCGCTGGATATCGTGAAGCGAAGATCGGTCGGTTTTATTCTGGCTGTCGGCGGAGGCTCGGTGATCGATGCGGGAAAATTCATTGCCGCAGCCGCATGCTTTGCCGGGAACGACCCATGGGAGATCATCCTTAAAAAAGGCAGTAATGTCACGGGGGCTTTACCGTTGGGTGTCGTGTTGACAATTCCGGCCACGGGATCTGAATCCAACGGTAATGCGGTTATTTCTCGCCGGGACCTTCAGGAGAAATTGATGTTTGTCTCGCCTTTTGTTTATCCGCGCTTCGCCGTCCTTGACCCGGAAAGCACATTCAGTGTCCCGCAAAAACAGGTCCGTAACGGTATTGTAGATTCCATGACACATGTTTTGGAGCAGTATGTGACCTATCCTGCCGCAGCGCCTCTTCAGGACCGCTTAGCAGAATCCATCCTGCAGACCCTGATTGAAGTGGGGCCTGTCACGCTGAAGGAACCCACTGACTACGACGCCCGCGCCTCGTTCATGTTCAGTGCGACCCTGGCATTAAATCATCTGATCGGCACCGGGGTGCCGCTGGATTGGTCCACGCACCGGCTGGGCGTCGAGATAACAGCGCTCTACGGTTTGGACCATGCGGAAACCCTGGCGATCCTGCTTTTCGGCGTCTGGCAATATAAGTTCAAGGACAAGGAAGCCAAGCTTTTACAGTACGGTCAGCGGGTCTGGCAGGTTGATTCAGCCCAAAAAGCGATTGATCGCACGGAGGATTTTTTTAGGTCTTTAGGGATGAAGACGCGGTTTTCAGAATACGGAATTCCGGCCCAGGAGGCCGCTCTTCGGGTAAGCGCACGGTTTACCCAAAGGGGTGTGGTTTTTGGCGAGAGGGGAGATATTACACCCCAAGCCGTAGAAAATATCATCTGCCTGCGCCGCTAGCTCTTCGTTGACCTATCTGCAGTTTTGTGTTAGTCTTTTCCATTATTTAAATAAGCATCTATATGGCTATGATTAAAGACAATATTGTAAAAGTTTTAGCCGGCGTGGGAAATGCCTGCCGCAACAGCGCCCGTGATCCCGGCGAGATCACTGTCGTCGGAGTGACCAAGTACGTTCCTATAGAGGTGATCCAAGAAGCGGTGGATGCCGGCATCAAGCATATCGCGGAAAACCGGGTACAGGAAGCCCAGTCGAAATTCCCGGCGGTATTAGTCCGTAATCCTCATCTGAAATGCCATATTATCGGTCATCTGCAGACGAATAAAGTCAAAGATGCGCTGCAGGTGAGTTCCTTGATCCAGTCGGTGGACAGTTTGAAGCTGGCACTGGAGCTTGAAAAACAGGCCGCGAAGAACGGGAAGGCCGTTGGGATCTTAGTCCAGTTCAATTGTGCCCGTGAAGAACAAAAATTCGGAGCGGCGCCTGAAGAAGCGTTAGAATTGATAGAGAGTATCGGTCATTTGGAGCATGTGCAGATCAAAGGATTAATGGGCATGGCGCCTTACACCGCAGATCAGGGCATCATCCGCAAAACATTTGTTGATCTGCGCCTGCTGCGTGACGCAATTAAGGTGCGGTTTTCCGGACATCCCCGGGTGGATACCGGCATTCTATCCATGGGCATGAGCAGCGATTATCAGATCGCCGTTGAAGAAGGCTCGACTATGGTGCGTATAGGCAGTGCAATCTTTAAGTAGGGGCGGACCTTGTGTCCGCCCGGAGGTTTATAATTCTATGAAAAAAAACAAAATAGGCATTATCGGCGGCGGGAACATGGGGGAAGCTATCATTAAGGGCCTGGTGGCCAAGAAACTGTTTGCACCTGCCGCTATCCTGGTTTGCGAAGCGGATACGAAACGGGTGCAGTATTTAAAAGAAAAATACCGTATCGGCGCCGGGGATTTGGATGCTATTATAGCACGATCATCGACGGTGATATTGGCAGTCAAGCCGCAAGACATGGAAAATGTTTTAGCCAAGATCGAAGAACATGATAAACTCTTCATTTCCATTGCGGCCGGACTGACGACTAAATTCTTTGAAAAGCGATTAGGCGGCAAGGCCAGGGTGGTGCGAGCCATGCCTAATATGCCCGCACTTATTGCGCAAGGGATAACAGGTGTTAGCCGCGGCCGTTATGCCACACTCCGCGACGGGAGTGAAGCGCTGCGGATCTTGGCGGCTGTCGGAGGGGTGTTGGAAGTTCAAGAGAAATACTTAGACGCGATCACCGCGGTATCAGGCAGCGGTCCGGCATATGTATTTTTATTCGTAGAAGCATGGATGGCAGCTGCCCGGACGCTGGGGCTAAAAGAACAGGAAGCCAGGAATTTGGTATATGAGAC
>Ga0302320_10015037_pt1 | contig 15944 bp, 8 predicted proteins | sample Bog_T0_3_FD_202130 | JGI IMG/M metagenome (GOLD analysis project Ga0302320, IMG submission 202130) | Peat permafrost microbial communities from Stordalen Mire near Abisko, Sweden - Bog_T0_3 | ecosystem: Environmental > Terrestrial > Soil > Wetlands > Peat | place: Sweden: Abisko, Stordalen Mire... | reverse complement strand
TGTTTGGTCGCCATGGTGCTGGGAGCCATCGGCGTGGCCATGGCCATGCACGCGCATCTGGAGCAGCGCATGGATATGCTGGCCATTTTGAAGGCTGTCGGCGCTAGCTCCCGCGATCTGCTGCGGATTTTTCTATTGCAAACTTTAGGCCTGGGATTGGCCGGAGGTCTCGTCGGCGTGGCTGCGGGCGTGGGCGTGATGGCCGCTCTGCCGGCGGTCTTCGGCAAGCTGCTTCCGGTTCATACGATGCTGGAATTTCCCTGGCGTTCGGCAGCCGCCGGGCTGGGGACGGGATTATTGACGACCTTGCTCTTCTGTCTGCCGCCGCTGCTGGACGTGCGAAATGTAAGGCCGGTGCTGGTGTTGCGCCGTTTGGTAGAGCAGGGCCCGGAGGGAATCCGCGGCTGGTTCGTCCGCTGGTGGTCGCGTCGTCTGCAACTGGGAATTTCGGTGGTTGTGATTGCCGCGCTGGGCGGAATCGCCTGGGCATTGTCGGACTCTGTCGAGGTGGGCGAATGGTTTGCGCTGATCTTCACGATTGCTTTGGTGGTGCTTTTGGTGCTGGCTGCTGTGGCATTGAGCACGTTGCGTTTTCTGCTCAACCGCGTCCGGCTTAGGCTGCCCTCATTTCTGAGACATGGACTGGCAAATCTCTACAGGCCGGGCAATCAGTCGGCTGCGGTACTGGCTGCTCTAGGCACAGGTGTGATGCTGATCCTGGCGGTCTACCTGATGCAGTCGATGGTCTTGCGGGACATTCGCGAGACAGCCTCGCCCAAGCTGCCCAACGTGTTTTTAATCGATGTTGCGACCGATGAAGTTGCCGGCGTGAAGGAGTTCTTCGCGCATCAGCACGGTATGAGTCAGGCTCTGGACTTGATGCCAGTCGTGACGGGGCGGTTTATTTCGCTGAACGGCAAGCCGGTAGAACAAATGAAGGGGCAGCATTTCCCGCGCCGTATGCTGGAAAATGCAGAGCTAAGCTGGTCCGATGCACCCCAGGCTGGCGACAAGGTGACGCAAGGCAAGTGGTGGACGGCTGCGGACACGGCGGAGTTGGCTGTAGGCGCAGGCGCGGCCCAGCGGCTGCATTTGGGCCTGGGCTCAACGGTTGAGCTGGAAGTGGGCGGCGCGGTGCGCACGCTGAAAGTAGCCGCAATCTATCAGGCCGATGGACAGCACCTGGGAGCGCGGGTTCAGTTCGTGTTGCCTTCGGGCCAACTCAAGGACCAGCCCGCAACCTGGTACGGCGGAGTGCATATAGATCCCAAACAGGTGGCGACGATGGAGCGGGAGCTCTTCGCGACCTATCCCACGGTAACGGTGATCAACCTGGCCGATGTGCTGGAGCGAATCGAAATCGTGGTCGATCAGATCACGTTTGTGGTGCGGTTTCTGGCCGGCTTCTCCATCTTCGCGGGGCTGATGATTCTGGCTTCGAGCATTGCCAGCACGCGCTTCCGGCGTATGCGTGAAGCTGTGGTGTTGAAGACGCTGGGCGCCACACGCATGAGAATAGTCCGCACCTTCAGCGTGGAATTCAGCGTCTTAGGCCTGCTGGCTGGATTGGTGGGCGTCATTTTTGCCAACCTGCTGACGCGCGTGCTGGTAAATTCTGTAATCAAGCTTGATGTGAGTTACCACGTTGAGTGGAGGGTGACGCTGATTGCGCTCGTGGGAACAGCCGTGCTGGCCACGGCGACAGGCTGGATCGCGAGCTACAGAATTCTTGGGCTGCGGCCTATGCAAGTGCTGCGCGAAGAGTGAAAAAGGCAGGGAATAGGGAGTAGGGAGTAGGGGGCAACCCCGGGCTCATAACTATTCCCTATTCCCTACTCCCTATTCCCTGTATTAAAACTCCTCAGTGGATTCAACCGCCGGTAATATGTCATCTTCGCGGGCCATCCAGACGTAAAGGGTTGGCAGCAGGAAGATGCCGATGGCCAGGTTGGCCAGCAGACCGCCGACAATAACGATGGCAAAGGGCCTTTGCGAATCGGAGCCGATGGCGTGCGAAAGCGCGGCCGGCAACAACCCCAGAGTAGCCACCAGTAAGGTCATCATGATAGGCCGCAGGCGCAATACCGCGCCTTCGACGGCGGCTTCGACAATGTGCTCCTGTGTGGAAACTTCCATGCCCTTGCGGCGCGCGCGGAGCTGGTTGATGAACTCGATCATGATGACGCCAGTCTGCACCGAGACCCCAAAGAGCGCCAGGAAGCCAACCGCCGACGATACAGAGAAGTTGGTGTGAGTGATGAACAGCGCCAGCGGTCCTCCGATGGAGGCCATGATGACGCTGACGAGAATGAGTATGGCCCACTTGAAGGAGCGGAACATGGTGTACAAGATGAGAAAGATGGCCATCCCTGTAATGGGAACGATGAGGGCCATCCGCTTGTCGGCGCGCTTTTGACTCTCGTATTCACCGGCCCATTCCAGGTGGTAGCCGGCGGGCAACGCGACGTTGTGCTCAACCTTGTGGAGTGCCTCTTCTACCGTTGAGCCAAGGTCGCGTCCGCGGACTGAGTATTTGATGGCGATGTAGCGTTGGCCGCCCTCGCGATAGATCTCCTCAGCGCCATCGTCGGAGGAGATCTTTGTCAACTGCGCCAGCGAGACGCGCTCGCCCGAGGGCGCAAGCAGGCGCACGTCCTCGATGGCCTCGCGCGTATCTCGATACTGTTGTTGATAGCGCAGCGTAACGTCGAATCGAGCCTCGCCCTGCTGCACCTGGGTCAGGGCATTGGCGCCCACGGCGGTCTGCACCGCATCCTGGATGTCAGCCACATTGATGCCCCAGCGCGCGGCGGCGGCGCGATCCACGGTGTAGTTGAGATTAGGCTGGCCGATGATGCGAAAGATGCCCAGGTCCTCTATGCCCTTAACCGCGGCCATCTGCGACTGGACTTCTTCAGCCTTGTTTTCCAGAGTGCGCAGGTCGTCGCCGTAGAGCTTGACGGCCAACTCGCCCTTGACGCCGGAGACGGCTTCTTCCATGTTGTCGGAGATGGGTTGTGAGTAGTTCCAGATCACGCCGGGAAATTTCACCAGTTCCTTGTCCATCGCGGTGATCAGTTTTTCCTTGTTCTGGTGGAAGACTGGCCGCCACTCCTTCTTGGGCTTGAGACCGACAAAATACTCTGTGTCGAAGAAGCCAGTGGTGTCGGTGCCGTCATCGGGACGGCCGGTCTGACTGATGACCTGCGTCACCTCAGGAAACGAAGCCAGCACTACGCGCGCCTTGTTGGTGAAGTCGATACTCGCCGTGGGGCCTTCGCTGGGAGGCAGCGTTCCGCGAACCCAGATGGAACCTTCGTCAAGGTGAGGCAGGAACTCCGAGCCGATGGGGCCGCCCACGGTGAGATAAACGGCAATAAGGAATAAAGCTGTAGCGATCCCGAGGGTTCTACGGCGATGCTCGATGGCAGAGCGAACGGCTACGCGATAGTGGTCCGTGAGCCAGAGCATGATGGGGTTGTGCCATTCCTTGGCGCCTTTGCTGAAGACCAGGCTGGCCATTACCGGCGCGACGAACATGGCGAAGCCCAGAGATCCCAGCAGTGCAAAGGTAACGGTCCATGCCATGGGCTTGAAGAGACGACCCTCAACGGCCTGCAAAGTGAAAATGGGCAGATAGGCGGTGATGATGATGCCGCGCGCAAAGAACACGGGCCGCTGCACCTCATACGCAGCCTCGCGAATCCTTCGCGCCGGGGGCCGGGTGTCGTCTGGGCGCGAAAGATTGCGGACGATGTTTTCGATCATCACCACCGAGCCGTCAACCAACATTCCGAAGTCCAGCGCGCCCAGCGAGAGTAGATTTGCGGGAATGTGGCTGATGTCCAGGCAAATGGAGGCGAACATGAGCGCGAAGGGAATGGTAAGCGCGACGATAATCGCGCCGCGTATGTTGCCCAGGAAGAGAAATAGAATGATGGAAACCAAAATCATTCCCGCGGTCAAGTTGTATTCGACCGTGTCCACCGTGAAGCGCACCAGATCGGAGCGGTCGAGAAAGGGAACTACCTTCACGCCTTTGGGCAAAATACCGGGGTGGTCCTTGTCGCCGTTGAGCTTGCTGACTTCCGCGTGAATGCCATCGAGGACGGGATCGGAGTCGGCGCCCTTTTGCAAGAGCGCGATGCCTTCTACGGTGTCGGGATTATCGACAACCACGCCGTCGACGCGGTGAATGGCCTTGCCGATCTGGCCGAGACGAATCTTCGGGCCCTGCGTGACGGTGGCGATGTCCTTGATCTTGATGGCCGCGCCGTTCTGGGTTTTGACGACGGTGTTCTCGATGTCCTGCACGCTGGTGAAAAGGCCGACGGATTGCACGTTGATCTGCTGCGCGCCCTGCTCAATGAAGCTGCCGCCGCCGTTGGTGTTATTGTTGGCGATCTGCTGCTCGACCTGCGCGATGCTCAGTCCGTGAGCGACAAGCTGATCGGGATCGAGCTTGATCTGGTACTCCTTGGTGGGTCCGCCAAAGCTGGCTACATCCACCACGCCGGCGACGCCCTTGAAGGATTTCTCCAGCGTCCAGTCTTCCAGCGATTTCTTCTCCATCACGTCGTAGGAGGGGTTGGTGCTTTCCAGCGTGTACCAGAAAATCTGGCCGACGGGGCTCCAGTCGGTGCCCATCTGCGGCACAAGATTGGCGGGCAGAGCGACCATGCTCAGCCGTTCCAGCACATGCTCGCGGTTGACGTCGCTGGTGGAGTCATCGTCGAAGATGAGCATCAGGCTGCTCAAGCCAGCCAGCGTGGTGGAGCGCAAATGGGTCAGATGCGGAATGCCTGCCATCTGAATCTCGACCGGCACGGTGACCTGACGCTCGATCTCTTCCGCGCCGCGGCCCGGCCACTGCGTGATGACCTGCACGTAGTTGTTGGCCACATCCGGATAAGCTTCAACAGGAAGGTTGCGGAAGCTGATAATGCCCCATACGGAGAGCACGGCGACCCCGCCGAGGACCAGCCAGCGGTTTTTGAGCGCGAATTCGACGAGTGCGCGAATCATCTAGTGCGGTCCTCCAGTTTCGGTATCCTTTCTGGCTGTGTGCAAGGTGGCTTTTTCTTGAGGAAAAAGCCACTGGACGGCATTGGTTTCGTAGTTGTGCAACTGGCGGCCCGCACTACTGGTTTCCTGCGGTTTCGAGTAAGAGAGCGTTAGTGACGACCTGCTGACCGGGTTGAATGCCGGAGAGAATCTCCTGGCGGTTATTGTCCAGCATTTTGCCGGCGTGTACCTCGGCGCGCTTGAACTGGTTACCGCCCGCAGGCAAGAAGACCCAATCGCGATCGTGCAGGTGCAGCACGGCATCGGCTGGAACCACGGCGTGCGTCTCCTTCGTGCGGCTGGTAAAAGTGGCTGTGCCGAACATTCCCAGCCGGAGAAAGCCGGGGTTGGCAAGCTCGATGCGAACCTTTGCAGTGCGCAGAGAGGGATCAAGAATGGGTCCGATGTCGCTGATGCGTCCCGTAAGAGGGCGATCAGGCCATGCATTGAGCTTGATCTTCGCTTCCTGGCCCAGTTGCAGCTTCGGAATATCGTTCTCGTAAACGTCGCAGACGATCCACACAACAGAGAGGTCGGCGATGGTGAAGGCAGTGGCCGAGCCGGAGAGGCTTACGCCCGCGGCGGAGGCCTGAGTCACGTTCTGCGCTACGATGACGCCGCTAATGGGCGCATAGACATTGACAATGCTGCTGGGGTGTTTCTTGTCCACGCCCAGCGTCTTCAGTTGCTCTTCGGCAGCCGTCAGGTCAGCCTTGGCGTCCTTCTCCGTGTCCTCGGCCTGCTCCAGCATGGCCTGCGAGATGGCGCCGTGCTTGAAAAGATCATCGGCGCGGACGAAGGCTTTGTTGGCAAGCTGTTCGTCGTTGGCCGCCTTGAGGTAAGTGTCGAAGGCGGCCGTGATGTCCGGGCTTTGCACCTTCAAGAGGAGTTGCCCCTTCTTCACGTTGTCGTCGAGACGGGCCTTGATGTCCATCACGCGGCCATTGGCTAGCGAGATGACCGGAATTTCGCGGGCGATGTCGGGAAAGACCGAGCCGGTCGCGGTCAGCTCAGAGGCGGATTCGATCTGGGTTGCCGTGGCAAGCGGAAACTTCGCAACATCGTTGGCGTCGATGGTGACCAGGTTCATATCGGCCACCTGGATGACCTTGGCCGGCGGCGGCGCGCCATCGCCTTCATTGCTTTTGCAGCCGGAGAGAGCGAGGCCGCACAACGCAGCCAATGCAAGAGCCAGCGAAATCTTTTTGGCAAGACTCACAGAAGAAGAAACGATCATTGGATTACCTCCTGTCCCACGGCAAGATTCAGTTGTCCAGCGGCGGTCAGATAAGATCCGACCAGTTGCGCGTAGGCCAGTTGGACAGCCCGGTAGTCGCTCTGCGCGTTCAGAAAGTCCATCAGCGAGGCGCCGCCGTACTGGTAGGAGTATGTCACCGTGTCGCGGACTCTTAGCGCCTGCGCCTTGTATTGCGCCTTGTAGGGTTTGAGCAGTGCGATATTGCTGGCCACCTGCGTATAGGCCGAGTCCACATCGCTGAAGACCTCAGCGCGGGCGGCGTCGGTCAATTGCTGATTACGGCTGATGTCGATTTGTGTGCGCTGCTTCTCGCCCTGGTTGCGGTCGAAGATGCGCAGAGGAATGCTGACGCTGGCGCCCAGCGTGTCTTTGCCATAAGGGTTGTTGAATGCTGGATTGTACGTGTACCAGACGCTCCATGTCGGATCGGCGGAGCCATTGGCCACGGCCAGCTTGTGGTTAGTCTGGGCCTGCACAATGGATTCAAGCGCGGCTCTCAGGTCGGGGCGCGCGTCAAGCGCTATCTGGCGGAACTCTTCCAGCGGTTTTAGATCCTCTGTGAAGTCGAAGGTGCCGGTCACATCGAACTGCTCGACGGGAGTGCGTTCGTTGAGCAATTGCAGAAGCTGAATCTTTGAGGTGCGCAGATTGACGATGGCTGTCTGAATCTCCATTTCATATTGGACGCGGAAGAGCTCGATGCGGTCCAGGTCGATCTGGGCTATGTCGCCGGCGCGAAGGCGGTTACGGCTGATGGCGATGATGTTGTCATAGTAAGCCAGGTCGGCCTTGGCCAGTTCCAGCACAGCCTTGGCCTCCAACGTCTGGACAAATTGCGCGCGCAGATCAAAAAGAAGATTGCGCTCCAGATCTTCGTGCTGCGAGCCGGCTATCTGCGTTCCTTCCTTGGCGCTTTGCAATCTCAATTCGCGCTTGCGTTCACGCTCATGCAGGTAGGTAATACTGGGAACCAACTGAGTGCCGGTTAAGGGCTGCCAGTGGGTCCCCTGTCCTGGGGCGCTGTGCGGAGCAATTTGCAATCCATCGCTGGACAGGCCCACTTGCGGATTGGGACGCAGAAAAGCCGTAATCTCCGCGGCCTTCATTTCGTCTACGCCCAGGGCAGCAGCCTGGAGCGCCGGGTTGGCGGCTTCAAATCTGGCCTTCACCTGATCCCAGGTCAAGGCGGGGCTCGGTTGTGCCGGACCAGTCTGTTGCGCAGCAATCGGAGCCGGCGCGAGGAGCAACAGCGCGACCGTCGCGGAGACAGACAGGGAGAGGAAAAATTGCTTCATAAAAAGCCTTTGCGCCGTGGTCCGCACGACGGTCACAGAATGAATGGAGCCTTATGTTGTTAGACGCGAGGACAACCAATCAGGCGACAGGAGGCGGACGATTCTGGATGGAAGCCAGCGCGGGAATCACCACCAGCGGGGCGGGACGATTCCCCGGTGCGATAGAGCGCAATAATCCGTAGGAAAGCTCTGCAAAAACCGGCAGAGGAAGCGTGGCAGCGGCGGGAAAGATGGAGTGAGGAGAGGAGGCCGCATGGTGGCGGCGCGCGCAGCAATCAAGTTCGGCCGGGTTCTGCGCAGCCCACAGGTCGTCGGTCACCGAGATCACAGGAAAAAGGATCACGATGAGCATCAAAAGTGCGATGACCTGCGTCCGCTGACTGGCGCTGCTCGGGAGCGCAGGGCGCATCCACAGCCAGAACATCAGAACGGCCAGCACCAACCATGCGAGATTGAGGATCAACTCCATTGTCACTCATGATTTTACACCAGGGGATTTTCAGGAATGCTGAAAGTACAGGGCCTTCCCGCCTAACGAGTTTGACCGGAGCCGGAAATCCCCTTATGATGGACCAGTTGGCTTTTGGTCGTCGGCGCCCTGCCGTGGTCACTGCCAGCATGGCTGCAAGATAAGCCTGTACGTTCTTGTTGCCCCCTCGTTCAATGGTAGGACAGCCGCCTCTGGAGCGGCATATCGGGGTTCGAATCCCTGGGGGGCAGCCAAACAGCATTACAACTTGCCTATATCTTCTTTTGTATCTATTGTTTATGTGATGGTTCCCAGGTTTGCGTATCTGCCGTATGTTGTCCCAAAATTGATACTCCACACACGACTGTAGTCTCCCGTCTTAATCGGCATATTGTCGGCTGTTCATGGATGCACAGGATGAAATATTGGGCATTCCAGTGCCTTTAGCTTCACTCAGATGAAAGAATGAGAAATGGAGGTTTCACATGGTAAAAGTGACCTTGGTTTTTGCGGTTCTTTTAATAGCCCTCGGCCTGGTTGGCTATCTGGGCACAGGCAGCTTGCACTCCACCGCGCTGATTCCCGCCTGGATTGGCGTTGCCCTGGGCTTTGGCGGCCTGCTGGCCATCAGCCCCAATGAGAGTCGGCGCAAGCTGTTCATGCACATCAACGTGACCATCGGTGTTATTGGATTTCTGGGGGGATTTGTGGAAGCTGTGCGTGGTTATCTGCACGCACAGGCGGTCGGTCTGGCTCCAGATCGAATTGCACTGACAGACAAACTCGCCATGGCGGTTTTGATGCTGTTTTATGTTGTTCTCTGCGTGCGCTCCTTCACCGCCGCACGGCGCTCCGGGAAGGTTTAGCGGATGGCGAGCATGGGGCATGGCGGAATGAACATGGGCGCGCGCGCCGAACGCACGCCGCGCGGTCGCGGAGCCCGCGCGGGCGCCGCGGACCTGCCCAAGAAAAAGCCCACCCTGAAGAAGTTGTGGCCTCAGATCAAAGCTCTGGTTGCCCCGCGCCTGGGACTGCTCATCGCCGGCATGGGGTTGATGGTCATCAACAGAGTGGCTCTGCTGGTGATGCCCTATATTTCCAAGCCGCTCATGGATAAAGTGCTCAATCAGGATCACCCTCATCCAGAGCTTTTGCCGGGAATCATCGCCGTGGTTTTCACTGCCATGGTGGTGCAGGCGATTACCTCGTTTGCGCTGACCCAGTTGCTCTCCAAGGCCGGCCAGCGGTTGATCGCCGAAATGCGCTCTCAAGTCCAGCGGCACGTGGGGCTGCTCAGCGTCAAATACTACGACGAAAACCGGACCGGAACTTTAGTTGCCCGCATCATGACCGACGTCGAAGGCGTGCGCAACCTGGTTGGCACCGGACTCGTGGAGTTTGTAGGCGGGCTGTTCACGGCCATTTTGGCCTTTGTCTATCTGCTGCACCTCAGCGCGTCCGTGACATTGACTGCCTTTGCAGTGATGGGCGCTTTCGTCTTCGTTCTGCAATATGCCTTCAGGATTCTCCGTCCAATCTTCCGCGAACGAGGCAAGATCAACGCCGAAGTTACCGGACGGCTCACCGAATCGCTGGGTGGTGTGCGCGTCATCAAGGGCTACCACGCCGAGGATCGCGAGGCAGGCGTCTTTGCCGTGGGCGTTGGCCGCTTGCTGGACAACGTAATGAAATCACTGACCATGACCAGCGCTCTTGCAGCTACAGCGACCACTGCAGTGGGTCTGCTGACTGCAATTGTGATGAGCATGGGCGGGCATTTGATCATGGCCCACCGCTGGACCTTTGGCGACTATCTGAGCTACAACATGTTTTTGGTCTTCATGACTGCACCGATCTTCCAGATTGTGGCTATCGGTACGCAGTTGACCGAGGCCTTTGCCGGTCTGGATCGCACCAACGAGCTCATGGCCGAGCTGGAAGAAAACCAGAGCCCCGACCGCACGCTCAAGCTGCCGCCCATCCAGGGCAATGTGCGCTTTGAGGGCGTGGAGTTTGCCTATGACCCGGATACACCCGTGCTGCACGGCGTCAGCTTCACGGCCGAGCCGGGAACAGTGACCGCGCTGGTGGGTTCGTCTGGATCGGGCAAGTCCACTATTATCAGCCTGTTATGCGCCTTCCACACGCCATCCAAAGGCCGCGTTCTGGTCGATGAGGTGGATTTGGCGCAGGTCAACCTGGACACATTTCGCACGCAACTGGGCGTGGTGCTGCAGGAGTCTTTCCTCTTCGACGGGACGATCAGGGAAAACATTTTGTTTTCAAAACCCGACGCCACTGAAGCTCAGTTTCTTTTTGCCTGCCGCACGGCCCGCGTGGACGAGTTTGCCGAACGCTACCCGGAGGCATACGACACCCTGGTGGGCGAGCGAGGCGTGAAACTATCGGGAGGGCAGCGCCAGCGGCTCTCTATCGCGCGTGCGTTGCTTGCCGAGCCGCGCATTCTCATCCTCGATGAGGCCACCAGCTCGCTCGACTCCGAGTCCGAAGCTATGATCCAGGCAGGCTTGAACCAACTGATGAAGGGGCGGACAACCTTCGTAATTGCCCACCGACTCTCGACCATCCGCCGCGCCGACCAGATTCTGGTCGTGGAAGGCGGGTTGATCGTCGAGCGGGGCAACCATGCGAAGCTCTACGCGCAGCGTGGCCGCTACTACGACCTGTACACACGCCAGCACGGGCTGGAGGCAAACCTTTTCCTCGCTCCGGGCGAGGGGGATGTGGTGGACGAGATTACCGGCTGATGAGCCTGAGAATTTTGGCGCTCCAGGCCTTCACTTCTTCTGAGTCACGATGAAAGGCCCTGGCCTCTCCGCTCAGTCAACGCTGGTAAACGCTGCCTGACGGATGGTTGACACGAACCCCGCTTCCCATGTGCGCGACGCAAGCTCCGGCATGGGCTTGGCCCGAAATAGCTTCTTGCACTGCCGCGCCGTCCACTTGGCCCAGGCCTTCGACTTTTTGCGCCGCGCGCTGTCAGTCGAGATGCCCGTGCCCGCATACATCTGCCGGTAGAGCTTCGATAGAAACATGAAGGCGATTCTGGAAGTGATCGTCGGGCAGCAGGCCGACCTCGTCCAGATCGCGCCCCAGTTATAGAACTTGTCCCACACCTTCTGCGTGCGCTCCCGAATCTCATCCGAACTCATGGTAGGATGCGGCGTGAACATCTTGGGCCGAACCGCAATGGGAATCAGCCAGTAGCGGGTAATCGGCACATCGCCCACCATGGTGGGATTCTCGGCCTGCTCCTTCTCCCAGTGCCCAAAATCCACCGTGCCCGGAAACGGCGTCATCATCACGAACTGGGCAAAGGTGATCCCCGCCTTTTGCGCCATCGCCACCGTCGCGTCGAAGGTAGACGGCCTGTCTGTTGGCAGCCCGAAGATGAACGAGCCCAGCACATGAACGCCGTGCTCCTTGAACGTCTGCAACTGTGTGGCCATGGCGTCGCCGGAGAGGTTCCAGTCCTTGTAGATCGCCTTGAGCCCTTCCGGCGTCACCGCCTCGATTCCCACCAGCGCGCCCTTGATGTTGGCCTTCTTCATCGCATCCAGAAACTCAATGTCCTCGCCGGCTTCCATGGTCATCTGCGTGTAGAAGACCATGTCTCTAGGCAGCTTGGCCAGCTCTTCCATCAAATGAAAGCGCTCGGTGCGAATCGCCGTCAGTTCTTCCAATTTGGCGGTATTGCCCTGCTCGCGGGCCAATCGCAGATCGGTGAACGTCACCGGATAGAAGTTATCGTCGGCCAGGGCGATGAATCGAAACCCGATCCGGCGCAGTTCCACAATCTCGTCGATGACTCTCTGGTGGTTCCGCTGCCGGGGCTTTTGCCCATCCGTCCGCCACACGCTGCAAAAGGAACAGTGCTTGGGGCATCCGCGAATGGTTTGCACCGACGCCCACATATATTTTTCAGGGTTCATCAAATCCCAGCGCGCGCTCAGAAACTCGTCCCCGCTAATCCGCCCGCCCGCATAGACCTGTTCCGGCTTTCCGGCCAGGCAATCCACCACCGCCTTACCCCACACAACATCGCCGTCCCCGGTCACCACGGCATGCGCGTGCCCTCGCTCCAGCGCTTCTTCAGGAAACAGCGTGGCGTGAATTCCGCCGTAGATCACCCAGGCGCCACGGCTGCGCGCCATCCTGCCCACTTCGTAGCCGCGCAGGGCATTGCCCGTGTGCACGCTGATGCCCACAATGTCTCCGGGCTGGATCGTCTCCGGCGCAATCTGTTCCAGAGATTCATCGACAAGAATGGGATCTCCTGCAACCTGGGGAGTCGCCGCTGCCAGCACAAACAACCAGCGCGGTGTGATGACTGCAGTGCCAAAAGAATTGTCGCTGGGATTGACCAGATGAACGCTCAATCGATCCTACCTTTCTTCGTGCGTGTATGGTGATCTCAGAGAGTGTTGTCGCCATCGGACGCACGAAGAACGGAGATGCACTTCCGCAGGTAGCCGATTTCGATTCTTTCCACTGTATAGACTTATACAGATTTACAGCCTTCCTGTCGCCCATGTGTGCAATATTGACCACTTTTGGAGGGCGGGATTCCCTATTTCGAGAAATGTTTGGAGAAAATCAACTGCTTTGGGCTTCATTGCGCCCGTCCGCACTTCTCCACAGGAATCGCCACTTGCTCGACGATTTCCAGGCCGAAACCCTCCCGCGCGGGAATGTGCATGGGGTATTCGACAGCAGGCGGATGCGTCGGATGCCCAAATCCGACAGAATCTGGCCGGCCAAGGCCAATGGCGCGCAGTTGCTGTTGCAGAACATCTGGCTGGCAACGGAGGAAAGGATCAACCAGATTTACCTGTTCGCAGACTCAGGCGTTTCTCGCGGAACAGGGCCGTGCATACTCGCACAACCTCTGCATCCAGAGTCGTTCCGGCAAGTCTTTTAATCTCTGCCAGTGCAAACTCCAATCCGAGAGTAGCCCGGTAAGGCCGGTCGGCGGCCATCGCTTCCACCATGTCCGCCACTGCCAGGACCTTGGCCTCGGGGAGAATCGCATCCCCCTTCAGACCGAATGGATAGCCGGAGCCATCTAACTTCTCGTGATGTTGGCGTACGATATCGGCAATGGGCCAGGTAAAGGGAATATCTTTCAAAATAGTGTAGCCGGTCTCTGGATGTTCGTGAATCAATGCCCATTCTCCCTTGCTGAGCCGGGTTGGTTTGGTCAGAATCTCGGCAGGAATCGATATCTTCCCGATATCGTGAACCATCGCCGCCATCCGCAACCCCTGCAATCGATCCTTGGACCAGCCCATCTCCTTGCCGATGGCGACTGCAATTTCGGCCACCCGGGCTTGGTGACCCGCTGTGTGGGGGTCGCGCATCTCCATCGCGGTGACGATGGCCCCCACCGAGGCGGCCAAGGCGTCCGCCAAGTGCTTTTGTGTCTCTTCGTGGCTGTGCCGCTCAGCCTCCAGTAGCTGTCTCTGTTCGAGTGCCCGAATGCCATAAGCAATCTGCTCGGCAAGATCCTGGAACACTCCGATTGGTGCGGCTTCAAAGGCGTTAATGCGCGTTGCATACACCACCAGCACGCCGTGCCAACCACCCTCAACGTGAAGTGGAGTGGAAAACGAGGATCGAATCTTGAATCGCTTCGCGCGCGCGCGCCATGGGCCGAAGGCTGGCGATGTCCAGGTGTTACCCGTAATCTGCAGCGTGTTAGTGCGAACGCAGATGCCCGTCGGGCTTTGCCCCCACTGCTCGCCCTCTGCCCAGCTCAAATGCACTCCATCCAGATAAGCCTTGGCGTTCCCCGCCGCCGCGGCGACCCGAATCTTCTTATCTGGACCGTCATCCGCAATGCCAACCCAGGCGAGTGCATAGGGGGATTGGTATGTAATAGCCTCGCAGATGGCCTGCAGCAAGCCTGCCGTGTTGTGAGCCCGGCCTAGCGCCAAAGCTGCAGTGGAAAAGGCCGTCAAGGCCCAGTTCTGGGCTGCAAGGCGATGTTCGTTTACTTTTTCTTCAGAAATATCGCGGAACTCGCCAATGACCAGCGTTCGGCCGTCTATTTCAAACTTCTTCGACGACCAAATCGCAACCGGCACGCAATGGCCGTCTTTACGCTGGATGTGCAAATCGAAATGAGGCGCAGGCTGCAACAGTGACTTCTGAAATTCATCCGCAACCAGCTCTCGCTCGGCCTCCGGGTGCAGCAGGATTACTGCCATCCCGATGAGTTCCTCGCGGGAATAGCCTGTCAAAACTTCGGTTGCCGGGTTTACATCCACAAGGCACCCTGTAGCGATGTCAACCGCTATTTTGGCATCTTGCGCGCAGGCCCAGCTCAATTCGTGCAAACTCTTCGGCTCGTTGGCATTGGGGGGGTGGGTCATGACCTTTGATCCTTTTGGTCCGATTAAAACCCGTATATTCCTACAGTCCGTCAATTAACTATATCGTCATTTCTTCACAGGATAATTAAATCCCTAATAACGACCCAAAATCAATAACAATAGAAATCATCGGCGAGCCGTCAACTTCAACCCACCTGGCTGCGATTCTCTACCGGAATCGCTACCTGCTCGACGATTTCCAGTCCAAATCCCTCCAGCGCGGGAATATGCATGGGGGTATTCGACAGCAGGCGGATGCGCCGGATGCCCAAATCCGACAGAATCTGGCCGCCCAGGCCAATGGCTCTCAGAATGCGTCCGGTGCGGGCCTGCGAGCCTTCGCGCGCGCGCAATTCCTGATGCAGCACAAGCTGGCCGGCGTTCAATCCGGTAGCAACATTCGAAGCCGCCGTTCCACCTGGCTCAAAAGCGCTCTCAGGCGCCGCCGCGCGGTCAATCTCAAAACCCCGCGAGGTGTTGTGCAGGTAGAGCAACACCCCACAACCCGCCTCGGCGATCATGCGCAGCGATTGATCCAGAATCTCGCGGCAGCCACAGTCCGCGGCAAAGACGTCGCCCGTCGTGCAGCGGGTATGAACGCGAACCAGTACGGGCTTCTCGCAGGGCGGCCTCAGTTCTGCCAGGTTTGGCGTATCATTTTCCGGCTGGCCAGTAGCAGGGCCAGCATGGAAGGCTGGGCAATCAGCACAAAGGTCGCCGCGCACCAGCGCGATGTGGCTCTCGCCGCCGTTCACCTGGCTCTCATAGGCGATCATGCGGAACTCGCCGTAGCGGGTCTGGATGCGGCTCTCGCCGGCGCGCACAATGTAGCGCTCGTGGCGCAGCCGGTAGCGGATCAACTCCGCCACGGTCAGAATCCGCAGCCCGTGTTCCTTGCAGAAGGGAATCAGATCGGGGACGCGGGCCATGGTGCCGTCGTCCTTCATGATCTCGCAGATCACGCCCGAGGGATTGAGGCCGGCCATCCGCGCCAGATCCACCGAGGCCTCGGTTTGTCCGGCGCGCACTAATACGCCTCCTCTGCGGGCACGTAGCGGAAAGACGTGGCCGGGTCGGGCCAGGTCAGCGGCCGTTGTGTTCTGCCCAATCGCAGTGCGGATGGTGTGTGCCCGGTCGGCCGCCGAAATCCCTGTCGTCACGCCCTCGCGCGCCTCTACGGTCTCGGTAAAGGCCGTGCCGAAGCGCGACGAGTTCTGCTGCGTCATCGGAAAGAGGCGCAGATAATCGGCGCGCTCCTCGGTGAGCGTGAGGCAGACGAGGCCGCGGCCATGCTTGGCCATGAAGTTGATGGCCTCCGGGGTAACAAACTCAGCGGCCAGGGTAAGGTCGCCCTCGTTTTCCCGGTCTTCATCGTCAACCACAATGATCATGCGACCGGCGCGCACCTCGGCCAATGCGCCGGGAACGTCGGTGAAGGGAGCTTCGATGGTGCGTGCGGTTTC
>Ga0302320_10015036_pt1 | contig 15945 bp, 14 predicted proteins | sample Bog_T0_3_FD_202130 | JGI IMG/M metagenome (GOLD analysis project Ga0302320, IMG submission 202130) | Peat permafrost microbial communities from Stordalen Mire near Abisko, Sweden - Bog_T0_3 | ecosystem: Environmental > Terrestrial > Soil > Wetlands > Peat | place: Sweden: Abisko, Stordalen Mire... | reverse complement strand
TAGAATGAGTGCGGCTTTAGCCGCGGAGGGACACTTTCAGCCAGTTTTACCTGATTTTCCGAGTTTTTCCGCAGCCTCTTTAACCCCTGCAAAACTTCGGCTTGGCGAACCACCATGGTTCGGCTTCTTCTCCATCCTCGATTTTCTACTGCTCCGCAACTCTCCAAGATGGTGAAATCGTCAATCTTTGCAAGGGGTTTCACTTTGAAGAAGATGGCCAATTCAAGGCTGCATCAACTGCCGCTTTTAGGTTTATGAAACACGCGAATCGATCTCAAGCCGATCCAGTTCCATCCAATCCAGGGTGGCGAAGGTACGTCCCAACGCAGGCCAAACGGCTTGTTCGGAGGCAATGGAAGCACGATGAAGCCCTTGCGGCTGTGACTCTCCTCGCCCCGCGGCGGATTGCAAACGATGAGTACCGACTGGCCCGCATAAGAGCTATTTTGCGTCCTGGCTGGAGGCGCGTCTCGCCTTGCGCGCGCTGACCAGCTCACGATACTGAAAAAGCGAGGTGTGCCTTCGCTTGGCGCAACTCACGCAACGCACCGGCATCTGCATTAGGGCTAAATGAGAGAGATCAGATAGCCGAAATCGGAAGCGCGATGGACGAAAAGTCGCTTGACCGCAACGATTACAGTTGATTCCCATACCAACCTCCAGCACCTGGCAAAACAAAGATCTGCAACGCAGAACAGAGAGGGGAGGGGAAGATCGGTCAGAGGAGCTCCGCTCCGCTGATGTTTCTATTGTGCACTGACAAGGGCGGCGTGTCACCAACAGAATTAAGAACTGTGTGGTGCCTTGCTCAGCCACTCGCAGAATATAAGCAAGCAGTTACTTTCATTAGAAGCAGCCTGACTCGCCGGGTCAAGTCACGTCTCGAATGAACCACCGCCAACTTGCCAACCCGCGATTTCCGCGCTGCGGAAGCTAACTCGCCGTTTTTGTTTACAAAACGTCTGATCCAACCATCTTGTTCATAAGAAAAGGCTAGACAAGCCGCCTCGGCCGGCCAAGCGATCCTTGCGCCGGGTTGGCGCGCGGAAAGGCGGCGCAACCCCGAAGGCCCCCAGAAGCTGCAGCTTCCAGAATCTCAAGCTCTGTTGCATCCACTTCAACGGCCACACTCTGCAGAATCAGCTCCACGGTCAACACAACCCGCAGGCTGTTTTTCAGCCGCACAACGATGCCTTCCATCCCGGCCAGTGCCCCGGAGCGAATTCGAGCCCGCTGCCCAGCCGTCAGCAGAGGGTGGGGTTCGGCGCGGCGCAGAGAAAGGCCAGACCGCAGCGCCTCGATTTCGGTCTCCGGCAGAGGCGCCGGTTTGCCGCCCGTGCCGCCCACAAACGTCAGAACGCCAGGTACTTCCAGAACGCGCACTCGCTGGGCGCGGTCGATATGGACAAAGACATAGCTGGGAAAAAGAGGCAGATCCAGAATAGGTGTCGAGCCGTCGCTCCACTTGTGCTTGGGATGATATAGTGGTAAATAATTCTCGATTTCGCGGTTGATCAGATGCTGAACCACGCGCTTTTCATGGCGCGGCGTGGTGTAGACGGCGAACCAGTTCGGCATGGATAGCCTCTGCGGCTGACTCTCGATCAGTGGCCTGCCTGCGGAAAGATCGATCTCGTTGTGCTCCGATTCAGACAATCTCCAACCCTTGCCCCGCAACGGGGCTCCTTATCTGTGAAACACCAAAAGCAATTCACAACGCCCGCAGTTGCTTTTCCAATTAATATGAATGCACGTGCTGGCACACTTTCAGTTAAAAAAACGGCCGAAAAACCTCCGATTTCTCAAATACGGAGCCAAGATCCCGGCGCAATCTCACAAGACGAAGATATGCCAACTTGCCTGAAAAAGCCAACTCCACGGCGGAGCGCCGCGCTTCCAATGCAGAAGCACTTGAAAAGAAATGTGGCGGAGGGTATGCCGAGAGGGCTTCAGAAGAGATGGCCGGAGAGAACTTAACCTCCGGCCCAGTGCGGGAGTCCGGCTCAGACCAGTTTGGCGTCGAGCAGGATCTCGGTATTGTTGGCAAAAAGCTTGGAGATAGGGCAGCCGGCCTTGGCGTCGGCGGCGGCCTTGTCAAAAACCTCCTGAGTTGCTCCCGGAACGCTGGCCGTGGTGGTAAGCGCGATGCGCGTGATGGCAAATCCGCCCTCAACCTTGCCCAGTGTGACTGCCGCCTGGGTTTCGATCTTGGCAGGCGTCAGCCCGGCACCGCCCAACTGCGCGCCCAGAGCCATCGAGAAGCAACTGGCGTGGGCCGCCGCGATCAACTCCTCGGGGGTGGTGCCGCTCTCTGCGCCTTCAAAGCGTGTTGCAAACGAGTAGTTGGCGTTGCTTAGAACGCCGGTTGCCGTCGAAATCGTGCCTTTGCCTTCCTTCAGTGAACCTGTCCAAACCGCACTTGCTTTGCTAGCCATTGTTCCTCCTTGGGGATTTTATGTGATTGCATTGCCGGATGTGTTGCAGTGAATTTGCCTGACGGGGATTGGATGCACTTCAGGGTTGCTTGGATGCTTCGCCTTCTTGTCTTTTCGATTTGAGACCTCAGGCCGGCAGCAGTCGCAACCGCGTGAGCACCTTGCGAGCAAGCCCGGTCAGCGCCATTCCGCCCGCATCACTCAGCGGAGCCCAACGGCGCTTGCCACCTGCCACGGTCAGCGAGTCCACGTCACCTTCAGAGACGCCGCGAATGCGCACCGAGTAATTCACCTGCATGATAGCGTGGCGTACGGTAGCGCGCAGCTCGGCTTCCGGGACAGCGCCATCTTGCAGCGCCGGTAGTTCCCACAGCCCCGGCATTACGGTCAGTGAGGCGGGCCGCTGCTCCAGCAGCACCTCGTGGTGCGCAAGCCCGTCTCGGCACCGGTCGCGAATAGACAGGCCGTAACCCACCTCGAGGCTCATCATCGGCGGCCGCGGCGCGGTCTCGTGCTCGCCCAGAGTCCGGCAATCGGCGTGGAGCGGGCACTCCAGACACTGCGGATTGCGTGGCGTGCAGATCGTTGCGCCCAGTTCCATCATCGCCTGATTGAAATCCCCCGCCCGCAACCGGCAGACCAATTCACTGGCCAGCTTTTCCACTTTGCGCCGCGTTGCATTGCCGTCGGCCTTCCAACCCTCCAGCCGGCAGAGCACCCGCTCCACATTGCCATCGACGACGGCCACCGGCTGGCCATGTGCGATGCTGGCCACGGCCGCCGCCGTATACGCGCCAATGCCCGGCAGCAGTCGAAGCTCCTCGGCGGTAGTGGGCAGGCTACCCTGTTGTTGAGCGGCTATATATTGCGCCGCCTTGTGCAACATGCGCGCACGACGGTAGTAGCCCAGGCCGCTCCAGGCTGCCAGCACATCCTCTTCCACTGCCTGCGCCAAGGAATGCAGCGTGGGAAAGCGCGTCATGAAATCTTGATAGCGTTCCACAACTACAGCGACGCGGGTCTGCTGCAGCATCACTTCAGAAACCCAAATGGCGTAGGGATCGCGCGTGTGCCGCCAGGGCAAGTCGCGTTGGCAAATGTCATACCACCCCAGCAGCCGCTGCCGCAACGTCGCTATCCTATCCGCCTTCCAACCGCGCTTGCCCATGCGCCAAGATTAACAGGAGGCAAAGCGGCAGCAATCTTGAGTTCACACTTAGGCAAGAACTTCACATCGTCAGATGTTGGCGGGCGGTTGGCCCAGGTCTGACCACTAAATTTGGGCAAGTGGCGGTTGGCCCCGGTCCCTCGCTTTTGGGGACCGGGGAGGTAAGCACACATCTCGATCCTGAGACATGGGAATCCTCGAACCCCAACCCACCGCATTGAATCTTGGCGGCCTGACAAACCACATGCGAGCCAGTGCCAAACAACTAGCAGCACCACAAATGTAGCGGAAATTTGCAGATAATTTCTTCTCTCTGCTGCAAAATCAAATGAGTCGCATCAACGAGGTCCCATGATCACCAAACCACTCACCGCCCAGAGTCACCCGCAAACCCGCCACCAAGCCGCGGAAGCGAAAAACCACCAGGAGCCGACTCCCTCGCTTCTTCGCATTACGGAAATTATCGATTATTCAACTACCGTGTTATCAACAAGATCGTCAGAAAAAAATGCGCTGAAAACTATTCAACATGCTTATTATCAATAGGTTGAATAAGCAAAATCGCAAAAAGCCTCTTTTTAGATTCTTATTTCCTTCGCTTTCACCCTTAAGTCATTCATTTAATTGATCTAGATCGTTCAATTATTATTCGTCATACCTTCGCCTCTATCAAAAATCCACTGTGGGCGGGCAGGTGCCCATCATCTCGATTCTGTGGCGTGGAAAATGATGAACTCCACCTTGAACCCCTTTACCCGCCCTTGCAAAACGCGGCGAGCAATTCCGATCAGCTTTCAATCGCACGAACCTTCAGACTGGTCGATAGAAGGCTCCGCGGCCCGTCAAAGAAACTCCCCCAAGAGTCTTTTGTCTGACTGCGGAGCCTTCGAACACAAGAATTGTCGATGGTTCTCAATTCATTGCAACCCGCCATCGAGCACCTTCATTGAGCAAAGGAGAACTGGACGATGAAACTCAGCACAGACGATAAGACGACAGGCAAGATTCACGAAATCAAGGGCGCAATCAAGCAGAAGGCCGGCGAAGTGACCAACAACCCCAGCCTTGAAGCCAACGGCAGAGGCGAAAAGAATGCCGGCAAAGTTCAGAACTTTGTCGGCAAAATCGAAAAGGCCGTCGGAGAATAGGCAATTCAACATCGAGTTCGAAGACCAGAGAGGTCAAAAAATGGCGCAATCGGTAATGGAACAGATGAGCGAACAGATAGACGAGACAGCGCGCAAGGCTACGCGGGCGGCTTCTGCCGTTGCGGATGCGCTTGAGGACGGCGTGGGAGCAGCGCGGCGTGCGGCAAAACATGGCAGTCAGGCCGCTTCAGAGCTCTATGTGGACACAAGAAGGCGGGTACAGCGGCATCCGGTCGAGTCCGTAGCGGCGACATTTGCTGTTGGCATCGCGGCTGGGGCGGCGGTCGGCTGGATGTTGGGCCGCAGGCAGCAGGCCAATTAGGCAGGAGCGGACTCCTGGGTCTCGCCGCATAAACTTGGGCCCCTGGGAGTTCGCGCCCGTCAGACTTGCGCGGACTTCTCCAACTCCGCCCACTCCTCCGCGCTAAGTTTGAGAGCGGCCGCGGCAACATTCTCCTCCAGATGCTCCACCTTGGAGGTTCCGGGAATTGGCAGCATCACCGGCGAACGCTGCAAGAGCCAGGCCAGCGAAAGCTGTGCGACCGTAGCTGAGTGCCGTTTGGCAACCGCACGGAACGCCTGCGCTGAAGGGTTGTCGGCCCTCAGCAGCTTGCCGGCATTCATCGGATACCAGGGCAGGAAGCCGATGCCATTCTGTTCGCAGTATTTGAGAGTTTCCTCATGCCGCCGGTCGGCCAGACTGTATCGATTCTGGACAGTGGTCACTTTGACAATCTCGCCTGCCGCCTCAATCTCCTCCGGCGTCACTTCACTGAGGCCGATGTGGCGAATCTTGCCTTGAGTTTGCAGATTCTTGAGCGCCCCCAGCGACTCTTCCAGCGGAGTGCGCGGGTCGATGCGGTGAAGCTGGTAGAGGTCGATGCAATCAAGTTGGAGGCGGCGCAGGCTCATCTCGACACACTGGATGAGATACCCGGCTCGGCCTACATACTCCGCCTTGGACGGTCCCTGGCGCGTGATGCCCCCTTTGGTGGCGATGACCAGGCCCGGCGGGTAAGGGTGAAGCGCCTCGGCAATCAACCGCTCTGCGATCTCCGGTCCGTAGGCGTCTGCGGTATCGATCAGGGTCACACCCAGTTCGACAGCTCGGCACAGCACTCGGCGCGCCTCCGCGGCGTCAGCCGGCTCGCCCCATGCGCCCTCGCCAACCAGGCGCATGGTTCCGTAACCCAGGCGATAAACAGGCAGATTGCCGCCGATAAGGAATGCGCCGCCGGCGGCAGCGGGCGGGTTCAATGTGCTCATGCCGGATTGGATGCAGCGGCCTGGCGGAGTGGTGCGGAGAATAACATTACTGAAAACTCTGAGCGAGTGCAATTCTCACAGCCGGCATTCCCTCGCGGGCTATACAGGCTGCGGAAATACTCTTTTAGATCGGCAAGAAGCGTCAGGGCACCACTTCAGTCCCGCCGTAAGCCAAAATAAAGACCAGGCTTTAGCCCCTGAGGGATGCTTTTCAGGCTTTTCGTTTGATAACCGCCCGCTTTCCGCAGCCTGCCCTGCCCTTGCGGGATGTTTTTTGGGATATTTGACGTACATTCTTCCTTTTACCGCAACCTCTAAATCCCGGCCATTATTTTGCGGTAATTCTGGCACTACTGAAGCCGTGTCCTTCCAAAATTCAACGTGTACCTCAAGCTGCTAAGCGTTCTGCGGGTTAAAGCAGCATGGCCAAAGGCTGGCTGCGGTCGGTGCGCAGCGTGGGTACGGCGGCCAAAAGGCTGCGCGTATAAGGATGTACTGGCGCGGTAAGCAACTGCGCGCAGGGGCCGGTTTCCACCACTACACCGGCTCTCATGACCGCAACCCTACTGGCCACCTGTCCCACTACCGCCAAATCGTGCGAGATGAAGAGCATGGCCAGTCCGTGCTGCCGCTGCAACTCGCGCAGCAGCTCCAGAACCTGTGCCTGTACAGTGACATCGAGCGCCGTCGTGGGCTCGTCGGCAATCAGCAGCCTGGGCCGGTTGATGAGCGCCATGGCGATCATAATCCTCTGCCGCTGGCCTCCTGAAAATTGATGCGGATAGTCCCCATAGCGCCGCGCAGAGTCTGGAATTGCAACAGCTTCCAGGGCGGCGACGGCCTTTCTTTTGGCTTCCCTCCCGGTCCACGATGGAAAATGAGCCTGTGCGCACTCGGCCACCTGGCGGCCGATCTGCATGACGGGATTCAAGGCCGTCATGGGTTCCTGAAAGATCATTGCGATCTGGCGACCGCGAAGGCGGCGCATGGCCTGGGGCGGCTGCAGTAAAAGATTGATGGGAACCCGGTCCGCTTCGGCGCTTCGCCAAAAGATCTGCCCAGCAAGCTGTGCGGAGGGTCCGAGAAGGCCTAGAATCGCCAGTGCTGTGACGCTTTTTCCCGATCCCGACTCGCCGACCAGGCCCAGCACTTCGCCCTCGTCGAGGCGCAGATCGACGCCACGAACGGCTTCCGCCGCGCCAAAGCTAATACGCAAGCTGCGAATCTCAAGTAGCGGAGCCATGATGCCATGGTAGTGCATCCGACTGATGCTTTAACGTACGGGCGCTGGCTGGGCAGCCCAGTCTGGCTGCGTGCATCGCGAGCCATTTTCCACCTGCACAATCTCACCGTCGCGCATGTGCAGAATGCGCCCGGCAATCTGCGCCGCCTCGGGATTGTGCGTAATCATCAGCGTGGTCTGGCCCAACTCGCGGTTGGAGCGCAAGAGCATCTGCAAGACCGCGTCGGAGCTTTTAGTGTCCAGGTTGCCGGTCGGCTCGTCGGCCAGCACAATCGCCGGACGGGTAATCATTGCCCTGGCGATTGCCACGCGCTGCTGCTCACCGCCGCTCAACTCGCTGGGCCGGTGATCGAGCCGTCCGCGAATGGAGAGTAGATCGCAGAGGTGGTCCAGGAAGGCGAGATCCAGCGGCTCCTTGCGGCCGCTGACGGTGTGCGCAATCTCGATATTGCCCATCGCGGTGAGCGTTGGCAGCAGGTTGAATTTCTGGAAGACGAAACCGATGCGGTGCTTGCGCAGGCGGGTACGCTCAGCGTCGGAGAGCGAGGCAAAGTCCACCCCGTCGATGACTACGCGGCCCTCGGTGGCCTTGGTCAATCCGCCCAGCAGGTAAAAGAGCGTGGACTTGCCGGAACCCGATGGGCCAACAATAGCGACAAACTCCCCCGGCTGAATGGCCAGCGAGACCTTATTCACCGCGGTGACCTGAATTTGGCCGGCCTGATAAACCTTGGTCAGGTTTTCGGCAAGAATGATCGGCGAAGAGTTTTCGGGCTGCACACTTTCATTGTAAATGCGGCGGCCCGGCTTGTTCGACAGACGAACCGTACCTGCTTTACGCCATGGCGTGCTGGGCGATGGCCTCCTCGGCTTCGAGTTTGCTGCCCACTTCTGCTGCTGCGGCGGCCAGCACCCGGTGGTGAATGGTGAAGAGCGCCAGCTCCAGCCGGTCGCTGACTCCCGTCTTGTCATAAATAGACCGCAGATAGTTCTTGATCACCTGCTCGGTGGTCTTGAGGCGGGTGGCGATCTCGCGGTTCTTGCAGCCTTGCACAATGAGTGCGACGATGCGCATCTCCTTGGGCGTAAGCCGGTCGCGGACTCTGGTGCCCACCATATCTTCCTCGGGAGAATCGGCCACCATCAACTGCGGAGGCAGCCAGGTGTCGCCGGCGGCCACGGCGCGGACGCAGTCCACCAGGGCTGTCCCCGTAACATTGCGAAAGACGACGCCGCGAAAGCCCTGCTGGATGTATGCGCTGGCCACATCGTTGTTCTCGGCAATCGCGATGCCGCGGCTTCCGGTGGCATCGAGCATGGTGCGCAACCGGCCCAAATCCGGGCGCAGCGAGGTGGAAAAAAGCACGATCGAGCCGGGAAATGTCGTGATTGCGTGGTGCATGCGGTCAAGGTCCGTGCATTGCGCGATGATGCGCAAGTCCTCGTCCATGGCCAGAACCTTGGCCGTGCCTGCCCGAAAGATAGCCTGGGAATCAGCCAGAATGACTTTGTTCATGTCGCGCGCCTCATCCGATGCGAAAACCTTGAAACCACAGCAAAGCTCATTTTACTTGCGCCTCCGTTGACGCTGGAAACGCTGGCAAGAACTTGGTCAATGGCCTCTGCACTCTGACACTTCATCGGCAGAACTTCAAAGAAAACTTGAATTGTATCAATCTGCAACGATACAGGCCGCTCCAACTGCACCTATGACCCGTCTTGGGTCAATGTTCCAAACGGCCTGAAAAATTCCTACGAAAGAGATTACAGTGTGCCGACAGGAATGGTCACCATAAATCTTCTGTGTGCCTGAATCCGCTGTTGACGATTCCAGTACACGGCATGAGAGAGAATGCCGGATTGGCGGAAGATTCATTTCCATAGCGAACCTCCGTACCATTTCAGCGGATTCTTCACACCCAAGCCGGTGAAGTTGAGGTGAGCCTTGCCGATGTACAAAGTGGAGAGGCATCGATGACCAACCGCGCGGAACTTCTTGAAGCCGCTCTGGACAGCTTTCCAGAGGGCAGCGTTCTGGTTGACGCCGAAGGCCTGATTGCGTTCTGGAATCGTGCAGCCGCGGCCATTACCGGGTATGCGGCGATGGATCTGATAGCGCGTCCGGTGCCGGAGGCCCTTGAAGTGCTGGTGGCCTGGCAACTGCCGGGCGAAGCGGATCCTTGCGCCGAATCGCCAGCCGGATGCGGCTCCATGGTTCGTCTGAAGCATAAGCTCGGCCACATGGTGCCGGTGATTGTGAGAACCCTGGCACTGCGTGATGAGATGGGCGGGCGGATTGGCAGGGCGGCCACCTTTCACCCCGCCGAGAGCCTGGATGCATTGCCGCATGGAGACAGCAGCGACGGGACGGGTGGCGAAGATGGGCAGGCAGAGTTTGAGGACCGGCTACAGGGCATCTTTGAGGACTTCAAGCAGGGCGGCGAGACCTTCGGCGTACTTTGGATTGCTGTCGATCAGGCTCACGATTTGCGCAAGACGCACGGTGCCGGCGCCTGCAACAGAATGATCGAGAAAGTGGAGCGTGCGATGGGGAACGGGCTGCGGCCAGCCGAGGAGATGACCCGCTGGGGCGACGATGAGTTCCTGGTGCTCTCTTTCGAGCGCACTCCGGAGATGCTGGCGGCCCATGCGCAGACGCTGGCCGGGCTGGCTCGGACAGCCGACTTTCATTGGTGGGGCGATCGCATTTCGCTTACCGTGAGCATCGGCGCGGCACAGGCGCAACGGGATGGAAGTTTGGTCGATCTGCTGGACAGGGCAAAAGCTGCAATGTTCTCCAGCTTTCATGCGGGTGGTAATCAGATCACGTCCGCGCAAGGGGGGCAGGAATGTTTGCCATCATAGGAATTGTGGTTGTTTTTGGTTCGGTTATTGGCGGTTTTTTGATGGAAAAGGGCCATATGTCGGTTCTTATCCAGCCGGCCGAGCTTCTGATTCTTGGCGGCGCGGCGGTCGGCACGCTGCTGATGGCCAATCCGCTTCACATTATCAAATCCATCCTCGCGGGGTTGCAGGGAATTCTGAAGGGGTCTCCGTTCGACAAGGCCCGTTATCTGAGCACACTAAAGATGATGTATATGTTTCTGAACAAGGTGCGCAAAGAGGGATTGCTGAGCGTGGAAATGGACGTTGAAAAGCCAAAGGAGAGTTCGATCTTCAAAGTATTTCCCGAATTCATTGCCGACCATCATGCACGGGATTTTGTCTGCGACACGCTGCGCATGGCCATTACCGGCGGCGTGGAGCCATTCGACATGGATCAGATGATGGAGCTGGACATGGAGGTGCATCATCACGAAGCTTCGCAGCCGGTCGCCTCGCTGAGTACAGTGGCCGACGCGCTGCCGGGGTTGGGGATTGTGGCGGCGGTGCTGGGCGTTGTGATTACGATGGGCTCTCTGGGCGGCCCGCCCGAGGAGATCGGCGGACACGTGGCAGCGGCGTTGGTGGGAACCTTTCTGGGCATTTTGGCCTGCTATGGCCTGGTGGGTCCGCTGAGTTCGAATATGGCCAAGACAGCCGACGCGCACGACGAATATCTGCATGTTTTGCGGGTTCTGATCCTTTCATTTTTGAAGGGCTCGGCACCGATGATCGCCATCGAGATGGGACGGCGCGCGATTCCGGCGCATGTGCGGCCCACCTTCGATGAGATGGAAAAGAATTGCAAGGGCCACTCAGCCGCCGCAGCCTAAACCGCGCCGGTGCAAGGCGCGTTAACCACTGGAAGAGAGATAGTGAATCATGGCAGCCAAGCCAATTCAGCCGATCATCGTCATCAAGAAGAAGGGCGGTCACGGCGGCCATCACGGTGGCGCGTGGAAGGTGGCTTACGCCGACTTTGTGACCGCGATGATGTCGCTCTTCATTGTGTTGTGGCTGATGGGCTCCAGTGAAAAAGTTAAGAAGGCCGTGGCCGGCTACTTCAACGACCCCAAGGGAACCGGCAGCCTGCTGGGAACCACCATGACCGGAACTGGCGTCACGGTTGCGCAGATTTCCGACGACCAATTGCAGAAATTGAAAGAAAAAATCGAAGCGGAGATCAAGGCGCGCAAGGATCTGGAGAAGCTCTCCAAGCAGATTGAGATTACGATCACTCCCGAGGGGCTGCGGATTGAGCTGATCGAAGGCAAGGACGGCACCTTCTATGAACTGGGAAGCGCGAAGCTGAGCGCCAGCGGCCAGGAACTGCTGGCGCTGCTGGGCGAAGCATTGAAGACGCTGCCGAATTCGCTTTTAATTGAAGGCCACACCGACGCCACGCCCTATGCAAGCGATAATGGATACAGCAACTGGGATCTATCCGCCGACCGCGCCAACTCAGCGCGCCGCCTCTTGCAGCAGGATGGCGTGCGTACCAACCAAGTCACGCAAGTACGCGGCTACGCCGATCAAATGCTGCGTGTAAAAAACAATCCCACTGACCCCTCCAACCGGCGAATTTCGATTCTGGTCAAGAACGATTCCGATCCCGTGCCGGAGCTTTCCGCAAAAGATGTAGTCACTGGAGCCGCGCCCTTGCCGGGAGCGCCACCAAAAGCGGCTCCTCCTGGCGCAGCTTCAGCCGACAGCGCCGCCAAACCGCCGAGTACGCCCGAGGCGAAGCCAGCAGCCGCTCCGGCAACGGCCCCAATTGCGGCAGCTCCTGCTCCAGCCAAACCCGCGGCTGGAAAGCCCGCGTCCATGGCGGTGCTCACCGACAAGCTGAAGGGAATGATGCCTTGGACGAAAAAGTAGCGGTGGGCGTCAGCGACAGAAAGATCGGTAGGTCTCTAACTCTTCTTGTCTCCCATGCGCGCCACGCTGAACTGCGCCCCGGCAAACAAGATCAGGCCGGAGACATAAGCCCAGAATAAAAGACCCACCGAGACATAGAATCGGCCATAAAGATCGTCCAGATGCATATGCGGAAGCACGAAGACAAAAATATATTTCGCGATCAGCCACACAATTCCCGTATAGATCGAGGTGCGCAGAACGTGCCCCGGTGGAACCTTGCGGTTGGGCAGCAGCCAGTAGATGGAAAAGAAGAACAATATCGAGGCGACGCCGGTGGTTGCCGCCAGCAAGAGAAAACTGGTCCCAGCATAAGTAAAGTGCAAAATGGAATCAAGAAAGCTTATCCCTGTAGTGTGAACCAGCACGACGGTCAGCACAGCCCGCGCGGCCGCGTTGAGCAGGATGCTCCCCATGCCTAACGCAACCATCAAGATAGCAAGGCCAAAAGCGATGACCTGATTGTGCAGGTAATTGCGGCTTTTTGTGACGCCCCAGGCCTGGTTCAGCGCCACTTCCAGCGGCAGAAAGATACCCGTGCAAGCTATCAAGATCATCACCAGTGAAAAGATCTGCACACCATGCCTCGAAGACACAGTCGCCACATCAGCCAGATTTCTGGCTATAAAATCCTGATTCGAGGGCAGGAAATAGGCAACCATGTCATTGATCACCTCCTTCATCAGCTTAGAGCCGTGAAAGACTGTGTCCGCCAGTGTGTAAAGCAGCACAATAAACGGGATAAACGAGAGAATCGCATTGGCCGCGACGCTGAAGGCGAAGGTATGCACCTCGCTGTCCAGCAGGTAGCTGACCAGCGCCGTGCCGTCCTTGCGCCAGCGATACCACTTGGATATTTTGGCTGGCAATACTACATCGGTTGCCCGGAGAGGCTCGACGGCCGCATTGCTCGGGCTCCCGGAATTCAGCAAATCTTCCACGTTATCTTCCTTCTTTCATGCTTCAAAGACAATCCGCCGCGCTAATCGGCTTTGGCCGCTGCATGAATCAATAGCAGCTTCTCCAGCAGCGGCTTCAGCAGCTTCAGATCCAGCGCATTCGCACCGTCGGATTTGGCGCTTTCCGGGTCGTCGTGAACTTCCAGAAACAGCCCGTCGATGCCCGCCGCCACAGCCGCACGCGCCAGCAGCGGAATAAACTCCGGCTGGCCACCACTGACGCCGTTGGCCGCAGACGGTTGTTGCACGGAATGCGTCCCGTCAAAGACGACCGGCGCAAGCTGCCGCATCACGGGCAGTGAGCGGTAATCCACCACCAGTGTGTTATAGCCAAAACAGGCCCCGCGCTCGGTGAGAAAGACGCGCTCATTGCCTGTCGAACGCACCTTCTCGACCGGGTGCGTCATATCCCACGGGGCAACAAATTGGCCCTTCTTGATGTTGACGGCGCGACCAGTCTTGCCCGCGGCAACCAATAAATCTGTCTGGCGGCAGAGGAAGGCCGGAATTTGCAGCACATCCACCGCCTCGGCGGCCACGGCGCAATGGGCGGGCTCATGCACGTCGGTCAGCACCGGTAGGCCGGTTTCTTTGGCGATCTGCCCCAGAATGCGCATACCCTCAATTAACCCCGGTCCGCGAAAGCTCTTGACGCTGGTGCGGTTGGCCTTGTCGTAGCTGGCTTTGAAGATAAACGGAATGCCAAGATCCGCCGCGATGCGCTGAATAGCCTCAGCCATGGTGCGCGCGTGGGTCTCAGACTCAATGACGCAGGGGCCGGCGATGAGAAAAAGCTGGCCCGCGCCGACGTGGACAGGACCGATTTCAAACGATTTGCTCACAATCTAGATTGTAGCGGCTCAGGCAGCCGAGCCATACAGCCAGAAGTGTGTCCAGCAACGTGCCCGCGTGATTGGGTAATTGCCAAAACGTAGCGCCGGTATCGAGACCAGCTGTTGTACGGGCGTCCCCGCCCGAGCTTAATTCATGAACTATTACCAGATCACTCGGTCTGACTACTAATGCGCAATGACGGGTGAGGGTTTGATAGTTTGTGGGTCGATGTTCCAGCCTTCGATTCGTACGATGGGATCGGCGGGCGCGTTATCCGGCAAAAGTGCTGTGAGTGAGCGCGATTCGCCGGGGATAAGTTCGATCCAGTTATCCGACCAGATGACGGGAGCGATAAGTTCGCTGGAGGGTGTGCGGATGGCAGCACTGATTTGAAAGGCCAACGCCACCGAGGAGTTATAAAGATGCAGGCGCAGTTCGCGGCCGCGCGTAGTGTTTTCGATCTCGGCGCGGGCGATGAGTTTGACTGGAGGCAGATGCGTGAGCGCGGTCAGATCTTCATGGCGCGCGGCGGGCGTGTGGGTGTAATCGGTCTTCAGCCAATCGAAGGTAGTGAGCGTGACGGGCACCCAGTAGAAGTTGCGGCTTAGGACGTCGCCGGAAGCGTTCGCCAGTGTCAGGTCGACGAAGAGAATGCGATCGGCGCCTTGATAGAGGCTCTCAGGGATGGAGAAAACGCGCTGCGAGCTATCGGCGGCCACATCCACGACGGACTGAGCACTATAGATTTCCCTCCCCGTCACGTTGAAAACGCGGACGCCGGCATGAAGTCCCGCGGTGGGCGCGTAAGTGCTGTTGACGACCGCGATCGAGGTGTCGTCATACGAGTACTGAATATGTAGCGGCTCGCAGGCTTTCTTGGCTCCAAAGTATCCGCCGCCGGCGTCGAGATTGTAGTCGTAGAGATGCCAGATCATTGAGGGCCATGCATTATTAAGCATCCACTGAATGACGCCGGTGGCGGTGGCATATTTGTTGCGGCTATAGGCCTCAAACATGGCGCGTTCGGAGTCATAAGCCATGGTCTGAGCCATAAGTTCATACGTTGCCGCGGAGGTCGGCTTGGCGTAGACGGCCTCCATTGCGGCGTCAAAGACTTTGAGGTTGACGAATTCGCCGCCGCCCATGTGCAGGCTCCAACTGGCTGTGGGCGGCCATGCTTCGGAGTCGGGCAAAAACTTCTGGCGGCTGGCAAGCGAGGGGATGGCGGGGCCGGGACTGGTCTCGGTATTGAAGCCGTAAGCGCCGCCGTGTTCGTGGTCAAGATACCAGTAACTCGGAGCGACGTAATCATAGGGACCGGTCATCTTGACGCCGCTTTCGCCGGTAACTTTGGTTGACGCAGAAGAGGCTGAAGATAGGATGGGATTCGGCCAGTGCGTATCCGCCTCGACCTGGAGATAAGCGCGCTCGACATCGGCGGGCGGAGGATTGTCACTGCCGTTAAGCCAGACAAGAAGGCTGGGATGAGCGCGCAGCCGCAGCATTTGTGATCGCAGAGAGGCCGTGGCGATGGCGAGATCCTGCGGCGTCCAATCCTTCCAATGTTCCCAGTGATCGCAGCAGCACCAACCGAGCATGACTAATATCCCCTGCTCGTCGGCGAGATGAAAAAACTCATCGGATTCGAGTTTTCCTTCAAGGCGAATCGTATTCAGATTCAGATCGCGAACCAAGCGGAATTGATCGCGCAGACGCTCCTCATCGGTGCGCAGCAGCATGTCTTGCGACCAGCCTCCGCCGCGAATCAGCAGCGGCTTGCCGTTGACGCGAAAGAGTCGGCTGCCGCTGGCTGTCAGCTCCGATGTGACTTCGCGGAAGCCGAAATCGACGCTCTGTTCATCGCTGATCCTACCTTGAATTATGAAGCTCAGGGTGAGGCGCTCCAGATGCGGTTGGCCCATTTGGCGCGGCCACCAGGGCTTTGGATTGCGAATCTTCAACTGCGGGAATTGTTGCGGCGTAAAGACGATTGTGCGGTCTTCATGCGCAGCTAACTGAATGAGCTGCTCAAAGCGCGCTCCGGCAACTGAACCAGCGACAATTCCCTGAATTGCTTGATCGGTGGTGTTGT
>Ga0302320_10015035_pt1 | contig 15945 bp, 7 predicted proteins | sample Bog_T0_3_FD_202130 | JGI IMG/M metagenome (GOLD analysis project Ga0302320, IMG submission 202130) | Peat permafrost microbial communities from Stordalen Mire near Abisko, Sweden - Bog_T0_3 | ecosystem: Environmental > Terrestrial > Soil > Wetlands > Peat | place: Sweden: Abisko, Stordalen Mire... | reverse complement strand
TGGATCGATATCTTCCCAGTAAGTATAGCGAAGGGTATCGGGTAGGCCGTGATAGTCCGAGTTACTGATCAGCGGCGTGGTGCGCAAGGCTGCTTCAAAAGTGGAGTTGACAGTGGCCATCCCCTTCGATCCCTGCACAATAACGCGACCGCCGGGGTAGTTGCGATCGAAATTGGCGAGTTGGTGCGTGGCGTCGTTGAAGGGCACATGGATTTCGTAGCGCAAGCCGTAACTCAGGGTCAGATCCTCGTTCACCTTCCAGGTATCTTGCCCATAGAAGCCCCAACTGTGCGTATAAGGTTTAGCATCGGGGCCATCGTCGGCATAGTCGGTTTCCGCAGGGATGCCCAGAAGGAAGTCGGCGAAGCCATAGTCGGCGCCAGAGTAAAGCGATCCAAAATAATATTCGCCGAAGTAATCACCGTAGTTGAAGTACAATGTGTCTTGGTAATTTAGATGAGCGTAGTCCACGCCTAACTTGAAGGTGTGCTTTCCCAACTCATAAGTAAGGCCATCACCGATATTGATGGTGAAGTTCTTGATAGGATCGGGCAGCCCGGGAGAGGTCGCTTCTAGGCCGGTCGGTGAATCGTAGAAATCGAAATAGGGCAGACCTCCCTCGGCGCGCGGCGTGGCGGGTACCGTGATACCCATGCTGGCGTCGTCCGCGGCGCCGGCGCTGGCCGCCGGATAGATAGATGCCTGGTTGGCCAGCGAATAACCACCACGCAATTCGTTGATCACATTGGGACGAATGATCCAACTATAAGCGGCAGTCACATTGCGCAGCTTTTGCGACTGCTCAGCGTTTCCAGCAAATGAATTGGTCCCATTGAAGTCGCTAAGGAGGATGTCTTTTCCGCCGAAACGCGCATAGACCTTCTGGGTCGAAGTGAAGGCATGATCGAAGCGGAAATCGATGCCGTCCTGGGAGTAATTTCCAGGGATGTTTTCAACCAGATTGTTGGTATCGCCAGAGCGATTTGCCCTTGGATAGAGCAGCTTGAGCGCGGTGGCCGCATACGGGCTGACAGTGAACTGAGTTCCGTAGGTTTTGGTCAGCAGGTTGAGGATGGGATGGCCAACTGAAGAGAGATCACCACTGCGCCATGCATCGGAAGGAACAGTTTGCGTAGCAAGAGTTCCCTCTGGACGCCTATCCCCCTCATAGGAAAAGAAGAGAAAAGACTTGTCCCTTCCTTGGTAAAGATGTGGAATGCTGATGGGCCCGCTGAAGGTACCGCCGAAGTCATTGGCGACAAGCTTGGCCTTGGTGGCTGCAAAGGGATTCTGCGCGTCTAAGGCTGCGTTCTGGTGAAATTCGTAAAGAGAGCCGTGGTAAACATTGCCGCCGCCGCGGCTGGTGACTGTAATGTCCGAGGGCTGCCCGAACTCAGCATCATTGTTGGCCGAGTTCACCTTGAACTCGGAGATGGCATCGACGGAAGGAAACAGGTCTTTGGTGGGTCCATTGGAGCGGACGCTGGTGGTAGAAATGCCATCGATGGAGAAGGAGGTGAAATAGGACAGACCGCCGCTGACAGAGATCTTGCCGGAAGCATCGGGCTGAACGCCGGGGGTTAGATTGGCTACGTTGATGGGACTGGTAGAAGCCGTGGCGCGGAAATTCAGCGCCAGCTGATCGATGTCACTTCCTGATCGAGATTCGGTCATCAGTTCGGAATCGCTCGTCAAAGTGCTGTCGGCGCTGACCATGACCACCGTAACCGCGCCAGAGGAAACCTTCAGCGAGGCGTCGATACGCAATGACTGGCGCGCCAGTACGGTCAGTTCGGAAACCTCATAGTCATTGAAGCCGTTGGCTTTTACTGTAAGCTTGTAGGTACCGGCATCGATATCAACGAAGTGATACTCCCCGCTGCTCTGCGTTCTGACAACAGCCGTGCGCTGGGTATCACGATTGACCAAGTTGACCGTGGCACCGGGTATCACTGCCCCACTTGCGTCAGTTACAAATCCGGTGACGGTGGCGTAGGTGGATTGCGCGCGCATCGCGGTACTACCCAACAGAAAGCAGAAGGCCATTAGCCAAAGAATGCCAACACTCTGTAGCCGTCGCAGGAACATGCTCACATATCTCGGCTTTGTAGATGAAGAGTCACTGGATGAATAGCAAGAATACATAACATTTCCTCTCAGTCATATTTGTTGTCTGAACAATTGCTCGATACCGGACAGGAACAGGGCGGGATCAAACAGCGAATGTGCTGCCCCATCTTCGAACTTCTGATTAGCATCAATAGAAACAAAGGAATGTTAAAGCTGAACGATATTTTCATGAAATAACGCTCAGCGCGTTACTGGAATCCTGGGCTCTGTGGCCGTGGGCAGCGGGACGCCGAGAAGAGAGGCGACCGTGGGCGCTATCTGGCGCATATCCACGATGCCTACGTTCTGATGGGGCACAATATTTGCACCGAGGACAAAAAAGGAAGAACGCATCTCCGGGCGGTCCGGCAGATAGCCGTGCATACCTGTTGAAGGAGCATCGGTGACAAGCGGTCCACTGAAGGAGTAGCCCAATTGATAGTCGGGCGCGAGTTCAACCACAAAAGCTGCGTCGGGGAATCCGCCTAGACGCTTGGCTTCTTCGCCGCTGAGGATGCGCGCGATTCCGTTGGCCGGGTCGCTGGCCAGCTTTTCCAGCAGTGTTGACACCTGCTGCCGCAGAATCTTGTCCGCGGGATCGTGCAACATAATCGCGCCGCTTCCGCCAGCGGGCCATATGGTCGCTTGCCACGAAGCGACCTTGGGAACACCGGTCAGCGGATTGGGTGGACCAATGTGCATCCAGCCCTTCTCTATAAAAGGAATAAAGAGATTGACACGGTGATCGGTGCGCATGAAACCATGATCGGAAACGATAATAACGTCGGTGGTTGGATCATTCTTTAAGGCTGCTTGCACCAGCCGTCCAATCATTCCATCCAGCGCTTCGAGCGTCTCGTTGCTGCGCGCACTGAAAGGGGCAGTCTCATGCTCGGCTTCATCCAGCGCGCTCAGATGTAGGGTCATGAAACCGGGATGCTCGGCAAGCAGCACATGCTCGGCAAAGCGCGTGCGAGTTTCGTCCCCCTGCACTGTTGTGTCATTGCCGTTGGTGTATGGACCGAGCTTCTGCTCAAGTTGCTGCAACCAACCTTCAGGGAGACTCAATGCCTCGATCAATTTCAAGTCGTCCAGGGTTTCGGCTCGCCAGTACTCGGGAATCAGGTAACGAATTCCTGTGGCATTTACAGTAACAGGCCAATTTATGCTGGCCGTAACCATACCAGCTTTGGCCGCTGCCTGCCACACGGTTGGCGCATGCATGTCCTGCGCATACCAATACCAGCCAATCTGGTTTTTAAATCCGGGATCAAAGGTGGTGTTGGCAAGGATGTTATGCTGTGCCGGCCAAACGCCAGTTACAATCGTCGTATGACTGGGATAGGTAATTGTCGGCACCACGCCGACCACGCCCTCGGCATAGCTTCCATCCGTAATAAAGCGTTGCAGGTTCGGAATTTTTAACGCATGATCCGCAGCATGGGTTACGGCGTCCGGCCGCAAGCCATCGATTGAAATCAATAAAACCGGTGCCGACCAGGCAGGGAATGTAACAAACAGAAAAAGTAGAAAGACAGCGGACATGAAAACGCGACGCATCAGCGAACTCCCGTGGTGAAGTTGAAAGCCGTTCTCCTGTTTTACGGAGCGAAGGCTGGATCTTTCGAGTGACTTTTCTCGAGATACAGCCGCCTGACACGATCTGCAAAAACAATTCATCGTGAGGAGAATTGCTCTTGTTGATAGATTTCTCCCGGATGTCAGGAGGGTGAATGCACAAAGGATTCTGTTCAAGTGTCCAACGCACAGGCGGTGTCTGTATGAATCTACCGTAAATTTTTAATCATCTTGGATTAGTATGCCGTGATAGACACTGGTCAACAATGGGTGCAAATCTCGTCGGAAACTGGATCGCTCCACCCGGTAGCAATTGAAGCAGCGGTGGAGGCAACAAAACTACTGGAGACTTCGGTGTAAAGGGTCGTATCGGCGACTCTGTGAATGTACAGGCTGCAATCTGAGTAAGTGCTGAGCAGACCTCGAAACTGACAGCTTTGATACCCACCCTCGGGTGTCTGCCGCGGCAAGCAACAGCAATTCCATCAACTGCGATTTGTCTCCGGCGTCACCGGTTATGGATTTACAGCCCCGCGGTAAGTATTGATTTCTCGGAAACTTCCGTAGTAACTGACGTGAGAACAGTCAGCATCGATACCACTGAAACTGCGCAGACTTTACGTGCTCCACGCTCATGAAGCCAAGCGATCCTTCTACCTTCCCTGCTCAATCCGTCATTGCGTACTTCAATGGGGATGGCGCCTTCAAAACTCCGACCAACTACCAAGCGGTAACTTTTGCTTCCGCAAAGCACGCTGTCTCGGGGAGTTATGCTGACGCCACCCAGAAAAGTTACGCTCACCAAAATGATTAACCGGACAGGTCTCAGCGATTGAGTGTCAAAAGAACATTTGCGAGTTCTACTGCTGTTTGTGGTTCATTCACGAAACTCTGGCAAGGCATGATGGATGAACTCCTGGTTCTCCTGAGATAACTCGGTGAACAGAGTCGGTCGGTCCTGTTGCCGCAGGCCTTTCTGGTTGATGTTGTTCAGCAGGCTCCAGTTCCGGATCGGGTGCTGCGGGTCAGGATCAGCGGGTTCACGCGCAGGCAGATCGTAGCGAGTGAAATCGATAACCTTCCAGGGTGTCTGCATGTGCCAGTCCCGTAACCGCGCCAGACGCAGTCGCGGATTCATATACCACTCAATTTCGAGATTGTTATACGAGTCTCCCAGCCCACAGCCGCGCTCGGTAAAGCGGTAGTTCCAGTCTTGGTTCGTTCTGTGCTGGTTGCGCCAGATCGCGCCAAACTCGCCGAAGCTGACAAAGTGTGTTTCAGGCCATCGCCGTTTCGTATCAGAGACCCAGCGTTCAAGAGCCGAGCAAATCAGCTCCTTGCCGAACTCGTGGACCAGTTGCGCCTCCCAAATATTGGTGACCCACGCAAAGCCATTGCGCTCAAAGCCTGAATCAAAGTGAATCGCCTGCGTGTGCATAACTTCGCGATGTCCCAGATCCAGACCCCAGCCAATGTAAGTTTCAATCGGCCCCACGCCGCGGCGACTGTTGTAACCCGTGATCTCGTGCCCCAGTGCGCCGCTTCGGCGTGCGCAGATAAAGTCCATGGTCCAACCGTCGAGGTTCACACAGTCAATGAAGTCCGCTGCACCTTGGGCCGGTTTGCAAAAGTGTTCGGTGGAAGGATAAAAAGGATAGGAGGGTGATCCGTCCGCTCCGCCGCCATCTATATTGCTTTGGCTCCAGATCACGGCTTGCGCGGTGTGGATGTTCTCTTTTTCCGCGAGATAGCGCAGGTTCTGGGAGGAGAGGAATCCCCCGATGATCGATTGCGGCCGATATCCGCCGCCTACGAAGTGCGAGATGATTTCGATCGCTTCGGAAATTTCGCGGTTGATCCGTTCGCGGGGCAGATACATGGCGGGAAAATAGCCGGGAAAGTAGGAAACCTCGTCGCCGAACTTCGCGTGGCAATCAACGGCATAGTCGCGAATCTGACAATAATTCTTCCGCTTGTCTTCGAGCGCATTGAGGGTAAAACCCCAGGTCAGGCGACCGTCAGGATTGGCACGCGCGAAAGCCTCGCGCATCGCGCGCACACCCTCCAGCGTATGCCAGGTTGACTCGTCGCGCGGGTGCAGCTTCACGTCACGCGAAACCTCCCAGGGCGTGGTGCGAATCATAATGCATAGAGTGACGAAGCGATTGCCACGCAGCGAGCGAATTGGCGAAGAAGTAATCAGCGGGTTGCCCGCCGCTTGCAGCGAAGGCGAGCCGGCAAAAAGACCGGCGCCGCCGATTGCAGATGCCGCCAGAAAAGTACGTCGATTCATTGGCCGTGGGTCTCCGAATTTCTTGATTGCATGGATCAGCCTCGTTTCGCAGTACGAAGATTTCTGAATGAGTTGGTAAAAGGCGGCGGCGTCCCATAACTGCTGGGACGTCGCCAGGTCAACTGCGCAAGTATTGAATCTGGGCACGTGGTCAGTACCCAGATTCAATTTAGAAGTTCAGTTTAAAGAAGGCCTGCCCCTGGCGGGGAGTGTTCTTCTGGCAGGGATTGCTACCGCCGGTACCATTGGGCGAAACAAGGCCGAAGGAAGTAGCTGCGTCCGAAGCGCTGTCATCAGGCGTGCAGACCTGCATACGATTGAGAACGTTGAAGAACTCCATGCGCAATTCGCCCGTGACATGCTCGCCGACAAAGAAGTGCTTTGCCAGCCCAAGGTTTTCGTTGGAATTGAAGGGACTGCGGAGGGCGGAGAGATTGCGAGGCGAGTTCCCTTCCGCGAAGCCGGGATTAGAGAAAGCTTTAGTGCTAAAGACCGGCTTACCCTTGTAGTAGTTATCATAGTTCACATGCAAGGGAACTGAACGGTCGTAGTTAGCTCGGTTGAAGCCGTTCAGAAACGGATCGGTGGACCATGAGTAGATGGTTAGCGGAGTACCACTGGAATACTGGAACGTGCCACTCAATTGCCATCCTCCCAGAATGTTCTTGGCCAACAGCCCGCCTCCGTTCAAGAAAGGTTTGCCCGAACCGATGGGAAGTTCGTAGACAAGAACAGTGTTGAGCATGTGGGTCTGGTCGTTGTTGGCAACTGTCCACTCGGACTTCTGATCGGAGCCATTGAGTGCGCCATAGTTGGCGTAGGCGGATGCCTCGTCGGTGTTGGACATCGTCTTGGACAAGGTGTAGTTGGCCAAAACGCTGTAACCCTGCGAAAAGCGTTTTTGGGCAGAAACCTGCAATGCGTTATAGAAGGCCGTGCCGTTCATATCGAAAGTGTTGGTTAAACCACCTGCAGACTCACTGGGGTTGTACATTGGATGCGGCAGCAGTGCCTGAGCAAGTCCGGCGTTGGCGCCATAGTCGTTCATGAAGTTACAGTACGGGGCATAGAAACCAGCACTGGTCGTGCCGCTGGGGCAGAGAGCAAATCCTACCGTCTGCAAGGCAGCTTGCGAGACCGCTGAGGTCCAGGCACCGTTCGGTGAATTGGGTGACATCGGGCAATTAGGATCGTTCGGATCAGCGCTAGAACAGAACTGTTTGAGATATTTTGGATTGGTCTGGTTGAGAGGGTTAACCATCGCAGCTAGATGAACGTCTTTGGTGCCGACGTAGGAAACCGTAAGGAACCAGTTTTGTGGCAATTCACGTTCGACGCCGAAGTTCCAACTCTCGGCGTACGGGTAGTGGCCGGGGTTCTTGCCGAACTGACGCAGGACGCCGGTAGCGTTGAAGTTGCTGGAGTTGAAGGCGGTCTGCTGGGGCAACGCGAGTGGCTTGCTATCCCACTGGCCATAGCCGGGAATGTTGGAATTGTTGGAGTTGACGGTGACTATACCATTGAGCAATTGGGCGAATTGTTTAGCAATTACGTTGGCACCATATTCGTATGGACCACCGTCCAGATAGTCCCAACTGAAACCGGTGAGAATAGAGGTTTTGTTGTTCCACTGGTACGCCAGGCCAAGGCGCGGGGCTAAGTGGCGGAAGTACATGTTGGCGCGATCATAGCCGGAATTTCCTAGTTTGTTGGCGGCACCCATGAGGGTTTTGCCGTCGCCGGAGACGGCGGCGGTATTTGGCACAGACGAGTCAAAGAAGACGACGTCGTTGTGTCGTTCATTGAAGGGCACCATCAGGTTCCAGCGCAAGCCGGCGCTGACGGTCAGGCGGGGGGCGACTTTGATGTTGTCCTGGATGTAAGGAGCGACATAGAAGTTGCGCAGTTGGGCCATGGCCGTTAACTGTCGGCTAGCTGAGTCGACGTCGCCAAGCAGAAAACTGGCGAAGGCGTTTCCGGTTGAGGAGGTATTGGCCGGATCAGCGGTAGTGCGATTGCTGAAGTTCATAATACCGTCGCAGGAGGAGTCGCACTCCTGATCGTCCTGATAGGTACGGCGAATCTCCCAGCCAATATTAAAGGTGTGGCGATTGTGACTCCAGAGCCAGTTGTTGACGCCGACGACACCAAGTTTATGGTTGATATCGAAGGCGCCGCCGCGGCCCCACCGTGTAGGTGAGTTGGGCAAGCCATTCTGGTTGAAGTTGATAATCGGCATGCCATCGTCTGATACGACACCGGCAAAGTCAACATGGCGGTGGAGATTAGAGCCATCATTTTGCTCGCGTATCCAGTCAAAGCCGAAGGTGGTGACCAGGTTTGCGGAAATTACATTCGAGTAGGTCACGACGAGGCCGCGGCCACTGCGGGGCAGACTGTAGAGACTACCAAGTGCGTTGGCGAAGTGGGCATTACCGCTACAGCATTGGGTGGTGGACCATTCGTCGTTCCAGAAGCTGCCGTGGATTTTCTGTACGTCGGTGAGGTTGTGATCGAGCGAAAAGCCGATGTTGGTTTGACGGGTGGGTAGCACGCCGACCTGAGAGGTAACGTTGTTGGACAAACCAGAAAGCGACGTTTTAGGAACCAGTGGCAGCAGAGTGGCCGAGACCTTGCTGAAGCATTCAGTGGGAATTACATTGTTGAGCCAGGGTTGACCGGGGGCAGGCGCATTGCAGCCGGAAGGGGCGACAAAGCCCTGCGGCACGTAAATGGTTTCAGGTGTGCTCAGGGCAAGCAACGCGCCGAAGTCGCCTCCCACCATGGGCTGCGTGGGGATGGTCATCGTGGCGGTGTCTTTCTGATTGAGCCGGAACCAGTCGGCGCTGAAGTGGAAGAAGGTTTTGTTGACTCCCTTGTAGAGCCTGGGAAACCAGACCGGCCCGCCGAAGGTGAAGCCATAGTTATTCTCGTTGATGCTGGGAGCACCGAGCTTGGTTCCATCGGAATTGAAGCCGGGATTGGCGCCAGCGGCATCGAAAATTGTATTGCGTACGACCTCGAAACCGTCGCCGTGAAACTTGTTGGCGCCTGAAACAAACTGATAAGAAGCTACGCCTTGAGCTAAGCCGTACTGAGCGCTGAAATTGGAGGTTAGTACCTGAATTTCGCCAACCATTTCGAAGGGCGGATTGATGTAGGACTGCATGCCCTGAGTTTCGGCTTGGGCGACCGGAACACCGTTGAAGACGATCTCATTCTGGAAGTCCAGGCCGCCGTTGATACGTTTGCTCCATTCGCCACCTTGGACGCCACTCGCCAAAAACAAATAGTCGTCAATCTGCCGGCCGCGTGCGCCGTTGTTGCCCGGCCCGCCGCCGATGATGACCGGAATTTCATTGACGATCTTCGATTCGATCAGCGTACCCAATTGCGGTTGTGTGGTTTCCAGTGAGATGCTGGGGACCGAAACCTCCACGGTCTCGGTAGTCGAACCGGGTTTGAGCGCGGCATTCGCCGTTGTCGTACGGGCGACATCGACGTACACACCGGTGAGCACCCGTGTTTCAAAACCAGCTTTTTCGATGCGAATCGTATACCCGCCCGGTATCACGTCGGTGAGCGTATAGCCGCCGACTTCGCTGGTGACCGTGCGACTCACCACGCCCGTTGCGTTGTTCGTCACAATCACTGTTGCCGCCGGAACCACCGACCCGGTGCCGTCAGTCACGGTGCCGGAGATTCCGCTCAATCCCTGCGCGTGCATGCAACATGGAAGCAGAAACAGAGCGATCAGCGTCAGGCAAGTCCATAAGCCATTGGATATGGACACAGTGGCACTCCAATGCGAGTTGCCGCCAAAGTTCGTCATAGCAGATCCTTTCGTTAGAGGTTTGCATCTGTACATCTTCCAGAAATGAATACGAAGATGTGTTCACGATTGCGGATGAAAAATCTTTGTCAGCCAGCCGTCTGATGGGCCGCTGCGTTCCACGGGTAGGTCACGTACGAAGTGTGTACCTGGCCATTCCGAATCTTGCAGAGCGTATATCCCTCGTGGGAGCCGTCTTCCATCGGTCCCTTCCACCAGGAGGAGGAGACCGATCCGCCGGTCACATACTGCGCGCCCTGGTACTCCATTCGTTCCCAGAGGTGAAGATGCCCCTGCAGAACGAGTTTCAGGTTGTGGCCAGCTAAAAGTGCATGAACCTGCCATGAATTGGCCGCGTTGGGCGCATCCAGGCTCTTTGCATCACGCCCCAAAGAACCAAGGCAAGAGGCGATTGGCACATGCGTGACTACCACCAAAGGCGTCGTGGGCTTGATCGTCGCAAGGTCCGACTTCAGCCAGGCCAGTTGCTCCTGGTCGAATTCGCCCCGGAAGATCTTGTAGTACTCGATGCCGATTGAATCGAGCACAACAAAATGCCAGCCCCGATAGTCAAAGGAGTAGTACAGCTTGCCAAAGTGATCCTGGTAGAGCTTTTTGCCGTACTCCGGGTCACCAGGCTCGACCGGGCTTCGCTGATTGATCCCGGTTACGTCATGATTTCCCACAGTGTGGTAAATCTTGCCAGCCAGCTCCCGTTCCGTCTGACGGTAGAGTGTGAACAGCCCGTGGGCTTCGCTCAGGCTCTGCTCGCAGATGTCGAACAGATGATCGCCGCCGGAAATGCAGAAGTCGGGTTTGGAACGGTTGATCTGATCGAAGCAGCGGGCGCACCCTGTCGGAGCATCGAACTTCGGCCCCAAATGCACATCGGTAAAAAAGACAAAATCGAAGTCTCCCGCCGAGGCTTTGGATGGGACCGGGACTTCGGCCTGTGCGGACAACGCCCCCCCCAGAGCCGAAAGGCCCAGCAATGGACGGGCCATCGGCAGAGCAAGTGAGGTTTTCAAAAATGTTCTTCGAAACATGAGAAAAATTACGCTCCTGTCCATGCCGGCGGCGTGATCATTACGCACGACTGCCGGTAATGGAAACGATCTCATCACCTATAATGGGGAGCGAACTGTCCAGCGGTCCTAAAGGCAAGGCTAAGTTCTTGCTGAGAACTTCCAAAGACGCCTTTAAGCATCGGGCAGTGTTGCACGCCCGTGAAACGCTTCGGACTGTCTGTAACGTGATTTTCACCCGGACCGAATACCATCGCGACATGGGCGACAACTGGATTTTGCACAATATGGCTTTTTCCGAGCACTTACATCCAGAGACCCCGGAAATCCAAAGAACATCCAAAGACCTGCAAAGCCTTTTTCAAGAGGAGGTTTACGTCTTTGGAAAGTATCGTTTGGATGGCCGGGAGCGTCGTCTTTGGTGGGGGGATGAGTCGATCCCGCTGCCTCCCAAAGCCTTCGACCTGCTTCAGGTTTTGCTCCAGCAAGCCGGGCAGCTTGTTGAAAAGGATCATCTTCTCAGAACCGTATGGCCAGACAGCTTTGTAGAAGAAGCCAACATCAGCGTCTACATCTCCACAATCCGCAAGGTCCTTGCCAAGCATTCACCGGGCTGTGAATTCATTGAAACCATCCCCAAATGGGGCTATCGCTTCTCCGCATCCGTAACCCGGAGGCCCACGGCCTTGAGCGAGGCAATACCGCCAGCCGAGGATTCGGAGATGATCCTCCGGCCTGTACTCCATGAGCCTGCCCCGGCGGATCTCGCAACGCCAGAGAGCTTCTCTGCCAGTCTTCGCAGCCGTCTGATTCGTTGGTTTCTGCTGCCATTGCTCTCTGCCGCGGTGGTTCTGGCCGTGGTGCTCGCTATTGTGAAGTTTCCGCGCAAGGTCAATGGAATCACAGCAAATACTCGTCCGCTAATTGCGCTGCCGGGCTTTTTCTCCCAGCCGGCCTTCTCGGCGGACGGTCAACACATCGCCTATGCCTGGCGCTCTGAATCCGATCCTTATCAGAGCATCTACATACAAGGCGTCTCGACCGACGACCGGATGCGGTTGACCGATACCGGAGGGAACGATTTTTCGCCCGCCTGGTCGTCTAAGAATCCTCAAATTGCCTTCCTGCATTATGTGGGCGAGGCTCTGGAGATTGCGATAGTCAACACGCAGACGCCAACTCTCAAGCGCCGACTGACCTCGATTGCAGGTGTCGCGACCACGTTTCGCGTTCCGCCTTCGCTGGCCTGGTCGCCCGATGGCCGCACATTGCTGACGACCGATCTTGAAAAGAAGGGCGATAGTCCCTCGCTTACGCTGATCTCGGTTGATACGGGCAGCAAGCAGAGACTCACACATGCCCCCGTGCACATGGTGGATGACGACGGCGTCTTCTCTCCCGATGGCAGTCTGGTAGCCTTTCGCCGCGAGATGGGCGACTCTTCCGATGTGGTGTATGTGATTTCGACTTCGGGAGGACAGGAACGGCGTCTGTCTTTTGAGCCAGGTCCCATCGACGGTCTGGCTTGGAGTCCGGACGGAAAGAGTATCCTTCTTTCCTCCGGTCGGGCCACCAGCGTGGGCAATATCTGGCGTGTGCCGGTCGATGGCGGTCTGGCTGTGGCTCTCACCACGCCGTTGGCGCACATCTCCACTCCCGCGGTTTCGGCAGCCGCGCACCGGCTGGCCTATATCAATTCTCCGAACAACGTAAGTGTCTGGCGGCTGCCGCTCCAGGCTTCTGGCGAAGCCGAGCAGTTCATCTCCTCAAACTTCTTCGACTCCAGCGCCCGCTACTCACCCGATGGCCAGTTCATCGCCTTTCGTAGCGACCGCTCTGGAGTCAACGAAATCTGGGTCTGCCGCAGCGATGGCAAGCATCCCCGCCGGGTAACGAACTTCAATGGTCCCATGACTGGCTCTCCGCAATGGTCGCCCGATAGCCGTTCGCTAGCTTTTGACTCCCGAGGCACCGGTCGCGCCGACATCTATGTCGTCAGCCTCGCCGGCGGTTCTCCCACGCGCATCACCAACGGCATCGCCACCAACTCCGACAACGTTGTTCCCAACTGGTCCCACGACGGCCGGTCGCTCTACTTCACTTCCAACCGCACCGGCGAGTGGCAAGTCTGGCGTAAATCCCTTGATGGCCCCGGAGAGACGCAGATTACTACCAATGGCGGCTTTAATGGTGTCGAATCCAGCGACGGAACCGCGCTTTATTTCGTGCATGATCTCGGCAAAGCCGACATCTGGCGGCTATCACTTCGCAACGGCAAAAGCGAGCCCGTGCTTCAAACGCTGGAGCCAGGCATGTGGGGCGCTTGGACCGTGGATCGTAACAAACTTTACTACATGAAGCGCCGCCGCTCAATCGGTGAACCGGCCGACATCTTCCGCATGGACCTCGGCTCCGGCGTCACCGAGACCCTTGGCAAAGTCCAAAACGTCGTGAACGGCGGCATCTCCATCTCTCCCGACGGGCGCTGGATGCTCTTTGCGCAGAACAATAGTAGCCGCAGCAGCAGCATCATGATCATGGACGGTTGGGACTAATACTCCAGTTGTAGATAGAGATAATCTTAATTTGCTATCGGCCCGATATACGGGCGTATTCGGGACTACGGAGATGAAGTTAACGTCATCTTTCAGCTTGCGACTATGCGACCAGTCGAGACGGGAAAGAGAGGCATAATGACTTCAAGGCGCGCCCCGCCGTCTTCGCAATTAGAGGCAGCCACAGTTCCCCCATGGGCGCGCACAACCGCATCGACAAAGGCTAGACCCAGGCCGTGCCCTGTCGATTTTTCTCTTTTGATTCGACGCTCAAATAAATGCGGCAACACTTCTGGATCGAAGCCCGGCCCATCGTCCTCCAACAGGAGCGAAGCGGCATTGTTTTCGACGCTCAGGCGCAAGTTTACCGTGCAGGCGGAGGGGAGGTGCTTGAGCTCATTGTCAAAGAGATTGGCGATCATTCGATGAATCAGCGCGGCATCGGCTTCGATGAGGAGAGGACCACCGCTATGAATCCGAATTTGCAGGCCACTCTCTGACATTGACGGCTCATACAGATCAATCATGACTCTCAGCAATTCATTCAGGTCTAACGGAACACGGTTCAGTCGCAGCGCATCCGCTTTAGCTTCGGCAACATCGAGGGACTTATTCAGGAAATCAGTGAGGCGATCCAATTCCTCAATTGCCGAAACGATCTGTTCGGAGTGGTCGCTTTGGGAGCCGGATGAAAGCGACATTTCCAGCTTCCCGCGAATTGCGGTCAACGGGCTACGCAAGTCATGCGCCAGTGAATCCGTAATGGTATGTAACTGATGCATCGAATTCTCGATACGGTCGAGCATATGGTTCAGCGTCAGCGCAAGGTTTCCGACTTCATCCTTGCGCGCAGTGATAGGAACCCTGGCACTCAGATCGGTATGGCCGATTTTAGACGCGGCTTCGGTCATCCGTTGAACGTGACTCAACATGCGTTTGGTCGTGAAGAAAACGATATTGAACCCGAGAAAAACAAGCAACAGCCACAACAGCACGAATCGCAGCCAAAGACTCCTCAAAACGCGCAGTTCATCTCGTTCCGAAAGTCCCAAATGAATATAGCTTCCGTCATTGAGGCGCGTTGACGCGACGCGAAAGGGCACTTCGAAGCCCTGAACGCGCAGGTCCGACGGGCTGCCGGGAACAATCTTGCCAGCTTGGATGGCCTTTAAATTTGGCACACCGCTTCCCGCTCCAACCCATAGCAAGAGTGAGCCGTCGCCTCCCGTCTGAAGAAAAAATACCGAGTCGTTCGAAGCACCAGCGGAGGAGTCCTTGTTGGGCACTTCCTTGCTTGCCAACTCGGCTACCTCTCCCACCACGCGGTCGTAAAGAGCGTTCTTCGGAGTCTGCTCGGCAACATCGCCCAGCACCTCGACCTCACCAGACAGCCATGCATCGCTGCGCCGCTGAATGTCACTGGCGACAAACCTGTGCAGAAAGATAAATACCAGCATGGTTCCGCAGGCAAATGCCAAGGTCGCCCTCAGAGAGATGCGCCATGCGGCGCTGCGTCGGATCGGCTTAGCGATCTTTGAGGACATAGCCCACACCCCGCAGCGTGCGAATCAGCGGCTTCTGCCCCTGGCCATCGACCTTACCGCGCAATCGATAAATATGAACATCCACAACGTTGGTGTCTGGCTGGATGCGCATGCCCCAGACCTTATCGAGAATCATGGAACGAGTTACAACCCGGCCCGCGTTGCGGCAAAGATACTCCAGCAGAACAAATTCCTGCGGCGTGAGTTGCAAGACCTGTCCGGATCGAGTTGCCTCGCGGCGAAGCAGGTCCAATTCAAGATCAAGGACGCGTATGCGGGTTGACTCGCTTGCCGCAGGGCTATTGCGCTTGAGCAGGTTGCGCAGGCGGGCCAGCAGCTCCGCAAGCGCGAAAGGCTTTGTCAGATAATCGTCTCCACCCTGTTCCAGGCCGCAGACCCGGTCATCGACGCTTCGTCGCGCCGATAGAATCAGCACCGGCGCGCTGACCCCTAGCTGGCGCAACTTGAGAATCAGCGTGATGCCGTCCTGATCGGGCAGACCAAGATCGACAATCAGTATGTCGAACAGGCCTTCCATTGCGATTCGCTCGGCTGTTTTGCCATCTGACGCCGCTTCCACCTGATAGCCCGCCTCTTCAAGCGATCTTTGCAGGAAGCTTTGTATGTCGATTTCGTCTTCAACCAACAAAAGGCGCATGAGGAGATATTAGTGTATTTTGATCGGCTATTCGCGTAAAACTCCGAAACTGGAATGAAAACCGCGGAAATACAAAAGTTGTCGAAGATGAACACATTGTCATTCAGGCGTTGGCTCACCTTCATGTAGTTTCAGTAGTCTTGGTAGCAGTCAGCTTTCCATTCCTCGGAGTGGAACAAATCATTACGAAGTTAGCGGTATTTTCTGTAGTACGGGAGAGACGTCGATGTGATTCTTTCGTTCACTTCATACGTTACGCAACAGGAGAAGAAGGGAACAAGGTGATGAACGTACAACGCGCTCGGATGCACGAATTAAATACAACGTTCTTCGCCAATGCTTTCAGCGCAG
>Ga0302320_10015032_pt1 | contig 15946 bp, 12 predicted proteins | sample Bog_T0_3_FD_202130 | JGI IMG/M metagenome (GOLD analysis project Ga0302320, IMG submission 202130) | Peat permafrost microbial communities from Stordalen Mire near Abisko, Sweden - Bog_T0_3 | ecosystem: Environmental > Terrestrial > Soil > Wetlands > Peat | place: Sweden: Abisko, Stordalen Mire... | reverse complement strand
CTCGACCTTGAGGCAGAAATCAACATCGTTGAAGGCGACCGGCAGGAGCTCGGCGTCGAAGCCGCCGGCGGCGAGGTAGACCTCGCGGCGGATCACCAGGCACGCGGCCGTGACCGCCGAGACGTTCTGGGCGAGGTGCGGCCGAAACTGCGGGGTGCCCGCGTCGCCGGGCGGGAGGTCCTTGAAGGCATGCCCGGCGACCCCGCCCAGGCCGGTGATCACGCCGGCGTGCTGCACGCGCTTGTCCGGATAGAGCAGGCGGGCCCCGACCGCCCCGATCTCCGGCCGCAGCGCCTGGCTCACCAGCTCGTCCAGCCAGAGGGGCTCGAGCACCTCGATGTCATTGTTCAGCAGGCAAAGGATGTCGCCGCGCGCATGGCCCACCGCGAAATTGTTGAGCGCCGAATAGTTGAAGGGCGCGTCGTAGGCGAGCACCCGCACCCCGTCCTCGCCGGCCGCTTCCGCGAGGACCGCGAGCGCGGCGGGATCGTCGGAGCGATTGTTCACCAGCAGGATCTCGTACGGGGCGTAGTTGGTGCGCGCGAAAATCGAGGCCAGGCCCATCCGCAGCAGCTCGGCGCCATTGCGGGTGGGGATGATCAGCGAGACCAGCGGCCGCTGGCACGGCAGCGGATAGATGATCCGCCAATGCCGCCCGACCGTCGGCCGGAGCTGGACCGCGATCCCGCGGCGCTCGAAGCGCTCGGTCAGGGCGCGGCGGGCGGCGTCCTGCGCATAGTCCTTCTCGCCCAGGTGCAGGGCGGTCGAGCCTTCGTTGGCCCGCCAGTGATAGAGAATCCGCGGGACGTGCCGGATCGCCGCGGCCGGGATCAGGTCCGTGAGGCGCAGCAGGAGGTCCCAGTCCTGGCTGCCCTCAAAGCCTTCCCGCAGCCCGCCGAGCTCGCGCAGGCGTCCGGTCCGGAACACCGCCAGATGCGAAATGTAATTCTGGCCGGTGAGGAGGTCGGGGTTCCAGTCCGGCTTGAAGTGGGGATCGAAGCGCGCGCCCTGGTCGTCAAGCTTGTCCTCGTCGGTGTAGACCAGCTCGGCGGCCGGATGGGCGGCGAACTCGGCGGCGACGCAGGACAGCGCATGCGGCGCCAGTTCATCGTCCTGGTCGAGGAGGGCGGCGTACGCGCCGGTCGCGAGCGCCAGGGCCGAATTGGTCGCCGCGGAGATGTGCCCGTTGCGCTCCCGGAAGACGACCTTGATGCGCGCGTCCTCCCGCGCGAAACGCTCGAGCGCCGGCCGCACCCGCGGATCGGTGGAGGCGTCGTCGGCGAGGCAGAGTTCCCAGCGCGGATAGGTCTGGGCGCGCACCGAGGCGACCGCCCGTTCCAGCCAGCGCGGCTCCGGGTTGTGGACGGGCACGAGCACGGAAATCACGGGCGCGCCGGCCAGGGCCGCCCCGGCGGCCCGGAGCGCCGCCAGCTGGGCGGCCGAGGCCTGGTCATGGGCGCGCAGCCAATGGGCATACGAGCCGGGCGAGGCCGCCTCGGCGCCCGGGCTCAGCGGCCGGGTGAAAACCGTCTCCCAGGCTCCGTCCGCGGCCTGGACCTCGAGGCTGGCCGATTCGTCGCCGGGCAGCAGCAGCACCTCGATCTTGAAGCCGCCGCGGGCGGACTGCGGCCACTGGGGAAATGCGACCGGCAAGTCGGGCCGCTCGCCGCCGTACACTCCCGGGTAGAGGCGGCCTCCGATCCGGACGCGGATCGCCACGATCGAACCTGGCTCCTCCGCAAAGCACCAGCCCCGCACGGTGACCTCGGACTGCAGCCGGCTCCAATGCCGGGGCGAGTCCAGGTGGTGCCGGTAGTGGCGCGTCGGGGCCGAGGCGCCCGGCGCCGCCGGCGCAGCGGCGGCCGTTCGCGGGTCGAACAGCAGGCGGCGCAAGGCGCGCAGGCCGGCCGTGGCCCGCCAGGAAAACGAGGCCTGCATCCGGCGGATCTTGTCCTCCTGGAGCCGCGCGGCGCGCTCGAGCCCGGCGATCTGGGAGCTGGTTTGCTCGGTCAATTGGGCATTTTTCCGCCACTGCTCGGCGGCGCCTGCCTGGGCCACGCGAACCTCCAGCCGGTGCCGCTGCAGCTCGCGCTCGACCAGCACCACGTGGGCCCGGCGCATGCGGTCGCGCCGGCGCAGGTCGTCCTGGATTCGGGCGGATTTGATCCGGGCATCCTCCAATTCCGCCTCCGCCCGTGCCAGGCGCGGGTCCCGCACCAGGCCCGCGGCGTGCGGCCAAAGCCGGCGCCACGCCGGATCGGCGGCCGCCAGGGCCGGGCCGACGGCGGCCCGCGCGCTCGCGAATTCGGAGTGGCGCCGGGCGTGGCTGGCGCCCGCCAGCCGGTAGTCGAACAGCAGGGCCGGAGCCACAGCCAGGGCGCGGCCGCGGCGCACCAGCTGGAGGAGAAACTGCCAGTCTTCGCTCGCGGCCCGGTTGTCCGCCGGAAATCCCCCGAGGGCCTGAAAGACCGACCGGCGGACCGCGAAGTTCGTGTCGCCGAGGATGTTTTCGATCAGGGCGAGCTCGAGGCAGGGACCGAGAGGGACATAGGCATAGGCGGGATGGTCCGGGCTCTCCTCGCCGGGATCCGGGAAGGCGGCGAAGCCGCAGGTCACGCAGTCGGCCCCGGTCGACTGCAGGGCGCGGGCGAGGATGGCGGTCATCTCCGGCCGAAAGCGGTTGTCCGCGTCGCAGAAGATGAGCACGTCGGCGGCGGCCTCCGCGGCCGCCCGGTTCCGGGCCGCCGCGGGGCCGGCGTTGTCCTGCCGCAGGAAACGCCAGCCGGGCTGCGCATACTGGGCGGCGGCGGCGGCAAAAGCCTCACGGGCGGCCGGGCTCGCGGAGCCGTCGTCGACGACGATCACCTCCTGCGGCGGCGCCGACTGCGCGGCCAGGAGCGCCAGGGCCTCCGGGAGGTACCGCGGCTGTTCGTAATAGGGCACGCAGACCGCCACGGAGGGGAGGGCCGCGGCCGGCGGCCGCGGCTGGCCGGGCGCCGCCGCCGCACACCAGGCGGCCCGCAGGGCATCGTCGGCCCCGGCGGCCAGGGGCGCCAGCAGCCGGGTGTCCGCCGGCAGCGCCGAACTGCGGAAGCGCAGCCAGGCGAGCAGGGCGGAGCCGCCGCAGAGAATCGAGTCGGCGCCGGCGATGGCCGTGCGTTCCAGGAAGTCGGCGCCCAGGTCCGCCCGGCCGCCGCGCGGAAACTGCGCGGCCCGCTCCCGCTGGAACTCCCCGGTCGTCGCCAGGGCCAGGACGAGGCGGCCGGGCGCGGTCCCCAGGCCGCAGGCGCGCGCGCCCAAGGTCGCCGCCGCGTGGGCCGGATGGTCGAGGACGATCAGCGCGTCGGGGCCGAGGACGCCGACGGCGCCGGCCACATGCAGGCCGGTCCGGTGGGCCGGCACGGCGGGCAGGATCGCCAGCGGGGAAAAAGGGGCGAACTCCTCGAGGTGGCGGTAGCTTGCGCCGCGCTCGCGGGCCGCATGCCGGAGAGCCTGCCGGTCCCGTTCGAGCCCGGGGCCGGTGTGGAGCACGGTCGTCTCGGCTCCGGTTTGGGCGAGCGCCTGGGCCAGCAGCCAGCCGTGGCGGATCCAGCCCTCGGCTGGCGGAGCCGCGGGGTCGGCCAGGTCGTGGACCAGCAGGCAAACGCGGCTCATGGGCTTTCAGAGCCTCCAGCCGTGCCGCAGGCAGGTGCGCAGGATCGTGCTGTCGATCTGGGCGCGCTCCATGCTGGCCGCCAATTCGGCCGGCGCCGGCTGGCGGCCGAGGGAGCGCACCCGCAGGCGGTCCATTTCCGGGATCCCGACCTGCTCCAGATGCGCCTGGCTTTTCTGCTGGGGATGGATCCGGAACAGGCCCAGAAACCACGGCAGGCGGACGATCCGGGCGCCGGCGTCCTCGAAGCGCAGCAGGAGATCCCAGTCGAGCGCGAAGTGGAACGACGGGTCGATCCCCCCGACGCGGTCCCAGATGCGCTTGCGCCAGAAGAGCGTCTCCTGGGGCACCAGATCGTGCAGGCGCAGGTTGTCGCAGGCGCGGCGCGGGGCGAACCAGCGGCCGACTTCCTGGCCGGCCGCATCGACCAGCACCCGGTGGCCGTAGACCGCGTCCACGCCCGGGTGGCGCGCGAAGTATTCGGCGACGAACCGGACGGCCCCGGGCATCAGCTGGTCGTCGGAGTTGACGTAGGCCATCACGTCGTCCGGCCCGGCCTCCAGTCCGGCGAAGCCGCGCCGGATCGCGTCGGCCTGCCCCTGGTCGGGCTCGCTCGCCCACCGCTTGAGGCGCGGGCCGTAGCGGCGCAGCACCTCGGCGGAGCCGTCGGTCGAGCCGCCGTCCTGGACGATGTAGTCCAGCCGGACGCCCTCCTGGCCGAGGACGCTGCGGAGGGTCGCCTCCAAGTAGTTGGCGTGTTGATACGAGGGGGTGACGATCGTCACCCCGGGCAGGCGCGCGCGCGGCAGGCGCGCGGCGGGGAAGCGCTCGGGCTCGACCGGGCGCGGCGGATGGTGGGGGCACAGGCGCAGCGGGTGCCCTCCGGCCTGGTCGATCTCGGCGAGGACCCAGGCGCGCTCGGCGGCGGTGAGGCCGCCGGCGGCGGCGGGCCGGCCGAGCAGGGTCCCGAGGCGGAAGCGGGCCAGCCGCAGGCGGTGGGCGAGGTAGCCCGACCAGGGCGTGGCGACTTCCCAGCGCCGGAACTCGGCCCAGCCCCGGCCCGGGCGTTCGGCCTCCAGGCGGACGCGGTTGATCCCGGGCGTCAGGCGCAGGGCCAGGCCAAAGCCGGACTCGGCGCTGGCCGGCGGACCGTCGAAGGCGGCCTGGACGTCGGGCCGGCGCCAGCCATGGCATCCGACCGTGAGCCGTCCGTTCACCCGGGCCCGGATGCCGGTGATCGGCGCCCCGCCCTCGTCAAAGCACCAGCCCCGCACGCGCAGCAGCGGCCCCCCCGGGCTGGGATGCGGAGGATCATCGATCCAGGAGCGCAGGCGGACGGTGGCCGCGGGAGAAGGTGGGGCGCCAATCAAAGTTTGAAGCCGGCCGCGATCGCGTCCTTGGAGAAGGTCTTCACCGTGTCCAGGGACATTTCCTCCAGGCTGATGCCCAGGAGCTTGGCGGCCTTGGCCAGGATGTCGTGCGGAACCGTGATGATCGCGCAGCCGCATTCCTCCGCCTGGACCAGGTTCAGGACCTCCCGGGTGCTGGCCCAGAGCAGCTCCGCCTTGGGCATCCGGGCGCACAGCGCGGCGTATCTCTTCATCAGGGGCATCGGATCGACGCCCGTGTCGGCGATGCGGCCGGCGAAGACCGAAACCACCGAAGGCACGTCGGGATTGAGCGCCTCCAATACGCCCTGCACCTGCTTTTCGGTGAACAGGGCGGTGACGTTCAGCTTCACCTTCGACTTCGCCAGCTCCTTGATCAGCGGCAGGGAGGACTCGCCGCGGTTGTTGGTGATCGGGATCTTGGTGTAGACGTTCTTGCCCCAGGCGGTGATCTTGGCCGCCTGGCGGGCCATTTCGGCGAATTCGTCGGTGAAGACCTCGAAGGAGATCGGCTTGTCGGTCACCGTCTGGAGTATGTCCTTGGCGAACGACTCGTAGTCGTGGATTCCGGCCTTCCGCACCAGGCTGGGATTGGTGGTGAGGCCCTTGATGTAGGGCTTGGCGTACAGGTCGAGGATGCCGGCCTTGTCCGCGCCGTCGGCATAGAGTTGAATTTTGAAGTCGTTCAGGGATTTCATGGGTGAAAGGGAGCCGGCCAATCTGGCCTCGAATGTCCAGACGGGCAAGTCAGGAAACCGGCCGGCCCGGCCGCCGGGCCGATCTAGGCGGCCTGGGAGGGGCGGGCTGGTCCGGAGGCGAGGATCAGCGCGGCGGCTGCCGCCAGGGAAGGCACCGCGAAGTCGGGGACCAGCCGCATCGGCTCGCGGTGGTGCAAGTCGATGAAGACCGTCCGCGCGCCGGCCCGCTGCCCGCAGCCAACGTCCCCTTCCCGGTCGCCCACCATCCAAGAACGGGCCAGATCGAGGCCGAGCGCGGCCGCTGCGTCCAGGAGCATCCCGGGTTCCGGCTTGCGCCGGGGCGAGGGCTGGCCTCGTCCGGGATCGTAGCAGACTTCGATCCGATCGATTTCCGGGATCAGGGCCAGCAGCCGGGCGTGAATCGCCTCGACCGCCTTCTGATCCTGGGTGCCGCGTCCGACGTCGGGCTGGTTGGTGGCGACGACCAGGGCATAGCCGGCCGCCTTCAAATCGCGGCAGACGGCGGGCGCCTCGGGAAACAAGCGAAACTCGTCCACGCTTCGCGGCGGGTAAGGCTTGCCCTCGCGAATGACCGGCAGGTTCAGGGTCCCGTCCCGGTCGAGAAAGACCGCGGGTCGCAGACCGGCGGGCGCCGAAGCCTCGGCCATCAGCGCGTCGACTCCCACTTGGTCTGGTTCACCTTGAGGTCCGGGTGCGAGACGAAGAGGTGCCAGATGACGGCCTGGAAGGCCTCGGCGTGCGGGGTGATGGTCCCGGGATTGACGGTCGGCACCACGACGCAGGCGTCAGCGACCTGGGCGGTGTAGCCGCCGTCCTTGCCCACGATGCCGATCACCCGCGCGCCCACCTCCCTGGCCAGCTTCAGGGCCGAAACCAGGTTGGGCGAGACGTTCTTCTCCAGATTGCCTCCGCCCACCGACAGCACGAAGACGCAATCCTTGGCCGTGATCCGGCTGCCGCGGAGCCACTCGACGAACACGCTCGCCCAGCCTTCGTCGTTGGTCCGGGCGGTCAGCTCCGACACGTTGTCCGTCGGCGCATAGGCTTCGAAGCCGCCGATCTTGCGAAAATCATTCACGGCGTGCCCGGCATTGGCCGCGCTGCCCCCGACGCCGAGGATGAAGAGCCGGCCGCCGCGCTCGCGCGCCGCCTTCAGTTCGGCGACGCACCGCTCGCACGCCGCGGGGTCGATTTGGGCGACGATGGCGGCGGTTTCCTGGAGATGCTGGGCTGAATAAGTCATGGCGGAGGCGGGGCGTCCGGTCGGGAGGGTCGTTGCAGGAGGAGATTGAGTTCGGCCAAGCCGGCGGGCGAGCCGATTTCATAGAAGCGCTGCCGGAGTTCGTAGCCGGCGAGTTCCCCCCGGGCGACCAGCTGCTGCTGCACTTGCGCCAGGTCGACCACCGCGTCGCGCGGGCAGGCGGCGAACGCCGCCGCCTGGAAGACTCCCAGTCCGTAGTCGATATGGTGCATCTGCGGCGAGCGGTTGCGCTTGTCGTAGACGCGGATCCGGCCGCCTGCAAACCAGACATTGCTGGCGTCGTAGCGCTCGCGATTCTCGTACACGGTCATCAGGCCCAGCCGGCCCGACCGCAGGAAGCTTTCGCCGACGGCCAGGTAGTCGATCGGCAAATAGCTGTCGCCATAGAGCACGAAGAAGGACGGCCCGAGGAGCGGCAGCGCCCGGATCAGCGCCCCGCCCGTGCCGAGCAGCTGCGGGCCGTCGAACGAATAGTCGATCCGCACTCCCCACCGCGCGCCGTCCCCATAGGCTTCGACGATCTTCTCCCCCAGGTGGCCGACGCACAGGACGAGCCGGCGCAGGCCCGCCTTTTGGAGCAGCCGGAGCTGGTGCGAAAAAAACGGCTCGCCGGCGACCTCGACCAGGAGCTTGGGCACTTTCTCGGTGAGCGGACGCAGGCGCGTCGCCAAGCCGCCGGCCAGGATCGCGACGGGCAGCTCGGACGCGGTCATGGCGGTCAGTTCTGGGCGACCACCTTGCTGCCTTCAAAGTCGAAGCGGAAGCGGACCTCCTGCAGGCCCTTTTCCCGCATCGCCCGGCGCAGCTCCTGCTTGTTGCCCGCATAGAACATCAGGAAGCCGCCGCCGCCGGCGCCGATCAGTTTGCCGCCGAGGGCGCCGTGGGCCATCGCATAGTCGTACCAGTCGTTGATGTGGGCGTTGCTCATGCCGGTCGACCGGACCTTCTTGCGCTGCCAGTGCACGTCCATCAGCCGGGCGAACTCCTCGAGGTCGGCGCCCTCCAGCGCCGCCAGGGAGCGCAGGCCGAGCTCCTTGGTGAAGTGGAGATTGTCCAGCATGGCCTGGTCGTTCTGCTTCGAGCGGTCGTTCTGGTCCTTCAGGATCGCCGAGGCGCTGCGCGAGTACCCGGTGAAGAAGAGCAGCAGGTTGTCCTCGAGGTTGAAGAGCGTCTCCTCGGAGATCTGGCAGGGCCGGTACTCCACCCGGCCGTCGCGATGGAAGGTGAACGCGGTGATGCCGCCGATCGCGGCGATGTACTGGTCCTGCTTGCCGATCGGCTCGCCCAGCTTGCCGATCTCGATTTCGCACGCCTGCTCCGCGAGCTCGGCGGGGGAAAGGAGGTTTTTCTTGTAGGTGTGCAGGGCCTTGAGCAGCGCGGTGGTGAAGCTGCCGGAGGAGCCCAGGCCGGTGCCGCCCGGGATGTCCGCCATCGAGGTGAGCTCCAGGTGCGGGTCGGTGACGCCGGTCAGTTTCAGGGCCTCGCGCACGATCGGATGCTCGATCTGGTCCACGGAAAGGATGCGCTCCAGCTTCGAGTACTTGATGATGATCTCCTGCTGGAACGTGCGGTGCTGGGTGATGTAGACGTACTTGTCGATCGCCGCCGCGATCAGGAACCCGCCGAACTCGCGATAATAGGAGGGCAGGTCGGTGCCGCCGCCGCCAAGGGAGACGCGCAAGGGCGAACGGGTGATGATCATGGTTTGGGGAAGCCGCTTTTTTGGTAGATCTCCTCGACGATTTCCAGCGTGCGAATGCCCTCGGCAAGGCCCGGGGAGGGTTCGCGCCCGAGTCGGATGTCTTCGAGGAAGGCCTGCATTTCGAGGCGCCAGGAATCGTCGCCTCCCGGATATTCCCACACGGTCGTTTCCGGCGGCCCCAGCTGCGGGAGCATCCGGTAGTAGGTGAGCTTCTCCGTGCCGTAGCTGCCGCCCAGCCCGTCGATCGCCAGCTTGCCGTCGCGTCCATAGAGCTCGAGCGAGAACAGGTTTTTCCACTCCGTGCAGCTCACCTGGAGCCAGGCGGTCTGGCCCGCGGCGGTCCGCAGGCTGAGGAACGCGTTGTCGTCGACCGGCATGTCCCAGTAATAGGTGGCGGCATGGCCTTCGACGACGGGGAAGTCTCCAAGGAACCAGCCGGCCAGGTCGATCAGATGGACTCCCTGATCGATGAGTTCGCCGCCGCCGGATTGCTTCGGATCGGCGCGCCACTCGCGGTCGTAGCCGGTGCGGCCGCCGTGACCATAGCGGGCGCGCAGGAACATCAGGGGGCCGAGAGCCTGCGCATCCACCAGTTCGCGGGCTTTCTGCAGGGCCGGGTGGTAGCGATGGTTGTAGCTGAGGCGCACCCGCGCTCCGCTGGCGGCGGCGACCGACCGCAGTTCGCGCAGCTCGGCGGCTCGGATGGCGCCGGGCTTTTCGATCAGGACATGGCGGCCGGCCCGGGCCGCGGCCAGGGCGATCGGGGCCAGCGCCGAATTGAGCGTCGAGACGATCACGGCCTGCACCGCCGGGTCGCGCAGGACCGCGTGAAAGTCGGCCGCCGGCGCGCAGCCCGGGGCCAGCTCCGCCACCGCCGCGGCCCGCGCCGGATCCAAGTCGCAGGCATAGCCGAGCGCGGCTCCGGGGAGCTTGGCCAGCGCCGCGGCGCGCTTGCGGCCGATCAGCCCGCAGCCGATCTGGGCAAATAGGAGTTGCGAAGTCCCGGGAGTCACCATTGCGATATCAAGCTTATGCGCCAACGCATGCTCCCCAGTCGGGAGACGCAAGTACGGTTTTTCAAGTCTCTTACTGTCGGGGCGACGGCCTTTCTGGTCCAATGCTCCGTGCTCTGGGTGCTCAAGCGGCTGCTCGCGGCTACGACCGCGTTCAATTGGGCCTACGCCTGCAGCGTGGCGACGCACTACTCTCTAAACCGCTTTTGGGCCCTGCGGAGCTCCCGCCGGGATTCGGGCCGGCAGTTGCTCGAGTACGCGGGGGTCGTCGCGATCGGCTGGCTGATCCAAAGCACCGTCTTCAAGTTTTGCCTGCATACGGTCGGCCTGAGCATCATGTGGTCGAACTTTTTCGCGGTGCCGCCCTCCACCGTCGCCGTCGTTCTATTGCTCAACTTTCGGGTCTTTAAGCGGCACGGCTGAGCGGGAGGGGCCCGGCTCCGCCGGGGTGATCCGCCGGAGCAAGTACAGATCGCTCCCGGCCAGGGCTTCGCGCCGTTCGCCAAGGGTCGGCCAGGGATCCCAGGGCGCGCTCAGCAGCCGGCCCGAGATGCCGTCGCTGGCCGGCGACAGCAGCCAATCCACCAAGTCCAAGGCCCGGTCCATCGGGGCGGCGCCCTGCGTCTTTTGCCGCAAGGCCGCCTGGTATTCCGCCTCGCCGGCGGCGGCCGGGCCGAGCGCGAGAACCTCGTCGGTGAGCCGGGTGTGGATCGCGCCCGGCGCGATCGCGTTGATGTCGAGCGCCGCCTCGCGCTCCTCTTCGGCGATCGTCTCCACGAGGCGGACGATGGCCGTCTTGGCCGCCCCGTAGGCGGAAAAGCGGGGGCGCGCCTTGGTGGCTCCGCCGCCCGAAAAGCAGACGATCTTGGCGCGGCGCGGGGCCCGGCTCAGGAGCGCATAGAACGCCCGGATGGCGTGGAACGTGCCGCCCAGGTTGGCCTGCACGGTTGCGGCCCACCCCGCCGGATCGGCCGCCACGGTCCGGCCGATCTCGCCCTGGACTCCCGCGCAGGCGACCAAGGCGTCGAGGTGGTTCCACTCGGACGCCACCGCCGCGGCGGCTCGTTCGACCTGTTTCCAATCCGCGAGGTCGCACGGTTGGAAGCGAAACCGGGAATCCCGGCCGGCCAGGTCCGCCTGCGCAGAGCGGGCAAGGCCCCAAACTTGGTGGCCGCCGGCGAGCAGCCGCTCGGCGAGGGCCCTGCCGATCCCGGAGCTGCTGCCGGTGACCACAATATTCATTGGGCAAGCGCTCATTTCGCGAGCCTCGCCTCGTAGACCCAAGGGTTTGCCTCCAGCCAGCGCAACGTTCGCAGGATCGCCTGCTGGATCGTCAACTTCGGGCGCCACCCGGTGGATTGGATCTTTTTGGTGTCCAGGAAGATGAATGGATTGTCGCCGATCCAGCCTTTCTTGCCTCCCCCGTAGGTGAGGGTGGGCCGGAGGCCCAGCCCCGCGCAAATCTCCCGCACGCTATCGTTGACTTGGACGTACTCGGGCGTGCCGAGATTGTACACCTGCACATGGTGCGGGGCCTCGCGGGCCGTTCCGCGGCGCAGCACGTGCAGGATCGCGTCGATGCAATCCTGGACGTAGAGGTAGCTTTTGCGCTGGGATCCGTCTCCCAGGATGTGCAGCCGGTCGGGATGGGCGAGGAGCTGCTGGTGGAAGTCGAAGATATGGCCGTGGGTGTAGCGTTCGCCTAGGATCGAGACGAACCGAAATACGTAGGCTTCCAGCCCGAAACCCTCTCCATAGGCGGCGATCATGCCCTCGCCCGCGACTTTCGAGGCGCCGTAAAGGGAGGTCTGGATCGGGAAGGGAGCATCCTCCGGGGTGGGGATCATGGCCGCTTCGCCATAGACCGAACCGGTCGATGAGAACGCCAGGCGCTTGATCCCATTGGCGCGCAGCGCCTCGAGGACGTTGAACGTCGCGACGGTATTCTGTTCGAGATCCTTGCGGGGATGGTCCGTCCCGAAGCGGACATCGGCGTTTGCCGCCAGATGCACGACCGTGTCGCAGCCCCGCATGGCCGCGGTCAATGCCGGCAGGTCCAGGTTGTCCCCCCGGATGAGCTCGAAGGCCCGATTTTTCGCCGCCTGCTCGAGGAATCGCTCCTGCCCGGTCGAGAAGTTGTCCCAGCCGACGACGGCGCAGCCGTCGGCGAGGAGGCGGTCCACCAGGTTCGAACCGATAAAGCCGGCCGCGCCGGTGACAAAGATGCGCTGCATGGTTGGGATCTACGAAGCGGCCGGCTCCGAGGCGCCGAGCGGCTGCGGGCGCGGGCGGAGCGACAGTCCGATGCAAAGGTTGCAAAAGACGAAGGGCAACAAGGGGAGGGGAAAACAGCGCTTTGATTCCACGGTGAAATAGGGATCGAGCTCCGCGAGGATCTCGGGCGCGAGGTTGATGTGCTCGCGGCGATAAAACCAGGAATAATCGCCCCCATAGGCCTTCTTGTAGACGCGCTCGGCGGACAGCTTCCTGGCCAGCGTATAGGCCGGGCTCCCCTCGGTCGGGATCACCACGAGGAAACGGCCGCCCGGCCGCTGCAGCAGCCGCCAGGCCTCCCGGATGCAGCCGGGGAGATTGGGCAAGTGCTCGAGCACGTGCACAGCGACGATCCGATCGAAGAATCCGTCCGGGAAATCGAGCCGCCGCTGGCAGTCGCCCACCACGGCGCGGACCCGGGGAAAATGGGCCCGGATCTGGGCCGCCATGTTCTCCCGCAGTTCGAGCGCGTAGTAGTTCTGCTCCTGTTCGGCGCTCAGGCGCTCGTACCGGAGGTGCTCGCCAAGGCCGGCGCCGATCTCCAGCGTCGTGCGGAAGCCGGGCTGCGAATGCCGCACGGGAAAGTTATGGTTGAAAGTCTCGACCAGGCCGAACCGCCGCGGCAGCACTTCGTGCCACAACTTCATGAAGTCGTCGCTGATGCGCACTTGCTCCGGGGTCAGCGGAGGCAGGGTCTTGGGCCACTTGGGAACGGAGGACGGCGGCATGGAAGAAAAGCGCGATCCCGATCAGGAGATACTGCTAATGGGGCGAAAGGGAAGTGCCAATCTGGGCTGCCGCCCGCGAGCCCGGCGGGTGCCGGCCGACCCGGCCGTTAGGCTCCGACGGCGGCGAAGAACTCGTCGCACGCGGCCCGGGCGAGCGCGGCCCGAAGGGCGAGCGCGGTCGGGGCCGTCGGAGCGGCCTCCGCGAAGGCCGCCGTGATTTCGGCGCCCGAGGCGGTGATCGGCAAGCAGGGAAAGCGGCATTCCTCCGCGGCCCCCCGCAGCTTGTCATTGGTGGCGAGGACGACCGTGCGGCTGCCGGCCCAGGCGCCGGCAAGGGTGGCATGAAAGCGGGAAGCCAGGAGCCACTCGGCGCTCGGCCAGCGCGCGAGCGCGGAAGCCAAAGGCTGGCCGGGCTGGTCGGGCACGCATAGGGTCCAGGCGGCGCGGGCGCCGGGCGCTAGCTGCCCCAGCAGCCATTGCTCGGCGCCGGGAAGCGCGCGCGCCTCCTGCGCCAGCCAGATGCGCTCCCGCGCCGGAAGCTGCATCAGGGCGGCGACGGCGGACTCGAGCCCGGGCCAGCCGCGGTAGTCGAAATTGAGCGCCGCCGCGACCCGGTCGGACGCCGCGGGAGGCGGCGCGCTGGCGGCAAAAAAAACATGGGCCAGATCGGCCGCGCTTCGCACTGGACGGCCCGGCAGGATCGCCGTCAGCGCGGCCGCTGTGCGCTCGTCGCGGGTCCAGATCGCTTCCGCCCGCTCGGCCGCCCGGCGCAGGCCGGGCGCCGCGTAGGCGGCCGGGTCCTGCCCGCCGATCCCGAGAAAATACATCGGCTTTTTGGCCGCCGCGCACAGGGCCTCCTGCTCCGCCAGATGGTCGGCGAACCACCCGGAGACCTCGCATTGGAACGGGGAGCCGCCCAGGCCTAGCCAAATGTCGCATTGCTCGACGGCCTGACGGCGGCTGGCCGGCTCGCTCGGCAGCCAGCGCACCTGCGGAAAGCGCCGGGCGAGAGGGCCCAGGGGATGGGGGACGCAGCCGGTCAGCTCGGCCTTCCGGCCGGAGGCGGCCAAGGCGCCCAGAAAACCCGCCAGCATGAAATCGTCGCCCAGATTGCCGGCGCCGAAAAAATCATGGCCGAGATGGATGGTCTTCAAACCGTCAGTAGGCGACGGTGACTTGGATGTCGCCGCGGTCGTGGTTGGGCTGGGCAAACGTGGTCTGGAGGATTTGCCAGCCGTAATCGGCCGAGAGGCTGAGGTTGCTGGCGAGATTGGAGCGGATCCCGACGCCCGCGCTCATGATCGGGTCGAGCGCCTGCTCGGCGGCGTACCCGTGCTTCACGGACACGCGCGCATAATCCCAAAACAGGAGCGGGCGGGTCTCCAGAGGACGGTCCTTTTTCGGCAGCACCGGCACGTGCCAGCTCCAGAGCGGACCCCGCAGCTCCTGATTGACGACCCAGCCCTGGTCGCCCGAAAAGATCGCCTGGTTGTACCCGCGCACCGTGGCCATGCCGCCTACGGTGAGTTCCTCGCTGCCCTCCAAATTGGTGCTGGAGAGCTGCAGCTGGCCGCGGGAGACCCATTGAAAGTCGTCCGGCAGCGCGGTAGCCCGCTGGGCCACGAATCCGGCATAGACGTAGCGGGATTCCCGGCCAGCGTTCGCGGTGTTGAATTCGGTGTCGTTGTTGCGCGAGTTGAAGTTTCCCGGGCTGTAATCGAGATTGGCCGCGAAGGTCCAGTTGCCGAGCGAATCGGGATGGACGGCTGTCAGGCCGGCCGTCAGCTGGGCGATATCGTAGGTCGCCACCGGCACGACGAACTCGCCGAACTCCAGGTTGGTGTTCACCTGCTTGTAATCGAGGCCGCCCGACAGCTCCAGCGACCACGCCCCGCGCTTCAGCGGCGCGACATATTTCAAGTCGGCGACGGCGTTGTGGCCGTTTTCGTTGAAGCCCTCGATGCCATAGAGGCTGGTCGGCCGCACGACGAAGTAGGCCGCGTTGAACTGAAGGTAGTTCCGCCAGGGCAGCGGCACGCGGTAGTCGAGCGACTGGACCTGGAACAGGTGGCTGTCGTCGGTCGTCGTGAACTGGTAGGTTGCCTGTTGGTCGAGGCCCCAGAGATTGCCGAACTGGACCGAGCCAGTGTAATGGTTGTTGCCGAGGATCGGGATCCCGGTGTCATCATAGGTGGCGGCGACGCGGATCGGCGGGTGCTCCTGGACCGCGACGTCGAGCTCGGCGACGTCCGGCCCCTTGTCCACGGTGTTGATCAGGACGCTCAGCTGGCGGAACGGGTTTTGGTTCGCCCAGTCGATCGCCTGCTCCAGCGTCGAGACCCGCACTTCGTCGCCGGGCTTGACGCCGAGCTTGCTCGCCAGGAGCCGGCTGCTGAACCAGCGGTTGCCCTTGAAGACCAATTGGTTGTAGCGTCCAATGATCACGGCGAAGCGCAGTTCGCCGTGCTCGAGGTCTTCGCTCGGCACCGGCACGTCGACCAGCAGCCGGTCGTGGCTGCGCGCATAGGCGACCACGGCCTGCTTGAGGCTCTCGACCATTTCGGGAGTGATGGGCCGGCCGACGAAGGGCGCCGCGAAGCGGGCGAACTCCGGGGTGGCGAACAGCGGCGAGCCCGCGGCGAACACCGCGGCCGCGCCCGCGGGCGGCCGCGCGGCGGCGGCCGCGGCCTGTGTATCCGCAATTATAATATGAGAGAGCGGGTGCACGCCGAAGATCAGCGCCAGCCGCAGCTCGCCGCCCGTGATCGACTGGTTGGGCACCTGCACGGCGGCGAGGACCGCCCCGCGCTGCTTGGCGAAGGCCGTGCACGAGGCGACGAGCGAGCTGATCGCCTCGTCCGTGATCGGCCGCCCGAACAGGGGGGCCACCCGCGCGGCGAAATCCGCGCTGGCGAGCAGCGGTTCGTCCTCCAGCACGATCTGCCCCGAATCGGGCCCGGCTTTCAGGGCGGCGGCCTTGTCCTGGGTGTCGCTGATCAGCAGCCGCGCGAGATTGTAACGGCCTAGGACGACGACGATCCGCAGTTCGCCGTCGGCGATGTTCTGCTGCGGCAGCGTCACGTAGACCAGCTGCTGGCCGTGCCGTTTGACGTATCCTGTGATTTCCTGCGTCAGGCGGTCGATCAGTTCGGCCGTCACCGGCCGGCCGATGTACGGACTGATGAAATCGGAGAACTCCTTGGTGGCGA
>Ga0302320_10015030_pt1 | contig 15947 bp, 13 predicted proteins | sample Bog_T0_3_FD_202130 | JGI IMG/M metagenome (GOLD analysis project Ga0302320, IMG submission 202130) | Peat permafrost microbial communities from Stordalen Mire near Abisko, Sweden - Bog_T0_3 | ecosystem: Environmental > Terrestrial > Soil > Wetlands > Peat | place: Sweden: Abisko, Stordalen Mire... | reverse complement strand
TGGTCGCCGGACGGGGAACCGCTCGATTTTTTGCCCCGTGCGTTTGGATGCACACACCTGCCATTGGAAGAAAATAACTCTAAACTCTTAATATGAACCACATGACTCCAAATCCTAAACCGGCTGCGGCGCGCGGCTTTACCCTCATTGAACTGCTGGTGGTGATTGCCATCATCGCCATTTTGGCGGCATTACTGCTGCCGGCGCTGGCGGCGGCCAAGCGGAAGGCAAAACTGGCGACCTGCCAGAGCAACTTCCACCAGATTGGACTTGCTTGTAACGTCTACGCGAATGATTTCAACGATTATTATCCGATTGACACGGTTCATATTGCCACTCCAAATATACTCAACAGCATCCATTACACGCTTTATATAGCTACACTGGGGAGTCCCCAAACCCCCGTTGTGCAAGGTATCCAATACAACGTATTTGACTGCCTGGGTTACTTGTATGAGACCCACGGGATAGGCGATGGAAGAACCTTCTTTTGCCCCAGCTTTCAGGATTCTACAGGAGACACCCCGGCCAGTTACTCAACCCCGTCATTTATGAGCACGCCTTCGAGTGGAAACAGTGTGTATGGCACAATGTTGTTCAACCCACGCATACAGGATGCAACGAATAGCAACTTTTTAAGGGCCTATCAGAAAACCAGCAGCACATGGTCTGAACCCGGTTCGGGCGGGCAACATTTGTTTGGAACGGACCAAGTGGGGGCATCGGCCGCAGTTACTGTGTCGTTTTCCTCAACCACCTTTGCCCACTATCCAAGTCAGGGCTTTGACTGCCTTTTTACGGATGGATCAGTTCAATTTGTTCAGAGCGTTCCTGCGTATCAATTAATTTCCGGCGGCACGTTCCCGGGATTGGGCACAGACAACGAACAGGTGTCAGTTCGTGAAATATATGACCAGCTTTTCAACGATCTCGAAAATGGCCAGTAACCGGCGTTCGTCGAACGGCTTGAAATTTGCGGATCGCGATCTGCGGGTTGCCGTGGGGATGGCGGAAGTGCGGATTTGATTTGTTTGTTTTCTGGGCGGATGCCAGCGTGGCTTCTTGCCGCTCACTTCTGTCTTCTCAACCAGTCTTGTTAAGCGGCAGGGCCGTGGTATCAAAATTAATGATTCGTGAATGCCTCATTGATTCGGGCGGCGACCACTTCATTTGTTTTGGCGAACTGCTCTATCTCCGCGCGCATTTTTATCGTCAAATCGTCCTTTGGGCCGGCATCGGCAAACTCCACGTAAAAATCAGCTATGGGCCAGGAAAACATCTCAATTGCCTGCTCCTTGTCGCCGGCTTCAGTCAGTTGGATGGCTCGAATGCCCCTGGCCGCCTCCAAACGGTCGGATGCCTGAACCTGCTGAAAACCCTGGTTGAGTGCTTCCGCCATCTGGCGGTCAGCATAACGTTGCTCGAAATACCAGCCCAGCACCAATCCAACCAGCAGATAAACAACCGTTGCAATAAATTTTTTCATGACGTAACTTGTTTTGACGATTCAAAGCTGAACCATAGCCGCCGCCGACCCGCTCACGGGTGCAATCTGGACTCTTAACGAACACAACTCAACCGAAATCTTAAGGAGCGACGCGCATTGTCCCTGAAAACAGTCAATGACCATCATTGGCCCGAATGGCTCAAAGATTTACAGGCGTGGGTTATCTGATTTTCTGGACCTGGATCTTCGCCGGGTCGCTCACGCCAAGCTGGAGCAGGACGGCGTTGGTGTAGATCTCCATGTGCGGGCTGAACTCCGGCCCGTTGGCGGCGCGGCGTTCGTGGTCCAGTTCCCGCACGGCCAGTGTGTCCAGTGCCACGGGGTCGCGGCTGAACCATAGCTGGCCAGGCACGGTCGAGTATTGCAGCAGGCCGCGCTCACCGCCTTCATACTGGCCGATGAGCGCGTCGGTGATGTTCAACACGACGCGGTCGCCGAGCGAGGGCAGGGCGTAAATTTCCGGCACGGCGACGGCGAGCCGGTCCGCGTCGCCCTCAAACCGCATGGTGTTGTCCACGCTGGCCATCGCGAGGCTGTAAAGATGACCGTAGACACCGATGTCGTTGTCGTTGAGCAGCGGCGCAACGCTGATGATTTTGGTGATGCCGCGGCTGACGAGTTCGGAGACGAAGGATTTGCGCCCGACGCCGGCGTTGGTCCTGCCGAATTCGTAATCGCCCCAGACGAGCCTGCCGATGGTGGCGGTGTCGGGGTTGTAAAAATTTGTCGGGTCCCAACCGGCATCCGCCGCGCCTGCCGTGCGCACGCCGAGCTGCGCGGCGAGCCGGTAATATCCCGAGGCGCGCAAATCGTCCGTGTGCTTGTCCCAGATGATGATGTGATCCACCGGCACGCCCGCGTCGAGCAGCCCGCGAATCACCGCCGCCACGACCGCCGGTCGCGTGCCGCTGATTTCGCCGGGCTCGGCGCAAACCTTGATGCCGACGACGTCCTGCGTGGAGACTAGGCTGCGCCATGCCGCGGCCACATCCGGCTTGCCCGTGAGATTCGTGAGGCCGCGGTTGACCATGTCCTGGACGATACCGGCGTCCGGCTGGAAATCGGAGACGGCATCGGGGTTTCCGACGATGACGACGCGCACGGGCGGATTGGCGGGATGCGGTTGCAACAAATCGCCGGCGCAAACGCGGAGAACTGCCAGCACAAAAATAATCGGCGCCAGGAAATGACAGGTGACAGGTGACAGGTGACACGATTGAAATCCGCGCGGAAAATTGCTTTTCCCGCCACCTGTCACCTGCCACTTTTCACCCTTTAGCATTTGTGCGTTTCTTGACACTTCAGGCCTTGGATGATAACACCAGAGCGGATGCTGGCCATAAAAAATGAAGACGACGGTGAATTGAAGATGGCGAATGGAATTTTTGCGCGCGGGGCTGTTTTCCATCTTCCACCTTCCATCCTCCATCTCCGGGTTTTGCTTTTCCTGGCGCTCGCCGTTTTCATATCCGGCTGCTCGCCGTCGGGACCGCGCGCGCTGAATGCCGGTAAAAAGCTTCTGGATCGCGGTGATTATGCCGGCGCGGTGGAGCAGTTGAAGACCGCCGCCACGCTGCTGGCCACAAACGCGGCGGCGTGGAATTATTACGGCGTGGCGCTGCAACACGCCGGGCAGCCGTCGGATGCCGCACAGGCGTATCAAAACGCGCTGAAGTTCGACCGCGACCTGGTGGAGGCGCATTACAATCTCGGCTGCCTCTGGCTGGAGCAGGACCAGCCGGACGCGGCCCGGACGGAATTCATCGCCTACACGCTGCGTCGCAACAACACGCCGGAGGGCTGGCTCAAGCTCGGCTCGGCGCAACTCAAGCTGCACGACCTCGTTTCGGCGGAAAAAAGTTTCAGCACCGCGCTCTCCCTTAATCCGAACAATGCCGAGGCGTTGAACGGCTTCGGCCTGGCGCGCGTGGAGCGCGGCCGTCCGCAGGAGGCGGCGCAATTCTTCTCCGCCGCCGTCGCGGCGCACCGTGATTACGCGCCCGCGTTGCTGAACCTTGCGACGGTGCAGCGGCAGTATTTGCGCGACAATGCGGAGGCGTTGAAAAATTACCGCGCGTATCTGGAGATGACGCCGCGCCCGGCGGATTGGGATGCCGTCAACGATCTGGTCAACAGCTTTGAACAACCGGCGACAATCGCAGCGGTGACGGAAAATGAAACCGCCGCCTCCACGAAGCCAAACACCGGCGGAACAAAACCGTCGGCTTCCACCGCCACGTCCCACGCGACCTCGTCGCCGAAGATGCAGCAGGGCGGCAAGAGCACCCAAACCGCATCGCACCCGGCGCCGCCGTCGGAAGTTGTGGCAGTCCAGCCGGAGCAGGTGATTGTGACGACGCCCGTTGCGCCCGCGCCGGTAACACCCGCGCAACCGAGCATGTGGAACCGGCTCAATCCGGCCCACTGGTTCGGCTCCACCACGCAAACGGACAATTACACCCAGAACGGAGTGACGCCGCTGACAGCCGACAATTCAACAACGCCGTCCACGCCGCCGCCGGTTGCATCCGAGCCGGAGAAGATGGTTCCGCCCGCGCCGCCGTCGTTCCCGCGTTATTTGTATCTGTCGCCGCACAAGCCGAGGGCGGGCGACCGGAAGGCTGCGGCCCGCGCGTTCGCCGCCGCGCAGCAATCCGAGAAGGATCAGGATTTGGCGGCGGCCATGGACTCGTATCGCAAGGCGGCGGAGCTGGACCCGGCCTGGTTCGAGGCGCAATATAATTACGCGGTGCTGGCCTGGCGGCAGCGCGCGTTCAGCCATTCGCTGGCCGCGTCCGAGATGGCGCTGGCCCTCCGGCCGGCCGACACGGACGCGCGCTACAATTTCGCGCTGGCGCTGAAGTCTGCCGGTTACGAGGCCGACGCGGTGAACGAGCTGAATAAAATCGTGGCGGCGAACCCGGACGAGGCGCGGGCGCAACTGGCGCTGGGCAACCTTTACTCGCTGCAGATGCGCGACCCGGAGCGGGCGCGGCAGCACTACTTGAAATGGCTGGACCTGGATCCGCACAACCCGCAGGCGACCAACATCCGCTTCTGGCTCTCCGCCAATCCGCAGTAATCATACGCCGGCAGGAATAAGCGTCCGAAGGAGAGTGGTTTTTGGGTTGCCTTCCGCGCCAGCGGCACCGAGCCGCTCATCCGCTGCTACATCGAGGCGAAATCAAAAGCCAATTTGAAGAAGCTCGACGCGGCTTGCCGCGCGTTGCTGGCGGCGTGATGCGAAGCCCGTCAGGGCTGGCATATTTATAGCGACTCCGGCGGCACCGTCGGATGCCTTGACGGCGCAGTCGCTTCCAGTTTACACACCGCGACACACTTTTTACGCGCCGAAACTTCCCGTCACGGTGTGGTGACGGCCTTTTTACATACCGCAACTTCCCGTCACCACGCCGTCACACGCGGTCACGGTGTGTTCAACGGCTGTATACACACCGTCCAAGCCTTTTTACACGCCGAAACTTCCCGTCATGGCACCGTGACTCCACTTCTATACACCGAAACCTCCTGTCAACACACCGTGACGGCATCTTTACACACCGAAACTTCGGGTCACGGCACCGAAACTTTGAGTCAACACGCCGTCCAAGCATTTTACCACGCCGTCGAAGGTTCTCGCCGTGCTGAAACTTTGTTTCAACACACCGAAACTTCATTTTACCGCGCGGAGAAATCATTTTTACACGCCGCCAAATCATCCGGCGGCATCACTTTGGCGCAAGAACAGGCCAAAAACGGCCAAAACCGCGTGTTTTGACCGGGAATGGGCTTTTGGACCGGGTTTATCCGCAGATTACGCGGATGACGCGGATTCAATCCGATTTCAAAGCCCGTAGGGCTGGCATCTTTATAGATTGCGGTCATAAAACGATTCAAGCTCCGTCAGGAGCGGCATCATCGGAATATGCCGCCCCGATGGGGCTGGGGATTTGTTTTGGTTGGGATTCTACAAAGATGCCGCGCCTGACGGCGCTACGGTAGGGCGGGCAGTCCTCTGCCCGCCGAACGTCCGAACGCAAATGGTGGCCGTCTGCAAAGACCGGCGCGCACGGAGTGACGCGCCCTGCCAAAACCCTCCGCCATCTGCCAGCCCCCGATTTTTCCAGTTGATACCCCGCTGGGACAGGAATAAGATTGAACACAATTCCATGAAGGCCAGACGAAACCTGATTCAAATCTGGTTGCTTTGCGCGACGATGGCGCAAGCGCCCACCATCGACGCGCAACCCGTGACCAAGATTGCCGCGGGATACGCTCACAGCCTGTTTCTGAAGAGCGATGGCAGCCTGTGGGCCATGGGCTATAACTTTTGTGGCCAGTTGGGTGACGGCACTTACAGCATGGATTCAACTTTTCCAGAAAAGACTGTAGTCAGCAATGTTACGGCAATTGCTGCAGACAACAATTGCAGCTTGTTTCTTAAGAATGACGGCAGTCTGTGGGGCATGGGCTTAAACAATGCTGGCCAATTGGGCTACGGCATTAGCAACGTGACCAATAAAACCGATCTCCCAGTGCAGATTGTGGTCTCTGGTGTCACGGCGATTGCCGCTGGGGAAGATCACAACCTGTTTCTCAAGAATGACGGCAGTCTGTGGGCCATGGGCCAAAACATTTATGGCCAGTTGGGCGACGGCACGCATAACAACACCAACCGCCCCGAGCAGATCGTGGCCAGCAATGTCACGGCGATTGCCGCAGGTGCGATGCACAGCCTCTTTCTTGAGAGTGACGGCAGTCTGTGGGGCATGGGCGACAATGAATTTGGCGAATTGGGCGATGGCACTTACAACAATACCAATCAGCCCGAGCAGATTGTTCCCAGCAATGTGACGGCGATTGCCGCAGACGACGGCCACAGCCTGTTTCTCAAGAGTGATGGCAGCCTGTGGGCCATGGGCAGAGGTGATTTTGGCCAATTGGGTGATGGCGTTTACCACAGCGTTTATCCTCATTATGGAACCAACCAACCCGAGGAGATTGTAGCCAGCAACGTAACAGCCATTGCCGTCGGTGGTTATTACAGCATGTTTCTCAAGAGCGATGGCAGCCTATGGGCCATGGGTAATGACGCGAATGGCGAGTTGGGTGATGGCAAATACAACAACCATGGCACTAACCAGCCCGAGCAGATACTGGCCAGCAATGTCACGGCGATCGCCGCCGGAGATTCCCACAGCCTGTTTCTCAAGAGCGACGGCAGCCTTTGGGCCATGGGCATCGATGGTAGTGGCCAGCTTGGTGATGGCCTTACCACGTCTGTCAACCGGCCCAAGCAGATACTTGGGCCCTACAATCAAATCTGCTGCCAGCTATTGGGCGGCACGAACATGCAATTGAATTTTGTGGGCATTGCCAATACGAATTACGCGCTGGACCGTTCCAGCAGCCTGTCGCCGCCCAACTGGATTCCGCAGGCGACCAATCCCGCCAGTTCATTCGGGCCGCTGGTGTTCACCAACCCGCCGGACGCCACCACGAACAATTTCTGGCGCATCCGTTCCGTGCCGTAGGGCACAGGATTGATTCGTTCATAGAGAGCTTGGGCGTTTCTGGCATCAAATCATGTCCGCTGCGAGGACGCGGACGGTTTCTTCGAGCGAGGTCTGGCCGTGGATGGCGCGTTGCAGGCCATTTTGCCAGAGGGTGCTCATGCCTTGCTGGATGGCAATTTCTTCAAGGGCGCTGGTGGTCATCTTTTTCAAGATGGCTTCGCGGAAGGGTTCGTCCACGACGAGCAGTTCGTTCACGGGCAGGCGGCCGGAGAAGCCGGTCTGGGTGCATTGATCGCAGCCGGTGCCGTGGCGGAATTTGGCGTGCGGCATCAATTCGTCCGGTATCAGCTTGAGCATGCTCGGCTCCGGTGTGTGGGCTTGGGCGCAGTTGTCACAAACCCGCCGCACGAGGCGCATTCCCATCACGCCCAGAATGGCCGAGGAAAGCATGAACGGCTCGATCTCCATGTTGATGAGCCGCGTGAACGCGCCCGCCGACACACCGGAATGGATGGTGCTCAACACGAGATGGCCGGTCAGCCCGGCTTGCACGGCGATGGCGGCGGTCTCCGGGTCGCGGATTTCGCCGACCATGACGACCTGCGGGTCCTGCCGCATGATGCTGCGCAGGGCCATGGCGTAGGTGAAGTCCTGCGCGGGGTTGATCTGGGTCTGGCTGACCATCGGGAGGTTGAATTCCACCGGGTCTTCGACGGTGCTGATGCTGATGCTGGAGCCGTCGCGTTGTGTGATGTGGCACAACGCGGAATAAATGGTGTTGGTCTTGCCGGAGCCGGTGGGGCCGGTGAAGAGGATCAGGCCGCTGGGGCGTTTGAGAATGCGGAACAGGCCTTTCAGCGTCGTCTCGTCGAAGCCGAGCATGTTCAGGTCGAACCGGCGGTCGCGCGGGTCGAAGAGGCGGACGACGATTTTCTCGCCGCGCGTGGTGGGGAAGATGGAGACGCGCAACTGGACACCGTCGAGTTCCGGCCCGCCCATGGCCGCGCCGTCCTGCGGCATTCCGGCCTGGTAGGTGACGAGGTTGGCCATGACCTTGAAGCGCATGGAAATCTTGTCGAGCAATTCGAGCGGCAGGTGGGCGACCTCGACGAGGACGCCATTGACGCGGGCGCGCACGGCGATGGCGGCTTCCCACGGCTCGATGTGGAGGTCGCTGGCGCCGAGCTGGATGGCGTCCTGCGCCATGCAGTTGACGAGCGTGGGGATTTCCATCTGCTGCGCCGCGGTGTCGGAGCGGAGATATTCGTTGGTGTAACTCATATTGCGCGCTTTCATCGTGAGCATAGGACGGAGGCCGGGGAAGTTCAAGGAATGGATTTGGTGCGCTTGCGGCTTGCACCGTGGTCTCGCCGGTTTAAGCTATGCTCGTGAATTGGTTCACCGACCGTCATTTTTTTATGATCGCCGTGGCGTTTTATGGCGCGAGCACGGTGTATTCGGTTTTCCTGTGGCGAAGAGGCTTTCGCAAGGACGACTGGGTTAATTATCTTCTGCTCGCCGCTGGCGTGGCGCTGCACACGGTGGCGATGTTCAAGCGCGGCCTGACGCTGCACAGTTGCCCCGTCAACAATCTCTACGAAGCCACCACGTTCCTGCTCTGGGCACTCGGGCTGGCGTGCCTGGTTTATTCGCTGCTGCCGCGCTTCAAGTTCCTGGCCGCGTTCACCGCGCCGGTGCTGTTCACCGTCGGCGTGTTCGCGCTGATGCCGTCGCTGGACCCGCCGCACGGGCCGAAACCGGATTTTTCCGACTGGCTGCGCAGCCTGCACGCGGCGACCATCCTGCAATCCTATGGTGCGTTCGGCCTTGCCGCCGTGGCGGCGGCAATGTTCCTGATGCAGCAGCACGACTTGAAATTCCACAAGCTGCGCGCCGTGCTGTCGTTGCTGCCCTCCATCCAGCGGCTGGAACTCATCACGTTGCGGCTGACAATTGTCGGCCTCGTCCTGTTCACCGTCGGCCTTGTCAGCGGCGAGCAACTGCCGCGTCCCGATGGCAAACCGTATTTCTCCGATCCCAAGGTCATCTGGTCCGCGCTGATGTGGCTCGTCTATCTGGAACTGATTGTGGCCCGGATGTTTTTTGGCCGCTCGACCCGGCGCTTCACCATCGGTGTTGTCGTCGTGTTCATTTTTCTGCTCCTGACGTTCTGGGGCACCAACCTGCTCTCCGGCCTGCACCATTCATGAGCGTTGTCGTCATCGGCTTGAGCCACCGCACGTCGCCAGTGGAACTGCGCGAACGTTTCGCCTTTGTGGAGGCCAAAATTCCCGATGCGCTCAAATCGCTGCGCGAATCCGGCGTCGCCAGCGAGGCGGTGATTGTTTCGACGTGCAACCGCGTGGAAATTTTCGCCGCAACGCCGCTGGAAACGGCGAAGGCATTTGTCGAATTGAAAAAGTTTCTCATCGGCCATCACGCCTTTGAAGACCCAATCAACGACGAGCTTTACACTCTTGCCGAACCGCAAAGCTTGTATCACCTCTTCAAGGTCGCGTGCGGCCTTGACTCGATGGTGCTGGGCGAGACGGAAATCCTCGGCCAGCTCAAGGCCGCCTACGACTTGGCGCTCAAGCACGGTCACACCGGCGCGCGGCTGAACAAGGCGTTCCAGCGAGCGTTTCACGCCGCCAAGAATGTTCGCACCCACACGAACATCCAGCGCGGCAGCGTGTCCGTGGCGTCCGTCGCGGTCGAACTGGCGGAAAAGATTTTCAGCTCGCTCGGCGACCGCGAAGTGCTCGTCATCGGCGCGGGCGACACGAGCGAGAAGACCGCGCGCGCCCTGCTGTCGCGCGGCGCGAAAAGCATCATCGTGGCGAACCGCTCGCTCGACCGGGCGCAGGCACTGGCCAGCGAACTCGGCGGCCGCGCCGTTTCGTTTGACGATTGGGCGGGGGAGTTCGAGAAAATTGACATCGTCATCAGCAGCACCGCCGCGCCGCATCACATCTTGGATTGCGCCAAGCTCGAGCCGCTGATGAAGGCGCGACGGCAGCGTCCGCTGCTGTTGATTGACATCGCCGTGCCGCGCGACATTGATCCCGAGGTGAATTCGCTGGAGAACGTATATCTCTACAACGTGGACGATTTACAAGGCATCGCCGCCGACTATCTGAAATTGCGCCAGGAGGAGACTGTGCGTTGCGAAGAAATCATTGCCGAAAAGGTGAAGCCGCTGCTCGAAACAAACTCCATTCTGCCACAGATGGACACAGATAAACACAGATTTAAAACACTGCCTGTGGATGTCTGACGCGATTTGTTATTCTTTCCATCTGTGTTCATCTGTGAAAATCTGTGGCTAAAATATGGCTTCTGAACGACCCATAACAATCGCCACGCGTGGCAGCGCGCTCGCGCTCGCGCAGGCCAACATGATCGCCGCGCAGTGCCGCGCCGCGTTTCCCCGGCTCCGGTTCGAGTTGAAAATCATCAAGACCACCGGCGACAAATTGCAAAAGGCCTCGATGTCCAAGACCGATGCCAGCCTGCCGAAAGGTTTGTTCACGAAGGAGCTTGAAGTAGCGCTGGTCAAAGGCCAGGCCGATCTCGCGGTTCACAGCTTGAAAGATTTGCCGACGGATTTGCCCGCCGGACTGATTCTTGCCGCCACACCCAAGCGCGCCGATGTGCGCGACGTTTTGATTTACCGCTCCGCCGAATTCTTGGCCCATCAACTATCAATCATTAACCAGCAACAAGACTGGTCGCCGGGGCAAAGCGCGCTGCGCGGATTCAAGCCGCACACGATGCTGAAGGATTTTCCGAAGGGTGCGACGATTGCCACTAGCAGCACGCGGCGCAAGGAGCAGTTGCTCGCCGCGCGGCCGGATTTGAATGTGGTTGAGATTCGTGGAAATGTTTCCACGCGAATGCAGAAAGTTGCCGACCGCGCCGAACTGGACGCTACCGTGCTCGCGCTTGCGGGCATCACGCGGCTGAATTTTGTCATCAAGCCCGATGGGACGCTGACCGGCGATGCCGTGCCGGACGGCCTGCTGGCGACGGTGCTCGACCTCGATGTGATGCTGCCGTGTGTGGGGCAAGGTGCGATTGGCATCGAGATTCGCGCGGACGATGAGCGCATCGCGAAAATCGTCGAGCGGCTGAATCATTTCAACACCTTCCAGGCCGTGACCGCCGAGCGCGCGTTTCTGCGCGGCATGGGCGGCGGCTGCCAAAGCCCCGTCGCAGCCTATGCGGAGATTTCCGGCGAAAAGGTCATGATGCGCGCCGTCTCGTTCCGCGATGCCGCACTGGTGAAGCGCGGTGAGGCGAAACGTCCGGTCAAAGAGGCGGCGATTTTAGGCGAAGAAATGGCGGCCCGATTGAAATAGGAGTTATGCGGGAAAAGCTTTTGGCGATTTTAGTTCTGCTCGGAATTTTAGTTTTTCCAGTAATCTGGTTACTCATGTTTTCGTTTCATGATGCCTCTATCCGCGTAAGGCAAGAGCGCCTTCGCGAGGCGCGCGTGTGTCTTTCAGCTGCGTTCGAAAAAATCCAATCCGGCGCTTCGCTGACCAACTATGACCGGAGGTATACTGCATATTGTCAGCCATTTCTTGCTAAAGGATCAAAATATTCGTCTGTGATCAATATTGGCGGCACCAACTACCAGTGCTTTTTGGTCACTGACGAATATGTTAACGACCGGGGTTGGATGGGCGTCACCACAAATAAAGTATTCATTTTGCTGGATTATAAGCGCGCTCCCAAAATCATCGCGGATTCATACAAGGTTCCAGGATGGTGGTCGGGATATTGATGCGTGGTTTTCCAAAATCCACCCGCGAGTCATTTTGTTTCAGCCGATAACGCTTGCCAAATGCCGCCACTATCGTAAAGTGTCCGGCCACTTTTCAGATTATGCACTTGAATGTATTTAACGCATTATTGGCGCAAGCGACTACCACGCCGGCGGCGGCACCAGCCGGAGCGCCCGGCGCGCAGCCGCAGGGTTCGCCGTTCGGGATTTTCATCCCATTGGTTTTGCTGGTGGTCATCATGTATTTCATGATGATCCGCCCGCAATCGCAGCAGCGCAAACGGCAGGCGCAATTACTCGAGGCTCTCAAGTCGGGCGACAAGGTTGTCACCAGCAGCGGCATCGTCGGCGTCGTCGTCACGGTGAAGGACAAGACCGTTACGCTCCGCTCGGTGGACGCCAAGATGGAAGTGACCAAATCCTCGGTGACGGAAATCCTTGAACGCGGCGGCGACTCATCCGCCTCCTGACCGGCCATGAAGCAAAACAATCTCTGGAAGTTTCTTTTCGTCGTCTTTATCGTCGGCTGGTCTTTTGTCTCGATGTATCCGCCGGCATCGAGCAGCCTGGTGAAGGTGTTCGCATCGCGCGGGGAAAACCAGGACGCCACTTTCTCGAACATCCTGGCGCGGGCGGACACGCTGCAACAGGCGGCAACGAACAGCGAGTTTGCCAATTTGCACGCCGCCATCGGCGCGAACGACATCCAGGGCTATTTCACGTTCATCAACGCCTCGAATGAAACCGACCCGACGACCTTCATCCTGAACCGGCTTCAACGCGACGCCTCCGGCAAGATCAAGCTCGGCCTCGATTTGCAGGGCGGCACGGCATTCCTCGTCGAGATGGACACCAATGCGCTGGCCGCCAGCGCCAACAACGGCGACACCAATGCCAATCGGACGGTGGATACCTCCGGCGCGCTGTCGCAGGCGGTCGAGGTCTTGCGCAAACGCGTGGACCAGTTCGGCGTGGCCGAACCAGTCATCCAGCCTGTTGGCGCCAACCAGATTTTAATCCAGTTGCCGGGCTTGTCGGAAGCCGACAAGGAGAGCGCGGCGACCAATATCCAGAAGGCGGCGTTCTTGGAATTCCGTCTGGTGAAGGATGATAGCGACGACATTATCCAGAATAACGAACCGATTCCGCCGGGCTACGAGCTGCTCAAGCACGTCGAGCCGCCGCAGAATGGCAAGCAGTCTCCGCCAGAAATCGTCGTTGTGAAGAAAAGGGCCGAACCGGGTCTCTCCGGCGACATCGTCAAGAGCGCCCGGATGGGACGCGGCAACTTGGGCGAGCCGAATATCGAGTTTGAACTCACGGACGAAGCCGGAAAACGGTTTGGCGATGTCACGCGCAACAACATTGGCCATCGACTGGCCATCGTCCTGGATGGTGAGCTTTATTCCGCGCCGAACATCAACAGTGAGATTGACAACAATGGCGAGATCACCGGGCATTTCACACAGGAAGAGGCGCAAAAACTTGCCGCAGTGCTCCAAAATCCGCTGCGCGCACCGCTCAAGGTTGATTATTCCTACGACGTGGACCCGACGTTGGGCAAGGACTCGATTCACAGCGGCATCCGCGCGTCCGTCGCCGCCGTCATTTTGGTTTCGCTCTTTATGCTGGTCTATTACCGGGTCGCCGGTCTCACCGCCAACATCGCGCTCATCACGAACATCATCATTTTGATGGGCGTCATGTGCTCGGTCGGCACGACGCTGACGCTGCCCGGCATCGCGGGCGTGGTGCTCACCATCGGCATGGCCGTGGACGCGAACGTTCTGATTTACGAACGCCTCCGCGAGGAGCTGGCCAAGGGCAAGTCGCTGCGCGGCGCCATCGCCGCCGGCTACGCCCGCGCGTTTGGCACGATTTTCGATTCGCACGTCACGACGCTCATTTCGTCCGTCATCTTGATTTTCATGGGCACCGGCGAAATCAAGGGCTTCGGCGTGACGCTGACCATCGGCGTGGCGGCGAGCCTGTTCACCGCGCTGGTCGTGACGCGGCTCATATTCGACTTTTTGCTGGACCGGAACTGGCTGAAGTCGCTCGGCATGTTCCACCTCATCCGCAGCACGAGCGTCAACTTCATGGGCGCGGCCAAGCCGTTGTTCATCATTACTTGGGCGCTCGTCATCCTCTCGCTCGGCTACGGCTTCACGCGCGGCAAGGCCCTTTTCGGCGTGGATTTCCTCGGCGGCGACAGCACGACGTTCGCTTATGTCCAAAAGGTGGACGTGGACAAAATCCGCGCCGCCATGGTCGGCATCGGCGAGAAGGACGCGCAAATCCAGTATCAAAAGGACGTGGCGGGCGGTTCCGAAACATTGCGCGTGACGACCGGCGGCGGCACGGCGGACAAGGTGAAGCAGGCGCTGGCCCAGCAGTTCCCGGACGCACACTTCCAATGGCGCGGCAGCCAGCAGGTCGGCGCTTCCGTCGGCGCGGATGTCCGGAACTCGGCCATCATCGCGTCGTTGCTGGCGCTGTTCGGCATCCTGGTTTATGTCGCGTTCCGCTACGAATTTTCCTTCGCCGTCGGCGCCATTGTCGGGGTGGTTCACGATGTGCTGCTGGCCGTCGGCTGCTATTGCATCGCCAACGGCATTTCCGGGCGGCAGTTCAACGCCACCGTCGTCGCGGCCGTGCTGACCATCATCGGCTTTTCCATCAACGACAAGGTCGTCATCTTCGACCGGATCCGCGAAGATTTGAAGCTGGGCATGAGGGGCACGTTCAAGGAAGTCATCAACACGGCGCTGAACCAGACCTTGAGCCGCACCATCATCACTTCCGGCACAGTGTTCATTGCCACGTCATGTTTGTATGTTTTGGGGGGCGGCGTCATCAACGATTTCGCTTTCACGTTCCTCGTCGGCATCATCACCGGCACCTATTCTTCCATCTTCATCTCCAGCGCGTTCGTTCTGTGGTGGCATAAAGGCGAGCGTCCGAACATCGGCGCCTCGGCGGTGACGATGCAAAACACGACGTCGGCGAAGGTCTGATTTTTCTTCTTAATCTTAATCTTACTCGTAATCTTACTCGTCATTCGGATTAAGATTAAGATGACGATTAAGATCAAGAACGCAATGGCGGGGGCGTCACGACTATGATTGGCGCAATTGAAATCACGCCCTGGCACTGGATCGGTTTCATCGCCTGCGTTTTGATTTTCCTCGCGCTCGACCTGGGCGTTTTCCATCGCCGCCCGGGCGCAGTCAAATTCCGGGAAGCTGCCGCGTGGAGCGCGGTGTGGGTCGCGCTGGCCCTGGTGTTTGCCGCCTCAATGGTTTTCTGGCGCGGACGTGGAGACGCCGAGGCTTTCACCACCGGCTATGTCATCGAAGTCTCGCTCTCGCTCGACAACATCCTCGTCATCGCGCTCATCTTTGCATGGTTCCGCGTGCCTGCGGAATTTCAGCACCGGCTGCTGTTCTGGGGCATCCTCGGCGCGCTCGTGATGCGCGGCGCGATGATCGCCGTCGGCGTTGCGCTCATTCACCAGTTCGACTGGGTGCTTTACATCTTCGGCGCGTTCGTCGTCTTTGCCGGCGTGAAAATGTTTTTTTCAAAACAGGAGATGGTGCAACCGGAGAAAAACCTCGTGCTGCGGCTGGTGCGGAAATTTTTCCCCGTCGCGCCGGATTTCGAAGGCCAGAAATTCCTCACGCGGTTCAATGGACGGCTCGCCCTCACGCCGCTGGCACTGGTGCTGCTGCTCGTGGAAACCACCGACCTGATTTTCGCCGTGGACTCCGTGCCGGCGGTCTTTTCCGTGACGCGCAAGGCGTTCATCGTGTTCACCTCGAATGTCTTCGCCATCATCGGCCTGCGCTCGATGTATTTTCTCCTTGTCGGCGCGCTTGGCTATTTCCGCTATCTGAAAATCGGCCTGTCCGTCGTGCTTGCTTTCATCGGCGCGAAGATGCTGCTCGACCCGCACGGCCATCCACCGGAGTGGTTTCAAATTGAAATCCCCACGTCAGTTTCGCTGCTCGTCGTGGCGGCGATTCTGGCGGTTTCCATTGTCCTCTCCATCACCGCTGCCCGCAGGGAAAAATCAAACGGTTAAATTCTTTTTTCATCCGCGCAGTCCGCGTAATCTGCGGTTGAAATGAAATTC
>Ga0302320_10015027_pt1 | contig 15947 bp, 6 predicted proteins | sample Bog_T0_3_FD_202130 | JGI IMG/M metagenome (GOLD analysis project Ga0302320, IMG submission 202130) | Peat permafrost microbial communities from Stordalen Mire near Abisko, Sweden - Bog_T0_3 | ecosystem: Environmental > Terrestrial > Soil > Wetlands > Peat | place: Sweden: Abisko, Stordalen Mire... | reverse complement strand
CCCGCGGTCAGCCTCCGGCAGCGCTCTTCGCAGGCCCGCAGCGCGTCCTCGGCCCGCCTGCGGTCGGTGGTGTCCACGAAGGTGATGACCGCACCTTCGATCACGTTGTCCAGGGTGCGGTAGAGCTGGAGCCGCATGGTGTAGCACTTGCCGTCGGGGGTCCGCACCTCGACCTCGTTGGGCACCAGGGTGTCCAGCACCCGCTGCAGGTCCGGCACCAGCTGGTCGTAGCCCACCAGGTTGGAGACGATGTGGCCCACGGGCCGGCCCACGTCGCCCGGGATCAGGTTGATGATCCGGGTTGCGGCGGGGGTGAAGCGCAGGATCCGCAGCTGGTGGTCCACGAACACCGTGCCGATGCCGGTTCCGGCCAGCAGGTTGTTCATGTCGTTGTTGGCCCGGGACAGGTCGGCCACCTTGATCTGCAGCTCGGCGTTGACCGTGGCCAATTCCTCGTTCACCGACTGCAGCTCCTCCTTGGAGGTCTCCATCTCCTCGTTGGTGGACTGCAGCTCCTCGTTCACCGACTGCATCTCCTCGTTGGCGGACATGAGCTCTTCGTTGGAGGTCTCCAGCTCTTCTTTGGAGGCCTTCAGGTAGTCCTCCTTGGCCTGCAGTTCCTGCCTGAGGGCGGCCAGGTGCGCATCGGCTTCGGGGGTCCCGGCCGGCTGGCCCGGGGCCGGCGGCGCGGCCGGGGCCGGTTCCAGGATGACCAGGAACAGGGAGGCTTCAGGCTTCTGGGCCGGACCCACCGGCACCGGGCGGATGGTCAGGTCGACGCAGGTGAACTCGCCGTCGGTCTTGACCCGGAGGGCGGGACAGCGCACCACCGCCTGGGTGGCGGCGGCCTTGTGCAGGGCGGTGGCCAGTTCCCGCCTCAGGCCGGTCCGGGCCATCTTCACCACGTTGTTGATGCCGGCCTCGCCGGGGGCCAGCTCCAGGTAGGGCCCGGTGCGGCCGTGCAGGTAGAGGATGTCGCCCCGGTCGTTGACCAGCGCCGCGGCCGGGGCGATCTGCTGCAGCAGCGCCTGTTCGGTCAGCTCGCGCAGGGGCAGCCGGGCGGGGAAGGCCAGCTTCCTGGCGTCGGCCGAGAGCGCCCGGTTCGCCGCGGAGGCAGGCTGGATCACCCGGGCCAGCGCCGCGCGAGGCGCGCCTTGGCTGTCCTCCTTGCGCTGGTAGAGCCTGGCCGCGAGGTCCAGCACCGTGAACAGGTCGCCGAAGTCGCCCACGGTCTCGGAGCTGCCCTGGAACAGGAAGCCGCCCGGCTTGAGGGCGTAGTGGAACAGCGGGATCAGCCGCTTCTGCAGGTCCGCGCTCATGTAGATGAGCAGATTGCGGCAGCTGATCAGGTCGAGCCTGGAGAACGGCGGATCCTTGATCAGGTCCTGCTCGGAGAACACCAGCATGTCGCGGATGGCCCTCTGGATGCGGTAGCCGGTGCCGTCCGGCTCGGCGGTGAAGAAGCGCGCCAGCCGCTCGGCGCTGAGATCGGCGGCGACGCTGGCCGGGTAGAGCCCGGCCCGGGCGGTGGCGATGGCCTGGCTGTCGATGTCGGTGGCGAACACCTGCACCTTGCAGGTCTGCTTGAGCGCCTCCATGCGCTCCTTCAGCAGGATGGCGATGGAGTACGCCTCCTCCCCGGTGGAGCAGCCCGGCGACCAGATCCGCAGTTCCGCGCCCGGCGGACGGTCGGCGAACAGCCGGGGGACTACCTCCTCTTCCAGGGCCTTGAACGCCTCGGAATCCCGGAAGAAGCTGGTCACGCCGATCAGCAGGTCCCGGAACAGCGCGTCCATCTCGCCGGGGTCCTGCTGCAGGTGGGCCACGTAGGCGTCCAGGTCGGGGACCTGGCGCACCGCCATGCGCCGCTCGATGCGGCGGTCGATGGTGTTGGGCTTGTACTGGGTGAAGTCGTGGCCGGTCCGGGCGCGGAGCAGGATGATGATCCTCTTCAGCGCGCTTTCGTTCCTGGGCGGCGGCATCGCGGTCCGGAACGGGCGGTTGAAGGCGTGGGCCGAATAGGCCATGAGCTGGGCGGCCATGTCGGCCGGAGCGAGCGTGTAGTCCACCAGCCCGGTGGTGATGGCGCTGCGCGGCATGCCGTCGTAATCCGTGGAATCAGGCTTCTGGGCCATGACCATGCCGCCCTCGCCCTTGATCGCCCGCACCCCCAGGGTGCCGTCGCTGCCGGTGCCGGAGAGCACGATGCCGATGGCCCGCTCGCGCTGGTCCTGGGCCAGGGAGCGGAAGAAGAAGTCGATGGGCAGGCGCTGGCCCCGGGGCGCCGCGGGCTCCAGCAGGTGCAGCGCCCCGTTCAGGAAGGCCATGTCCCGGTTGGGCGGGATGATGTAGGCGCAGTTCGGCGCCACCACCATGCCGTCCTCCACTTCGAAGACCTGCATGCGGGTGCAGCGCCTGATGAGGTCGGTGAGGATGCTCTTGTGGTCCGGGGCCAAGTGCTGGACCAGGACGAAGGCCATGCCGGGATCGGCGGCGGCGGGCATGCCGGAGAAGAATGCCTCGAAGGCCGCCAGCCCCCCGGCCGAAGCGCCGATGCCGACCACGGGAAAAGGCTGCGCCGGGCCGGGTCCCGGCCGGGCTTTGGATTTCGGCGGTGCTTTCAGTTTCAAGGCCATCGTGTTCATACCCCGGCATGGATAGCGACCGGAACTGGCATGACCGACGATTGGCCCGTTCCGGCGGATCCCCTGGATGATGTTCAGTGGTCTCGATGGGCGTACCAGGGGGACCGGCGTCCTGGCAGACGAGGTAGAACAAACCGCCTTGATGAAATTATAAACACATTTTTAACCAACGCTACTCAAATCATATCGCCACTCCTTCGCCGACGGCGGCGGCCCTGCGACTATTTCCGTTCCGCCTCCGCGCCGCCGGGAGCATGGAAGGGCTTCCCCGTCTTGCCCTCGAGGGACTCCACCGCGAACCATATGTGGCGGGAGTCCTTGGGATTGGTCTCGGTGACGGCCGCCACCGCGAAACTGCCCCAGAACCACCAGCCCCGGGCATCCGGAGCGGGCTCGGCGGGCAGGGCCGGCAACACGCTGTAGCAGAGCGTTCCGCTGGGCTCCCCGTCGGTGCAGTAGTCGGGGTCCGAGGCCTCCATGCCCTGGTGGTCCACCACGTGGAACCGGGCCATGGCCGAGTCCACCTTGTCCACCGTCTGGATCGTCACGGTCCCGCTGGGCGGGATGACCAGCCGCATGCGGAGCGCTTCCCGGTAGGCCCCCCACTGGGCCGCGGCGCCCTTGGCATCGCCGCCGCAGCGGGCGGCGATGGCCTCCCGTTCGCGGGGGTCCGGCAACGGCCAGGTCTTGCGGTCGAAGCTGCCGTCCGCGTTGAGCACCAAGGTGGCCAGCGCGTGGGTCCGGTCGTGCTCCACCAGCGTCCAGGGCCGGGTTTTCGCATTGGAGATCGACACGGGATCGGCGGCGCAGGCCGCGACCCCGTGGGCAACCACCGCCAGGGTGATCAGGCCGTATCGTGAAATCATCAAACCTCCCAGGGGCCGCCGGGGGCCCGCTCCCAAGTTATGTGATATTTATTAAGAAAGGGTTCCCCAGGGGTGAAAAATTTGCCATCCCTTTGGGAACTTTGTCTCACACGTTTTCATTATTTATTAATGCCGAATTCTCCGGCCAAGCCCTGCTCCCAAGGAAAATCATGGATTTCATGCCCAGATCAGCCATCGCATGGGCCGCCCTGGCCCTGGCGGCCCAGGCCGCGCCGCCGCCCAGGCCCCTGCACACGGTCGACCTGCGGGGGTTGCGCTATGCCGTCGACGGGGACGGAAAAATCACCATCCGGCGCCAGGGCCCGGCCCGGGTCGAGCGGGACGGCGCGGTGTTCGTCAACGGCCTGGAACTCAAGCCCGGGGTGGATCTGCGGGCGGCCGGCGCCAGCCTTGCCGGGGCCGATCTGCGCTGGGTCAACCTGTCGCGCGCCGATCTGCGCGGCCTGGATCTGTCCTATGCCGACCTGAGCGGGGCCGATCTGTCCCATGCCGATCTCACCGGCGCGATCCTCACCGGCGCGAAACTGGATGGCGTCCGGATGTTCAAGACCCGGATCCTGGGCGCGGTGGGCGCGGATCTGAGCCGGGCCCAGGTGCATCCGTTCTTCTGCCGGCTGGAACCGGAAAAGGTGGGGGCTATCCGGCTCTTCATGGGCGAGGACGCCGCCATCCGCAACCTGGTCGCCGGCCCGGGGGGCAGTCTCTATTGGCTCCAGGGGGCGGGGGAAAAGACCATCCTGAAGATGCTCACCCGCACCGGCGCCACCGTGCTGCCCGACGTGGGCCGGCGGGAGCCGGAACTCCTGGCCATCGCCAGGGATTCGGCGAACAGGCTCTGGATCATGGGCCGGGAGCACCTGCAGCTGATCGATCTGGAGAAGCTGGAATTGAAGCCGAGCACCCGGTTGCCGCCGGTCATGGGCGTCCGCCAGGAAATGCTCGCGGGGATCCCCGCAGCGGTGGCGCCAACCCGGGATGGCTCCCTGCTCGTGGTCGAAGGGGACAAGGTCATCCGGCTCCGCATCGATGGGGCGCGGGTCCTCCAGGATGCCATGAGCGGTCTGCCGATGGCCCAGCTCGCGGTCAATCCCGCGGATTCCATCATCTACGGGGTCCGCAAGGGCACCAGCCAGGTGACCTGCTGGGGCCTCGACGACAAGGTGGTCTTCGGGCTGGAACCGGGCAGCGATCCCAGCGGCATCGCCGTCGGCGCCGATGGCCGAGTCTGGATTGCCCGACGGGGCGAAAGCAGGGTGTTCATGGCGGATCCCAGCCATCCCGGAACGGTTCGGGCCATCACCCTGGAGGCGGGGAGCGACCTGCGCCGGCTCGCCATGGGGCCTGACGGCAACCTGTGGGCCACCGGCGCGAGCCGGATCCTGTGCATCGCCCCGGACGGGAAGACCCGCGCGTTCCCGCTCCCCCGCGGCCTCCAGCCCGAGGAGATCCTGGACGGCGGCGACGGCCGGATGCTGTTCACCACCGCCTCCGGCCGCATCGGTTCGATCCGGGCCCTGGAGAGCGCCGGCCAGCCCATGGACGAGATCCCCTTCGGCGAGCCCCCGGGGCGGCCGGAAATGAAGGAGCGGCGCAGACCCCTCGCCGAATCGCAGAAGCAGGCGGAGGAACGGTTCGATGCGCTGTCGGCCACCCAGCCCGAGGACGGCGCGCCCGTCGCGGCGGCGGTCGAGGCCAAGGATCCGGAGCCGCCCGTGGAGATCGATCCGAAGGCGGCGAGTCCCTCGGCGCTGCCTCCCGTCACGCGACTGTACGACCGGTTCGTGATTCTCACCTCCAGGGCGACCCGCCACATCCTCGGCCAGCACAATGGCAGCGTCCCCGGCAAGAGCGTGTTCGACAAGAGTCGCCTATCCTTCGGCGCACTGCAGGAGCTCATCGCCGCCGGCGTGGAAACGGCCCAGGACGACGGCGTGTTCGCGCGGATCCGGGTGTGCGACGAGGAGGGGCGCTGCCGCACCTACTGCACGACCAAGGGTCCCGTGGGGTTCTACCACCGGTACGGCGAGAAGACCCCCACCTCGACGTTCTGCATCCTGACCCGGGAGCACGTCGATCACCGCACCTTGGAACGGTCGCACGATGTGCTGACCGCCTATCCGGCTTCACCGCACTGGTAGGGCCGGCCCTCCTGAAGGTCTGTCAGCCTTCGGTTTCTCTTCCGGCTTGATTGAACTGCGGTCTTGCGCCAGCCGGTATCAGGCCCGGGCCGCCCAGGGCCGCCTCCCGCCAGGCCTCCAGCCGGTGCGCCAGCCCCGCCTGCGCGAGGTATTCCCGGTCCAGGGTCGGCCGGGTGAAGATCTCGTGGGCGCCGGGCTGGACGCAGAAGACGTTGGCCACGTGGACGGCCACGGCAGGGGCAAAACCGATGGCCTCCTGGCAGCGGGGGTGGTTGTGCCAGGCGGCGGCCTGGACGATGGGCGCGGGCAGGCCCCAGAGCCCAAGGAGGTAGCTGCCCACTTCGCCGTGGGTCCCGCCGAAGATGTGGCACTCCGCGGATTCCAGGTCGCTGCCCTGCTCCAGGCTGGTGGCCAGGGCCCGCTGGTACTCATCGGGGAACCTGGAGGCGAGGATGAGCATGCCCACGTCGTGGAGGATGCCGGCGGTGAAATAGTCGGCCGCGCGCAGGCTCCCCACCCCCTCCGCCTCGGCGATGCGCCTGGACGCGCCGGCCACCGCCAGGCTGTGCTGCCAGAGATGGTCGATGGTGAAGCCGGGGATGCCGAACGAGCCCACCTGGCTGAACAGGCCGTGGGCGAGCACCAGGGACTTCAGCAGGTCGATCCCCAGGAAGGGCAGCGCCTCCGAGGGGCTGGAGACCGTGTGCCGGAGGTTGAAGAAGGCGGAGTTGACCAGCTTGAGCACCATGGCGGTCATGGCCGGGTCCTGGTCGATGACCCGGCCCAGGTTGGCCAGGGTGGCGCGGTCCGAGGCCAGGAGCTGGTTGATCTCCTGGTACAGGGCGGGCACCGCGGGCAGCTGGCCGATCCGCGCCACCAGCGCCTTGGTCGCCTCGCTGTTCACCTGGCTGCCCAGATTGAGGGCGCGGTTGACCGCCGTCTTCAGGTAGGCGTGGTTGCAGGGCTTCGACAGGAACTGGTGGGCCCGCTCCACCAGTTCCATGGCCAGGCCGCGGTCGGTGGAGCTGGAGAGGATGAACCGGATGGTGCCGGGATACAGGGCCTGGACGGCCTGGAGGAACTCGATGCCGTTCATCCCGGGCATCCAGAGATCGGAAACCACCACGTCGAAGGGGGTCTCGCGGAAGGCTTCGAGCCCGGCCCTGGCGCTGCCCAGGAAGGTCATGTCCCAGCTCCCGGCCATGTCCGCCATGGTCTCCTGGATGATCTCCAGGAGGGCGGGGTCGTCATCCACGAACAGGACTTTCTTTCGCAAAATCATCCTTTGCAGAGCCAAGGGAGCGGCAGGTGAGGCAGTCTAGCCAGACTGGCCGCATTAATCAAATGGGTCGGGAACCGTGAAGAAGAACGCGGCGCCCTGCCCCGGCTCCGCCTCCGCCCACACCTGGCCGCCGTGCCGCCGGATGATGCGCTGCACGATGGTCAGGCCGATCCCCGTGCCCTGGTATTCGGCGTCCGAGTGCAGCCGGTTGAACGGGTGGAACAACCGTTCCGCCTGGGCCATGCTGAAGCCCGCGCCGTTGTCCCGGATGAAGAAGGCCCTGCCCCCGCCGGGAAGGACCGTCTCGCCCGCCTGGACCCTGGGGCCGGCGCATCTCGACGTGAATTTCCAGGCGTTGCCCATGAGGTTCTCCAGCAGCACCTCCATCAGGCCGCTGTCGGCGCGCACCCGCATCCCCGGCTGGATCGCCACCTGGACCGGGGGCTCCGGCCGGTCGCGGGCCAGGTCGGCGGCGATCCGAACGCAGAGGCCGGACAGGTCGGTCTCCTCCTGGCGCAGTTCGCTGCGGTTGACCCGGGACAGCTTGAGCAGGTCGTCGATGAGCTGCGCCATGCGCCGCGTGCTGGAGCGGATGCGCTCGAGGTAGTTCCGGCCGGTCTCGTCCAGCTGGTCTCCGCAGTCTTCGAGCATGGCCGTGCTGAACCCGTCGACGCTGCGCAGGGGCGCGCGCAGGTCGTGCGACACGGAAGCGCTGAAGGCCTCCAGTTCCACGTTGGCGGATTCCAGCTGGGCGGTGCGGTCCCTCACACGCTGTTCCAGCTCCTCCGCCATGCGCTGGGCCAGGGTCTCGGCCCGGATCCGCTCCGCCACTTCCACGCGCAGGCTCTCCAGGCTGTCCTCCAGCTCCCGGGTCCGGGTCCGCACCCGCTCCTCCAGTTCCAGGTTCAGCTGGGACAGGGACCGGCGCAGCTCGCCCAGGGCGAGGTGGGTCCTGACCCGGGCCACCACTTCCCCCGCCTGGAAAGGCTTGGTGATGTAGTCCACCCCGCCCGCCTCGAAGGCCCGGACCTTGTCCTTGGTCTCGCCCAGGGCGCTGATGAAGATGACCGGCAGCTCCCGGGTCCGGTCCGCGGCCTTGAGCCTGCGGCAGAACTCGTAGCCGTCCATCCCGGGCATCTTGATGTCGGCCAGGATCAGGTCGGGAAGCCGGGCCTCCATGGTCCTGAAGGCCATGGCGGCGCTGGCCACGGGCCGGACCTGGAACCCTTCCCCGACCAGGATGTCCGACAGGACCTGGAGGTTGTCGGGCACGTCGTCGAGCACCAGGATGCTGGCCGGGGGGCTGCTCATCCCGGCCTCCCCAGGGCGTCCCGGACGGCCTCGTAGTCGAACCGCTCCAGGTGGCGTCCCAGCGCGTCCGCGAACCCGGGGTCCGCCAGCCGCGCCTCCTCCAGCAGCCGGTGCAGCTCGGCCATGTCGGCGAGGTCGGCCGCCCGGAGCATGGCGAGCACCAGCTCCGGAGCCAGGGCGGCGGCGCTCCCTCCGGAGCGGGCCGCGGGCTGCCGGGGTTCGGCGCCGGCCACCCAGTGGGGCAGGAACCGCATGGTGCAGCGGATCAGGTCGGCCCGGCCGAGCGGCTTGAGCAGGTAGCCTTCGCAGTTGCCGCCCAGCCGCGCCATATCGTCCTCCATGACCGAGGCGGTGACGGCGACCACGGGGATGTGCCGCAGCTGCGGGTCCTGCTTGAGCAGCGCCGAAGCCCGGTAGCCGTCCATGACCGGCATGCGCATGTCCAGGAGGATCAGGTCGGGACTGAATTTCCGGGCCAGATCCAGGGCTTCCCTGCCGTTGGAGGCATCCAGCAGGTCGAATCCGCAGGTGTCGTAGAACAGCCGGATCAGGTCCCGGTTGAAGTCGATGTCGTCCACGATCAGGATCCGGGCCTTGGCGAAGCGCACGGCCCCGCAATCGAACCGGTCGACCTCCGATCTGGCCTCCGCGCCCATCCCGGCGGCCACCTCCACCTCGCGCAGGACCACGGTGAAGGTGCTGCCCTCGCCCACCCGGCTCGCCACCGAAAGGGTCCCGTTCATGGCGGTCACCAGCTTGCGGGTGATGCTCAGGCCCAGCCCGGTGCCGCCGTAGCCCCTGGCCTGGGCCTCCTTGTGCTGCTCGAACGGCTCGAAGATCCGGTCCAGCACCTCGGCGGGGATGCCGATCCCGGTGTCGGTGACCGCGATGTGGACATCGGGGAGGCTCCGCGAGGCGCCCTGGGGGTAATCGGGCCATACCCGGACGGTGACGCTCCCGCCGGGGGTGAACTTGACCGCGTTGCCGGTGAGGTTGACCAGCACCTGCCGGAGCCGGATCTCGTCCACCAGCAGGGCCTCGGGCAGGTCGGGATCGATCTCGCAGTGCAGCTCCAGGCTCTTCTCCGCCTGCTTGTAGCTGAACATCTGGATGATCTCCTGGGCCAGGACCCGCAGCGAGGCAGGCTGGCAGTTCAGCTCCATCTTGCCGGCCTCGATCTTGGCCAGGTCCAGGATGTCGTTGATCAGCTGCAGCAGCACCGCCCCGCTGGTGCGGATCCGGGCCAGGTAGCCGGCCTGCCGGGGCTCGCTGATCTGGTGCTCGAGGATCTCCGAGAACCCGACGATCGCGTTCATGGGCGTCCGCAGCTCGTGGCTCATGTTGGCCAGGAAGGCGCTCTTGGCCTCGTTGGCGGCCTCGGCGGCCAGCTTCGCCGCCTCCAGCTCCACGGTCCGGCCGGCCACCAGCTCCTCCAGGTGGTCCTGGTTGCGCCGCAGCTCCAGTTCGGCCCGGTGCCGCTCCTGGACCTCGGCCTGGAGCGCGGTGTTGGCCTGGGCCAGCTCCGCGGTGCGCTCGGCCACCCGCTGCTCGACCCCGGCGTAGGCCTGGCGCAGCTCCTCCTGGGTCCGCTCCAGCCTCTGCTTCTCCCCTTCCAGCTGGCGGTTGACCACCCGCAGCGCGGTGGGGCTGGGGATGGCCAGGAGCCTGGGCAGGATCGGCCACAGCACCACGGCGGTGGCGGCGGAGATGAGGCCGCAGAGGCTGTCGAACGCCGCCTGCCACCAGTCCACCGGCCACCAGAGGCCGAGGATGTGCATGACGTGGGTGGCGCCGCAGGCCATGATGAAGCCGCCGAACAGGACGATGATCCAGGAGAACGGCATGTCCTTGCGCCGGGAGGCGAAGGCCGCCAGGAACACCGGGATGGAGAAGTACGACACCGCGATGGAGCCGTTGGCCAGGGCCATCACCATCATCAGCAGGGGCGACATGCCGGCGGACCTGGCCCCCTGGATCTCCATCCCGCCCTTCATGAACAGGAAGGGCGCCACCAGGAGCAGGGCCAGGCAGCAGACCGGGGCCAGGACCCGTTGGGCCAGGTCCCTGAACCGGCGGCCCGCGGACCGGGGCGGGTCCGTGCCCCGCCACCGGTAGCCGCGCAGGCGCAGGCTGTTGCTGACCACGAAGAGCGAGCTGAAGCCCATGGCGCCCGCGGCGAACATCGGGTTGAGCAGCCCGTAGGCCGCCACCGGCACCAGGGCCAGGTTGTAGAACAGGGCCCAGACCAGGTTCTCGGTGATGGTCTGCATGATCCCCCGGGACAGGGCGATGGCCCGCCCCACCGCGCGCAGGTCGCCGCTGACCAGGGTGATGCCGGCGGCGGCGATGGCCACGTCGGTGCCTGTGCCCAGGGCGATCCCCACGTCCGCCTGGGCCAGGGCCGGGGCGTCGTTGATGCCGTCCCCCACCATGGCCACCACCGGCGGAGGCACCCCGGCGTCGCGGTTGGCGGCCTGCAGGCGCTGGATGGCGGCGGCCTTCTCCCCGGGCAGCAGCTCGGCCAGGACCCGCCCGATGCCCACCTGCCCGGCGATCCATTCGGCGGCGCGCCGGTTGTCGCCGGTGATCATCACCAGCTCCAGGCCCATCCGGCGCAGCTCCGCCACCGCCTCGGCCGAGCCGGGCTTGAGGGTGTCGGCCACCGCGATGATCCCGGCCACCCGCTTCTGTCCATCGGCCACGGCCACCAGCATGGCCGTCTTGCCTTCGTTGTGGAGCGGCGCCATCCGCTCCGGCCAGCCTTCGGTGAGGCATCCGTCGTTCTGCAGCATGCGCAGGCTGCCTACCAGCACCTGCCGGCCGTCCACCCGGGCCCGCACCCCGAACCCGCTGACCGCCTGGAACTGCTCCGGTTCGCCCAGGCTGAGCCCCCGTTCCCGGGCAGCCTGGACCATGGCCCGGCCCAGCGGGTGCTCGGAACCCAGCTCGGCGGCCGCGGCCAGGGCCAGCAGGCCGTCAGCGTCCAGGCCGGGGGCCGGGAGGATATCGGTGACCCGCGGCTCGCCCCGGGTGAGGGTCCCGGTCTTGTCCAGCACCACCAGGCTCACCCTTCCGGCCCGCTGCAGGGCCTCGCTGCTGCGGAACAGGATGCCGTGCCCGGCCCCCTTGGTGGCGCCCACCAGGACCGCCGTGGGGGTCGCCAGCCCGATGGCGCAGGGGCAGGCGATGACCAGCACCGCCACCGCGTTGATCATCGCCCTGGACCAGGGCGCGTGGGCGACCCCGAACCAGAGGCAGAAGGTGGCCAGGGCGATCACCAGGATGGCGGGCACGAAGATGCGGCCGATCTGGTCGGTGAGCTTCTCGATGGGGGCCTTGCCGCCTTGCGCCTCCTGGACCATCCGCACGATCCGGGCCAGGGCGGTGCCGGCGCCGACCCGGGTGGCCTCGAACCGGACCAGGCCCGCCTGGTTGAGGGTGGCGCCGATCACCTCGTCCCCGGGGCCCTTGCCCACGGGCATGGACTCCCCGGTGAGCATCGATTCGTCGAAGGTCGAGCGCCCCGCCGAGATGATGCCGTCCACCGGCACCTTCTCCCCCGGGCGCACCACCACCAGGTCGCCCACCCGGACCAGGCCGATGTCCACCGCGGTCTCGACCCCGTCCCGCACCACGCAGGCGGTCCTGGCGCCCAGGCCCATCAGCGCCTTCAGGGCCGCCGAGGCCCTGCCCTTGGCGCGGGCCTCCAGGTACTTGCCCAGGCTGACGAGGGTGAGGATGCCTGCCGCGCTTTCGAAGTAGACGCTGGGGCCCGGAGCCAGGCCCAGGGTCACGGCCACGCTGGAGCCGTAGGCGGCGGTGGCGCCCAGCACCACCAGGACGTCCATGTTGGCGGCGCCGGCCCGCAGGCTGTTCCAGGCCCGGACGTAGTAGCGCCAGCCCAGCGTGAACTGGACGATGGTGGCCGGCACCAGCATGGCCCACCGGTTGCTGGACTCCCCGCCGAATCCGGCCACGCCGAAATCCAGGGCCATGCTGAACGCCACCAGCGGCACGGTGAGCACGGCGCCCAGCGCCAGCAGGCGCTTCTGGGCGCGCAGATCCGCGGCCCTGGCCAGGGCCTCGCCGTCCTCGCCTTCCTCGCCCGCGAGCGCGTCCAGCTCGAAACCGGCCCGGCGGATCACCCCGGCCAGTTCGGCCACCCCGGTGCGGCCGGCCAGGAACTCGACGGCGCAAAGGCCGGCTGGATCGACGGCGGCGCCGAGCACCCCGTCCTGGGCCTCCAGGGTCCGCCCGAGCCGCTCCGCGTCCGCCGGGTCCCGCAGCCCGAGGACGGGCAGCTCCAGCCGGCCCGCCGCCACCCCGTAGCCCAGCTGCCGGACCCGGGCGATGATGGCGCGCTCGTCGACCTGCTCCGGAGCGTACTCCACCGTGAGCCGCTCGCTGGCAAGGTCCACCCGGGCGGCGTCCACGCCCTTCAGGGCGGCCACCTTGCGCTCGATGGCCCGGGCACAGTTGGCGCAGGACATGCCGGTCACTGGAATGTGGGTTTTTTTCATATGGAACTGGCGGCCATCGCTGAGTCCTGCCCAGATGAACCCGTTCTTGCCTGAACTTCGAAATCGGTGTTGGAGCTTAACACCGGGCCGCAGTTTTGTATTTGTCAATTTTCAGCAGGTGCGGCTCTCCGATGATCGAAAAAATTTTATTCTAGTAAAAAATTTATTGATACACTCGACCCATCACCAGGAACCGCCAATATCGCCCGGGACGGCCCGCACCGGTCCTCCCGGGCGCCGCACCCAGGGGGACCCCATGGCCGACAAGTCGCTTCAGATCTACGGCAAGCAGGCCGTGTTCCACACCGGAGGGCACATGTGCGCCGACGCGCAGGCGCTGGTGGGGAGCCGGTTCTTCCTGGGCTTCCTCACCTCGTACCTGGGCCATCTGCGGGCGGCGGCCCACCCCGTGCTGGAGCAGATGGACCAGCTGGGCGAGGCCGCCCTCACGGTGGAGCAGTGGCAGTCGCTGTTCGCCGCCATCTGCCAGGAGCCCCTGGAGGCGGCGGCGCTGCGCCTGCCCCACGCGGTGGACCTGCTGGCCCCCGCGCGGCGCAAGGGGCTGATGGAGTTCGTCCAGGGCTTCTACGACTTCTGGCGCTCCTACAACCGCTACATGGTGCTGCACGCCGGCCCGGGCTCCGGAAGCCCGGACCCCTGCCCGTACGCGGCCTTCGACGCCTCCATCGAGGCCTTCACCCACCTGGTCCGCGGGCTCTACCGGGGCATCTGCGAGAACGTGTCCGGCGACCACCCGCACGTCTACCGCCAGGTCCCGGCCGGCTGCAACGCCGGCTTCATCGCCGCGCCCAAGGCCAGCCCCATGCCCCCGGAGATGCGCGAGGTGCTGGGCCGCATCCCCTTCGTGCGGCAGACCGTGATCGTGCCGCCCATGCTGCTGGACCCGCCCAGCAACACCCGCACCGGCAGCTTCCAGGAGGTGGACTGCAACCCGGTCGCAGGCCTGGACCTGGACCCCAGGGAGTGGCTCTGCTACCCGGCCCAGGTGGGGCCCATGGTGATCTTCCTCTACTTCCACCTGCAGTTCGTGGGCCTGGGCTGCGCCCTGGCCAACCTGTTCGAGCTGGCCACGGACCGGCAGATCGCCGCCGGCCCCGGCGCGGTGTTCGTCTACGGCGCGCCCAGCGCGGCCATGGAGCGGTTCGGCGAGCTGCCCACGGTGTTCCACCGCGACCCGTCCGGGCTGCTGGTGGGCGCGGTGCCCCTTGAACCGCGCTTCGGCTATTTCGGCTACCTGAAGAAGATGGCGCTGACGATGCACAACATCGCCATGCTCGACCGGGGCCGCCTGCCCTTCCACGGGGCCATGGTCCGGATCATGCTGCGCAGCGGGCGGACCGCCTCGGTGCTGATCATCGGCGACACCGCCACCGGCAAGTCGGAATCGCTGGAGGCCTTCCGCACCCTGGGCGCCGGCCGGATCCGGGAGATGCGCATCGTCGCCGACGACATGGGCTCCCTGCAGATCTCCCCCGGCGGGCGGATCCAGGGCTTCGGCACCGAGATCGGCGCCTTCGTGCGGCTGGACGACCTGCAGCTGGGCTACGCCTTCGGCACCATGGACCGGGCCATCTTCATGAACCCCCAGAAGGTCAACGCCCGGGTGGTGCTGCCGGTGACCACCCTGGACGAAGTGCTGGCCGGGTTCCAGGTGGACTACCTGCTCTACGCCAACAACTACGAGCCGGTGGGCGAGGGCCGCCCGGTGCTGGAGCGGTTCCCGGACCTGGAGCGCGCGCTGGAGGTGTTCTCCGCCGGCCACGCCATGTCCAAGGGCACCACCAGCGAGACCGGCCTCACCGGCAGCTACTTCGCCAACCCGTTCGGCGCGCCCCAGTTCCGGGAGCTGCACGAGGGCATCGCCCGGCGCACCTTCGAGGCGGCCTACGCGGCCGGGGTGTTCGTGGGCCAGATCCGCACCCGCCTGGCGGTGCCGGGCATGGCGTCGGAGGGGCCGCGCGCGGTGGCCGAGGCGCTGCTGGAATCGCTGGATGAAACGCCGGAGGCGGCTATGCTTGCGGTAACCCCCTAGATTAAGCGAGCCGCCATGGTCATCGGTATCCGGAACATCCCCCAACCCGCCCCCGGCCGGCTCGATGTTCCGGGCATCATCGACGCCTTCGCGCACCGGATGATGTACTCCGTGGCCCAGGACCAGTTCACCGCCCGGACCTTCGACGTCTACCAGGCCCTGGCCCGGACCGTGCGCGACCGGCTGATGGAGCGCTGGTTCCGGACCCAGAACACCTACTACCGGCAGGACCCCAAGCGGGTCTACTACCTCTCCCTGGAGTTCCTCATGGGGCGCTCCCTGCGCAACAACATCCTCAACCTGGACGCGGAGGGCGCCTACGGCCGCGCCATGGAGGAGATCGGCTTCCGCATGGAGGACATCGCCCAGCAGGAGTGGGACGCGGGGCTGGGCAACGGCGGCCTGGGCCGGCTCGCCGCCTGCATCCTGGACGCCGCCGCCACCCTGGAGCTGCCCTTCTACGGCTACGGCATCCGCTACGAGTACGGGATCTTCCAGCAGAAGATCATCGACGGCGCCCAGGTGGAATTCCCGGACAACTGGCTGCGCTACGGCAACCCCTGGGAGATCCGCCGCTCGGACGTGATCTTCCCGGTGCGCTTCGGCGGCCGCACCCGGGCCGGCTCCGACGCCAAGGGCCAGTACCAGGTCGAATGGGTGGACACCGAGGACGTCTGGGCCATGGCCTTCGACACCCCCATCGCCGGCTTCTGCAACGGCACGGTCAACACCCTGCGGCTGTGGTCCGGGCGCTCCAGCCGCGAGTTCGACCTGGGCCGGTTCAATGCCGGCGAGTATGTCCAGGCGGTCCAGGACAAGACCCTGTCCGAGAACATCTCCAAGGTGCTCTACCCCGCCGACGACCAGAGCGCCGGCAAGGAGCTGCGGCTCAAGCAGCAGTTCTTCTTCGTCTCGGCGACCTTGCAGGACGTGGTGCGGCGCTTCAAGAAGCGGCCCCGGTGGTGCTGGGAGGAGTTCCCGGACAAGGTGGCGGTGCAGCTCAACGACACCCACCCGGCGCTGGCCATCCCCGAGCTGATGCGCGTGCTCATCGACCAGGAGGGCCTGGGCTGGGACCTGGCCTGGGAACTCACCCAGAACGTCTGCGCCT
>Ga0302320_10015025_pt1 | contig 15948 bp, 16 predicted proteins | sample Bog_T0_3_FD_202130 | JGI IMG/M metagenome (GOLD analysis project Ga0302320, IMG submission 202130) | Peat permafrost microbial communities from Stordalen Mire near Abisko, Sweden - Bog_T0_3 | ecosystem: Environmental > Terrestrial > Soil > Wetlands > Peat | place: Sweden: Abisko, Stordalen Mire... | reverse complement strand
TTCGCGTGCGAGCGGCGCGTCACGGTCGTCCGATGGAGCACGAAGCGAAGGAGATTTTGAGAATGTCCTTCACCGAAGGCCCTCGCCGAAAACTAAACCTCGCGGAATCTATTCGCCGGCGCTTTACCTCACTGGGTGGAGTTCAAATCGAGTTGGCTTGCCGCGATGAGACACGCGAAGCGCCGAACCTTCCGCGTCATAAACATCGAAGTGATTAACCCCAGGGTATGCCGTCCCCGATGCGGCTGCGTATAATAAATCGCAGTATGATAGAGTCACGCCGCTTTGCCTTGGTGGCCTATGTTCAGGGCGACTTGATTCAGTTTGTTGATGATTTGCGGCGTGAGTTGCATCCCGCGCTGCCGCCGCTGCCGGCGCATCTCACGATCCTTCCGCCGCGCTGTCTTCTGGGCAGCGAGCAAGCCGCCCGCGATATTCTCGAAGAAACGTGCAGCCAAGTGCAGCCCTTTGAGGTCACTCTGGGTGAGGTCGAAACGTTCATCCCCATTACCCCAACGTTGTTTATTCGCGTGAGCAATGCGGCGTATCGCATGCGCGAATTGCATGACGCCCTTTCTCGCGACGAACTGGCCGGTATCGAGCAGTGGCCCTACATGCCGCACATGACCATCGCCAAAATGGCCACCGAAGTCCAGGCGCAAACGGCGCTTACCAAAGCGCAGAAGCGCTGGGCGGAGTTTCCCGGCAGCCACACGGTGCGGGTCAAAGATCTGACCTTCGTTCGCGAAGATAGCCCCAACTGTTGGGTGGACATTTCCGCCGTTACCTTGGGCGGCAGCCTGGTCAAGGGCTAGCCGCATTTCTTCGGTTTCGGTATTTCCAAATAGCTTTCCAGCCGCAGAGGTTCATGCCCTAACCCCGCCGGGTACACATCCCTCTCGTGCTTTGTCTTGAAGTCCGCTACGGCGTACACATTAATTTGGGTTATTTGTGGACTGCTGCGCTCCAACTCCGCTCCCCAGCGGAGATCGGACAGTCAGTAAAGAGAACAACGTATGCAAATCGGAGTCTATGGCGCGGGCTACCTCGGAACCATCGTTTCCGCCTGCCTCGCCGATTTCGGTACTCCGGTCACCTGCTGCCACATGGACAACTCGCGCATGGTCGGCCTGGCACAGGGCAACATTCCTTTCCACGAAAAAAATCTGACCGAAGTCATCAAGCGCAACGTGCGCGCGGGACGCCTCGCTTATTCCACCGACGTCGAATCTTTCGCCCGCAAGTCGCAAGTGATTTTTCTTGCCGAGGACACCCCCGCAGGTCTGACAGAAATTGTGCTCCGAATTGCACGAGCGGTTTCCAAGCCTGCAATTCTCGCCATCGTGACTCCGGCGCCGGTGGGAACCGCAGCAGCGATTGACCACAAATTGAAAGAAGCAGGACTGACGGCACTATTGGTATCGCAGCCCATCTTCTTCACTTCGGGATGCGCCGTGGAAGACTTCAACTGGCCCGATCGGATCATTCTCGGTTCGAACTCTAACGAAGCGATTCAATCGGTCAAACAGATATTCCATCCTCTGGTGATGCGTGGCGTCCCGGTGATTGTCACCAATCACGAGACGGCAGAACTGGTGCGAGAATCAGCCACTGCGTTTGTCGCGACCAAGATTTCTTTCATCAACGAACTCGCAAGCCTGTGCGAACGGGTCAATGCCGACGCAGTGAGCCTCTCGCTCGCGCTGGGACTCGACAAACGCATCGCACCACGCTGCCTCCAGCCGGGAGCGGGCATGGGCGGAATATTCGCCGAGTCCGACATGGATTCTCTCGCAATACTCGCCCAGCAAAACGGCGTTTCTCTAAAGGTGTTGACCGCCGCGCGCGAAGTCAATCAAGGGCTGGCCGAAAATGTCGTCGACCGCATTTCAGGATTGATCCACTCCGTGCAAAACAAGGACGTCGGAATCCTGGGATTGGCCTTTAAGCCGAACACAAATTCCGTCGCGGGGTCTTCGTCCGTGCGGTTGGCCCAGAACTTAGTCTCGAAAGGCGCTCGCGTGAGGGCCTACGACCCGGTCGCGATTCCCGACGCGCGCATCACCCTCAATGGCGATGTGCATTACTGCGAAACCGCCTACGCCGCCGCCGAAGGCGTGGACGCGCTGGTCGTGGGCACGGGCTGGCCAGAGTTTCGCGGACTCGACTTCGCTCGCATCAAGAATCTGCTCAAGCGTCCTCTCATCGTGGACACGAAAAATCTTCTCGACTGCGTCCGCCTGCGCTCTATGGGCTTCGAGTATGTGGGCGTGGGGCGCGGCTAGTTCTTTCTCTACTCAGACGATCCTTCCCGCAAAATTGCTATAATCGCTTGATGCGGCGGGAGTAGCTCAATCGGTAGAGCACCGGACTGTGGCTCCGGACGTTGCGGGTTCAAGCCCCGTCTCCCGCCCCAAAACGCTTCTTCCCTCAAATCAAAAACCGCTGCCAACTAGTCCTCTCCGGTCTCCTCTCGAGCGTTTGTCTTTTGCAATTCCGGGGCGTATATTTGTCTCTGGGACTGTTGTGTAGGACTTCGTTTTCTCGGAGCACACCAGTGGGCGCAAGCCCACATTTTATTTTGTGCCGCGTTCCGAAGTGGGTAACAGCTTTGTAAGTGATTGAAGCGAATGGCGTTTGATCCCGACAAGGTACGTGAGATTGCGGGCCGCGTGACGGCGACCCACGGCTTGGAAGTTGTCGAAGTTGAGTTGCGGGGCGGAGGCAAAGCGCGCATGTTGCGCATTGTCCTCGACAAGCCTTGGACGGGGCAGGCAGAAACGGGCGCTGAAGCCGAGTCGGCTGGAGTGACGCATGAAGATTGCGCCAAGGTCAGCCGCGAGGTCAGCACGATTCTCGATGTCGAGGATGTGATGGCGGGCGGTTCGTACTTGCTGGAAGTTTCGTCCCCGGGACTGGATCGCAAGTTGCTTCGTGCTTCAGATTATGAACGCTTCGTCGGCAGCCGAGTGAAGTTGAGTACGCGTAATCCGGTGAATGGTAACCGGCATTTTGAGGGACGTTTGGAAAAGTTTGAGAGCAGCCGTATTACGGTACTGATCGGCGAAGCAAAGAGGAAAAAGCGCTCAGAACGGGAAGAGGCGCCGCAGCCGTTGGAAATTGAATTGGCGAACGTGGAAAAAGCGAATCTGGTTCCGGAGATATAGGTTCGTGAGGATTTGCTTGAAATCCGGTGCAGGATTTCGGGACGCAGCACCCAGTGAGTATCTATGGCAAGCGAGCTCTACAATACGATTGAGGCTCTTAGTAAAGAGAAAGGCATCGACCCGAAAATTGTGGTCGCAGCCATCGAGGACGCCATTGTCGTCGCGACTCGAAAGTATTACAAGAGCCAGGAGAATCTGCGCGCCGAGCTCGAAAAGAGTTCAGGCAAGATTCGCGTTCATGTAGTCAAGACAGTGGTGGAAACACCCGAGCAGGTGGAAGACCCGCTGTTGCAGATCACGCTGGAAGACGCCCGCAAGATCAATCCCGCATTGGAAGTCGGCGGCGAGTTGTTGATCTTGAAAGAGACCGAAGGAATTCTAGGACGCATTGCGGCGCAACTGGCCAAGCAAGTCATTTTCCAGAAAGTCCGCGAAGCCGAGCGCGATACCGTTTATAACGACTACATTGGCAAGGTGGGCGAAATTGTCAACGCTGCGGTGAAGCGGATCGAAGGGCCAGATGTAATTCTCGATCTGGGCAAGACCGAAGGCCGGATGCCCCGAAAAGAGCAATCGCGCCTTGAGTCTTTCGCGATCGGTGAGCGCACACGCGTTGTCATCGCGCGTTTGGAGAAAGCAGCGAAAGGCCCGGCAGTCGTGGTCTCACGCGCTGTCCCAGAATTGGTGCAGCATTTGTTCCAGACCGAAGTACCGGAGATTTACGACGGCACGGTCGTGATTCGCGCCATCGCCCGCGAAGCTGGTGAGCGCACCAAGATTGCCGTCATGTCCAAAGACAAAGACGTGGACGCAGTCGGCGCTTGCGTGGGCATGAAGGGTATGAGAGTGCAATCGATCATTCGCGAGTTGCGCGGCGAGAAGATCGACATCATCGAGTGGCACGAAGACTCAGTTACATTCGCAGAAAAGGCGTTGCAACCCGCAAAGGTCAGCAAGGTGACGATTGTCGACGCTGCGGACAAGCACTTAGAAGTCGTTGTCGATGACAGCCAACTCTCGCTCGCCATTGGCAAGAAGGGCCAGAACGTTAGGCTCGCAGCCAAGTTGCTGGGCTGGAAGATCGACATCAAGAGCGAGGAAGAAAAGCGCCAGGAAGTCGAGCAGCAAATGGCAGCGCTGTTGCCGCCGACGGCGACTCCTCTCGCGAGCGTGGTCGAACTTGGAGAAGAACTCGTCGAGAAACTCGGCGCCGCTGGCATCACGACGGTTGAAGCGTTAGCCGATATGACGCCGGAGCAACTCGAGGCTATCGAAGGCATCGATCCTGAGACCATCGAGAAGATCAGCCTCGCGGTCAGCGATTATTTCGCAGCGCTGGACGCAGCGGCGGCAGCGGCAGAAGCAGCGGCCATCGAAGCGCAGAATGCAGCTGAAGCGGCGGCCGCAGAAGCCTCCGCAGAGACCAACCATGTCGCCGACGCGCAAGCTGGGGAAGCGGAAAACGGGGAAGCGGTTTCAGATTCTGAAGTAGTAGCAGAGCCAATTGCAGAACAAATTGCGGAAGAGCCTCAACATTCTTCCGAGAACCAGCGATAATTGGACATGACGCGTTTGCCAAAGCAAAAACGCGACAAAGCCACTGCCGTGAGGTTGACATGAGGACTTAGCGGAACCGGGTGGCACAAAGGGGCGGATGAGTAAGATTCGAATCAACGATCTAGCGCGAGAGCTGGAAGTCAAGAGCAAAGCTATTCTGGACGTGTTGGCAGAGGCGGGCGTCACCGAGAAGAAGACGCACTCCAGTTCGCTCGAAGACTTCGAGGCCGACAAAGTGCGCAGTGCGCTGCGCGGTTCCGGCGTGAAGAGTTCCGCCAAGACGTCGCGCCCCAGCCAGCCTGAGAACGACGGCGGCTTCAAGACAAAGATTGACCTCTCAAACATCTCCAAGCCTGGCGATGTGCTTAAGGCCATCATCGGTAAGCAAGCTCCGGCTCCAACTGCTGAAACTCCCGCACCTGTCGCTCGACCAAATCTCGTTCCGCCGAAGGAAACGCAGTCCGCGCCTCCGCCCGCCCCGTCGGTCCCACCGCCACCGCCCAAGCTGGTCACTCCAAGTTCCGCGGCTCGTCCTACTTTCACAGTACCGCCGCCTAAACCGGTCGCACCTGCTGCACCAACGCAAGCGGCACCAAGCGCTCCGGCACCGGTATTGTCGGCTCCCAAGCCACCGGCTCCGATTTCAGCCACTCCCGGAATCGTGGGTGCGCCACCTCGACCAACCACTCCGCCGCCAGCTCCGCCGCGCATGATTGTTCCGCAGACCGGGCCGCGTCCGGTCTACAAGGCTCCCATTCGGCCGGGCATGACGAGTTCTCCGCAGGCCGGTGCCGGAGCACCAATGCGCTCTGCGCCAGGACGCCCCGTTCCTGGCCAACCAATTTTCCAGCGTCGCCCAACCGGGCCGACGGGAGCGCCAGGGACAAATCGTCCGGGCACGTCCCGACCCGGCGAACGTCGCCCCATGCATCCTACGCGAACTTCGCCGACAGGCGCGCGTCCGCTTGGCGTAGGCCCAGCCGCCGGACCACCGGCGCCGGGCGCAAACCGTCCCGGCACGCGTCCGGGATCGCCCGCCCGTCGACCCGGCCAGCGCTACGTTCCCCGCGGAGTCAAAGAAGGCCCGATGAAGGGCTACACTCCGCCGCCGCGCATGTCGCTCTCGAACGAGCCGCAGCCGATCACACGGACCATCACCATCAACGAAGGCATCAGCGTAAAAGATCTTGCGGAGAAGCTGGAAATTCGCGCGAAAGATTTGATCTCACGCCTTCTCCTGCGTGGAGTCTTCGCCACCGTCAATCAGACTCTCGATACCGAACTCGCCAGCGAAATGGCGCGCTTCTTCGGCGCCGACACCAATGTCATCAGTTTCGAAGAGCAGACCGCAAAAGACGTTGCTGAATCCGCCGAAGGCGAGGTAGGTACCGGGGAATCGCTGCCACGTCCTCCTGTGGTCACGATCATGGGCCACGTTGATCACGGCAAAACTACATTGCTCGACTCGATCCGCTCGACCGATGTCGCGGGAGGCGAAGCTGGCGGCATCACGCAGCATATCGGCGCTTATAAAGTCACTATCGGCGACAAGCAATCTCCCGCTTATGGACGCCAAATCGTATTCCTCGACACGCCCGGTCACGAAGCCTTCACCCGCATGAGATCGCGCGGTGCCAAAGCCACCGACATCGTCGTGCTGGTTGTCGCCGCCGATGATGGCGTCATGCCGCAGACGATCGAAGCCATCGACCACGCCCACGCCGCAGAAGTTCCGATCATCGTCGCCGTCAACAAAATCGACAAGCCGGGCGCGCTCCCCGAACGCGTCAAGAAGCAACTGGCGGATCGCGGACTCATGCCGGAAGAGTGGGGAGGAACGACGGTCTTCGTCGACGTTTCGGCGAAGCAGAAAACCAATCTCAATCTGCTGATGGAAATGATCTGTCTCGTCGCAGACTTGCAAGATCTGCGTGCCAATCCGGATCGTCCCGCGACAGGTCTAGTGCTTGAAGCCAAGCTGGATCGCGGACGCGGGCCCGTAGCAACCGTGCTCGTACAAAACGGCACCCTGCGCGCTGGCGAAAATTTCGTGGTCGGCAATGTCTACGGCAAAGTTCGCGCGATGTTCGACGACCGCGGCAAGGTATTGGAAACCGCGCCGCCCTCCACTCCCGTTGAAATTCTCGGCATGGAAGGCTTGCCGCAGGCGGGCGATCAATTCGTGGTCGTCGCCGATCGCGACAAAGCCCGGGGCATTTCCGAATACCGCGAGCAAAAAGCCCGCGAAGCCACGCTGGCCAAGAGTTCCAGAGTTTCTCTCGAAGGTCTGGCGGAGCAACTACGAACCGCTGGCACTAAAGAATTGAATATCATTCTCAAAGGCGACGTCGGCGGCTCAGTCGAAGTGCTCACCGATCTTCTCTCCAAGTTGTCCAATGACAAGGTGCGCCTGAAAGTCATCCACAGCGGTGTCGGCGCGATTACCGAAACTGACGTGCTGTTGGCATCGGCCTCGAATGCCATCGTCATTGGCTTCAACGTGCGCCCTGAGCGTAAAGCGCAAGAACTGGCCGATCAGGAAAAAGTCGACATCCGGCTGCACTCGATCATTTACGAATTGCAGGACGAAATAAAACGCGCCATGACCGGGCTGCTGGAGCCGACCATCCGCGAAAACTATCAGGGCCGCGCGCTGGTGAAAGAAACCTTCCGCATCCCGAAAGTCGGAACCATCGCGGGTTGCTCCGTTACCGACGGCGTCATCAAGCGCGACAATGAGGTACGCCTGCTGCGCGACAACGTCGAAGTCTTCAAAGGCAAGATCGGCTCTCTGCGCCGCTTTAAAGATGATGCCAAGGAAGTCACCAATGGCATGGAGTGCGGCATTTCGCTAGCCGGATACGGCGACATCAAAGCGGGCGACATCATCGAAGCCTTCGTGCTCGAAAAAATCGCCGCCGAAGCCATGGCGTAGGACGGCCCTGTAAGAAAATTCGACCCGCCTTGAACTTTGGGTGGCACAGCGCTTCAGCGCTGCGGTCACTGCTTTTTCAAGCGGTTAGCGCCCGAAGGCAGAAAAGAGCGGCGACTGAGGACGCTCCGTTAAGCGCCGCACTTATGATCGCCTTCCTTACCCTCGAAATCCACATTGAAGGCGCGCATTCCCTCAAAGACCGGCGCCAGGTCGTCCGCAGCCTCAAAGACCGGCTGCGCGCCCAGTTCAACATCGCCGTCGCTGAGTTGGACGCTGCCGAACTCTGGAATCGCGCAACCATCGGCATCGTCAGCATTTCCAGTTCGCGCGATTATCTCGACGGCCAGATGAAGATCGTGGAGCGCCAGGCAGCAAAATTAGCCAACCAAAACGGCGCCGAAGTGGCCGATTCCTTCCTCGAATTCCTCTGAAGCAGTCCCAAACTTTAACAATTAATTACGTTTTTCGCACCGCTTTTTCTGGTATCCTCATTCGTTTTACTTAGGGTTTAAGAGGTTGCATCCGTGGAGAACAGAAGTCAAAAGTATCATCGCGAACGGCTGGGGCAAGCCCTGCTCGAAGAGATCGAAACCATCGTCGAAGGCGAGTTGTCCGATCCTAGAATCGGCTTAGCCAGCATCAGCAACGTCATCATGGCCGAGGACTCGCGCTCCGCCAAGGTTTTCGTCACTGTCGAGGGCGATGACGCGGAAGCGGCAACCACGCTCGAAGGACTGACTGCTGCTGTCGGGTACATCCGCCGCGAAGTGGGAGAACGGCTGCAACTGCGCCGCCCGCCAGAACTTTATTTTCAAGTGGATCGCTTCGGCCAGGCCGCGGCCCGCGTGGAGCAACTGTTACATCGATCGAAAGCGAGGAAGCGCAAAGTTTGAACTTCGAGCGCAGGAGTAGTCCGGCAATGCTGGACGAAGTTCTCAAACAAATCGATCAGCGCGAAACTTTCGTGCTGACTTCGCACGCACGTCCCGACGGCGACGCCATCGGCTCCGCGCTGGCGTGCGGACAGATACTCAGCGCGATGGGCAAGCATGCTGATGTCGTGCTGCATGACGGCGTCCCCCGGATTTACAACCGTCTGCCCTTCGCTGAAAGAGTAAAGCAATCTGCCAGCGTGGACGGCAGCTACGAGGCCGCGATTTTGCTCGAGTGCGATAGCATTTCCCGCACCCGCCTCAGCGGTCTCGAGGGTCGTTTCCTCATCAACATCGACCATCACTTGAGCGGCCGCAACTTCGCCAACGTAAACTGGATCGAACCCGGCGCCGTCGCCACCGCCGAACTGGTCTACAAGTTGGCGCGCGCGGCGAACGTGAAAATTACTCCCGACATCGCAACTTGCCTCTACACCGCTGTCCTCACTGACACAGGGTCGTTCGTTTTCGAAGGCACAAACGAACATACGTTTGAACTGGCTCGCGAACTCGTGCTAGCCGGAGCCGATCCCGCGCGTTGCGCGCGCAGCGTCTACTTCGCGCATTCTGTAGCGAAGATGCGACTGCTGGGCGCAGCGCTCTCCGGCATGCGCGTCGAAGGCAATCTCGCATGGGTCGCGATCACGCAAGCGCAAATGGATCAATTCGGCGCCAAAGAAGAAGACTGCGAAGGACTGGTGAATTACGTTCTCTCGATCAAAGATGTGGAAGTCGCGGCGTTTTTTCGCGAAACGCCCGACGGCCGCTACCGCGTCAGCCTGCGCAGCAAAGGGCAGTTGGACGTCGCCCGCATCGCCGAGAGCTTCGGTGGCGGCGGACATCAATGTGCCAGCGGATTCGGCGTCGAGGGTCCCTTGCAAGCCGCCACGCGACAGGTGCTTCCACTTCTTCTGCGCCAGTCGCTGCAATAACTGCGGCCCAGAAATCTCACTACAATAATCTCACTACAATAGACTTCATGGACGCCTCTCTGTTGCGCCAACTCATCTCGTTCGTCGCCGCCATGATGATCGTGCTGGCCTACGTCGGCCACCAATTTGGCTGGATGAATTCGCGCCAGCCTATCTACAACATTCTGAATGCGCTCGGCTCCGCCGTGCTGGCTTACATCGCGTTCCATCCTTTTCAACTAGGCTTCGTCGTGCTCGAAGGCACGTGGGCACTCACCAGCGTCTATGCGCTGATGCGGTCATAGCGATGACTAAGCCAATCAAGATCATCGGCGCGGGACTCGCTGGCTGCGAAGCGGCGTGGCAGTGTGCCCGCCGCGGAGTGCGCGTGGATCTTTACGAAATGCGCCCGGTGCGAAACACTCCGGCACACCAGACCAGCGACTTCGCGGAACTGGTCTGCTCCAACTCGCTGAAGTCCGAAAGCGAGAACACCGCGCCCTGGCTCCTAAAAGAAGAAATGCGGCGAGCCGGATCTTTCTTGCTCAACATTGCCCGAGAATGCTCAGTTCCAGCAGGGCACGCGCTGGCAGTAGACCGCGCAGCTTTTTCTGCGCGCGTCACCGAAGCAATTTCGCGCGAGCCGATGATCGCAGTCCATCGCGAAGAAGTCACTGATCTCGCGAACGACTCCATCACCATCGTCGCAACCGGCCCACTTACTTCCGACGCGCTCTCCGCCGCCATAGCGCAAGTCACCACAACCGACAACGAAAACCCCCACCTTTATTTCTACGACTCGATCAGCCCCATCGTCGAAGCCGATTCCATTGATCAATCCAAGGTTTACCTCGCAGCACGCTACGACAAGGGGTCGGCCGACTACATCAACTGCCCCATGAGCCGGGACGAATACGAAACCTTCATCGACGCTTTGCTCGCCGCCCAGCCCGTCGAAGAAAAAGAATGGGAAAAACTCAACTACTTCGAAGGCTGCCTGCCCATTGAAGAGATCGCCTGCCGCGGCCGTGACACACTGCGCTTCGGACCGATGAAACCTGTCGGGCTGAAAGACCCGCGCACCGGACGCATCCCCTACGCCGCTGTCCAATTGCGGCAGGAAAATCTGCGCGCCGATTCCTACAATCTCGTCGGCTTTCAGAATCACATCAAATTCGGCGAGCAAGCCCGGGTGCTGCGACTTATCCCCGGCCTGGAAAACGCCCGCTTCCTGCGCTTCGGACAAATCCATCGCAACACTTACATCAACTCCCCCGCGCTGCTGAACGCCACTTTGCAATTGCGCACCAAACCGCATCTCCTTTTCGCAGGACAAATTTGTGGAGTCGAAGGCTACGTCGAATCGATCGCGACGGGCTTGCTCGCAGGGATAAATGCGTCAGCCATGGCTACGGAACAAGGACCCATTCCACCGCCCCGGGCGACCGCGTTAGGCTCGTTGATTTACTACGTCACGAATGCCGACACGAAAAAATTCCAACCGGCGAATATCACCTTCGACCTGCTTCCGGCGCTCGAGGTAAAAGTAAAAGATCGCAAAGAACGCCATCGCCGGCAATGCGAACGGGCCCTCAACGATCTGGACCGCTGGCTACCTGATTTGCGCGGTGCCGCAGTCATCGCTTGAAAGCTTTCGCGAAGCAAACAAAAAAGCCAGGCTGGTTGGCCCGGCTCATTCTGCTTTACACATCCCGGAGCGCGACTTGGTTCAGTGGCCCCGGCGATACTGCTGGGCTGGCCTTACATCACCAGCGCAAGACTTTCCATTTCGTGCTGTAGGACAGGCAAGGTGCAACCCGCCATTTCAACCCGCCCCACCGCGTCCATGGCGGCTTGCGGGGAAACACCATAGCCCCGGCCATTCAGGAAGACCTGCACTAACTCCGCAGCCTCCCATGCATCGGCCAAGCCGCCTTGCATCAGGTCATTTCGCAGCGACGTCAACTCCGACATCGAAAATGCTTCCCTGCCTATGAACTTCACCGATTCCGCCATAATGACCCCCTCCTCCAGAACCCTGGTACCCCCAAAAGCCAATCTTTAGCACTTAGACTCCGTAAGTACTCATAACGTTGCAAGCAATTCGATTGCCGTTGCAAAAATCCCCTATTGCCAGTACGCATAATTCGTAACTTCGGATGTATAAACCCATGATTTTACTTTTAGTTGTACGCCCGAGTTATCCGCCTAGGCCCGGCCTAAGGGACTCTCGCCGATCCGCGTCTACGACATTCTGTGTCAATCCGTAACGCCGAGGGTGGGGTCGAATTTGCCTTCTGCAAGGTCCATCGGACGCTAGGGGTTTTCGATCGTGGCCTCATCGACCAAAAGGATAGGAATGTTATCGCGCACCGGATATAGGCGGTTGCACTCGTTGCACTTCAAGCCAGTCCCGTCCGCCTTCACGTCAAACGCCACCTTGCAAACCGGACAAACCAGCAAGTCGAGCAGATCCTGAGCAATCATAGATAAGGATTTTAGCGCGAATTGGCACAAAAAAACGTGAGCCAAAGCTCAAAGCTTAATCGCGACCCGATGATATGCTAAGTGGGATCGCCCCCTCACACCTAATGTCCAATCCAGCATCATCCAATCCCGAAAGCTCTGAACCTCAGCCTGCGAACGAAGCTAGCCAGTCGTTTCAAGAGATTCTCTCTGACTTTGAGCACAGCAAGGCGCGCAAACCGGTCGAAGCCGGCAAAGGCCGTGAAGGCGCCGTCGTAGGCGTCACCGCAGATTCCGTACTCGTCGACATCGGTTACAAGACCGAAGGTATTTTGCCCCTTACAGCTTTTCACGGCGCACCCATCAAAACTGGCGACAAGTTGCTGGTTTCGATCAAGGGCCGCGATCCCGAGGGCTACTACGAACTTTCGCTGGGCAAGATTGACCAGCCCAAAGATTGGACCGCTCTCCAGAAAGCCTTCACCGAGAAGTCAACCATCACAGGCCGCGTTACGGGGATCGTCAAAGGCGGCCTAACCGTCGACATCGGAGTCCGCGCCTTCATGCCCGCCTCGCGTAGCGGGGTGCGCGACGCTGCCGAGATGGCGAAGTTGGTCGAACAGGAAATCAGCTGCCGCATCACCAAACTCGATGAAGCGGACGAAGACGTCGTCGTTGACCGCCGCATCGTTCTGGAAGAAGAAACGCGTGCAGTGCAGCAGCGCCGATCCTCCGAAGTGCAGGAAGGAGCGATCGTCCATGGCATAGTCCGCACCGTCACCGATTATGGAGCCTTTATCGATATCGGCGGCGTAGACGCTTTGCTGCATGTCAGCGATATTTCCAGAGGCCGCGTCAATAAGCCATCCGACGTGCTCTCTGTCGGCCAGGAAGTTGACGTCAAGATACTCAAAGTCGATCGCGAGAAGCGGCGCTTCTCCGTTGGCATGAAACAACTCGAACCCGATCCATGGGATTCGGTGACAGCAAAACTCATCCCAGGCGAGCGCGTCAAAGGCACAGTCACGCGCCTCATGGACTTCGGCGCATTCGTCGAACTCGAACCGGGAATCGAAGGCCTAATCCACGTTTCAGAAATGTCATGGGTCAAGAAGGTGCGCAAGCCCAGCGACATGTTGAACACGGGCGACACCGTCGAAGCCGTGATCCTCGGGGTGAACCCAACCGAGCGCCGGATCGCACTCGGCCTGAAGCAAGCTCTCGGCGACCCTTGGTCGGATGCTCCGCAGAAGTTCGTCGCCGGCTTCGTCGTCGAAGGTCCGGTGACCAGCATCACCAAGTTCGGCGCCTTCGTGCAACTTTCCGAAGGCATCGAGGGCATGATTCACGTCAGCGACATCAGTGCCGAGAAACGCATCAATCATCCGCAAGACGTCCTTCGCGTCGGCCAATCTGTGAAAGCCCAGGTACTCGAAGTCGATCTCGAAAAGCGTCGCCTGAAGTTAGGCATGAAGCAGCTTGTCCCCACCAGCATCGAGGAATACATCGCAGAACACAAAGCAGGAGACACTGTCTCCGGACGCGTGATCAAAATTTCCGGGGAGCACGCCAGCGTCGAACTAGGCGAAGGCGTTCACGCTTCCTGCCGCATCGCTGAAAAGAAGCCCGTACAAAAAGAAACGCCCATTGAAGTAAAAGCCGACGTTGCTTCGCTGAGCTCTATGCTGAGTGCCCGGTGGAAGGGTGGCGGCGCAAGCGCTGGCGCATCCCCGCCGGAAACGCTCGCCGCCGGTCAAGTTCGCAGCTTTCGTATCAAGAACCTCGATCCCGCGACGAAACAGATCGAAGTTGAGCTGGCCTAAGAGTTTCCGTCCTGAGGTTGAAGCATGGGCGAAGTCTTCGCGGACGATCTAATCCTGCGATGCCCACCCTCCATTCGCCCCGCAAAAAATGCATCGCTTGTCGTTATTATGGTGAAGCTTGCAACACTTTACTGCGCCTGCGCCGTGCCGCCAGAGATACAACTCCGCCGCGGTCAGCATCCCCGTTGGCGGTACGGTGAGATAAATAACAACACCGGTTAAAGTCATGGTCGACAGAAGCGAACTCATCGCTCGAACAAGGTGCATGCCCATCGGCGAGAAGGGTGCCTCGATCGAGATATAAACAGCCACTAACATGCCGGCTAGAACGCCCGTGTAGCGGTCAAAGCGATGATGATTGGAGATGGAAAGCACCAGCGACATCATCGCCAACGCGATCGCGAACTCCGCGAACAAGGCCGGCCATGCTCCCTCTTTGTCCGGTAGAGTCACCAGATAACGCACCGCAGGTTCAGCGACCGCCCAGCCCAACACGAGCGCGACCAGCAAGACCGCCAACGTCGCGCCGACGATTTGCGCCACAATGTAAAACAACGCGTCCCAGAATTTGACTTTGCCGAGCCGAAAGAATGTAAGCGTTACCGCTGGATTAATGTGGGCTCCAGATTGTTTTCCCCACGGCGAGTAAATCAAAAGGATGACCATCAGTCCCATCGAGGCTCCCATCAGCAGTCGCCGCGCCAGCCCCGAAGTGATCGCTTGTCTGACTGGCGAGTTTGGGAATTCATACAAAGCGCCGAACACGCAAGCGGAGGCGAGGAAAGTTCCGAATAGCATGGCCTCCATCAAGTATTCTGGCCAATGGCGCCGCAATGACGCATAAGCGCCCAGATTCGGGGGACTCACGGGAACACGGAGAGGTTCGTAAGCGGTCGATCTGGGATCGGTATCCTGCATGATCTCTGTGTATGATTCTCGACCCGGAAGGAAGTGACACCGCGTCTTCAGCCATAATGTCCAATGAGTAATTCGATATGAAAATCGCGATCCAAGGCGAGAAGGGCTCATTCAGCCACGACGCGGCTCTACACATGCTGCCGAATTGCACCGTGGTTTCCTGCGCCCGCTCAGCCGAGGTATTCGATCGCGCGGAAAAAAGATCCGTGGACGGCGCAGTCATCCCTATCGAAAACACACTCGCCGGTTCGGTTGCTGAGCATTTTGACTTACTGCTGAACCGGGATGTCTTCATCCAGCGCGAATTCGCCCTCCGCATCGTACACAACCTGATCGCGGCACCGGGAGTTAAGCTGCGCGATGTACGCCGCGTTTTCTCGCATCCCGTCGCGCTCGATCAATGTCGCGGATTTCTCAGTAAGCATCCGAAAATCGAAGCCGTGCCGTTCTACGACACCGCGGGCGCGGTAAAGAATGTGCTCGAGAACGCTCTGCGTGACGCCGCTGGTATCGCGAGCAAACAAGCGGCAGCCGTCTACGGCGGGACAATCCTGGCAGCCGGCATCGAAGACAATCGCAAGAACTTCACCCGCTTTTTTCTGATACGTGCGCGACGGCGCGTGCTTCCCGAAGCCAATAAGACTTCCATTGCGTTCAAGCTAAAGAATGTGCCGGGAGCCCTGTTCCAGGCACTCAGCGTGTTTGCCCTGCGGGACATCAGCCTGAGCAAGATCGAGTCGCGACCCATCGGCGGTCGCCCGTGGGAGTACGCTTTTTTCGCCGACTTTCTGCGCGGCGACGACTCGATGACTCGTTCTGCCTTGCGCGCGCTCGACGAAGTCGCCGAGTCGGTGAAAGTTCTCGGCATCTATCCGGCGACGAAAATGCCCTTGCGTTAATCGCCATTTATACTCTGACATCATGGATCTCAAACACCGCAGCCGCCACATCACCCACGGACGCGACCAGGCCCCGGCCCGCGCCATGTTCAAAGCCATCGGCTTCACCGATAGCGACCTCGACAAGCCGCTGATCGGCGTCGCCAACACCTGGATCGAGACCATGCCCTGCAACTTTCATCTGCGCCGTCTGGCGGCCAAAGTGAAAGAGGGAATCCGCGCCGCTGGAGGCACGCCCATGGAGTTCAACACCATCGCCATCAGCGATGGCGAAACCATGGGCACCGAAGGCATGCGCGCCTCGCTCGTGAGCCGCGAAGTGATTGCCGATTCCATCGAA
>Ga0302320_10015023_pt1 | contig 15950 bp, 15 predicted proteins | sample Bog_T0_3_FD_202130 | JGI IMG/M metagenome (GOLD analysis project Ga0302320, IMG submission 202130) | Peat permafrost microbial communities from Stordalen Mire near Abisko, Sweden - Bog_T0_3 | ecosystem: Environmental > Terrestrial > Soil > Wetlands > Peat | place: Sweden: Abisko, Stordalen Mire... | reverse complement strand
AAGGCGCTCAATTGACGTCCATATTCGTTGCATGCGACGCCGCGCGCGCCGCCCAGAACCAGGCTGCGAAAACCACCCCACCGCACAGCCTGAAGGTCGCGCAACGCGGCAGGGGTATAGCTGACGGTCCGAGCCAAACCGGCTTAGAGTGACGGCTTAATCCAGGATGTCGCGGGGCTGGGCATCGGCAACGGCTTCGCTGTCCCAAGGCTATCGATCCATGCCTTAACTTCGGCGGACGGGATCAGCAACCCGGCATCCGCCTCCGCCTCGGCAATCATCCGAGCCTCCCAGGCCAAATCACGTCTGTTCACCACGCCACGCTCAGGCGGTCCGTCCATAGGCCTTGTCTCCTCAGCCCAAAAACAGGCGAACCGCGGCTGACATCCAACGGAAACCGCCCCACCCCCCGCGCTGTCCATTCCAGCCACGGCCGCCGCGCCCTGTCGAGGCCGTGCCCCGGCGTTGATACCCCCAGCCCGATCGTGGCCAATCAATCCCGGCCGTGATAGCGTAAACCAATGGACACAACCGCACGCGAGACAACATTCCTCGACGCCGACGAATTCCTGCGGACCGACCAGCTGGTATTCGGTCCCGCCTGGCGCTACGAACTCGTCCACGGCGCGATTGTCGCGCATGCCGCACCCAGCCCCGAACACGCCGTCCTTCTCACCAACATTGCCATCGAAATCGGCACACGCCTGCGCGGCCATCCCGAATGCCGGGCGGAGATCGGCAGCGGTGCCGTGCCAAATTACCAACAGCGCAACACCGCGCGCATCCCCGACGCCATGATCCGCTGCGGCAAACTCCCACGCGTCCTCTTCGAAATCATTTCTCCCTCCGAACTCCAGCACAAACGTCAGTGGGACCGGAAACGAACCGATCTGCAGGCCATTGAGGGCGTGCAGGAGATCGTCGAAATCTTCCAGGACGAGATGCTGGCCCACGCCTATCGGCGCCAGGGCACAGACTGGACCTTCCAGTCGATCGCCGGGCCGGACGCAACGTTGGCCCTGCAAAGCGTCGGCCTCACCGTCCCGCTCGCTGCGCTGTACGACCGGGTCACACCCGAGGAATCCTGAACCCCGGCAAAACGGCCTCAACCACCAGCCAACACCAGGCAAGAACAATTTCCTTGCAAACCTAGGCTTAATAGCCTATCTCTGGGGAACATAAACCGAACGGCACCCCGAGGCCACCCCCATGTCCGACCTCCCAGCCTCCCTCGCTCCCGCTCTCCTCGAAACCATCCTCGCCCAGCTCGCCCTCCTGTTCCTCAGCGCAGCCGCCGGCGACACCGAGGCCGCGCGCCACGCTGCCGCCCAGATGATCGCCGCCTACAACGCCGAAACCGAGGAAGAAATCAGCCTCGCCGCCGAGATCATCAGCTTCCGCTTCCATTCACTCGAGGCCCTCGGCCACGCCGCCGCCGCCGGTCTGTCGCTCAACAAAGTCCTCCGTCTGCGCGGCAGCGCCGTCAGTCTCAGCCGCGAATCCCACAAGGCGCAACGCAAGCTCGACCAGCTCCAGAAGGCCCGCCGCGCCGGCACCCAGCCACAACCGGCTCAACCCGTCCCCGCCATCCCCCACATCGAAAATGCGCTCAGTCTCATCGAGGCCGGTCGCGAAGCAACCCAGGTCGCTGCCCAGCCCGCCAAGAAACTGACCTGGACCCAGGCCTACCAGCAGCGCATCGCCGCCAAACACCTCGCCGCCCGCCAGAGCAAGAACCAGCCGCCCCGCCCGGACGCAACGCCCGCAGCAACCGCCGCCGCGGCACCGGCGTCCTGAAGGCCACGGCAGACCGCCCGAACCAGCCCAGGTCCCAGTCTAAACCCCAACCATCGCGCTCGTCGGCGGCCCTGACCCGCCACCACCCGTGACACAGCCGCGCCCCTGCGCTACGTGCAAACCCCGCATTTCGCACGACAGTCCTGGGACACACCTGACCGCCATGGCCAGCAGCAACGACATCCGCGCCGCCTTCGTCGACTATTTCGTCCGCAACGGTCACGCCCCGGTCGCCAGTTCGCCCCTGGTTCCGAGGAACGACCCCACGCTGATGTTCACCAACGCCGGCATGGTGCAGTTCAAGAATGTCTTCACCGGCCAGGAAAAGCGCCCCTACGTCCGCGCCACCACCGCCCAGAAATGCGTCCGAGCCGGCGGCAAGCACAACGACCTGGACAATGTCGGCTACACCGCCCGCCACCACACCTTCTTCGAAATGCTCGGTAATTTCAGTTTCGGCAACTACTTCAAGGAAGCCGCCATCCCCTACGCCTGGGAGCTGGTGACCAAGGATTTCGGTCTGCCCAAGGACCGGCTGATGGTCACTGTCTACAACGACGACGATGATGCGGTGGCGATCTGGAAAAAAGTCGCCGGCCTGTCCGACGACAGGATCGTCCGCCTGACCGACGACAATTTCTGGCGCATGGGCGACACTGGCCCCTGCGGCCCCTGTTCCGAAATCTTCTACGACCACGGCGATCACGTCCCGGGCGGCCCGCCCGGCAGCCCCGACGAGGACGGCGACCGCTTCGTCGAGTTCTGGAACCTCGTGTTCATGCAGTTCGAGGAAGGCCCGCCCGGGATCCGAGTGCCCCTCCCGAACCCATCCATCGACACCGGCATGGGCCTAGAACGGATTGCCGCCATCCTGCAAGGCAAGCACGACAACTACGACATCGACATCTTCCGTGCCCTGATCCTCGCCAGCGCCGAACTCACCGGCCAGGACCCCGACGGCCCGTTCAAGACCAGCCACCGCGTCATCGCCGACCATCTCCGCAGCACCTCCTTCCTGATGGCCGACGGCGTGCTGCCGTCCAACGAGGGCCGCGGCTACGTCCTGCGCCGCATCATGCGCCGAGCGATGCGCCACGCCACGATGATGGGGGCCAAGGACCCGATCATGTATCGCCTGGTGCCTACCCTGATCCGCCAGATGGGCACCGCCTACCCCGAACTCGTCCGCGCCGAGACCCTGATCGCCGACACCCTCCTGCTCGAGGAGACCCGCTTCAAGACCCTGCTCGAACGCGGCCTGGCCCTGCTCGCCGAGGAAACCGGCCGCCTCGGCGACCGCGAAACCCTGCCTGGCCCGGTCGCCTTCCGCCTCTACGACACCTACGGTTTCCCGCTCGACCTGACCCAGGACGCCCTGCGCGAACAAGGCCGCAGTGTCGATCTCGCCGGCTTCGAACAGGCAATGCAGGAACAACGCACCCGCGCCCGCGCCGCCTGGGCCGGATCGGGCGACGCCGCCACCGAACGCGTCTGGTTCGAGATCAAGGAAAAGACCGGCGCATCGGAGTTCCTAGGCTACGCCACCGAAAGCGCCGAGGGCGAAATCCTATCCATCATCGTCAACGGCGCCCCCGCCGACACCGCCCCAACCGGAACCGACGTCGCGATCGTCCTCAACCAGACCCCGTTCTATGGCGAAAGCGGCGGCCAGGTCGGTGACACCGGCACCATCACCGGCCCCGACGGCCTGATGATCACCGTCACCGACACCCAGAAGAAACTCGGCGACCTGTTCGTCCATCTCGGGCGCGTCACCGCCGGGACAGCGAAACCAGGCACCCCCGTCGTCACCGCGGTCGATCACGCAAGACGCACCGCCATCCGAGCCCACCACTCCGCCACCCACCTCCTCCACGAGGCCCTCCGCCGCAAGCTGGGCACCCACGTGCAGCAGAAAGGCAGCCTCAACGCCCCCGACCGCCTGCGCTTCGACGTCTCCCAGCCGCGCCCGATCACCGCCGACGAACTGCACTGGGTCGAAGCCGAGGTGAACGCCAAAATCCGCGAAAACTCCGAAGTCACCACCCGCCTGATGACCCCCGACGCCGCGGTCGAACTCGGTGCCATGGCCTTGTTCGGCGAGAAATACGGCGACGAGGTGCGTGTCGTCGCCATGGGCGAACCCGACGGCAACAAGGCCGCCTGGTCGATCGAATTGTGCGGCGGCACCCATGTCCGCCGCACCGGCGACATCGGCTATTTTCGCATTGTCGGTGAGGCCGCCGTCGCCGCCGGGGTCCGCCGCATCGAGGCCGTCACCGGCGCCTCCGCCGAAGCCGTCATCGCCGACATCCAGGCACGCCTGAACGAAGCCGCCGGCGCCCTGCGATCCGCCCCCGCCGAGGTCCCCGACCGCATCGCCGCCCTGCTCGAAGACCGCCGCAAACTCCAGGCCCAGGTCACCGACCTGCAGAAGAAACTCGCGACCGGCGCCACCACCACCGCCGCCGAGGACATCAACGGCATCACCCTGTCCGCCCGCAACCTTGGCGAGGTGCCGGCGAAAGACCTGAAAGGCCTCGCCGACGCCATCGGCAAGCAACAAGGCTCCGGGGTCGTCGCCCTGGTCTCCACCGCCGAGGGCAAGGCCTCGATCGTCGTCGCCGTCTCCGCCGACCTCACCAGCCGAATCAGCGCCGTCGACCTGGTCCGAGCCGCGTCCGCCGCCGTGGGCGGCAAGGGAGGCGGCGGCCGGCCGGACCTCGCCCAGGCCGGCGGCCCGGACGGCGCAAAATCCGACGAAGCGCTGGCGGCTGTGCGTTCGGCACTGGCGGGCTAGCCGCGCAACGCCTCACCCGTCAATCGCGTCCCAGCCAAAATCCAGCAACGGCCGCGCCGCCGCGTACCGCTCCAAGAGCAGCGCCGGCAATGTCGCGCTGCCAACATCGGCGTCGCTCAGCGCATGGCGCGCAATCAGATTGCGCTGCTTCAGGAACGGCTCGACCGCGGTCCCGCGTCCCGCCTCGCACCCGCGCGGCAACCGCTTCGCCCCCTCCTCGTCCGGTTCGATCGGCATCCCCTTCGCATCGAGCCCCCGCACGACCTTCAAAAACCGAACCGGTTCGGCCAGAATCCGCTGGCGCACCTTCTCGGCCACCGGCGGCTCCGGATGCCAGAAACCGGCCGCCACGAAGCATCCACCCGGCTCGATGTGGATGTAGAACAGGCCCGGCGCCAGCTTCGCCCCGGTGCGGCTGAGCGAGGCGCCGCAATGCGTCTTGTACGGCCGCTTGTCCTTGGAGAAACGGACATCGCGATAGACCCGGAATACCGCCTTCGCCGGCTCCCCCGTCACCGGCAGTTGCCGATCCGCCGCCAGAGTCAGAAGATCGGCAACCAACGCCAGCATCGGCCCGCGGACCAGGGCCTCATACTCATCGCGCCGCGGCTTGAACCACACCGGATCGTTGTTCAGCGCCAGGTCGCGCAGAAAGCGCAGCCCCTCGGCGGAAAAACCCGTGAAATTCATCGACACTGCATCCATCCGCACACTCTACCGCAACGGTCCGCCGTACGGGAATCCGCCAGAGTCGACGTTCGGCCCCGCCTGGCCCATCATTCCACCGGCACGCGGAGGGCACGCGGTGACGACAAAGCACGCCTCGATCGACGCGAACGGCATCCGGATGCATATCGCCGAGGAGGGCGAAGGTCCGCTCGTCCTGCTGTGCCACGGCTTTCCGGAAACCTGGTATTCCTGGCGCCATCAGCTACCGGCGCTGGCACAGGCCGGCTACCGAACTGTCGCACCGGACATGCGCGGCTCCGGCCAGACCGACTGCCCCGATGGCATCGACCAATACACCATCTTCCACATCATCGGCGACATGGTCGGACTGCTGGACGCTCTGCGCGAGCAGCAGGCAGTGATCGCCGGCCATGACTGGGGCGGCTCCGTCGCGTGGCATGCAGCCCTGCTGCGGCCGGATCGATTTCGCGCCGTGATCAGCCTGAGCACGCCGTTTCGCGGGCGCAGCTTGCAGCGTCCTCTCGACGGTGATGCCGCAGTCCGAGACAGAAATGTTCTACCAGCTCTATTTCCTACCGCCCGGCGTCGCGGACGCGGAGCTTGCGCGTGATGCCAGAAAAACGATCCAAAGCATGTTGTTTGCCGCGTCCGGCGATCGCGGCGACCCGACAGCATTCCCGAAGATCTACATGGTAAACCGCGGCGGAGGCTTTCTCGATCGTCTGCCGAATCCAGATAGGTTGCCGCCGTGGCTGACCGAACCGGACATCGACCACTATACCGCGGCGTTCGAAACAACCGGCTTCACCGGCGGTCTCAACTGGTATCGCGCCCAGGACATCAGTTGGGAGCTTCTCGCACCGTTCGCCGGACTTGAAGTCAAGGTGCCGGCACTCTACATGATCGGTGACCGCGACGTCGTCATGTCGATGCTCCGAATCGAACCCATCAGATTGAACCTTATAAAATTCGTACCGCAGATTCGCGATTTAATCGTGTTACCCGGATGCGGCCATTGGACGCAGCAGGAACGACCACAGGAGGTCAATGCCGCCATGATCGCGTTTCTTGCCTCACTTGACTAACCGAACCGGCGACCCCGGCCTTATTCCACCTCTCGAATCCGCTTGCCCTCCACGTGCAGAAACCGTGTGCCGATCGCGCGTACAAAGAAACGATCATGCGAAACCAGCACGCAGGTCGCCTCATGCGCCAGGATCTCGGCTTCCAGCCGTTCCTGCCCGGCAATGTCCACGTGATTGGTTGGTTCGTCCAATAGATAAAAGTTCGGTTGCTCCAGACGCAGTGCCAGCAGGCCCAACCTGGCCCGCTGACCAGACGACAGGGCAGCGATCGGCCGCCGCTGGGTGTCGATATCGAATCCCGCGCCGGCCAACAGGCTGAGGCACCGTTGATCGCCCACCCGGAACCGGTCGGTGAGGAACCCAAGCGGCGTCGGCTCCGACGGCAGTTGCGACATCTGTTGGTCCAGATAGCCAACCACAACCGTCGGACTGACCGAGACGCCCGCAAGCGCCTCACCACCCACCATCGCTCGGTGCAGCAGGCGAACGAACTGCGATTTGCCGACACCGTTTGCCCCGGTCACCACGATCCGGTCATGCTGGAAAATTTTCAGCACGCCGGTATGAAACAGCACCTCGCCAACCGGCGTCGTCACCGGCACATTATGAAGCGAGACCAGCACCTTGGCATGGGTACCCCGATTGGTCAGACGGATGTCACCGGATCGCGTCTTCACCAGCGGCCGCAGCGTCTGCTCGATCGCCTCCGCGCGCCCGGTCAGTTGCTTGGACTTCTTCAGCAACAGATCGCTGCCGCTGTTGACGCCGACATTGCGCAGACGCCCCGCATTGCGGCGCAACCGTTCGGCCTCCCGAACATCGCGGAGCAATTTCATTTCTCGGGCGGCATCGTCCGCCGCCAGCAGATCGCGGGCCCGGCTGAACGGATGCGCGTAATCGCGGCAGTCATCCGAACGGAGGAACAGCGTGCGGTTGGTGCAGTGATCCAGGAAAGCACGATCATGACTGGCAATGACCATGGCGACGCCCTCGGTCGCATGGTTGATCCAGTTCTCCAGCACCGCCAGCCGCTGTAGGTCGAGATGGTTGGTCGGCTCATCCAGCAGCAGCACGTCCGGGTCGGCCACCCAGACGCGGGCGATCAGCGCCAAGCGCTGCCAGCCGCCGCTGAGCTCCGAGAGTTTGCGGTCCCGCAGCGCCGCGGGCGTTTCCAGCAGGTCCAGCACCATGCCGGTCTTCCACCCGCCGATTTCCCGCTCCGCCACCGGAAGCGCTCGGCGCACCGCCTCGTGCAGCGTCAGGTCCAGCAGATGGGCGGGAACATCCTGCTCGACAAAGCCCACGCGCAAGCCGCGTCGGCGGGTGATCTCCCCCGCACCCGGTTCGGCCTGCCCGGCGAGGCAGCGCAGCAAGGTGGTCTTGCCCGCGCCGTTGCCGGCGATCAGTCCGATCCGGTCTTTGTCGTGAATGGCAAGATCGAGGTTCTGGAATAGCACGCGCGGCGAAATGACGCCGAGGTTTCGGATGTAAAGAAGGCTCATGGTGTCTCTCTGGTCCCGGTCGGCCACCGAAGTGGCGAGGCGTCATGCCGGCGTGGCAGACGCAGCGAACGCCGAGCGGGCGTGGCCGGACGAAAGACGGGAGAAAGACGTCAGTTCCAGCGTTCGACCCGCCCCGCAACATCGAATTGCGGGGCCTTCCAGGGTCCGCGAGGGTGATGCCGATTATAAGTTGCCATGCATCCCTCCGAGCGTCTGGATGTTGAAATACCGCTCTATAAAGGAAACCGACCCGGATGGCAAGTAAAATGCAACCCACGCCGCTTTGCGTGCCCAGGCCGAAGGATTCATGCTCGCGGCAAAACCGTTGGAGGAACCCAATGAAACTCCCTCGCCGCCAAGCGCTGCAATCCGCGGCAGCCAGCGTGGGGTTGTTCGACTGAGCGTTCGCCTGGGCTGCGGACCAGCCGTTCAAGCCGGAGTCGAACGCGACCCTGCAACTGCTGCGCGGTTCCACCTTCCTGCCCGCCGAGGCGAGACGACCGCCGCCAACATCGCCGCCTTCGGGGCGCCGCAGTATCCGACGCTGATCACGGCAGCGGCGGGTTTTACGACGCAGGCGCTGAAAGGTTTCGCCGACAATCCTATGTGGAGCAGCGATCCGAAGATCGCCCCGTTTGGCAAGGCGGCGCAGGATACCCGTTCGGTGTCATGGCCGCAGACGCCAAGCCCGGCCTCCGCGGCGGTGTTCGCCAATTTTATTGTGGTCGATATGTTTGGCTCGACTGTGACCGGAACGATGGAGCCGAAGGCGGCGATGCACGGGCGCAGCAACAGGTGGAGCAGATCTACAGGAAGGCCTGACTCGGCCAAGGGTTTGGGGGAGCTTGCCTGGGGATGGGTCCCGGTGTGTGGCTGCGCTTTGAAGTATTTCACCACGAAGATCACGGAGAACCGCGAAGCTTCACGAAGGCCATCTGCGCGGGGGCTTCGTGCCAAACCGATGCTGCCCGCATTCGCTCGGCCTCCGTGTTTCCCTGTGGTCCTCCGTGCTCTTGGTGGTGAGAATCCTTACCCTCCACCCGCACAGGCCCCGCAAGAGGGCCACCGTCTGTGTGGCACCTGGCATTACGCCCGGCCGGGGGCGATGAACGCCCAGGGCGGGTATTCGGCGGTGATATCGGTGATGACCTCCACCAGGGCGGGGGCGCGGGCAGCGAGCGCCTCGGTCACGGCGGTGCGCAGGCTGTCGGCGTCCGTCGCACGCCAATAGGGCACGCCGAATGCTTTCGCGTACGTTGCGAAATCGGGATTGTGCAGCTTCGATCCGGAATCGCGGCCGTCGAACAGCCGGCGCTGGTCCCGCAGCACATTGCCGTAGGCGCTGTTGTTGAACAGAACCGTTACCAGGTTGATGCCGTGCTGCACGGCGGTGGCCAGTTCGGCGCCACCGAACAGAAATCCACCGTCGCCCGTCACAGCAACGACCGCGCGATCCGGGTAAGCAACCTTGACACCCAGCGCGGTGGGGAATCCGGCGCCTAACGTGCCGGAGAATCCCGATGTGACCAGCGTGCGGGGCTGATGGAACGGGAATCCGAACCAGGACACGTAGCCCACCTGGGTCATTTCGTCGCAGAAAATACCATCCTCCGGCAGTGCCTCGCGGATCGCCGTCAGATAGGACATCTGCGGCTGCACCTCACGGACAGCATCCGCCGTCTCAGCCTTCGCTCGAGCGATCATTGCGGCACGATCGGTGCCGCCGGATGCCACCGCTTCGGTCAGCGCCAGTGCTGCTGCGGCGGCATCGGCAACGATGGGCAGATCGACAGGCAGCCGGCGCATCTCGGCCGGATCGATGTCGATACGAGCAACCTTCAGCCCCGGCGGCATCTTCGGCCAGCGGCCCATCGGCACGTCCAGCCTGGTGCCGATGCCGATCAGCACATCGGTCTCTTGCCAAAGGCGATACGCCGACGCAACGGTCATGCCGAGCGGATGGCGGTCATCGACGATGCCCCGGCCGCCGCGGAACGACACCACCGGCGCGCCGATCCGTTCGGCCAGCGCCAGGATTTCCGCGGATGCGTGCTGCGCGCCGCCGCCGACCCAGATCATCGGCGCCCTCGCCTCATTCAGCAGCTTCGCCAGGGCGGCGATCTTCTCCGGATCTGGGGTGGGTGCGGGAAACAGGGGAAGCGGGTCGACCGGGGTCACCTCGGCCCTGGCGGAAAACTGGTCGAGCGGCATTTCCAGCGCCACGGGGCCGGGCCGGCCGGACTGCATCTCCTGGAACGCGCGGGCGACCTGCATCGGGGCATGGGTGGGGTGCTCGATGCGGTCGGCCCATTTCAGCAGGCTGCGCAGGGTGGCGAGCTGGTCGGGCAGTTCATGCAGCTGGCCACGGCCGCGGCCGATCATCGGGCCGGGCACCTGGCCGGTCAGGCACAGGACGGGCGCGTTGACGCCCCAGGCGGTCGCCAAAGCCGCGGTGGTGTTCAAAACCCCCGGACCGGGGACGACGGCGAAGGCAGCCGGGCGGCCGGTGGCGCAGGCATAGCCCAACGCCATGTAGGCGGTGCCCTGCTCGTGGCGGGCGTTGATCAGGCGCAGGCGGTTGGACGACCGAGCGAAGGCGTCGAACAGGCCGTAGGTCTGCACGCCGGGCAGGCCGAACACGGTGTCGATGCCGTGCCTGAGCAGGCTGTCGACGATTGCCTCACCGCCGGTCATACGCGCCATCGTAGTGTTCCTCCCGTTGTGCCCGTTCAGCTTCCTCTCGGCGGCTGGCCGCGTAAAGAGGCGGCAGCCGGGTTGCCTCGGCGCGGCGGTTCCATTACGGATAACAAACCAAATCAGAGGTATTGAAACCATGCTGATCATAACCGATCTGCCCGACATCATGGAAGCGCTATTCGGTCAGCAATGCCGACTTCAATCGTTACCGGATAAATTCTCGCCGGACGCAGATTTCGTGAGCGTATCGGACGTCAGGACCGTGAAACTGCCCTCGCCGCAGACGTTTGAGCTCGCATGACCCCCTGGAGCGGGCGCTGGCTGGGACCGGCCGCTGTGGTGGCTCTGGCGGTTGTGCTGGCCTGGGGGTTCAGCGGCAGCGAAATGTTTCAGTCGGCAACGAATGAGGACGCCACGTACCGGCTGGATTTCTTCACGCCGGACCGATTCGGCCGCCTGCTGCATCGTGACATGGACACGCCGGGCTTCGTTCGGCTGTATCGGGTGGCCGACGGCAGTCTCGTTGGCACCAGCGGAGTCGTCGATTTTTTCGGCGGCAACGCTCGGGTGACCTGGCTACTGGCGGCGACCGGTCAGGTCTCCGTCGGGCGGGACGTGATGTTCTGGCATGTCCATCCCGTCGGCCCGTCGGGCGCGAAGCTGCCGATCGAGCACGAGTTGAGCCGCTAGGGCTACAGGCGCATCGTTCCGGTTTCGATGAAGCGCTGGTGCCAGGACAGCGCCTCGTTCATCAGCGCGGGCGCGTGCCCGCCATACGAGCCCTTCTCGGCGCGCCGGAAATAGTCTTGCAGTGCCGGCCGGTAGTCGGGATGGGCGCAGTTGGCCATGATCAGCCTGGCCCGCTGCTTCGGCGACAGCCCGCGCAGGTCCGCCAGCCCCTGCTCCGTCACCAGCACCTGCACATCCTGGGTGATGTGATCGACATGGCTGGCCTGCGGCACGATCGCCGAGATCTTGCCGCCCTTGGCGGTGGACGGGGTCATGAAGATCGAGACATAGGCATTGCGCGCGAAATCGCCCGATCCGCCGATGCCGTTCTGGATGCGCGAGCCCATGACATGGGTGGAATTGACGGCGCCGTAGATGTCGGCCTCGATCAGCCCGTTCATCGCGATGCAGCCCAGGCGGCGGATCAGTTCGGGATGGTTGCTGATTTCCTGCGGGCGCAGGATCATCTTGTCGCGAAAGCCGGCCATGTTGGCGTTGAGCGAGGCGGCGGCCTCGGGGCTGAGGGAGAAGGCGGTGGCCGAGGCCATACGCAGCTTGCCGGCGGCGAGCAGGTCCAGCATGCCGTCCTGGATCACCTCGGTGTAGGCGGTCATGTCCTCGAACGGGCTGTCCAGCAGGCCACTCAGCACCGCGTTGGCGATATTGCCGACGCCTGACTGCAGCGGCAGCAGCGAGGGCGGCAGGCGGCGATGCGCGACCTCATGCCGCAGGAACTCGATCAGGTGCCCGGCGATGGCGCGGGCGGCTTCGTCCGGCGGTGCGAACGGCAGGTTGCGGTCGGGCGCCTGGGTCTCGACGATGGCGACGATCTTGTCGGGGTCGCAGCGGAAATAGGTCTCGCCGATACGGTCGTCGGGACGCACCAGCGGGATCGGCACCCGATCGGGCGGCAAGGCGGTGCCGTAATAGATGTCGTGCATGCCCTCCAGCGCCGCATTCTGCCAGGAGTTGACCTCCAGGATCACCTGCCGGGCGCGATCGAGCCAGGTCTTGTTGTTGCCGACCGAGGAGGAGGGGATCAGGCCGCCGTCGGGGCGGATGCCGGCGATCTCGATCACCGCGGTGTCGAGCGGGCCGAGGAAGCCCTGCCAGGCCATCGGCGCGACCTGGCTCAGATGCATATCGAAGTATTCCATATGCCCGCTGTTGATTTTGTCGCGCACCAGCGGGTCGGAGTTGTAGGGCAGGCGGAACTCGATGCCGTCCACCTTGGCGAGGGCGCCGTCGAGTTCGGGGCCGGTGGAGGCGCCGGTCCAGATGCGGACACGGAACGGTTTGCCGGCAGCCTTGCTGGCCTCGATCTGCGCGGCGAGGGCGATCGGGACGGCTTTCGGGTAGCCCGATCCGGTGAAGCCGCTCATGCCGACGGTGGAGCCGGAGGTGATGAAGGCGGCGGCGGCCTCCGCGGTGGTGACTTTGGCGCGCAATTTAGGGCAACCGATGCGCTGGCGGTCGATCAGCATGATGATGATCCTTTCGCCGCGCATTGTGGGCGCCGCGCGGCGGGGGGAATTTGCGCTGGATCAACCGGTGGCGGAGTTGTGAGGTGTGGCTTGCGAGGTTTTGTGCCGTCGGTGGCTGGCTCGTCGCGCGGAATTGAGCGCCGGATCAGCCGTGTCTCAGCCTTCGGCGATGATCTTTTGGCGCGCGGCGGAGGCGATGAAGCCTGACCGGGTCAGGCCGCGGGACCGGGCCGCTTCGTCGATCGCTTCGAGCAAGGCGGCATCCAACGAGAGATTGGCGCGCACAGGGCGGCCGCTGTCGAGCAGCAGCGGCATCATCACCCCAGTCTCTCCGGCGCCGGCGTCCAGTTCACCGGCGTGCATGATCTGTGCGAGCAAGCGGGGGGCCGGCAGGGCTGCGCCCTTCGCTTTACGGTGTTCGGCCCATTCCCGAACCGCGGATGTGGCATCCTCGATCGCCGCCTCGGCGGTTTCGCCGCCACCATGACAGCCGGGAAGATCGGGGATGCGGATGCCCCAACAGACGTCCGAACCGTCAAGAATGCCGACGTAGCGAACCATGTTCGTCTCCTTGTTGAGGATGCCAGTATAGATTGCTTTCCCGTTCGGCCACCATTGGACCAACGTGCCTACCGGGCAGTCTTTCCGGCTGCTGAGGTAGGACGCCAATAACATGGCCGCTTGCGGGTGCGGTCAGGCGGATAGCAAAATGTCTTTGGTAGCTTTGGCCCTCAATGGCAGAGTGCGGGTATGACGATCACGCTTACCGCCGGACAACACACCTGGATTGACGCCCGGATCGCCCGCGGCGACTTCACCTCCGTCGAAGATGCGGCCCGTCAAGTCATCGATGAACGGATCGCGGAGCGTGCGGCCGAGGAAGACATCGGCGATCTGGCCTGGGCGAAGCCCCTGTTGGATCAGGCTGACGCGGATATCGCGGCGGGCCGGGTCGTGTCCCGCGAGGCGCATGAGTCCCGAATGGACACCGGTCTGGCCACGTTGAAGGCTTGATGGCGCGGATATCGTTAGCGAAACCGCGTCCACAGATCAGGCCAACATCCTTGAATATCTGAACGACGAGGCCGGCCCGCACGTCGTTCGGAAGTACCTGGCGCAGTTTTGAGTGGTGTTCGACCGCCTGACAGAACATCCTGCCAGCGGACCAAGGCGTCCGGTGCTCGGGGCGGATATCCGGATTGGGATCGTCACACCGTAGTGTCGTTTATCGGCATGATCCCGGCGCCGATACCGTGACCATCATGCGCATCGTTCACGGCTGCCGGGATATCAAGGAGCGGCTGGTGACCGGCCGTGCCTATTGCGCGAAAAACATCTCGGTCAGCACGTAGTCGAAGGCCAGGATCAGGATCGAGGCGCTGACCACCGCGAGGGTCGTCGCCGATCCGACGCCTTGCGCGCCGCCCTTGCTGTTGTAGCCCTGGTAGCAGCCCATCAGCGAAATCAGGAAGCCGAACACCGCCGCCTTTGCCAGGCCCGACACCACGTCGTTCATCTGCACGAAGTTGACGGTGTTGGTGAGGTAGGTATCGACGTTGAAGCCGAGCTTCAGGGTGGAGACGATGAAGCCGCCCATCACGCCGAGCAGGTCGGCGACCAGGACCAGGAGCGGCAGGGCGATGATCCCGGCCAGCAGCCTTGGCGCGACCAGGTATTTCATCGGGTTGGTGGACAGGGTGGTCAGCGCGTCGATCTGGTCGGTGACGCGCATTGTCCCCAGTTCGGCGGCCATGGCCGCGCCGACCCGGCCGGCGACCATCAGGCCGGCCAGCACCGGCCCGAGTTCCCGTGTGACCGACAGCACGACGAGGTTGGCGACCGCGCCCTGGGCGGAGAAACGGGCGAACCCGGTATAGGACTGCAACGCCAGCACCATGCCGGTGAACACCGCGGTCAGCGCCACCACGGGCAGGCTGAAATAGCCGATCTCCAGCAAAGCGCGGCCGAACAGGCGGCCGTAGAAGGGCGGGCGGACGAGGTGCGACAGCCCATCCAGCGCGAACAGCGCAAGCGCTCCGGCCCCCTGGCACAGTGCGATCACCGCTTGGCCGATCGTGGCCAGAAAATCCAGGAACATGGTCACGCGGTCCGATACGTCCGGTGAAAGCGGCGGCCGAGGGACGTCAGCACCTCGTAACCGTTGGTGCCGGCGGCGGCTGCGACGTCGTCGGGGGACTGATGCGGGCCAAGGAGTTCCAGCCAGGTGCCCGGCTGCACGGCGGGATGATCGGTCACGTCGAATGTGGTGAGGTCCATGGAGACGCGGCCTACCAGTGGAACGGGGGTGCCGTCAAAATATGCTGTGGCGCGGCCGGAGAGGCTGCGGTGGAATCCGTCGGCATAGCCGAGCGCGGCGGTGGCGATGCGGCTGGGGCGGGTGGATGTCCATGTGGCGTTGTAGCCGACGGTGGCGCCGGGTGGGACGTCGCGGACGGCGAGCACGCGTGTGGACAGACGAACCACGCCGCGCATCGGGTTTGGCTGGCCGGGGGTTGGGTTGATGCCATAGAGCGCGGCTCCTGGCCGGGCGAGGTCGGAGGCGAAGTCCGGCCCGAGGAAGATTCCCGACGAGTTGGCGAGGCTGGCGGGGAACGGCGGCAGCACGGCACGCGCGGCGGCGAAGCGCTGGCGCTGGCGTTGGTTGACCGGGTCGGCGGGGATTTCGGCGGCGACCAGATGCGTCATGACGTAGCGGATCGGCAGGCCGTTCAGGCGGGTTTGGTCCTGGGTCAGACTTTTTAGTTCGATCTCGGAAAGACCGAGCCGGGACATGCCGGTGTCGATGTGGAGGATGGCGGGGCGGTTGTGGGGGCGCCAGCGTGCGATCTCGTCGAGCGAGCCGAGGACGGGGGTTAGGTCGTTTTCGACATAGGCCGGTTCGGTGCCGGCGACTGGGCCGCTGAGCACTGCGAGCATGGCGTTGGGGATGACGTCGCGGACGGACAATGCCTCGGTGAGGTAGGCGACGAAGAAGTGGCGGCAGCCGGCGTTGTGGAGGGCGGCGGCGATCGGTTTTGCCCCCAGGCCGTAGCCGTCGGCCTTGATGACGGCGGCGACCGGGCCGGAGGGGTGGCGGGCGGTCAGGGTCCGCCAGTTGGCGACGATGGCGCCGAGGTCGATGTCCAGGACGGCGTGGGCGGTTTCA
>Ga0302320_10015022_pt1 | contig 15951 bp, 15 predicted proteins | sample Bog_T0_3_FD_202130 | JGI IMG/M metagenome (GOLD analysis project Ga0302320, IMG submission 202130) | Peat permafrost microbial communities from Stordalen Mire near Abisko, Sweden - Bog_T0_3 | ecosystem: Environmental > Terrestrial > Soil > Wetlands > Peat | place: Sweden: Abisko, Stordalen Mire... | reverse complement strand
ATCGGTAACCTTCCAACCCAGAACGTGATTCGTCCCGATGTTCATCGGCAATACCTCGACCGCCACGAAACGGTTCGACCCCAAATTCAGCGCCGCCTGCTGGTCCGGGGTGATCTGAAAATTCGCCAAGTGATTCGTGCCAAAGCTGACTCCCAAAACCTGGTTCGTGCCCGGATAGGAAACGGTCGGGTGGGTGATGACGTGCCCCACGTACACGGCCTTTCCCCAAACAGTTGCCGGCATGGGTTGGGGATCGGAAAAAGCGACCCGGTCCAATGGCCATTTGATAATGGCCATGACGTAGTTGGCGCCAATGAGGCAGATCAGCATCGCCAGGCCCAAGGCCACGCAGGACTTGATCAGCAGCCAGCGAAAATCCTCAAGATGTTCGAGAAAGCTTTTTACCGGGCCGCCTTCAAGCAAATCCTCGTCAAGGGGCTCTGTATCAGGATCACCAGCCATTCCGGGAGGTGGGGCCAATTAAGCTTTGGGTGGGGTCTGGGAGGTCGGGACAGTTTGGACGGGTTGCACCGTTGGTACCGGCGTGGGGGGCAAAGGTTTGGGCGTGGGCTCCACCGGCGCATTTTGGATTTCGTCGGTCACTTCCCGGGTGGCCTTCTTAAATTCCTTAATGCCCGTGCCCAAGCCTTTGGCCAGCTCGGGCAATTTCTTGGCGCCAAACAAAACCAAAACGACGGCGAGAATCAAGACCATCTCCCAACCGCCTAAAAATGCTGCAAACATTACGTTCATAAATCTTGTCTATTACGAGAAAAGCTACGCCCGGATGGTCGATTAGTAAAGTCGCAAAAAAAGGCCGCACCGAAGTGCGACCTTGAAATGGGTGGCTCCGCTGACCCAAAAGTGGCGCCTGCGCCCTTATTTCGGAGTCAACAGTACGAATTCGTCACGGCGATTCTTGGCCCAGGCAGCCTCATCATGGCCGGTGTCAGCCGGCTTGTCTTTGCCAAAGCTTTGAGTCTGAATACGTTCAGGATCAATGCCTTGCTTGGTCAGGGCTTCGCGGGCGGCCAACGCCCGGCGTTCACCCAGGGAACGGTTATATTCTTCGGTGCCGCGTTCATCGCAGTTGCCTTCAATACGCAATTTGGCAGCCGTGTTGGCTTTCAAGGCACTGGCCACACCCTCGAGATTCGACTCTTCACTGCCAAGAATGGCCGCGCTATCAAACTTGAAATGGACCGTGTAAGCCGCCAACGCCTGGCGATCTTCGTTCATGTTGTCGAATGTACTGGGAAGCGGTTGATTGCCACCGCCAGTTGGAGTTATTTCGGGGGCCGGGTTGGACGTGGGGTTTATCGGCTGACTGTTATCAAGGGGTTTGGTTCCGCCGAGATCCCCGCCATTGCCCGTATCCCCCGGATTATGCAACGAGGTCAAACCGACAGGCTTATGTTTGCAACCGGTGCTGAGCAGTGTCAGGGCGGCGGCAAACATCAAGGGATAAATAAGACGGGTCATTTTCATAGTAGTTCGGGTTTTAAATTAATGGCTAAAAATATAACTAAGATTGGTAAAGCGTTGGTTAAAATATCCTAATCAAAATCCTCATCATCTTTTCCATGAAGCTTCAGAATTGCTGCCTGAAACTTGTCTAATATCCTTGACTTGTTTTGTAAATACGTCAAGCACAGACAATGTCGCCCGGTAGTTCACCGAATGGTTAAAAATCAGCGTCCGCGAGTTCGGCGACCAGGACGGATCCTCCCCTGTCACCAGCGGCACGGCGGTGCCGCCCTCGGCCGGCACAACGCAAATGTCAAAGTTCCCCGTCTGGCGGGTAAAAGCAATATATTTTCCATCCGGTGACCAATCCGGCTCCGTGGGGCTGTACGCGCCCACAATTGGAATCTGTTCCACTTCACCGCCGCCCGCGGAAACCTTGGCCAGCACCCGATGCCCGTGCAGCTTGGTCGCGAAGCAGATCCACTCGCCGTTCGGCGACCAGCAGGGGGAGGAGTCCTCCGCCGAGTGGGTCAACTGGCGCAGGTTGCTGCCGTCAGCATCGCAGACATAAATATTCGGGCTGCCGCTTTTGCTCAACACCATGGCCACCCTGGAGCCGTCTGGCGAAACCGCCGGGCTGATATTGGAACCGCCGTAACGCGCGATCACCCGCCGCTGGCCGGTGGCGAGGTTGTTGTAATAAATATCCGGGTTTCCCAGCTTGTAAGAATTGTAATACAGCGCCATGCGGCCGGGCGCCCACGCCGGCGCCGCCACAATTACATTGTCATGCGTAATCGCCTGCGCATTGTGACCATCGAAATCGGAAACAAAAATTTCACCGGTTCCGTCGGGCGCCTGTGACTTGAACGCAATCTGCGTCTGGCCGATCCCTTTGACACCCGTCGCGGCAAGGACGATATCATCGGCGAACGCATGCGCCAGGCGCCGGCTGCCCGCCCCGTTGTAATTGCGCGAGAATAAAACTCTGCGCGCGACCATATCGGTCAGACTGCCGCCGACGCCGCCATTGGCGCTGCCGTGAATCACATACTGCGCCGTATCCGGCCCGACAAATTTGAAGCCCTGCACATACAGATCGAAATGCAACACCTCGGCGGTTTCCCCCGTCACTCCATCCATGGCGATCAGAATCGGCGGCCGGCCAAAACCAAACCCATTACGAATAATGGCAAGATCCCCCTCCCCCCATGACCGGCTGCCGGTAAAGAGGAGCAGGGTTAAGGTCAGGCACGCACCGATAGTTTGAGTTAAATTCTTTTTCATCCGAGCATTCGTTTGGCTTTGAGGTTAAAATGGATTTTGTAAACTCTGGTCTTCTCCGTGGCTCCGTCCGGAAATTCCTTGATAAACCGAACCCGGTCCAGCGCGCGCTGCACCGAGTTATCCACAGCGGAATCGCCGGAGGAATTGATGATGTCCGCGGACAGAACGGACCCGTCCCGGCTGATTTCCACCCTCACGAGTGTGTCAGCGTTGTCGTTCGCAGACGTGTCCGGAGCGTTCCACGCCCGGTCATAAATACTTTTGACGATCTGTCCGTAATTGGCATAGGCCTCACTACTGTCACCGGGCATGTCGATTGCGGTGGAGGGAGCGGCGTTTTTCTGGATGGCTTGCGTCGCTTCCGCTACCGCCCGTTCGGCCGCCTTTTCCCGTTCCCGCCGCAGCCGCCGTTGCTCCTTGGCATTCGCCTCGGCATCGCTGGTGTCGGTGTTGGGCTTGATAATCTTATGCACCTCATTGAGGCTGATCTGAACCTTATGAGTTTCCTTGGGCTTCGGCTTGGTGACCGGCTTGGTTTCGTCCGGCGTCAAGGTTGGAACCGGCTTGGGTTCAGGTGTAAAAATCTCCTTGATCCTCTCCACCATGGTGGGCGCAGGCGGCGCCGGCGGCGGGGCCGCAGCGGGCGCGGGAGCCGGTGGAGTTACCGGCGGTGGCGGGGTGACCACCGGCCGGGCAACGGGCGGGGGCGGCGCCGCCTTGACTCCGCTGCTGACCGCCATATCGGTGGCCCGGTCCGGAATGACCGTCAAAATCTGCATGTCTTCCTCCGCGGTCCGGTCTTTGAAGAATCCCGGGCCGACCACCAAAATCACCAGCAACAACAGGTGAAAACCTGCCGTAAAAATAAGACATTTTTTTTGCAGGCGGTTCATCGCGGGGCCGGGTCCATTCCGAGTGAATAACGACTGATGCCATTCCGCTGGCAGCCATCGAACAGCTCCGCCACCTGGTCAAAACGGCAATCCTTGTCCGCGCGAATGCGGATCACCAGGTTGGGATTGCCATGGGATTCCTCCACCAGACGGGAAATAATTTGCGGCAGGGTCATGCGCTGCCGGTCCAGATTGTACACGCCGGTATTGCTGATTTCCACCGTGCGGATGTCGCTCTTCTTCACCTTCGTTTCCGCACTGCCACCCTTCGGCAAATTGAGTTTCAGGCCGTTCTCCAGCAGGGGGGTGGTGATGACAAAGATGATGAGCAACACAAACGCCAGGTCCAGCAGGGGCGTAATGTTGATTTCGCTCAGGGTCACCAGATGGCTGCGTTGGGAAAACCGGCGCATAACAGGGGTGGTTAGTCGTCCGCCAGAAACTCGGTCTCCATCCGGGAAACCAATTCCTGGGCAAAATTATCGAGGTTGACCGTAAACGCCCGCAAATTATGGACGAGATAATTGTAGCCGAACATCGAGGGAATCGCCACCAGCAGGCCGGCCACCGTCGTGATCAGGGCCGCGGAAACGCCGGGGGCCATCGCCGCCATGGTCGCCGAGCCTTGCTGGGCAATGCCCGCAAACGTGCTCATGACGCCCCAGACCGTGCCGAGCAGGCCGATGAACGGCGCGCCGCTGACGGCAATCGCCAGCAGGATCAAACCCGATTCCAGCTTCAACGATTCCTGCGCCACCACGTTTTCAATGGCGCGCTTGATGTGCTCCATATTCTTCAAGGTGATCTGCTGTTTGGACCGTTCGCCCGTGGGCCCGCGCAATCGCTTGTCCAGTTGGACGCAGCCGGAGCGGTAGACTTCGTAGAGGGGGCAGCCCTCGACGGGGAGATTGCGGTCGTACAATTCGAGCACGGTTTTTTCCGCGCGGAATTCCTCGCCGAAATAATAATTCAGCTTCCGCGCGCGGGTCATCTGGATGGCCTTGTAGATCATCATCCACCAGGCGGAAATTGAGAACACGACAAGGAAGGCGATGATCACCTTGGCTTCAAGGGTCGCCTTATCCCAAATGTAGACGAGCTCCATTTGATTAGAAGCGGCGCCCATAATAGAAAACGACAATACGTGCATGGCCGACAGATTATTTTGTTACTTGGTGGTGAGGAACCGGGCGCCAAGCCGCAGACGGGTCGGAATTGTCTGCTCCAAAACTTCTACCTTGAAGCGCAAAAAATGCAATGTTTTTTTACGGAAAATTAACTTCGCCTGCGGCCCCGTAAACGCTAATAAAGGGGGATGCTGAGTCGCCCGCGGTCCATCGCCCTGCTCCTGGTCCTGCTCACGCTGGTGATTTATTTGCCGGTTTTACGGTGCGATTTCATCAATTTTGACGACCAGGTCTATGTCACCGAAAACAACTTTGTCCAAGCGGGTTGGACGTGGGGCGGGGTCAAATGGGCCTTTACCACTTGGGACGGTGGCAACTGGCATCCAGTAACCTGGCTCTCGCATATGACGGACTGCGAATTATTCGGCACTAATCCCGCCGCTCATCACGCCGTCAATGTCCTCTTCCATGCGCTTAATGTCGCCTTACTGTATCTTCTGCTCCAGCAGTTGTTCCAATCGAAGTGGGCCAACGTTTTTATCGCGGCGGTCTTTGCCTGGCACCCGCTCCACGTCGAATCGGTGGCTTGGATCTCGGAACGCAAAGATGTCCTCAGCACGGTGTTCGCACTCCTCTCGCTGCACGCTTATGTCCGGTTTGCCCGGGACAAATATCGACCGGCCTTCTGGTGGGCGCTCGTGTGGCTCGCGCTTGGGCTTATGACCAAACCGATGTTGGTGACCCTCCCCGCGGTTTTCCTGCTGCTGGATTGGTGGCCCCTGGAGCGCCGGCGACTCAATGCCGCCAGTTTCAAGGCCAGCGCCGCTCTGGTCCGGGAAAAATGGCTCTTCTTGCTTTTGGCAGCCAGCTCCTCCGTCGTCACCTTTTTCGCCCAGCGGGCCGGGGAAGCCGTTATGACCCTGGGTCAGCTTCCGGTGCCGTTGCGGCTGGAGGAAGTGGTGATGGCTTACGGGATGTACCTGTTGAAAACCGTCTGGCCGGTGGGCCTCGTGGTCCTCTATCCCCTGCCGCTCCACCTGCCTTTCGTCCATGCCGCCTCCGCCGCCAGTGGCGCCGCCCTCATTCTGATTTCCGGGCTGGCGTGGCGCTGGCGCCGCACCGCCCCCTATGTGCTCTTTGGCTGGGCGTGGTTTATGGGCATGATGCTCCCGGTAATTGGCCTGGTGAAAGTGGGCGCCGCGCTGATCGCGGACCGCTATACGTACCTGCCCATGGTCGGACTCACGATCGCGGTCGCGCTGGCCGGTCGCGATTTGATTGCGTGGCGCCCGGCCCTGCTGAAACCGGTGGTCACGCTGTCCTTGCTCAGTCTGGCCGCCTGCATCGGCCTGACCGAACACCAGTTGCCCTACTGGCGCGACAGCGAAACCCTGTTCAAACATACCCTGGACCTCACCATCGATAATCCCAACGCCGAGGTCAATTATGCCACCGCCTTGGAACGGCGCGGCGACATCACCAACGCCCTCCTCCATTGCCAGCACGCCGCGGCCATCTTCCCGGAAAATGCCAATACCCATAACAATATCGGGATTTTTTACCTGGATCTAAACCGGGCCGCCGACGCGGTGGCCGAGTTCCAGCTCGCGGTCCAGTACGCCCCGCAAAAAGCGAAATACCACAACAGCCTTGGCATCGGCCTGGTCGCCGCCCACCGGTTTGACGACGCCCTCGCGGAATTCGGCCGCGCCATCGCGTTGGATCCCAATTATGCGTGGCCGCGATTTGAAAGTGGCGACACCCTGCTCAAAATGGGCCGGGATGCCGAGGCGATTCACCAGTTTCGCGAAGCGCTGCGGATCGATCCCGATAATTATCAGATCCTCACTCATGTTGCCCAAGTGCTGGCCGCCAGCGACAACCCCGCCATCCGCGACGGAAAAACCGCCCTTTTGTTTGCCGTGAAGGCCGATGAACTCACCGGCGGCGTTCAACCGTTTATTCAGGATGTTATCGGGATGGCGTACGCCGCCACGGGGAATTTCGACGAAGCCATCAAAAATACCCAGCAAGCTTTGGAAACCGCCCGCGCCGCCAAATTGAAAGGCATTGAAGTGATCAGCAAACGGCTGGCCCTCTACACAGCCCATCAGCCGTGGACGGAATCGTTCCGCGCCACCAATGCGCCCGCGCAAAAGCCGTGATCACTCCGCCGCGAGCGCTTTCAAAACCCGCCGGACCGCAGGCAGGTTGAGCGCGGACGGAGGGCTAAACCTGGCTCCGAGCCAGGGGAAAACGTAAATCGAATGCGGCGGCAACTGTTCGCGAATCAGCTCCAGATTCGTCGCCGTTGCCAGATCCTGCTTCGGTGGCGACATGAGGATGATCTGCGCCTGCGACCGAATGGCCGGCGGCAACGCCTCCAATGTCAGCAAAAGATGGTTCACGACGCCCAATTTGTTCGGCGCCACCACCAACGCCCGTGCCCGCAGTCGGACAATGAGGCTGCGCGAATCAAAATCCTCGCCCAACGGGCTCAGCAGCCCGCCGGCGCCTTCGATCACAATCGGATCGTTATTTTTTCCGTGCGACCGGATGTGAGCCAGTACTTGAGCCAGCACCACCCTTTTTTTTTCCCGCCGGGCCGCCAAAACCGGGGCGACGGGAACGCGAAAATGCCAGGGGTTAACTATGTCCAATGGAATAGTTTCATCGAGAGCGGCATAGAGGGCCTCAGCATCGCCGCGGCCCCCTGAACAGAGCGGTTTGAAGGCCAGCACCGGCCGGCCCGTTTCCCGCAAATAGCGGACCAGCAAGGAACTCAACACCGTTTTGCCCGCCCCCGTATCGGTGGCGGTGACGAACAGGACGCGCTTCATGATCCCCCATGAAAAGGGAAATTGCCCGCCGAAGCCATCAAAACCGTGAAGATCAGGCTATTCTCAGCTGCCGCAAATGACCTCGCGCGCGGGCGGAATTTTTACGAACATCAAGGTGAAGGCTTCGGGGGCTTATTTTTTGGACTCACTTTTTTCCACCGTCAAAACCATTGACTGAGCGCGTGCGGGTCATATACCATGCACGGCTCTTTAACAATCGATAATTATTGTGAATGTCACCGTTGAAAATTTGGCCCCGTGCAAGAAATTAGTGCGGGTGGAAGTGGACGCAAAGGTCGTGGACGAAACCTTTGACGCCATCACGAAAGATTTCCAAAAGCAGGCCAGCCTGCCGGGGTTCCGCCCGGGCAAGGCGCCCCGCAACCTGGTCCTCACGAAATATGGCACCGAAATCAAGGACGAAGCCAAACGGAAACTCATTGGCGATTCCTATCGCAAGGCGATGGAAGAGCAGAAAATCACCGCCATCACTTATCCCGACGTGGAAGAAATCCAATTTGATCGCGGCCAGCCGCTGATTTTTGCCGCCACCGTCGAAACCGCGCCGGAGTTCGAACTCCCCGAATACAACGGCCTTCCCGTCAAACGCGAAACAAAATCTGTCACCGACGCCGATCTCGACCGCGCCCTGGAAATGTTGCGCGGCCAGCAGGCCAAGTTCGAAACCGTCACCCGCGAACTGCGGACCGGGGACGCGGCCGTCGTCAATTTTACGGCCACTTCCGAGGGCAAGCCCCTCACGGAGTTTTCTCCCACGGCCCGCGGCCTGACCGAAAACAAGAATTTCTGGGTCGACATCGCCCCGAACTCGTTCATTCCGGGCTTTTCCGAGCAATTGGTGGGCGCCAAGGCGGCGGACAAGCGCACGGTGAACATTGATTTCCCCGCGGATTTCGTCAACCAGGAGCTCTCCGGCAAAAAGGCCGTCTACGAAGTCGAAGTCGTCGAAGTGAAGGAAAAGGTTTTGCCCGCCATTGATGATGCCTTCGCCAAGACGCTGGGCGCCGAGGACCTCGAGAAGCTGAAGATTGGCGTGCGCCATGACTTGGAAAACGAACTGAAGTATGCGCAGGCCAAGTCCCTCCGCGGCCAGGTCATCCGCGAACTCCTGGGCCGGGTAACCTTCGAATTGCCGGAGACCGCCGTGGCCTCCGAAACCCGCAACGCGGTGTACGACATCGTCAACCAGAATACCCAGCGCGGCATTTCGCGCGACCTGATCGAGCAGCAGAAGAACGAAATTTATTCCGTGGCGGCCAGCAGCGCCAAGGATCGGGTGAAACTGGCCTTCATCGTCCAGCGCATCGCCGACAAGGAAGCCGTCAAGGTCACGCAGGAAGAGGCCATTAAACGCGCCCAATCCCTGGCCATGATGTACCAGATGCCTTTCGAGCAGTTCCTCAAGGATTTGCAGAAGCGCAACGGGGTGAACGAACTCTACGAACAGGTGCAGCACGAAAAAGTTCTCGAAATCCTCGAGAAAAACGCCAAGATAGAAGACGTTCCGCCGGCTCAGGGTTGAACGTTTGCCATAACCAACGTAACACCGTCGGTTACCTGCGGTCCGGAAGAAGCGTCTGTAAGTGAATGTCAGACGCAAATTGTAGTATTATGAAATATTCCGGCCTGTTGGCTCTTGTTGTTTTTGCGGCGCTGCCCGTTTTGGGCCAGACCAATCTGGATCTCACCACCGGCAAGCCGCGGCCCATGTCGCTGCAAGATTGCTTCGTGGAAGCCATCAAGCACAACCTCGACATCCAGGTGGAGCGCTACACTCCCCAAATCTCCTTGGATAACCTCAGTGCGGCCTACGGCGGGTACGATCCCACCTTCAACGCCGGGGGAAACCATCGGTATGACGTATCCGGCGAGGACGGACTCCAGCCGTCCGTAGGCGACCAAAATAATTTCAACGCCGGCCTGGCCGGCACCGCTCCTTGGGGCACGATTTACAATTTAAGTGGCACCGTCGGGGAAAATTACGGTCGCAACGGCGCCTCCGGCCCGATCATCTCAACCAACCCGGCCACCATCCCTGGACCGTTTGATGGCACCGTCGGAAATATCCAAATCACCGCCACTCAGCCGCTGTTGAAAAATTTCTGGGTGGATAGCACCCGCCTGGCCATTAAAGTCGCCAAGAACCGGCTGAAATACTCAGACCAGACCCTCCGCCAGCAAATCATCACCTCGGTCACGGCTGTGGAGAATGCCTATTACGAATTGATCTTCGCCGAGCAGAGTGTGGAGGTGGCGACGCAGGCCCTCGTGCTGGCCCAGACGCAATTGGATCAAGATCAGCAACGGGTCACCATCGGCAGCCTCGCTCCTTTGGACGTGCAACAGGACCAGGCGCAGGTCGCTTCCAGCCAGGCCAACCTCATCAATGCCATCAGCACGCTCGGCACCGACCAACGCGTCCTGAAGAATTTGATCACGGACGAATATTCCACCTGGTTCAATACCCCCATTCAGCCTTCCGTCAGCTTGGAGGCGCCGCTGCAACTGTTTGACTTGCAGGATAGCTGGAACAAGGGATTGCGAAATCGGCCGGACTTGATCCAGGCCAAGCTGGATGTCGAGCAGCAGGGATTCAATCTTCAATATGACCGCAATCAGATTTATCCCGAACTCGATTTAATCGGCACCTATGGATATAACGGCCAGGCCCGGGAATTCAGCGGCGCGTTCAATCAGATCAATGAAGGCGACCGCCCCTATTACGAATATGGCGCCCAAATTTCCGTTCCGCTCAGCAATATCAGGGCGCGCAGTACCTACAAAAGCGACAAGGCCACCAAACAGGTGCTCCTCTTGAAATTGAAACAATTGGAACAAAATATCATGGTGGACATCGACAATGCCGTGGGGGTCGCCCGCTCCGATTACGAAAGCGTCCAAGCCAATCGTCAGGCACGTATTTATGCCGAGGCGGCCTTGGACGCCGAACAAAAGAAATACGCCGTCGGCAAAAGCACCACTTTCACGGTCCTCCAATTGCAGAATAATCTGACCTCCGCCCGTTCCCAGGAGATCCGCGCCCTGGCCAACTATAACCAAGCCCTGGCCACGCTCTCGCAGCAGGAAGCCAGCACCCTCGAACGCGACAAAATCGACATCCGCGCCGAGTAACCCCCGCAAGCGAAGCTTGGATCCTATTGCAGCCTCCCGACCTCAGCCCACGCGAAAGCCCGGGTGTTGATCCATCCTCTATTCGGGACTTGCTGCCGGGGCGCAAAAAACCGTTCCGCAACCCGGGATGACAAACATCAGCAACGCGACGATGAAAATAAACCCCGGATTTGGGGGCTCAGGGAGAACTCACCAAAAAATCCACGCACCCTTCCAAACCACCCAGATGCCCAATAGAAAATTCGTGATCGCATGCGCCGTCATCGCGTCGCCCAAATGGTTGCGGCGGATCGCCAGCCATTGATAGGCCGCGCCGCAAAGGATGCCCGCCAGCCATTGATAATGGGATGCCCCAAAAATAACGGCGGTCGCAATGAAGGGCACCGGCAGAAATTTATTTAAGGGAACGGTTAGAAAGTTCTGGTTGGCGATATAACGATAAATGAACGACCGATAAAAGACCTCCTCCAACGGGGGCACCACCAACGTGGAACCCAGCACTCGCACCGCCACCATGAACCAAGCCAGCGCGGAATGTTCCCCGAACGGGACGAACGGATTCCACGGCGCATCCTGCGATTTCATGTGCCAGTAATAAGGATCTAATCCCACCCAAATCACGCAAATCGCCACCCCCACCGCCACCGCCTCCCAACTCATCGACCAGCGCATTTCCGGCACAAAGGGCCGCATGAGCCAGATGAACCAGACACCCAAAAGGGTCTTGCCCAAATAAAACCAGAAGGCGGAGGCCAGCCCCCATTTCCCCTGGCACGTGGTCAAGCCCAGGAAAACCAAAAATGGCACTATCCGGATGAGCATCGGCAAATCCGTCACTTTCTTAATCAAAGCATTCATGCGAATTATTGGGGTCGGTGAATCAAATCAAATCCATGAACTGCGGGAGTTCTGAAGTATTGCCAAACACCGGCGGACAATTCCCCCTCGCCCCTCAACGGGGAGAGAATTCCCCAAAATGAGTTCGCGCATTGAACCCTTGAACCAGGGTGGCAGGTACCGACGGAGACATCCGAAATACGCCCGAGCATCCCAACGCGGCACCCTCTCCTCTCAACGAGGAGACTATTGCTGCTTGGGAAAGCAGCGATAGGAATTCGGCGGAGCCGGAGGCCCGTGCGGGCCGAGCGAGCGGGCGCGCGCGAGTCCGCGGCAGGGGTGAGGAGTGAGGCCACGTCAGTCGTTGCAATAAAGTGTTTGAGGTTCATGGGGAGGGCCGGGGTGAGGGGTGAGACAACGTAAGTCGTTGGCAGTAAAAATCATTTATCGGAATCCATGGTCAGGGACGTTTCTTTCTGATCGGGACCGACCAACACAAGCGTTGTCAGCGAAATCGATTTCACTTTAAAGCCCTTGATCACGTCGCCGGGACGCACGGTCTTTCCCGAGACGATGGCCATGGGATGAACCGGATCGTAAAGGATTCCTTGCAATTTCAGCACCGGCGGAGGCGGCGAAATGGGTGCGGGTACCGGTACGGGCGCCGACGGAGCGGCCGTGCTGGCCTTCACCGGTGGAAGCGGCAATGGCGCGGGCGCCGCGGCTGGCGCCACCACTGCGGGCGCCACCGGACTCTGCCCCGAAACAACTTTGGGCGGCATCGATCGCTGCCGGATGGCAAAAACAATCAAAGCGCACGCCGCTAGGAGCAGCAAAACCATGAAGATCCCCAGCGGCCAGTGCCCGCGCGGCTCAGCTTCCGCGGGACGAACCGGCGTCAGCGGCGGCACTTTCGCCGTCGAATCGCGCTGGTGTTTCCGCGCATTTTTGAGGGCGTCGTTGATGAGGCTCACACGCGGATATTTCCTTCCAGTTCCCGGATGGCCCGCCCCACCATGCTAAAACTGATGCGGTCACTCTGCTCCACAAAACCAGCCAGCAGCGCTTTGTCGCAGACCGCGTTGATGAGGCGGGGAATGCCCTTGCTATACCGGAAAATCCGCCACAGCGCCGGTCGGCTAAAACGCGGTATGCCCGTTCCGCCGGCCAGGTAAAGCCGGTGCTCGATGTACTGCGCCATTTCCGGCGGCCGCAACGCCGCCAGGTGGTATCGCACCGTAATCCGCTGGCGCAATTGCCGCAGGCGCGGGCTGTTCAGCCGCTCGCGCAATTCCGGTTGTCCCATCAGGACGATTTGCAGCAGCTTGCGATCATCGGTCTCAATATTCGACAGCAGCCGGACCTGCTCCAGCAAATCCTCGGTCAAATTCTGCGCCTCATCGATGATGAGCACCGTTTCCTTGCCCGCAAAAACCTGCTGCAGCAAATAATCGCTGATGGCTGTGATGGTTTCCATCCGGTCGAGCCCCCGGACTTCCAAGCCGAACTCCGTGGCGATGGCTTTCATCAATTCGTTGGCATCCAGGATGGGATTCAGGATCAAGGCCGTCGAAAAACGTTCATCCAGTTGCTCCAGCAACGCGCGGCACAGGGTGGTTTTGCCCGCCCCCACCTCGCCGGTAAGCTGCACAAATCCCTTCCGCTCCCGGATTCCGTAAAGCAAGTGGTTGATCGCCTCGCGATGTTTGGCGCTATGAAAAAGGAAGCGCGGGTTCGGCGTGATGTCGAACGGCGCTAGGGTCAGTCCATAAAACTCCAGGTACACGGAGGGCTTTTAGCAAAAACCGCCCGCCGCGGAAAGCAAACGTTTCGGGAAAACCAACGCCGCGAAGGAGAAAAGAGGAGCCGCAAGAACAAGGTTCACGCGGAGGCGCGGAGCCGCGGAGGAGAAATGCGGACAGAGTTTTCCCATTTTTTTTGGCACAATTCCCAGTGATGGCGCTTCGATATATCTGGATTTCGGCGCTGCGGGCGCAAAATGCTGGTGGCCCATGGAGAGTTCCGTGTTCCGTTCCGACTTGCTCACCGCCCACGAACCTTATCAGTTCGCCCCAGCATCGCCCACCAGCGGGTCCCCTCGCCCCTCCGAGGGGAGAGGGTGAGGGTGAGGGGTGGGCGTCAACCCTTGATGATTGCCCGGGCGGCTTTGACCAAACTCGCCATCTCTTCCGGCGTGCCTATGGTGATCCGCAGATAATCCTTCAGTTCCGGCGACTTAAACCAGCGCACGAGGATTTTCTTCTCCCGGAGCTTCTCCAGCCACAGTTCCGCCGCAATGCCCGGCGGACGCGCCAGAATAAAGTTCGTCTGGCTCGGCAGCACGTAAAAACCCAGCCCGGTCAGCTCGCGGGAAACCTGATCGCGCGTCTCAACGATTTTCTTGAAATTCTCCTTATAAAACTTCAGATCCGTCAAGGTCGCTTCGGCACCCACCTGGCCCAGACCGTTGACATTATAACTGTCGCGAATCTTGTTCAGGGCGGCGATCATCTGCGGGTTTCCGACCAGGTAGCCCACGCGCTGGAAGCAGAGCGAATACGCCTTGGAAAAAGTGCGGGCGACGAGCACGTGGGAAAATTCCAACGCCAGTTTCATCGCATTCTCCCCGGCAAAATCCACATAGGCTTCATCCAGCAAAACGACGCCACGCTGACGCTCACAAATTGCCTTCAGTTCTTCCGTCGGGTAGCCGCGGCCGCTCGGGGCGTTCGGCGTCGTAATCAGCGTTAACGCCGCCTGGAAATCCCAGACCCGGCCGCGCTTCAATTCGCCCGCCGACGGCAAAGCAAAATCGCCGTTGAGCTCGAGGGGATTCTTCGCAGCGCCGTGGATGTCCGCCAAAACCGGGTACAGGGAATAGCTGGGGTTAAAATATTGCACCGTGGCGCGACTCAGCTCCGCATTGCGCAGCCAGACCCCGGTATTCGGACGCGGTTCGACAAACGCCCGCACCGCCAGCGCCAGCAGTTCATCCGAGCCGTTGCCGACGATGATATTGGCAACCTCGCAACCGTGCAGCTTGGCGAGCTTTTCGCGCAGTCCCTCCGCGGTCGGATTCGGATACAGCCGCAGCCGCCCGTCCACGGCCGCCTTGATCGCCGCGAGCACCACGGGCGACGGCGGATCGGGATTTTCATTGGTGTTCAACTTGATCAAACCCTTGATCTTGGGTTGCTCACCGTAAACGTACGGATTCAAGCGGGCGACGAGCGGGCGGATTAAATCTTCTGGATTTTGCGAAAACATTGCGGGCATTTCACAAGAAAACTATTTGAAAGTCGAGCCCAGGCACTCCGCACCCGCCGAATACCGCAAGAAATGCTTGATGCCTGACTGCTTTTTTCTGGCACCAGTGCCGTGCCGGTCGTAAATTTTAAAATTATGAAGCCAGCCGAATCGACCACCAAAGCTTCAACCAAACCCGGGGAAATCGTGGTTTTCAAGGTGCGCAAGGAAACCAAATGCAGCGAGTGCGGTCGGGAACTTTTTCCAAGCACTCTTATCCGGCTGGAAGACAACGGCGCTCTCTGTCTCGACTGCGCCGATCTCAGCCATCTCGAGTTTTTGCCCCGTGGCGACACTGCCCTGACCCGCCGGGCGACCAAACATTCTCCTTTGCGGGTCGTCGTGGTCCAATGGGCGCGGGCGCGCAACCGCTACGAACGCCAGGGCGTTTTGGTGACCCCGACCGCCTTGGAACAGGCCGAAGCCGAATCTTTGGCCGACGCTGATCTTCGGGCCCGCCAGCGCGAACGCGCTGCCATCCGCCGCGAAACTGAGGATCAGGAATACGTCGCCGCTTTCGCCGAACAAGTGAAAATACTTTTCCCCGGCTGCCCCGCCGCCGAGGCGGAAGCCATCGCCCGACATGCCGGTGAAAAATATTCCGGCCGGGTGGGCCGCTCCGCGGCCGCCAAAGATTTTGAACCCGCGGCCCTCCGGCTCGCGGTCATCGCTCATATTCGCCATATCCACACCCCCTATGACCAATTGCTGGGCCAATTGGGAAACCGGAAAATGGCGCGCGCCGCCGTCCAAGCACCGATCCAAAAAGTGCTCAGCCGCTGGGAAATGCCGAAAGCCGCCTGAAGCCAAGCGGCAGCAAGTCCCAAGTGCAGGAGCCCAAGTAATCGTGCGTCCGATTTTTTCTAAGGCTCGAAAGGCGGTTATCCCATTCGCGGCAAAACCATCGCCAAACGTCGGTTCATTTCATCCGGCGCTGGGGCGGGGTAATAAAAAATAGCGGGGTGATCAGATACAAGACAAACGCCGCATCGCAGTTCATCCAGGCCGCACCGGCTCCGAGCAAATACGAGAACACACCGA
>Ga0302320_10015021_pt1 | contig 15952 bp, 14 predicted proteins | sample Bog_T0_3_FD_202130 | JGI IMG/M metagenome (GOLD analysis project Ga0302320, IMG submission 202130) | Peat permafrost microbial communities from Stordalen Mire near Abisko, Sweden - Bog_T0_3 | ecosystem: Environmental > Terrestrial > Soil > Wetlands > Peat | place: Sweden: Abisko, Stordalen Mire... | reverse complement strand
CTTTGCATTTTGATGGCGTTTTGTTGAGATTTGATCCAAAGAAAAGATAGGATTTTGGTGAAAAAGGATTCAATTTCTCGAAAATCACGATAATAACATACATTATATAGATTATAGATCCATGTCTGATAGTTTTCAAGGGAAGCGTTTTCTAAACAATTTATGACGATTTTTTCGTTGATTTGATCGAGAATGGATTCTTTCTCAGAAGGAGAAGGCCAAATATGGATAGTTTTCAATAGGGCATTTATATAGGATGAAACTGTTATTTGTTTCTCTTTACAATTGAGATCAGTGGAATATTGGATGATTAGATCAATGGTGTTTTCATAAAAACTTTGACCTATAAAATTAGATAAATTTAAGTAAAAAAATGAAAAAAAAGAGAGGAAAAACCATAAAATTGGAAGATTTTCTGAAGAAATCGCACATAGATCTCATAAGGAATTTCAAACTGTTTAAGGTTATTTGCCTTTTTCTTGTTCTTATTAAAGAACGAATTCATGAAATTTTGAATATCACTCATGAATCTCGAAGAAATTGCTGCGAACACACCTCCAGTTCTCACATTTTGTCCAGAATTATCCTGTAAAATTCCAATGTCGAGCACCAAATTTTCAATAATTTTCTCGCAGAACTCTTTTTGTCTAAACAACTCAAAGAAATGAGGCTCTTTGACCTCTTTCCACTTATTTCTGCATTCAATTTGTGAATAATAATCAAAACTACCCAAGAAATTATCATTGATAAAGTTTTCTTCTAGATCCTTCTTCCTTAGAAATCTCATATTCAAGAATTCATCGATGGTTTTCTTCTCATTTTTGAATTCTTCCTTTGATATTTTCTTTATTTCCTTCTTCTGTACAAATAATCTTTTCATCAAACGATATAATTTCAAAAGTCCAGGTCTCGCCATTTGTCTTAAGAATTGATGATCACTATTCAAACAACTCATAAAACTCCTTAAAAGCTCTTTGAAATCATCACATGTAGGGTCCAGGACTGTTGAAAGTGAAATTCCCATTAATCCATAGATTATTTTCTGTTTCCAATGAGTTTTTTCATCAGAAAGCTTGATAATGGCAGTTTTTATGATATCATTGAAAATCTGGGCTGAATGAATCAATTCTTCTTTACGGATTTTCTGGGGTTCTGGATTTTCTGAAAGGATCGTCTGGTAATCTTTGAAGGCTTTATTGGATTTTAGCAGGATTTTCTGTTGTAACTTATGATCAAGATTATAAACCGGATGTTTGATGATATTTTCGAACAAATAGAAGAATTTCAACAGAAAAATTTCAAAAAGTTTGTTTTGGAGAGTTTGATGTTCAATATATTCATAACAACAGAAAATCTTCAGAATTTGATGCAAAAACTCACTATTCATCTTAATTTCATATACGTTCATTATTCTATCGAATGCCTGAATAATAATGCTTAAATAAGCCTGGACACTAGTTTTATGGTCTTGGTTATTATGTTCATTAGTGGAATCCATTTTCTTGGTTAAGCTGGAGGGGGAATCTATATCAAGTCGATCCCCAATGAAATTCAATATTTTGAAAAGCATTTTCTTGGTATCTAGTTTCCAATCTAAAGAACACATCGTCACACGATCAAGAAGATCAGGAGATGATTTGCCACTGATTCGTTCATATGGATGGAAAAAAGTGATCAAGAGAATGTCTTGTAGGAAAGCATATTCAGTTGAAAGCTTGAGATTGAAGGAATAGGAATAAATTCTCGTATAAAGCGCAACGGTGCATCTCCAAAATGAAATAAAATGAAAAAATGAAATTTAGCATATTTGAAGAAAAAATAATAAAATTATCTAATTTTATAAGAACTTACGAAAGAATCTTGATGAGTCGTAAATCGCCTTGATTGGGTTCTAATGGGTTTCTATAGATTCTAAGTTCGGTTTTGATCCATTTCTTCAAGGAAAGCATTTTGCTATTGCTATAAAAAAAAACAAGTGATTGAATATTTTTCCTTATTAATTACTATTGATCTTCTCCAATTAAATGTGCCACGACCTTCAGATAAAGACTCATGATTTGTACATCATTGATTAGATTCGAGTCCAGGAAAAATGAAAAGCATTTCTTGCAAAAATCCAAAATATCTCGATTCAAAGTGTAATATTCTTCGAAGAGAAAACTCTGCTTGAACTTTAGATAGATTTGGTTTTCTTCCAAATTTGGGTCGCATTCTTGAGGACAACGCATGTTGATCGCTCCCAACACCTGATCTATCAAAATATACAATCTCCATACCTCATTCTTTAAATTTTGTGAAGGCTCATTCAATTTCAAATTGATCCGATCGATGATTTTGCTGAAATCCTTATCATAATCATATAGATGAAACGATTCTTGAGAGAAGAAATCTTGTTGGAAATGGGTCATGATGGTCGGAAGAGTGCGATTCACCCAGGAAAGAGCAAAATCTCGTTCTTTTTTCGAACTTTCATGCCAATTCACCTCGAAATTCTGCGATTTAGCCTCACCAATCTTTTTATAGAAGAACACCGAATAATCTTCACTATCGTATTCTTTAGCGTTCCAACAACGAAGCTCCATTGGGTAAATCGCAGTGAGAGATAAAATCATTTTTTGGAGGATGTTGGAGATCTTTTCGAAAATCACTATCTCCTCGTCGAAGAAGTAATGGATCATGATAATTTCGAGGGAGTCGGAATGGGATTGGATGAATTCTCGGCCAAAACTATGAAAAAATATATAAAAATTACATTACAAAAAATCTATAAAATTGCCTTGACAAAAAAATTACATTAAAAAAAACTATAAAATTAACAAAATCGATAAAATTACATTATATAAAATTACATGACAAAAAATCTATGAAATTACATTACAAAAAAAAATCTATGAAGTTTCATTACAAAAAAACTATAAAAATATATTAGAAAAATTTCAAAAAAAGGAGAAAATTACAAAATATATATAAATTATAAACCAAATATAATATTTATATGTAAAAACATTTTATAAAATTAAAAACAAAATTTTACCTGATCACATCTTCCAAAAGGTTTAAGTACCACAATCTAATATCCTTATTAAGTCCTTCCTTCTCATATTCCAGAATTTTCCCCTGAATTGGACTGTTCTTCAATAAGAAAAACGTTGGATTTTTGCTGAACTCTGTTAATTCATATGGTGTCTTCCTCTTCTTCATCAATTTCGAAAAGAGCATAGGTATGAGCAAATCCAAGGTTTGTTTGGGATCCTTTAAACTACATCCATTGAGGAAATAGGCATAATACTCTTGTGCCTTGATTTGAATTTTATCCTCAACAATTTCTGCGATCATATAGAGATATTTCTTGAAGAGTCTCGGTGAAGATTGAAAGAAGAAGGACCAAAATTTGTTATGTTGGTTGATGAAAAGGGTTCTGAGACTACGTTCCTCTTTGTTTTTGGGTTTTTCGATGAATTCCAAGATGCTGAGGATCTTCTTGAAGTATTCAAGAGCCAAATCCGAGAGATCATCAGTGAATTGCCACATATCAATATCCTCATCTTTATTAAGTTCTATCTTTAATTCTTCTTCGTTTGAATTTGGATGGAATCTCAAATAATTTTCCTTGAGATCCTCTAGATCACATAAAGGAACCAACGAAAAAATTCGATGATAGAGCCTGAAAATTATATTTTATATATATTTTATTAGAAATGTTACTTTATCACTAAATATGTCTGTCTCCAATTGCTTGCCATGATATTCTCATTGGTTTTCCTTAGGATATTCATCAATTCATAAAGGCCTGGTTTATATACACTCCTTGTCAATAACGGCTTGATTATTATCAATAGGATTTTATATATCGTTGAAAAAGTCATCTCAGGGTTATCAAAAGCTGAATAGATGGTCTTCAAAAGCACTGGGATCACTTCATACGGCTTGAAATAACATAACTTCAAACAAATGTTGATGATGCTACCCTCTTTGGTTTCTCTCAAGAAAACCAAATATTTCAAAATTGGCCTCACAATCTCCATGAAATGATGATGACACGCTTCATCCAGAAAATACTCCACATCATGAATCTCTAACACTTTTTCTTCTTTTTCTTGAGCTTTCTCTGAGCCTTTCTCCTCTTCTTGATTGTCCTCCTCACTTTCTGATTCTTCTTCATTGTCTTCATCTTGTTCTGCCTCTTTGAAATGATCATCGTTATCTTCATCTTCGTTCGAACGGATCTTCTCTTCCTCTTCAAGCTCTGGCTCCAAAACAACCTCCTCCTCATGTTCATCTTCATTATTTGCTTGATTATTCTTCTTGTTTTCTAAACGCTTGAGCTGAGCTTGATGACGTTTCAAGGCTGAGGTCTCATAACGGAAACGAGAAATGTATTTCGAAATGAAAATGGAATAAAAACAAAGGATTTGGGATGTGAATTTGGATTCGTCTTGAGGGTGGATGAAATCATCGATCAGGGAAAATAAACGCTCACAATAGTCCCAGACTAAAAATTTTAGAAAAATTATATAAATTGTGTTTTTTTTTAAAAATGGAAAATGATAAAAAAACAAAATCAAAAATTTTTAAAAAAGATTGAAAGATGGAAAATTTAGAAAAAGTAATAAAATAGTCTTTTTTTTTTGGAAAAAGCATGTGAAAATTTTAAAACTATGAAAAAATGCAGAAATTTGATAATTTTCATAAAAAAAGAAAAAATGATTTTTGAATTTAAAAAAAAATGAATAATTTTCTACTTTTTTTATGATTTTCATTTTTTTCTGGCAGCAGCAAATGAACCATGATTTCGGGAATTACGACAATGGGGCTTTTCAATTGCAAATGTGCATAAATGGTCGATGAGTTCAGGAAAATGTTGGATCTGGACTTATCATTGGTGGGTAGTAATGACTCGACAAAATTCAAAAACAAACTATAAAGATCCACATAATATTTTTCCCATTTGAGAGATTTATGCATCCTAACAAAGAAAAACCACTTCATATAAACTTATTAAAAAAGAAACTAAAAACCTTAAGATTTTCGCAAAGAGATCCAAATAAATAGGGTCTAGGTAATTGGCAATCCTAATGAATTCCTCCAATAGTTTTTCATAGACTTCAGGACTGGTTTTTTTTGTGAATTTGCTAAAAAGGTTGAAATAAAGCAACCCAGTGAACTTTTCATAAGGGTGTCCTTTTTCTCTATAAATTTCCAATAAATCGAACATGTTGTCATCATTAAAATACACCCTATTTCTTCTCACAGCCTTGACAATGGTGTTATATTGAGCCATGGACTGATGAGAGCTCAGGAAGCTGATTCTTTCATTCGAAAGATAGAATCTTTGGATGAATTCATAGAAAGCCTTCCAATTCAATTGGAAATTCTTCATTCTATGCCGGCCCTTTTCTACAGCTGGCAAATTGGATAAAAATACTATTCTTTCCAAAGAATAGATATTATCTTCTTCAAAGGCCAATCGATGGAACACTGCAGCCAGGAATTCACGTTGATCAAGGCTTAGACCATATACCTTATTGATTTTCTCAACGATTGGACCAATCGTTGTATAAAAGGATTGATAATCACCTTTTAATTCACTCTCTTGAATTTGGGAAATCAACAGCTTGTATATCGTGTCACGCTCCGACTCAAAGGACTCACGGAAGAAATCAGGAAAACGCTTGTTGATGAACTCGAACTTTTGGTCGAATTTTTTCTTTATTGGGTTTTGCATTGTTTGAATATTAAAGATTTTTATTTTTCAAATAAGTATTAAGTTTTTTATTCGGTTTTTTTTCACGACCTGATCCGAACTTGTTTTTTAACAAACTGTCATTTTAGTTTTTTTTTTAATTAAACTTTTTTTGTCTTTTTTTTAATAAAAATTTTATTTTCTAATCGTTTTAATTACTTTAAAGACTTCAAAAATTTTGAATTCTTTTTAATTAATTCACTAAAATTTTGTTTTGCAAGTTTTATTTATTTTCGTTTAATTTCTTATCTTCATTTTTTTTGCGATTGAAGCAATTCATGATAACCTCGAATGGTGTTTTTTTCTTATCCTGACGGCAACGAAGGTCACTATCATACCTTCGGTTTAAGATCTCCTCATAGCTTTTAACATCCTTCTCAATAGAGATAAACGAATCGAGAACTTCTTTTCCTTTGAGTAAACTTTCGTTAAGTTTGATATTGAGTCCCTCCCCTAAAAATATTAAGTTCCAATTAAAAAAGAGAAGAACAAGAAATATTTAAAATATAAAAAAAAACTATACGTGAGCTAGCTGTTTTGGCCTTATCATTTTCTTCTTCTTGGTCTTTTTTCTCCTCTTTCAGATCAAGCACCTCTTGAAATTCCTCCAATAATCCTTTTTTGAGTTCATCTGGCTTCTTATTTTTCCTAAATCTCACCTTGAAATCATCCTCGTAGTCTGAGCTCTGAAACATAGAGAATTGCTTTCTTTTGATTTTCTCCTCCTCCTCATTCTTCACGTTTTCCATATACATCCTTTCCACTTCCTCCTCAGCAAAAGGCAATTTATATTCATAAAGACATTTATAGCTTTCTAAATTCGTGACGAAAATCTTCTCGACAACCATAAAGTTCCAGATTGCTCTTCGAAGCATTTCAAACCCTCCCATAAAGAAAATAAACAATTCCGATTTCATAAATTTTGAACTAGTGCCAGGACTTATGGAAAAAACCCATACGTATCTCAGGAAGAAATTTAGTATGATCGCAATATAATAAATGGACTTCTTTTGGTAACCCAGTTTTTCACGTAAGAAAGGATGCTTTTTATTCTTTTGGAAAAGAGCCCAATCTTTGGCAACGTCGAGATAGAAAGCATATGTGCTCAAGATAAAGGCAAAGGTGATCCATAATCCCAAGAAAAGATTGTTTTCTGGATATTTTCCATAGAGGAAAGAGAAAACTATCACTAACATAACTATTACAAGACAACAGGTATACATAATATTTAGGTGATGAGAGTCTTTCAATGTTTGTAACTCTTTGAGTTTTTCATCTAAGAGCTCGTTTTCTTTAATTGGAATTAGAGATTTCTTGATGGTTGCTGAATATGGGATATTTTCTTCAATAAATTCGAAGGCATCTAAAGAGGGATTTTTTTCATTGGTGGAAGAAATGTTATTTTCATTGTTGATTTTCTTATTTTCACTTGGTGGAATTATTAAAATTGTAGGTGAAATTTGGGTTTTGTCATCAATTTCAGTTGCTTGGTTAATTGATGGTTTTGGGTCTTCTTTTTTCTTAATTTCAACACTTTCATCGTTTTTCTTCAAACTTTCTGTTTTTTCACCTGCTATTGCTTTATTTTCGTTTTGAATTTTTTCGATTTCCTTTCTCTTCATATTAATTTTCTCTTGACCCAGCTTCAAGTAATGCAAAAAATGGATAGTTCTAAATAAACCTGGAAAAAACGCCACGAAAAACCCAATAAAAATAGAGTCAGTGAAACAAGAAGCAGGATGCATATTATCATAATCTTGAATCCTAGAAGAATAATAACATATGGTATAAGCGAAATCTTGCAAAGGAATTACAAAGCTCATTAATTGATCAGCAACCCATCCTGTTGGATAATCAATCAAAAAACAAGGCGAGATCAAAAAACGGAACATTCTTTCGAAAAAATAGCGTCTTCCCTCTCCATTGAACAATTTCCTCGAAGGGAAAAACATATAAGCTAACAGCAAAACCCATAGAATCATTGGCAAGAACTCTTTCGGTATTCGCAGACTATTTAAACCATCAGCCAAATTCCCCATATTTTCGTTCACGATAATGTACCAAATAAAGATTATCAGTGAAATTGAGCTGAAAAATGTCCCTCGCATCAAAATTTCAGTCGGGGTACTGGCATGATAGTTAAATTGGAAGATCTTTTTATAATTGATATGATATCGTGTCCACGTATACACATTCCACCCCAAACACCATATGTATAGCACAATGAAACCACTCCCTCTAAACATTGGAAAGATATATCTAAATGTGTCATCATCATCAGGGTCAATAGAACCATAGATCGCCATAACAAAAATAAAAATCAATAGGCAAATTGTGCAACCGAGGAAAAAGAAAAGGAAGTAACTGTGCCAAATTGAAATGATCCGAGTTTTCAATAGATTCTTTAACTCCTTAACACCTCTATCCTTATTATACCTGTGAAAGAAAAGATCTAAATAGGTGGAAGTCACATCATCACGCATTTGGACTAAGCTTTCAGAATTCTGGTTGATGTAACGATTTTTGAAAAGGTCATCGATTTTGAGCTCAGAAACCTTAGAAAAAGATGAGTTTTTTTTTTAAGTAGATTTAAACTTATAATATGAACTTGAAAAAGAAATTTTTGTTTTAAAATAAACAAATAAAAAATGAAAAAAATCTTTAATAAAAGATAAGATAAATAAAATTATAAAACCTGCATCATTTTGCTATAATTTTTTGTCAGCTTCCTATGCTTCCTCAACAGCCTCGAAATCGCATCATAATTCAAATTAACATATTGTATCAAATAGTTCACCTTCATATAAAACAAATGAAACGCATTTTTCAGCATTTGTGCCTTCTTATAAAAACTTTTCTCGAATCTATAAGGCTTAAAAACATCAGAGTTTTCTTGTATTTTCCCCCATTCTTCCTGAAACTCCATAAACTTCAATTGGAAGAAACTGTCGATTTTTTCTGTTTCTGTCACGATCAATGTCATGAATTTTTCCTCGAAAACTTTCAATTGATCGATTTCTTCCCCGACATCATTGCTATCTAATGAATACATCTTTTCATGCAGCTGAATGTTCTCTTCCACCAATTGACCATAGACCTTCGTGGTTTTTTTGAAGGGCATGAACAATTGCTTGAAGACTTTGTAAGAAATGTAATATTCTCTCCATTCGGGGATGCATTTTTTTCTGAAATGGGAATAGAAACTCATTTGCAAATGGAAATTTGGAAATTAAGTAATAAGCTAAAGCTTTATAAAATTTGAAAAAAAAATCGTTTTTTTTTAAATTTGTTAGCGATTTGAATTTTTTCATGACGATAAATTAAAAATTAGAAGATTTTGGAAATTTTGTTAAATTTGAAACATCGCACAAAAGATAAAACATATTGTTTTGTATGTTTTATAAATCGTAATCTTTATCCATATATCGATTCAGGATGTTCTTCACCGTCCAAACTGTCCCCACAGCCATAGGAGCCTATTTCTTAATTTTTTTCTTGTATTTAATAATATCGAACTTTAAACAGATTCATCGTTATCCCCTTATATAGACCTCTTTGAACTCCTTCTGTGCTGATTATAAACTTCAACATTTCATAAGTTGTTCTTAAGAGAAAAGTCGAAAATTCAAATAAATTTTAAAGAAAAAAAAAATCTCTATAAAAAATTTTTAGTAAAACATTGTATTTTTTATCTCCCCACAACTCAGAAAATGTCTTTGGGCTTGCATTCTTTTCCGAAGTACATCAAAAGGATAGGAAACTGTGAGAATGAGAACATGAATTTATAATTAATTAAACTTTTGTTATTTTGTTAATGAAAATGCATAAAATAGGAACTTATTTGCGCCACGACTCCGCTGACTCCTCCAAACAAAAAGTCGAAAAATGGGTGTTGTGAATATTGTGGGTGACTTTTCTTTAATTTCCCCTTAAGCACTTGATAAGAGAAGAACCCCACTCCATGATAAGGTATAATTCCCTTGATAAAAAAAATCGTTTAAAAGTTGTCACCCACCCCCCCCCCATTTTTGGAAAAATAAACCAATACCACTATTGTTATAGTCAAGCCACTGTAAAATGATATATATCCCTCTTGTTTCTTTATGATGTTCACTGCATTTATGATGTTTTTATAGGAGAAATTGTCCCTTTGCATGGCTAATCTTGTCCTAAATAAATCTAAATATCATTCTTCCAAAAAACTGTTTAAAACCTCAAAAACTCTAAGGGGTAGGTGGAAACCGAAGCCGTAATGCCTGCCAAAGATCCTGACATAAAAAGCCCTACTTTTTTCCATCCAGGTTTATCATCCGAAACACTGTGTTCCAAAAACTTCATTAAAAATCAATCGTTAAAATGTTTGGAAGGGTGTTATACGTTTCTATAAACATCATAGGTAGAAAATTGCTAGAAAAAACGTGTAACAGAAGCAAATTTTTTAAGAGAAATATAACGATAGCCGCATAAGGGAAGATTCGAAGGACATTAGCTGAATTACCTCTCCAAAATGATATGATCCCTTGCTTCTGAAATATATATTTCGCATCTTCAATCGCTGCATTGTATGTAAATTTGCGATTTCTAACCTAGAAAATGAATTCATTAGAATCCTTATGAACAAATATTCACCAGAAACAATATTTTCACTCGCTCGAATGGGGCTATTGTTGATTTCGCTGCGATCCCTGCAATACCTCCTAAAAGTTTAAAGAAATTGGTGAGAAGAAATGTGCGGACTAATTACCAGATATGAAGCTTTTGAGGAATTTCTTGCTGGTGAAGCGATGAGGATTCTCTGGAGATTTAGTCATTTTGACAGTTTTTCGATTAATTTATGATGGATATATAATAAATATTAATAAAATGACATAAAGATTAGACAATATTAATCAAGACGGCATTTATTTGGAAATTTGAATTTTTTGAAATCTGACGAAAAAAACAGATTATTTAAAAAATTGCCTTTTGCAAACAGAAAAAAATGCTTTCTTTTAAAAAAATGACGTTTTTTTGAAAATTTGACCCTTAATTTAAAATTCGTATTTTTTAATAAAAACAAACTGTTTTTTTGCATTTGTTCTTTTATCGAATAATTTTTTGTTGTTTTAATGTTCAGAATTGCTCTCTTTTCAAATTAATTTAAAAAAACTCTCTATAAATAGCGAAGAAATTATAATACAATCATCAAAATTTGATATTTTTAAATTTAAATTTTCTCTGTTTCTCGAAAGACAAAACTCTGGATATCTATCCATGTTCCAAATTCCTTCAGACCATAATCCCATTTTTCATTTCATGCCAAGTCCCAACCTTCTTTTCCCACAACATAACTCTCCACTCCCGTCAAATTTCATTCCTCAGCAACAAAAAAAACACTCATCTGGAAAAAAACTGAACTTTGATGACCCTGATGAGGTCATAGTATCCGAGTTCGATTTTTCTGATGAGTTCGCAATGAAAAGTCCTTGCAAAGCCAAAATTTTGATGGAAATTGAGGAGGAAGAGGTCGTGACTCCACAGAATGCCATTGGGTTGAGTAAAGAAAGCAGCATGCAAACGCCTCAGAAAAACAACAAGGGCAATTTCCCATTTCTTCAGGTGACGGTGCCTGCAAAATATGACAAAAAGAAACAAGATTTCAATGAAACGGAACAAAAAAGCAACCAAAATATCATTGGGTATTTTTTTTTTATATAAGATCGATTTAACGGCAGTTTAATTAATATTTATAATGCATTGCTTAGACTTTGGCGAAACGACCATCATCAAGTTTTCAAAGGCAAGTTTTCTAGCGGAGCCACACCGAAACTCAGTAAAGATTTAAAGGCACCTGAGAGTCCTGTCAATCTATTAAAGGCCAACAAAAAAATCAAGAAGTCTTTGTTTTCAAGTAATATGCCAAAAGGCAGAAAAGAAGACGATGAATATTGCAAAGAAAATTTAGGTGATTCATTCAATATGGCTCTAGAACCTGAATTCTCCAAAGACAGGACCCCTTCACCCAAGAGGAAAACCAAAGATCATTTCAATACGATGTCCATCAAGAAGGAAAGAAAGATCTTCAACAAGATGATGGATTTAGATATGGATGAGGAGTGCTGTGGGGAAGAAATGAGGTATATGACCACCTCAAAAGTCAGTAAAAGTGGACCACTTGAGTTGAACGTGAATTCTAGATTTGTCAATGATTACGAAGTGATTGAGGTAACCAAAGAAATTAAAACTTTTTAATTAATGATTTGCATTTTAAAGGTTATTGGAACAGGCTGCTTTGGCACAGTTTATAAATGCCTCAACAAATTTGATAATATGGTTTATGCTATAAAATGCACGAAAAATCGGATCAAGGGTAAATTATTCAGTTGCATTTTTATATTTATTTGGATTTGGAAGGGACTAAAACAAGACATTTGTCTTTACATGAAGCTCAAGCATTAGCCTCCTTCAGTTCCTGTGATGAAAATACTTTTATTGTCCGTTACTACAACGCCTGGATTGAAGATGAAAGGCTTTATTTAGTGGTAACTTCTAATGTTTTATACATGTCATCACCTCATTTCTCTAGATGGAACATTGCAATTACTCTCTCAAATTTCTTAAACAAAACCCCAGCCATCATTTCTCAGAATCTCAAATCAGACATATTCTCAGAGATATTGCTGAAGGTCTCAAATCCTTACACCAGCGAAATGTTGTCCATTTAGATATCAAGCCAGGTTTCTTTTTCTTTAAAATTATAATATATAAAGAAATTTGCTATTTTAGAAAATATACTTTACTCAAAAACGGATAAGTACAAAATTTCAGACCTGGGTCTTTCAAGAATCGCCAAACGCTCTAAAGGTGAAGAAATCAGCGAGGGAGATTCGCGCTATCTCGCACCTGAACTTCTGCTTGACATCTCTGATGGAAATCTCCCGGACCTCACCAAGGCTGATATCTTCTCTTTGGGAGTGACTATTTATGAACTCATGACAAGTGATTTGATAATTTTTTGTTTTTTGCTAAATATTTTTATTTTCACTCCAAAAAATTTATTAAAGTTTTTTTTTTAATAATTTTTTTTACATTTATTTTTTGATATTTAATTAAGTTGGAAATAATTTTTTTGAACATCATAAAAATATATTTTTTGATTAGAGGAAAACATTCCTTCTAATGGTGAAGAATGGCATCGCATCCGACGACTTGAAATTCCAAGGCTTTTCCATCTCACAAATTACACTGATACTTTGAAAAAACTGATTCTTTCCATGTTAAATCCTGTCCCAGACAGGCGTCCTTCTGCAGAACAACTATTGGTTTCCGATTTCCTTCGAAGTGAAATTGAAATGGAGCTGAAATGGGAGAAAACTAAGAACTTAATTTATGAAGAGAAGATCAGGGAATATGAGAGGATTTTGAACGTGAAGAGGAAGAAAAGTTTCTAAATTTTCGTGTTTGAAATCATTTTTTTTATGAGTTCAACTTTTTTAAATTAATTTGTTATTAAGTATGGTATCTTTTTAATGTTTGTTTTGTAATGTTGTTTTGATCAAGGCTGGGAATGCTAATATAAAAACCATTTATATTTGTTTCCCTTATTTACATTTAATATAGTAAGTTCGTTATACGTTTCTATATTTTTAGAGATCGATACTGGAACCTTGAATTTTGCAAAAAAAATAATTTTCTTATTTTTTCCTTATTAAAAAATATTCAAAGCATTAGATTTTCTTAATTAAAACTTAAAACACTCAAATTATATGATTTTTAAAATTTTCCACTCATAATTTTAAAAATTCTTTAAGATTTGCTTTTCTATTCTATAAAAAACATTCGCTTCCTAATCAAACAATGAAACCGAACTTGTCTCTCAGCAAATCCCGAATCTTCATGAATGAGAAGATGGTCTATTGTTCTGTTTGTCTCGATGAAATTCCCTTCAGCAAAAGTATTGAGCTTTCTTGTCATCATCGTTTCTGTCTTGAATGTGTGACACGTGAATGGGAATACAATATCATGAATGGATATTTTTCTCCAGAACGGTTGAAATGTCCGAATGATGGTTGCAAGGTAGCAATCACATACTATGAATTGAAATCCTTATTAAAGCCAGAAGTCTTCAAACGTTATGAAGACTTCAGCATAAAAAATTTCCAGACCAATAAAGAAAATCCAGAAGTGGCCGTGATTTGCCCCAATAAAAATTGCCAGATTAAATCGATGGTGTCTAGAAATTATAGTTGGTTCGAATGCAAATATTGCAAATTCAAATATTGCGTGGAATGTTTGGGAAATTGGACGGAACATGATGGAAAGAAATGCAAAGAATTTAAGGAAACAGGCATGTCAGCTGAAGAGAAGGCATTTAGAGAGGAAATCAAAAAGAAAAAATGGATGCCTTGTCCTGAATGCAAAACCATAGTCGAAAAAATTGAGTTTTGCAATTTTATTCGATGTAGCTCACCAGTATGTCAACAAAAAACCTGCTTTTGTTATTTGTGCGGAAAAAAATTAACACAAGCTGAACATTTTGACCATTTTGTGGATAAGAACCCATATGGAAATCAATGTCTTGGATTTGAGGATCAAAAAACTGGTGGAAAGGAATGCAGATTGGGTAAATGTCCCATGTGTGGAACAAATGACAGCGATTTATGTGAGTTTCAGGAGAATTTTAATAATAAGGTTCTAATATGTAAAAGTGAGACGTGCAAAGGGAAGTATGTGTGCCTGAGATGCAGGAGATATCTTGACCAAAAGTTGATGAATAAACATTTGGATCAACCAGATTTTGATTGTTTGGGGGAAATTGGAATATTCGACAAATGTCCTATTTTTTAGGAGAAAAACAAGGATTTTTATTTAAATTTAGAAATGGTTTAATATTTAAATTTTCTTCTACATTTTTTTTTTGTTTTTTGAAATTAAAATTTTTATCTGAAATTTTTTCCTTCTAATTAAAACCATTAACTATTCCAATCAAATTTTTCTCCCACCAAAAGCTTCGCGTTCTCCAAACACAACTGATCATTACTGTTGCTATTAAACAAAAACCGACTCAATATTTCAAATCTATAAACTTGTCCTGGAGTGACCAATTTAGTCAAGAGGTTGGTTGGAAAACCTGGAAACACTGTATTATCTGCAGCACCGAATAATTCAATCCACGTGTCATAAATATCCTGAGGGAATGGATTCTCTGTGTTATCGTATTTCTTTAAATAATTGACGATATTGCTCAATTTCTTCACATAATCATTCCAAAAAAAAGTATTATTGAGGATTTTTCCTTGTCCATAGAGTTCCCAAGCCTTTTGAAATCTATTCATAACAAAGGTTTGATTGAAGTCTCTGATATATTCAAGATAAGGGAGCATGGGTTTGAATTGATCAGGCAATCCACTTAAATTCTTCAAAGAAAAGGCCCCTCCAGTCAAATTTTGTATTTTCGCATCAATCATCGCTTGAGTAGCTCTTGGCAACATAATATCTCCATTATCAGCTTCAAACAAACCAGTCAAATTCTGACTCAACCAGGCTTTCAAACTATAAGTATCCTTATAGCTCTGATAAATCCGATAGCCTCCTTTATTAGCCAATTGTTCCACTGTCCACACATGGTCATGAGCACCAGTATGTCTGATATGAAACATCACATGATAAGGCAAATTCTTCGCTATAGTCAATATAGCCTCATAGTCTGTAACATAGCCAGCCAAGACCCCATTGAAACCGTCATAATATTTATACTCGGAAAATTGGGCTTCAACCCCCTCAAATACTTCAGTGACCCAGCTACGAGTCAACCCACAAGAATAAAAAGTTCCATTGCATTTATAAGAAGCTGCACGAACGGCTTTGCCATAATTAGTGGGATTGCTATAATGTGAAGCGATGGAAACCTTGAAATCAGAACGGGAGGAAAGACATTTATCTTGGGATGATAGCTTAACGATTATCTCATAACAGGTTAGGTTGGTTGCTGAGCAAAGCGAAAGAAAAAGGAATAGAAGAATGCTGAGAGAGAGTGACATTTCGAGGAATTTTAAGTTTTTTTGAGATAAAATTTTATTTCTAAAAAAGAAGAGAAATAAAATTTATTTTTCTCTCAAACTCGTTGATTTTTGGAAGAATATAATAATGATAAAAATAATAAAAAATTAAATATTTTTGACAAATTTGTAAAAATCAAATTATCATTTTGAAGTGTCAAAATAAAATATT
>Ga0302320_10015018_pt1 | contig 15956 bp, 10 predicted proteins | sample Bog_T0_3_FD_202130 | JGI IMG/M metagenome (GOLD analysis project Ga0302320, IMG submission 202130) | Peat permafrost microbial communities from Stordalen Mire near Abisko, Sweden - Bog_T0_3 | ecosystem: Environmental > Terrestrial > Soil > Wetlands > Peat | place: Sweden: Abisko, Stordalen Mire... | reverse complement strand
GATTCGCCCAGCGGGGCGTCGGGTGCGAAACGCAGGAAGTACATATACGGACTGGGGTTGACGGTGCGCAAGGAACGATAGACCTGAAAGCTGTCCGCACCTGGTGCAACGTCGAAGCGCTGCGAGAGGACTGCCTGGAAAATGTCACCGGCGGTAATGTATTCCTTGGTGCGGGCAACGGCGGCGAGGTAGTCCTGTTTGCGGGTGCGATGCTTTACCTTGAGTTTGCCGCTGGCGCGATGCGCTGGAAGTTTGGGCAGCGGTTGGGCGAGACGTTTTTCAAACCTGGCTAAGCGCCGCACGGCATGGTCATAGGCTTCGGCGGGATTGCCCTGCGACACGTTTGCGGTGACTACGAGCCAGATTTCTTTGCGCACATGGTCGAAGGCCAGCACTTCATCAAAGAACAACAGGCAGGCGTCGGGGACACCGAGTTCATCTTTGGCGCGGTCGGGCAGCCGTTCGATCTGGCGCACGGCGTCATACGCAAAGAACCCTACAGCGCCGGCGGTGAAGGGAGGAAGGCCAGGTAGCTGCGCAGCCTTGTGGCCGCTCAAGGCCTGGCGCAAGACCTCGAAGATGTCGCCTTCGCTGCGCGTGATGCGCTTGCCTTCCGTGATGGTGATTGCGCGTCCGCGAGCCACGATGCGTTTGAAAGGAGCGAGGCCGATGAAGGTGTAGCGGCCTACTTGTTCGCCGTTCTCGACGGACTCAAGAAGGAAGCATTCACGCGCTGTCCATGCGGCGCGCAGAAAGGCGGAGACCGGCGTTTCAAGGTCCGCGGTAAGGGTGCGGCAAACGGGCACAAGGGTGTGCTCTTTGGCTAGCGCCAGAAATGCTTTACGGTTGGGCTGGATGAGGTTGGCCGTAGCTTTCACAGGCACCAGTGTACCTGTTCGAGAACGGCTGGCTGGCTTGGGGCCACGTGATTACAGAGTGGATTGAGCGTTTAAATTCGATGAGCCGGACCGATCACATTCCAGTGAATTGCGAACCAGCAGAGGATGAGACAGGCTGCGCCAACGAGAGAGAACTTCACGCGCGTAATCCAGCGCAGACTATCGCGTCTCCAGATGCGGAATGCGGAGAGGACGGGAAATAAGCTTAGGAAGATTGCCAGGCCGGTGGCCCAATTCATTAGCACGAACCACTTGAACCATGCAGGCGTGGGGGGCAGCATGTCGTTGCCGGAACTTATAAGGAAGATCGCGATTGCGGCGAACAGCAGGACCCATGCGAAGGCGGCGATACGCGGGCCCGCGGTGAGCCAGATGGTTTTCGGCCGCGGCTCAAGGCGGGGTCGCGAGCGAAAAAAGATTCTCCGCATGACACGGATGAACGATGTGAAGACTACGAGAGCAAGGATGCCGATGCTGGTAAACAGGGCCGGCAATACCAGGCGGTTGTCCTCGTACCAGGGCACGCGCTGTAATTGGACGCCGGGGAAGTCGAGCGCTATTCGGGTCACCTTGTTGTGGCTGTCGCGAATGGCGAAGATTTTTTGCTGGCCATCTACCTCCTGCCAAAGGTCGCTGCTGATCAGCTTCCACTTGATTGGATGTCCGCGCAGGTCTTCGAAGTTTGAAAGGTGAAGAACGGCATCTTTATCTACGGACGCGCGGGTCTGGCTAAAGAGGCTTTCGAGGCGGAGCTTTGTACTGTCAGCGCGGCGCGTGGCCACATAGGCCCCAGTGATGGCATGCAACTGGCTGCCCGGGGTCTTGAGAAATGTCGGGATGGGCGCGCCGGGAAAGTAGCGGTCTGAGAAAAAGTCGATGATCTCCGGACGCGGTTTGCCCCCGCCTTCGGCAGAGTTATAACTCACGAAGAGAACGATGTTTTGTTGCGGCTCAACGAAGAACAGGCTATGGAAAGCGATGAGGTCGCCTTCGTGGCCGATCCAGCGGAGGTTGTTGCGCCAGTCCTGATAAAAGCCCATGCAGAGGGGCGGCAACTGCTTGTTGGCCTGGAATTGCGGAGTCCACATCAGGGCGAGGGTTTCAGGTTTCAAGATGCGATTGCCATCGAGCTCGCCGCCGTTAAGAAGAGCATGGCCGAAGCGGCCCATGTCAGACGCAGTTGAAGAAAGGCCGCCGGCGCCGACGGGATTCAGCGTCTCGAAACCGACGGGTGGCTTCAAAGTGCTGGAGCGGTAGCCAAGGGACGGGAAGGCGACCAGGGACTTTTGCAGCGGCTGATAGAACGAGGAGTGGTTCATGGCGAGCGGTGTGAATATGTGGTCTTGCACATACTGCTCGAAAGGCTGGCCGCTGACTCGTTGCACAATGTAACTCCCGAGGCCGACGCCGTAATTCGAATAGGCGGGAATTTGGCCGGGCGGGTACATGCGGCGGGGTTGATTCTGTATGAGGTGATCGCGTAGAGAGACGGCCTTTTTGGGATCGACGACGATGATGTCATTAATGACTTCTTCAAATCCACCGGTGTGGGTCATCAGGTTGCGGAGGGTTACGGGCTTGTTGAAGGCGGGCTTGATCTGGAAATCGAGATAGAGATTGATGTCGGTATCGAGATCGACTTTGCCCCGCTCTTCAAGTTGCATGATTGAGATCCATGTGAAGAGCTTTGAGATGGAGGCAAGGCGAAAGATGGTGCTGTTGGGATCGACAGCTCTTTTGGTTTTTACGTCGGCGTAGCCGTAGCCTTTCTGGAGAAGGATATTCCCGTCCTTCATGACGAGGACCGACGCTCCGGCGATATCACTGCGCTCTAGTTGCAGGGGAAAGATTCCGTCGAAGAAGGCTTCAAGGTCTGCGGATTGGAGCGGGTGCGCAGCGGCGGTGCCGCTTTGAATCGGGGTGAGTGCTGCCGGCTGCGCGGGAGGTGTGGGCGCTTGCGGGGCGACGGCTGTCGGGGTTTGTGCGGCGCACGCAACGACGGTCAGCAGGAGGCTTGCGCCGAAAGTCGCGAAACGAAATCCAAACATTGGATGACTCCGGACGAGCAGATGCGGAACTGCAAAGTCGGTTCATTCTCAAGGAAGTCAACAGGTTTTACAAGCTCGGGTTCGGTTTTGGAGCGCAGATGCGGAGGGGAGACCGCATCTCAAGATTGTCGCTGAAACTCGCAGCCCAGGCGACGATTTCGAAGGGTTGGGTTACGCGGACTATAACCCGCAATCCATGTCTCACTCTTGGGGGCCAGGCCAACCCAGCTCTCCGCGCCTTGGGTTCGGAGCTGCTGAAAGGAAGGTGTCAACTCCACAGAAGGAGTACCGGTGAGGTTCCAAACAGCTTGACGGAGTGTTCCCGCGAGCCTAGACTCACTGGGGTTTGGCCTTGTGGGGACTGACTTCACGCGCAAGAAGAGAGCTGAGAGCGGAAGGGTATTTGAGGAAATCCGCAAGCAGGAGAGTTGCCGCAGCAAACCTCGCGGTATCTATAGGTTACGGATGGATCTTCTTCCCCCGGATCCAACGCAGGAAAGAATTGAATTGGAGAGTGTATGGCAGGTACGACCCCTACAGTGACTTTGGATCAGGAAATTAATCCCTGGGAGGCGCAAAGCGCGCGCTTTGAATTTGCAGCGAGAAAACTGAACCTGGACCCAGACCTTTGGAAGGTTTTAAGCACGCCCTTCCGCGAGATTATTGTGCATTTTCCCGTGGCGCTGGATAGCGGGAGGATTGAAATGTTCACGGGCTTCCGAGTGCAACACTCGATTGCAAGAGGCCCGGCAAAAGGCGGCATTCGCTATTCACCTGACGTGACGCTGGATGAAGTTCGCGCGCTGGCTAGCTGGATGACGTGGAAGTGTGCAGTGGTGAACATCCCGTTTGGCGGCGCCAAGGGTGGGGTAATTTGCGACCCGAAGAACATGAGCCAGGGTGAGCTGGAGCGAATGACGCGCCGGTACACATCGGAAATCATCGATTTCATTGGGCCGGAGAAGGACGTTCCGGCACCCGATGTGAATACGAATGAACAGACGATGGCGTGGATCATGGACACCTACTCCATGCACATGCGGCAGACTGTTACCAGCGTGGTGACTGGGAAGCCGTTGAACATTGGCGGGTCGCGCGGACGCATTGAGGCGACAGGACGCGGCGTGCTGGTGGTGTGTGATGAGAGCCTGCGCTACTTGAATATGCCGGTTGACGGCTGTCGCGTGGTGATCCAGGGATTTGGCAATGTGGGCTCGAATGCTGCGCGCCTGATGATGGAGCGAGGTTACAAGATTGTCGGCATTGCGGAGCGCGATGGTGGTCTTTCGAATCCGAACGGGATCGATATTCACCAGTTGGCTGAATACAAGTATCGCAATGGAACGACACTTGGATTCCGAGGCGCTGAGGCAACGCCAAGTGAAGAACTGCTGGTTTCAGACTGCGAAATCCTGATTCCCGCAGCAACCGAGAATGTGATTACCAGCCGCAACGCCGACGGGATTAAGGCTCGCATTGTTGTCGAAGGCGCTAACGGCCCAACTACTGCTGTGGCAGACGAAATTCTTGCAGAGAAGCGGATTTTTATCGTGCCGGATATTTTGGCGAATGCTGGTGGCGTGACGGCCAGCTACTTTGAGTGGGTGCAGGATCGGCAAGGCTACTTCTGGAAGGAAGCGATCGTCAACGAGCAATTGGAGACGATCTTGCGGGACAGCTTTGACGATGTTGTTCGTTATGCGGAAGCACATAACGTGAACAATCGGATTGCAGCGTACATGCTGGCGATTGATCGCGTGGCATTCACCATCAAGCAGCGGGGCATCTACGCGTAAATTAGGTATGCTTAATCCGGCAGGACAAAGGCGGGACGGGCAACACGCCATCCCGCAATCATTGGATCATCGGAACTCCGGTCGCTTGCTAAAGGCCCATCAACTTGGACGCCACTTTGGGGACTAACGCAACGAGGGTTGTTCCAAGGATCTTCGCGTGGTTCAAGGCGATTGCAAGCCATTCTCGCAGGCCCATGTGTCCGGTCCGCTTGTGGACGATTCCCTTAGACTCAAGCTTGGCGGAGATGCGATCAATCCATCCGCTCGATCCGCCGCGGACGAATGCGTTCTCAGCCAGGGTGAACACTTCCCTGCAAAGATCGCCGACCTCCTTAGATGTTTCGCAATCTGACAGGGACACATACACGGCGCTACCAACTCCGGAGAGCTTGTCGAATAGCAGCAGGCCCGGGAGTGCCGGTCGCGGTTCCGCTGGAAAGACTGAATTGACCAGCTCATAGGCCGGATGACTCGGATAAGACACCCGAATATCGCCGATGAGCATTGCAGGTTTGAGGTCTTTTGCAAATGCACATGGATCCGATGAGAGGATCAGGACCATAATATTCTTTCCCGCATCCTCGCAAACGCTTCCTCCCTCGATATACTCCCGAACTGATGAGTCGTGTTTGGCATGGAAAGCTATAAACCCGAACAATCCGCTGAATGCGGCTTCCAGGTGAGCGGAAGAACCCAGCAACTGCTCGGTAGACTGGAAAGCTCCAACAGCATTCCTCGCCGGAGCCTCGGTATAAGCAAGTTCTTCAATGACTCTGGCCAGGCTGATTGCTTGAATCATCGTCTTTCCTTTCTTTAAGAAAATCTGCTATCACTCGAGCGACAACGCAATCACTCATGAAGTCAAGTCTTCTGCATACTACCGACAGCGACTGCCATGGCATCCAATCGCGTGGACTCAGGCAAATGGCATTGATCAGGTCTTCACAAGCCGCTTCCGCGTCCCCTGCCTCGTCACTCATGATTGCTCGTTCCAACAAGAACTGGTGATTGAGAGGATAGCGTTCCAGCATCTCATTAATGACCAGTTTTTGAGCTGCTCGATCTTTGCCAACAGCGACAACATATTCTTCAATCAACCGCGAAATCTCCGCAGTATGCAGCGATTTAATCTGACTCTTCTTTTCTTCTCGCTGGTTTGTCGAATCGATGGAGCCTGAAAGATCGTCGACATGTATTTTGGTGGATCTAAGCATTCGGTGATCGATAAATCGCAGACGCGAAAGTACATGACATACTTCCAATCCGAATCGCCTCCACTCTTCCGGAGCGGCTTGAAATGCCTCGAAGCGGCGGCCGGGCTCCGCGGTTGACACCATATCGAATACCGGCTTCAACAAGCAGTCCGGCACTAACACCCGCGTTCGGAGAGTATATTCAACGCTCTCTTTTCCATGCCACGTTTGCATCAGGATCATCGCGGAAGCCATGCTCCAGCCGTATTCGATGGAGAGGGAATTGGTGAAGTAGTCCGTGTCGCATAGTTTCATCGAGCCGAAATCGCAGACAATCTCCTCCAACCCGAGGAATTGAGTTTTGTACTGGACGGCTTGTGCATCCAGCACGTCGAACTTACTTTCGAATGCCCGGGTAGCATTGATGAGGCTCGAGAACGCGGCGATCCCTGAGAGCCAAGCGGTCGGCGACATTGCGCGCCTGCAATCTTCTGCGGATGCCATCGTTTGATCAAGTAACCAAGCTCCGATCTCGGCCAGCTTCGCCCGATCCAAACCTGGACTGAAGTTTTGCGTGATCCTGGTTGCTTTTTGTTGATCCTTTTCCGAGAAAGAAAAGGTGAGGATCGAATTTAAGTTTTCTGGATTTGAAGCAAACAGCCGGGCCACCCGCTCAATAGATCTCGCAAGTAAGGTCGAATCACAAAAGAAGCCGGCCCGATTTAGACTGAGCAAGAAATGAAATGCTTTCCCGGGTCGTCGATGTTTTTCAGCGACCCAGACGGATGCCTTGGCGACACGATTCAGCGCGGATTCACTGTCGGAGCCCTGAAGGTCCCATAGAGTTCGAATTCCGGAGACGATCTTAGGCAAGCTAACGATCGCACCGCCGTCGTCTCCGGAATATCCCCATGGATCGTTTTCATCGAAGGTCTGGGAGTTGTAGATGAAAGGTTGGCTCTGATAAAGCTTTGTGTCCGGTTCTCTCTTCCGGATTCCGGCATCGAGCAGGGTAAATATCTCGGCATAGTCGTCCAAGAGTTGCAGGAGCGGACGCGCGTGCAACTCTGGATCGACCACTGGTTGGGGACCCTCGCCATAGAATGAGGCAACCAGGCCAGCGAGTTCGATTCTCGACAGAAGCTTTAAGGTTAATTGCTCAATGGGGGAAAGAGCCATTGCGCTGTCCTTCGCGACCTATGTTAGCAGTTCTTTCGCCGGCAAGAGAGGATAAATTGTGGTCGCTTGGCTCATAGGACTGATAGATAATCGCAGACGAGGACGGTGAGATCCTTGTCTTGCGCAACCGCCCACTCTTGCTCGGTGGCGATCATGCGGTCGGCGCCTGGTTCGGCGTCAGGTTTTTGGTCTCGCGGAGCGCGGAGATGAGCGCGTCTTCTCCAAAAAGAAATTCCCTGGGCGTTGCGCGCTTCCGGGCTGACGGACTGCCCTTCTTATTTTTGGCGATAGAAAATGAGCGTCGAACTGGGCGCTTCGGCAAGCTGAATTCGCATCCGCGCAAAGTCCCTTCCTTTCATCTCTCGGATCAAAGCCCGGTCATATGTGGTCCGCATCTCGACCTCATCACTTGCCGACGGGTCTAAGTACTGAGGACGCAGCTCCATCAGGATAAAAGGGCTCTCGGGCCGTCGCAGCAGGATGATGAGCCGTCTTTGCTTCCAGGCCTGTCCCATTGCCAGGCGGTCCATGCTTCGAGCCCGTCGGGCCCGGGCTCCTTCATTGGTGTTGACCTTAATTGTGTGGAGCGGTTTGGGTCATGGGCGGGGGCGGTTGATCCCGGCGTTGGGGCCCACAGTGAAATTCCTGCAAGAGATGTTCCATCTGGCCGAGTTGCAGGCCCTCAATACGATCTTGGTCCGTACCCGCAAAGCAAATGTGAAATGCTTTTTGAACGATGGCGGATAACTCTTTGTCGGTTACGCCTTCGCTCCTGAGGTTGTGCAGGCCATCGACGGATGTGTCGTAATAGCCAGGCGCCGCGTTGACTGTGGTGATGATGAGATCCTCTCCCAAGCCCGCGTTCACCATCTTGATCACGTCGATATTTCTGAGTGACAACTGAGCGCAGAGAGGGAGCGAGAGCGCCAGAAATGCGAGGGCTTGAAGACACTTGCGCGTGGAGCATCTAATTGAGGATTTGAAGGGTAGGCTCGGAATTGAATCAGCGCGGTGGAATGGTTGTAGCGACATTTGCCGAGGGATTGATTTGTTCACAATGGCACCTCGCGCATCGACAGGCAAACCGGTGTTGAAACCGCGACCAACTTTATTCTTGACAGATTGTAGCAGCCGGCCTAACGTTTAAGCCGGTTAATTTGAAACGTTTCAATATTTTTCCTGAACCCGGTTGAAGCAAAGCTAAATGAGGATTCGCAGCGTTGAAATCCGGGGTTGAGGCGGCACCAGGTCCTTAGGGAAATTTGTTACAACTTTAGCCTAAGAGGCGCGAACGATAGGACACATTGCAGTGCTTGTGCTGTGGCGTCACAAATTGCGACGCATTCTCTTCTTCATGCGGAAAGGCTGAACGTGAGAGCTTCGTCTTTCAAAGTGGTTTTGGCGACGTGCTTCTTGTTCCTTTTCGCTGCTCCACGAGTGTTTGGCGAGCCGGCAAGAGATGCGTCACGCATTCATTATGTGGACAGCGCCAGCAGGTGCGCGGATGATTCTGGACAGGGGTCGCTTACGCGCCCATGGAAGACGCTGGCCGCAGTCAACGCACACAGATTCAAGCCAGGGGACCGACTGCTTTTTGCGCGAGGGTCTTCTTACAGCGGCGGTCTTTTGATAAACGATTCGGGAACGCCGGGATCTCCGATTACATTGGCGGCTTATGGTTCAGGCCCTGCGCCCCGATTTACCAATCCGAGTTACAGCGTGCTGGCAGGTAATATGATCCAGGTGCACGGGAGTTGGATCGTTATCGATGGATTGTGTTTCCACGACGGTGTTCCGGCTGCGCCCACGGCTTCGACGGAAGTGGCACGCACCATCGCGGCCGTGTTCATTGCGGGCTCTGCAACACATGTGGTGTTGCGCAACTGCGAAACCATCAACTGCCCGGTGGCTGTGCGGACGTTTGGAGAGTATGCACTGATTACCCGGAACTACTTCCATGACACGACGAAGCAATTTCTCTGCTCGCCGAATTGGGGTCCGGTGGCAGTGATGCTGATGGTGTCAAATCTCGAAGCTTCTTATAACCGGATTGACCACTACTATGTTGTGGGTGGGAGTTGGGGAGCGGACGGCGGTGCTTTTGAGATTGACGGAAGGAATGCAAAACAAAGTATAAATATTCACCACAACAAGGTTTATGACACACAGGGCTTCTTAGAGACTGATGCCGGCGGTCCCTATACCGACGTGACCATCGCATACAACGAAGCGGATGTTTCGGAGAAGTTTATAGGGATGACCAATGCGACTCATTGGTTGATCCAGAACAACACAGTTATCCGCACGATGACTCGTCCTCCAGGGTACAACGACGCGAACTGGTTTATTCCCGGAACGTACGACACTGAGTGGCGCAATAATATTTTCGTTGTTGCAAACGGCTTGCAGGTATTCCATAACGGGCTGGGAGTGAGGCAGATTCACGATCACAACCTGTATTTCAGCGCGGACGGAAGTACGGACGATCCCATCCCGGGATTGCGTGGGGCGGGGGAAAAGGTGGGCGACCCATTGTTCGTCAATTATGCGAAGCACGATTACCACTTGAGGGCTGGTAGCCCAGCGTTTGAGGCCGGCACAGGATTGGGTTACGCCAGCGATTTGGACGGCAATCCGCTACCGAAGGAAGTAGCGCCTGAGATGGGCGCCTACGAATATCTTCCGGCCGCGAAATCTGCACGGGCGGAACGAAAAGCATGGGGTTGGTCTCATTGAGCGTCAAGTTGAGAGATCTCAAATCTGTGCATCGCAGTTAGCTGACTATGAGGACGGCCATGAATGCATGCATCCCCAGTTGCTTGTTCACTGATTGTTGAAGAGGGACTTATGAAAGCATTGACTCGAGTTATTGAATGGATCGCAACGCTCATATTTGTAACTGCAGTCTCTGCGAACATCGCGTCTGCGCAGGATTCGCATTTTGCGCCGAAAGGGCAGCAGATTCAATCGCCTCCTTGCTTGACAATGCGCGGCGCGTGGGAAGGGGGATATGTTCCGTGCTCGGTATTTACTCATCAAGAATGGCTAATGGACATCACGCACTGGCGCGCGGAACGGCGTATTCGCATAGGTTACGATCCCTCGCGATATGAGATGCCGGCGCTTAAATGGACGCAGGCAAGTTTTATTCAGCCACAGATGATGGTGCATGACCGGTACTTCTTTGATCCTGCAGCAGGTAGGTACACGGTTGATCGCTACCTAGACGATTTAGACAAGCGATACGGCGGGATCGACGCGGTCCTGATATGGGCGACTTACCCGAACATGGGTATCGATGATCGCAATCAGCATGACATTGTCCGCTCAATGCCGGGCGGGGTGGAAGGACTAAAGCAGATGGTTGCGGATTTTCATCGTCGCGGTGTGCGAGTGTTTTTCCCGATGATGATGTGGGATGAGGGAACGAGAGATCCTGGTGCTTCATGGCCTGATGCGATTGCCGAGTTCATGAAAGAAATTGACGCTGACGGAATCAATGGCGATACACAGGACGGAGTTCCGCTGGCATTTTCACTAGCTGCCGACAAGGTGAATCATCCGCTTGCATTTGAACCGGAAAACGGACCGCAGGACGAAGCTCTGGCGTGGAATGTACTTACATGGGGGCAATATCAATTTCAATTTGCTCCGACGGTTGACAGGTACCGGTGGCTTGAGACGCGGCACATGGTGAACATCCAGGGACGTTGGAACCGCGATAAGACTGATGATCTGCAATACGCCTTCTTTAACGGAGAAGGATGGGAGAGTTGGGAGAACGTGTGGGGAATTTGGAACGGTGTAACTCCGCGCGACGCCGAGGCTACACGGCGCATGGCAACTATCGAGCGTGGATTTGCGCCATTCCTTACGAGTCCGGACTGGGAACCGTTTTATCCTATGCACGACTACGGCGTGTATGCGAGCCGCTGGCCCCTAGGCGATAAGACACTCTGGACCATAGTGAATCGCAACGAATATAACGTTAACGGCCGACAGATGACGGTGGCTTACAAGCCGGACACGCGTTACTTTGACGTATATCACGGCGCGGAATTGAAGCCGACGCGGGAAGACGATCGGTCCGTTCTTTCATTCGATACGGAGGCTCATGGATACGGTGCGATTCTTGCTATCTCTGGAGAGCCCGATGCGCAGGCCAAAGAACTGATGGCGAAAATGAAGCAAATGACGACAAAACCGCTGTCGAGTTTCTCGAACGCGTGGGAGCCGCTGCCTCAGCAGATGGTGGAGATTCCACCTTCAAAGAAATCGAGTTCGACGCCCGACGGTATGATTCGTATTGAAGCGAGTAACTTCCTGTTTAAAGTGGCCGGCATCGAGATTGAAGGTTTGGATGACGTGGGCGTGGATGTGCAGTATCCGTGGGAAGATAACGCGCGCCGCTATCATGAACACGAAATGCAGATGAAGGTTTTTTATATGGATAAGTACCCAGTTACAAATGCGGAGTTCAAGAAGTTTCTTGATGCTTCCCACTATCATCCGAAAGATGACCTGAATTTTCTTAAAGATTGGAAGGGAGGAACGTATCCGGAGGGTTGGGCGAGCAAGCCGGTTACGTGGGTGTCACTCGAGGATGCGCGCGAGTATGCCAAGTGGGCAGGGAAGCGGCTTCCTCACGAGTGGGAGTGGCAATACGCGGCGCAGGGCACCGATGGCCGGAGATTTCCATGGGGTAACTGCGATTGGCTGGCTCCATTCCTGAGCGGTGGTCCGCTGGCGTGTCCATGGCAGAGCGATCCGAAGGACGCGCCTGCGCCGATTCCAGATAAGGGGCGAGTCATGCTGGCGGCCAGCGATGTGGATGCGCACCCGAATGGAGCGAGTCCGTTTGGCGTAATGGACATGGTGGGAAACGTGTGGCAATGGACCGATGAATACACCGATGAACACACGCGGGCCGGCATTGTGCGCGGTGGCAGCCATTATCAGCCACAGGGATCCATCTGGTATTTTCCGCAGGCCTACAGGAATGACCAACACGGGAAACTGCTGTTGATGGCGCCAAGTTATGATCGATCTGGAGCGCTGGGATTTCGGTGCGTGAAGGACGTGGAATAACTGCTCATTCAATATTCTATAGAGGGTTGGAGGCGCGCAATGTTTTCTTCGACGATGAATGCAGTCTTTCTCTCACTTTTGCTGCTGACGTCTGTGGCGTGGAGTCAAGCGCACAGTTGCGAAGATCTGAAAAAGCTTTCTGTTCCTGAAACCAAAATCATAAGTGCTGAGGCCGTGGGCGCGGGCGCCTTGCAGTTAACCGGAAATCAAGAAGCAGATCGGGAAGCTTTTAGGAGGCTGCCTGCATTTTGCAGAGTGGTGCTGGAGATTGATCCTGTTGCGGATTCAAGAATTCCCGTGGAGCTATGGATGCCGGCGGATGGCTGGAATGGGAAATTCCTTGGAGTAGGGAACGGAGGCTTTGCCGGGCAGATTAGCTATCAGGAACTGGCCATTGCGGTGAGTCTTGGATACGCTGGCGCTGCGACGGACACGGGACACCAGGGCTCGGCGATCGATGCAAGTTGGGCGCTTGGTCATCCGCAGCAAGTCATCGACTTCGGATATCGGGCAGTGCACGAAATGACAATGAAGTCCAAAGTTCTGGTGCAAAGCTACTACCCGGCGCCTCTCCAACATTCGTATTTTGCGGCATGCTCTGATGGAGGGCGCGAGGCGCTGATGGAGGCGCAGCGGTTTCCGACCGACTACGACGGAATCCTGGCGGGCGCCCCTGCCTATAACTGGTCGCACCTATTAGCAAATGCGGTCTATAACTCGCGGGCACTTACACTCAGCAGTTCAAGTTATATTCCTGCCGAGAAGTTACCGGCGATCAGCGCCGCCGTTCTAGCAGCCTGCGACAAAAATGATGGACTCGCGGATGGAGTTATAAACGATCCGCGCACCTGTCACTTTGACCCGTCCGTACTCCTCTGTAAGGGAGCCGATGCGGCGGGTTGTCTGATTCAGCCGCAGATCACGGCGCTTCGCGCACTATACTCTGGCGCGCATAACTCAGCCGGCAGGTCGATTTTTCCCGGCTATCTTCCGGGAGGGGAGTTAGGCGTGGGCGGATGGGGGCTTTGGATAGTGGGGCACGCGCCAAACACGAGCCTGATGTATCTATTTGGGACAGGGTACTTCGCAAACATGGTTTATGACGATCCGCACTGGGATTACAAGACTTTCACACCCGATCGGGGTTTGGCCGATGGGGTGAAAAAGACGGCGCCTGAGTTGGATGCGACAGACCCGGACCTGAGGGCATTTGCAAAGCGAGGCGGCAAGCTTATTCTCTATCACGGTTGGAACGATGCTGCGATTTCAGCATTGAGCACAATCGACTATTACAACAAGGTGCGCACTGTGATGGGCCCGAAATCGGAGGACTCATTTCTAAGGCTGTTCATGGTTCCGGGCATGCAGCATTGTTCAGGCGGACCTGGGCCGGACAGTTTCGGACAGTGGGGAGCAACGACTGCGTCTGGTCCGGACGATGCGCAACATGATGTTCTTCTCGCGCTGGAACAATGGGTGGAGAAGGGGCCTGCGCCTGAGTCCATTATAGCCGCGAAGTATGGAGGCGAGGGCGGGGGCCGGAAGACCACTAATACGCGGCCGCTCTGTGCGTATCCAAAGGTGGCTCGGTATAAGGGAACCGGCAGCACCGAGGATGCTGCCAGTTTTGTTTGTACCACAGAATAAGTTAGTTTGAAGGTCTTTGGAACGACAGTATGACTTATGAAGCAGGCGTGAAGAGTTGCAACCGAACGCGCCATGTGGTGGACTGACCCGGCTTCAAAGTGACCATGCCGGTGTCCATTCCTTTCCATTCGCTGCTGAAGGGATCGCCGAAATTGTATTGCTCTTCAAGCGCGACGAAAGGCTTGTCTTTCGGGGCGTAAAACTGGATGGTTTTTATCTCCGGAGAGAGCCCTTCGATGTGGAGGCCGTAGTGAGAGGGTGGATCGATTAGGTCGACGATAACTTCTCCATGGGTGCGGACGAGGCTGGCGAACGAATCATCATAGAGAGAGTTACCGATAAGTTTGCCTCGCGGGGCGGTGAAATCGTTCTTAGTTCCTTTGACTTCGGTAAGCTTGCCGGTGGGAAATACGTCGTCGAGATTATTGGTTTCAACGTGCTCGGTGGCGGGAATGTGGAGACGGACCTGGTCTCGCCGGCCGCTGGGGATAGTGAAGTAAGGATGCCAGCCGATTCCGATTGGCTCGGATTCGGAGCCCACGTTTTTCGCGGTGATTGTGCTCTCGACGCTGTTGGATCCGAGGTCAATGCGGATCACGAGGTCGGTGGAGGAGAGCCAGTGACCATCGAAATTGCCGCCATGAATTGTAGCGGTGATGGAGGTTCCATCGGGACTGACCTTGAAATCGTCGGCCTTGCGAGTGAGGATCAAGCCATGGATTGAATGCTTCTCTGCTCCGGGAGTTTTGCCGCTCCAGTTAGCAGGCAGCGTTAGCTGCTTTCCGTTCCATGAGGTAGTTATGGACTGGCCATCCGCAGACTGCGTGCCGCGAATCCGGTTTGCGTAAGGGACAAGGAAGGCACCCCCGAATGTACTGAAACTCTTATTGCCGAATGCGTCGCCGGATAACTGCCTGGCGACTTCATCGAGCGAGGGGGTAGCCAGGATTTCGATCTCACCTTTTCCTGGGATGTTGGCGGTGATCTGCAGGAGGTTCATGCCTCGGCCGGGAAGGATGGTGGCGGAAAGGAACTCCGGCTTCGCGCCGTTGGAGGTTGCGGCTCGTTTAAGAACAACGATGGGCTGACCATTGATTTGCGTTGGCTGAGAGAAGGCCGGCAGCGACATGTACTGGGCCAGGGCAATGCCAGCCATCAATGCAGTTAAGAGAATCGGACGATTTACAATCGACATGATATTTATCCTCGCGAAATGTTGCCCGGTTAAACGCGGACCGTGACTTCGGTCTGGCGAGCGGTTTATGGCTTGCCCATGGAGGGGCCGCCAACGTTGAGTATGCGCGGAATCCGGTCTGCCACTGGAGGTAATGGTTTGCGAAGCTTGTGAGGGCCTTGCTGATACCAGTAGGCGACGGTATAGAAGTTATCAGAGCGATGATTGGCGTTTCCATGCTCGATTGTCATCTTGAATGACTTTTTGAAAGGTATCGGCGAGTCAAGATGAAAACGGTACACGCTCCACTTGGCACCTTGATCATCGCCGCCATTTACAGGGTTTCCGTAGAGTTTATAGGCAAATGTGGGGTGGTTTGAACCGAACGGATTTATGCCGCAGTTTCCATAACACCACGCGCCGAGATAGTAATCTTCTGAGCCGGTCCCGATGATGTGCGGTGTCTTGTTGTCATCGATGAACATCATGTCGTCGCCTTCACCCCACCAGTCACCTTGATTCTGCAAGATACTTTGGGTAACGCCGACATAGTGTCCGGGGCCCTCCGCTTCAAACATGACGTAGTTCGATTGGCCGTCAGTATTCCTGGCGTCGTTCACCTTGGGATTCGAGTTGGCCGTCCAATCATCGGTCCACCCACGATTTGGTTGGGCCTGGCGGTATTCCGCATAGAACTCGAACATATTGACGGGAAGTTCGGCGTGTTTCTGCCAATCAATATTGTAGTAAAACGCGGAGATGTTTTCATTGCCTTCATTGGTGATCGTGATCTTGGCGGACTTGTGGAAGGGCATTGGGAAGAAGCAATTCAGTGCCTTTTGTGATCCGACGGAAAGCGGGCCGGATTCATACGTAAAGTACTCGCCCAGGCCGAGTCCGAAGAAGTCTCCGATCGGCGCTTCGACCGCGGG
>Ga0302320_10015017_pt1 | contig 15957 bp, 9 predicted proteins | sample Bog_T0_3_FD_202130 | JGI IMG/M metagenome (GOLD analysis project Ga0302320, IMG submission 202130) | Peat permafrost microbial communities from Stordalen Mire near Abisko, Sweden - Bog_T0_3 | ecosystem: Environmental > Terrestrial > Soil > Wetlands > Peat | place: Sweden: Abisko, Stordalen Mire... | reverse complement strand
CCCGGTATCAAGCTGTCACGATTCAGCCAGAACAAAGCGGACCGCGCAATTGGACGATGGTATCGCCGATACTTTCGTGTTGCTGGCATGTCCCCTGCGTGAGGCACGCAACTATTCTCGTTCAACCTAGTTCCAAACATCGATCGAAGTGGATGTGACTCCCCCAGCTCACACGTGACACGAAGCAACACCTTTTTCCGCGTTCCTAACGCGCGTATCGAGTGAAGACAAAGTCGCGAGCTTGGAATGGCTGGTGGCAGGGGAAGCAAGTCTTGATCTTCGCTTCGTCGGCAGGTTTGCCGTTCTTATCAAATTGAGCGAACCCCCAGCCTGCAGTTGCAGCGAACTTTTTTGAGTCCTTGACCATAAACTGCAGGTACCACTCCGGGGCGGGTCCGGCGACGAAAGATTGGGCCCGGCCAAAGACTTTGTTGTTTTCCTCCGACGGCACATCTTTCCATGCGATGCGGGCGATGACTGTACCGTCCGGAAACGGCAGTATGCCCTCCCGATACGCCTTGATCGCTACGTCGTTGCCGAGGATGGCTCGAATATCGTTGAGGTTGCCTTCTTCGTGAGCCACGGAGATCAGTCTCCAGTCGCGGTACCCGGGAAAGATCTTTATACCGAAAATCGGGACGGCCCTTCCGTCATCGCGTCCAGATGCAGGAGAGCCAGAGGCGACAATGCCAACCACCGTAAGCAGCGCAACCAGCGAGAAGGCGATTCTTTTCATATTGATTGCTCCCTTTGCGGATTGCCCTTTCGTTCTTCATGAACTTACGTCATTTACCTGTTCCATTTCGCTTTCGCCGCCGCTTGCTCGATCAACTCCGCCACTTCTCGCGGATGAGACAGCATAGCCAGATGATTAGCCGGAAGGGTGATTGAAGTTGCCTTGATGGTCGCTGCTTCATCTTTCTCGAGCTCCGGCGGAATCGCCCGGTCGTTGCCCGCGATCACGGCCCATGAAGGCTTGCTCTTCCAAGCAGCCGTCGTGACCGTGGCTCCGAAGACAGCTGCCGCCGTTTGACCCTGTGTCGCAGTGAGTATCTCCTGCTCCCCTTCCGGCAGATCCTGCGCCATGTCTTCGGCAATTCCTTTTCGAGTCGCCGTTAGAAATCCTTGAGCGTCGGGTCGGAGCTCGCTGCCCAGCGGAGCGGGCGGATACGGCTTGCTCACGGAATTGATCGATTCACCTTCCCCGGGCGCGAACGCCGCCACGTAGACCAACCCGACAACCTTCGGATCATTCCCTGCTTCCGTAATCACCACGCCGGCGTAGGAATGGCCGACTAGTATCACGGGCCCGTCCTGCAACGCGATGATGCGCTTCGTCGCCGCTACATCGTCAGCGAACGAGGTCAAAGGATTCTGCACAGCGACCACATGAAATCCCTTCGCCTCGAGGAGCGCAATCACTTTGGACCAGCACGATCCGTCCGCCCAGGCGCCGTGCACCAGCACAATATTCTTGGCCCCTTGCGGGGAGTTCGCCTGAGCGAATCCTCTCATGTTGACTCCGAACGACAGCATCAGCATCATGCTTGCGGTCAAAGCGGTTCGGTACATTTGCGAGACCTTCATTTCTATCTCCTCGTTGAACTAAGTGTCACGATTAGGCCAGAACCACCTCGACCGCGCAATTGGACGATGGTATCGCCCATACTTTCGTATCCCTGAGGCTTTCGGCTTTTCTCCAACCAGGTAGTCCTGCAATCCGGTCAAACGAAGCAACCACCCTCCCGCACACTTGATACGAAGGTATCGGCAATACCATCGTCCAATTGTTTTGTTGTCCCAGGTGTGGCCGAATCAGACCTGTTCGAGATTGAGTCTAGTTGAGTTAACAAAGCATTTTCGCGAGGGAGAAGACACGATGTCTGAATTTGCGACGAAGTCCGCGACGCACGAGCAGGAAGAACAGAAGCTGAACACACCCGCTAAGGTAAAGCGCCTCACCGGCCTCACCACCTTTGTGATAGTCGCGACGGTGCTCGCCGTCCTCGTCGCGGTAACTGTTTACGCGCAGGACAACGGGTCACCGAACGGACAGGAAAAGTACTCTCTGAAATCGCCAAGCGGAGTCGCGTTCTCCGACTTCAGGGGATACGAGGACTGGGCTTCCGTCTCTTCCGCAAGGCAAGATGAAATACTCAAGGTGATCGTCGCCAATCCGAAAATGATCGTGGCGTACAAGGCCGGCGTTCCCGGCAACCGCCAGCCTTTCCCGGAGGGCTCCAAGATCGTGAAGCTTCAGTGGAAACAGAAGAAGAGCACGGAGGCCCAGTTCGCTGTGGACGTGCCCGACTTCTTTACCCAGGCATTCGTCATGGAAAAGGACACCAAGAGATTTCCGAAAACCGGTGGGTGGGGGTACGCTGTGTTCAACTACGATGCCGTGTCGGGCAAGTTCACGGCCGATCCCAAGAGCCTTTCAGACTGCGGCAACGCTTGCCATACGGCCGTGAAGGCGAAGGACTACATCTTCCACCCGTACGAGATGCGATGAGCTGGATCTGTCCAGAACCTTCGCCCTGAAGGCTGATGAGGCATTGCCGGTATCTTGCGGGATGCATCGAAGCGCAGGGCGTGCCACTTGTGTTCGAGCGGCACGCGCTTGATGTTGGTGAGTAGGCGGTTGATCTAGGTTGATGCGCAAGCGTGAAAGCCAGGCGAGTTAGCAGGGGACACGGATTTTCTTCAAGCGGAATTGATGGCGACCCCAATATGCCTTTTCGCGATCTCCTCGATCTGCGGCTCCGTCAAGGCGGAGAGATCCACAGTCTCGGTCGCGACAATTCGCTGAAACTCTTCAGGACGATGCGCTTTGAGATACTCCGTCAGAAACCCGACCGCGCTGCTTTTCCCCGTCCCATGTCCGATGAGGACGATCTCTTCGGCGTGTACAAGGTCCATGGCGATCTCCTCGTAGTACGAGCCTTCCTCGGGAACGCGATCACCTTCGTAGTGAGCTTCCTTACGGTGGATCAAATGATGGTGGAAGCCAAAGGGATCATACGGTTTCACAGTGACTTCGCCTTCAGGCCGGCTGTCGCGCAGGTTGTGATATACATGAGCAACATGATGGTCGACGACCACAACCATTCTCCCAAGTTTAGATTCCTTGGCGGGCATCCCAAGGGTGCCCGTTTCTTTCAGAAACCTGCGCAGTCGAGCTATCTCCTCCACCGCGAGATTATGCCCGCTTGGGCGCTTGAAGAAACATCTCTGTGAACCGACCGCGAAGACAAACTCGTCGTTTCCGTGTGGTTGTACCTCGCCGATATTCCCAATCAAATCAATCAAAGAGTTCCAGCTCAGATTTCGAGGCAGTTTACCGTCGACGAGATCCTCAAGAAGTTCTTTATGATCGTGGCGCATAGGTTGCTTCATTGTTCCACCACCTCTTTCGTTTGATAGGAGGTACGTCCTCGTCTTCTCGAAGCGTCCGCCGTATCGGGGCGCGCTCCATCGTCTCCATTACGCCAGATGTAAAGCGGAGAGTCTATTGGACGATGGTATTGGCAGATACTTTGGTGTTGGTCAAGCAAATTCGCGCGATTTGAGCCATATCGCATTCGCGGGAAGCCCAGCAGGCCATTCACGCCACAGCCGCTGGGGACGCGGAGAAAGATCTAATCCGTTGGGAACTGCACAGGGGATGACAATTAGTTTGCGAAGGTGTATGTGCCCTTGGACCTGTGCAATCGGATACAGTCGGAGCACAGGAAGCTGCTTAAGATTCACGGATGCCGAGGGCGATCTACCTGGAGAAATGATGGCATCAGCGAACGGTGTCGAACCCGCATCCCATCCAACGGGTCCCTTATTGGTCAAGACTTTCGAACCGAACGGACTGACCACCGATGAGGCGAGGATCCGTCTGGAAAAAGACGGACCGAACGCGATGCCGGATACATCTGCTCACCCACTTCGCAATGCCCTGACGAAGTTTTGGGCGCCGGTTCCATGGTTGCTCGAGGCTGCCATCCTGCTACAGGTAGGGCTGCATAAGTATCTCGAGGCTGCCGTCATCACGGGCCTGCTGATCTTCAATGCGGCTCTGGCCTGGTTTCAGGAGGGGCGTGCCCAGGCGACCCTCACTGCTCTGAAATCGCGTCTCGCGCTCAATGCTCCCGCGCGCCGCGATGGAGTGTGGAGGACCGTACCCGCTGCGGAACTGGTTCGTGGCGATCTGGTGAAACTATCGCTCGGCAGCGTTGTGGCGGCGGATGTGCACCTGCTCAATGGTTCGGTCCTGCTCGATCAGTCGATGCTCACCGGCGAATCGCTCCCCATCGAAGCCGGAGCAAGTGTGGATGCCTATGCGGGATCCCTGGTGCGACGCGGCGAAGCCACGGCAGTCGTAACCGCCACGGGGTTGCGCACCAAATTCGGGCGTACAGCGGAACTGGTTCGGACTGCCCATGTTGTCAGTTCCCAGCAGAAGGCTGTGCTGCGGATCGTGCGTAACCTCGCCATTTTCAATGGCAGCATCATCGTCTTCATCGGAATCTATGCTTGGCTTCATGCGATGCCGTGGAACGATATCATCCCACTGCTGCTTACATCGGTGCTGGCGTCCATTCCGGTGGCCTTACCCGCGACCTTTACGCTGGCGGCGGCGTTGGGTGCTCGAGCTCTCGCTAAGGTAGGCGTTTTGCCAACTCGGCTCACGGCCCTCGACGAAGCTGCCACCATCAACGTCTTATGCTCGGATAAAACCGGGACGTTGACCCGCAACCAGCTCTTCGTTACCAGTGTTCGCCCCATGCCGGGCTTCGATGAGGCGCACATCCTCGGGCTGGCAGCGCTCGCCAGTTCCGACGGCGGCCAGGACTCGGTCGATGCCGCCATCCGATCCGCCGCCGCGCAAAAGCCTGCAGCCGACCTTCCGAAGTTGACCAGCTTTGTTCCATTCGATCCCGGCACGAAAATCTCCGAAGCCATGGTGACGGATGCGAAGGGCAAGCTGGAACGCATCGTCAAAGGAGCCTTCACGGTTGTCGCGGGCATGGCAGCACCAACTCCAACCGCTGCGTCGATTGCGGATGACCTTGAAAGACAGGGCTTCCGGGTGCTGGCAGTGGCGGCCGGCGCTCCGGCCGCGATCCAGATGCACGGCTTCATCGCGCTGAGCGATCCGCCGCGCGCCGACTCCGCTTCCCTCATCTCGGAATTGAAGGCACTCGGCGTGCGTACCGTCATGGTGACGGGGGATGCGCCGGCGACCGCGGCGATTGTTGCCCACGAGGTCGGACTGGAAGGCGCTGTGTTTCCCGCGGGACCGATCCCCGAGGCCGTCGAGCCGGAGGATTTCGCGGTCTTCGCGAGCATTCTTCCGGAAGGAAAATTCGACCTCGTGAAGGCATTCCAGAAGAATGGGAACACTGTCGGGATGTGCGGAGACGGCGCGAACGATGCGCCGGCGCTGCGCCAGGCACAGATCGGAATTGCTGTATCGACGGCCACCGACGTGGCCAAATCGGCAGCAGGCGTAGTTCTAACGGGGGCCGGTCTTGGTGGCATCGTTGCCGCGGTCAAAGAAGGCAGGGTCACGTTTCAGCGCATTCTTACTTACACGCTGAATTCGGTCCTCAAGAAAATTGTGCAGGTATTGCTGCTGGCCGTCGGTCTGGTGATGACCGGCCATGCTGTGCTGACACCGATGCTGATGGTAATCGTGATGCTCACTGGAGATTTTCTGGCCATGTCGCTCACCACGGACGGGGTGCGCCCCTCGGCGAACCCGAACTCTTGGCAAATCGGACGGATCACGGGCGCCGGTGTGATGCTCGGGCTCTGTTTTCTCATGTTTGCAAGTGCAGTTCTAGCGATCGGCAAATTTGAACTGCAACTCGGAACGAGCGGTCTGCAAACTCTTTCCGCCGTCGCGATCGTGTTCGGCAGTCAGGCAACCATTTACGCCATTCGGTCGCGCCGGCACCTATGGGGTTTACGGCCAACCAAGTGGCTGGTGCTGTCCTCAATAGCGGACATTCTGATCATTTCGACATTGGCCGTTCGCGGTATTGCAATGGCGCCCTTGCCGCTCTCTGTGATCGCATGCGAGTTTGCAGGAGCTCTCGTCTTCGGGCTGGCGCTCGATTCGATCAAAATCCCCGTCTTTGCGCGCCTCGGCATATCGTAGAGATCATTTGGAGCTCTGTGCGTCTATTCAGCATCGAGGCGATGCATTCTCTAGCCGATGGAAGGAAATCGTCCAATCCCGGATGCCGGTTCCGTCGATCGCAACTTCGACGAGCAGCTCCCTGCAATGTTTACCTTCTTTGAAAGCCCTGCGGCAAACGGATCGGCAATCTCATCGCCAAAGGAAAAATCGACCCCGAGTTCGTCGCATCAAGAAAGCGTGATTCTTAATAGCAAACACATGCTGGATTCATCTATGACGATGGAGTCGCGGCGGGCAGGTTCAAGTGAAAAGTTGCACCGCACCCAGGGGAACCGACCGCCCACAAGCGCCCACCATGCGACTCGATAATTGACCGGCTGATGCGAAGCCCCATGCCGGTGCCGTGGGGTTTGGTTGTAAAGAACGGATCGAAAATCTGCTCCGCCAGCTGCGGAGAAAACCCTGGGCCGGTATCGCTGACCGAGACAAGAATCTGTTCGTTTTCAGCTCGCTGCGACTGGATGACTAACTCTCGCGTGCCATCAACATCCTTCATCGCGTCGATGCTGTTGACGATCAGGTTCATCACCACCTGCTGCAATTGCACGCGATCTCCGACTATCTGAGCGAGATCGGCTCCCAGTTCCGTCCGGATCGAAATGTTGTGTCGGATTGCCTGGTCGCGCAGGAGGGCGATGGTTTCTGGAATAATCTCGTTGACATCAAGACTTTCTTGATTCGGAACACCCTTCTCGAATTGTGAGCGGACCCGGCTGATAATCTCTGCTGCACGTTTTGCGTCTCTTACAATTTTGGTAAGAGCCCCGCGCACCTCCTCGAGATTCGGATTATCGCCCGCGAGCTTTCGAAGGCCTACGTTGGCATTGGTCATAGCGCCACTGATCGGTTGACTGATTTCATGGGCCAGGGATGCCGTTAACTCTCCCATGGTTGTCACCCTGTTGATGCGTGCAAGATCGCCCTGCGCCTGGCGCAAGGCCTCTTCGGTGCGCGTGCGTTCGGTGACATCGCGTACCGCGCCGGAGACGAGCGTGCCATCCTCCGTCTCCAGCGGACTGAGACTGATTTCCACGGGAAATTCGGTTCCGCCTTTTCGCCGGCCGTACAGCCCCAGGCCCTCACCCATCGGCCGCACCCGTGGCTGGGCGAAGAACCCGTCGCGGTGTTGGGGGTGTCGTCCACGAAATCGTTCTGGCACCAGTATTTCAACCTCTTGCCCCAGGAGGTCCTGCCGCTGATAGCCAAACAGTTTTTCAACTTGAGCATTAACCAACACGATCTTTCCTTGGCGATTCATCACGATTACGGCGTCTGGAGCGGATTCGAGAAGCCCGCGGAATTTCCGCTCGGCCTGGCGCAAAGCCTCTTCGGCACGCTTCTGGTCGTCTATGTCCGTGCTTGTACCCACGAATCTGAGGGTCTTTCCTTCTGCATCGCGCAGCACCACGGCTTGATGGAGTTGCCAGTGATATGCCCCGTCCTGAGCGCGGAGAGTTCTGGTTTCAAACGCAAAACCCTTTCCCGAGCGTACCCCCTCCCAAAAGCCTTTGGCTGCCGTCTCCCGATCCTCAGGATGGATCGCGGTCATCCAGGCCTCGGGATGCGACCGGACGAAGTCGAGCGTCTGACCTGTGAACTCAAGCCAGACCCGATTCACGAAATCAGGTGTCCCATCGGGCTTGAGCGTCCAGGCGGACACAGGAAGCTGCTGCAACAGCGCAACCTGTAATTGCAACTCCGCATCGGTCTGCTGCAGCTCACGATAGAGACGGGTTCTTTCCGCCAACCGCTCTTCGCTGGCCCGCAGCTTCTCGCGTTCTATTTCCGCCTCGCTGCGCATCCGCTCTTCGCGTTCTGCTGTTTCGCGGCGAAGACTTGCCATTTTGACGTGTGCCGCCACACGCGCCAGCAATTCCCGCGCAGCGAATGGCTTGATGAGATAGTCGTCGGCATCGGCCTCGAGCCCTTCTACGCGCGACTCTTCGCCTGCCCGCGCCGACACCAGGATCACTGGGGTACTTGCAAGGGAGGAATCTTCGCGAATGGCTCGGAGTAAGCCAAATCCGTCCAGCTGTGGCATCATCACGTCCGCCAGCACAAGAACTGGGCGCAATTTCCGAGTGACTTCCAGCGCCTGGAGGCCGTCAGCAGCCGCGAGCACCTCATATCGCTCGCTCAGCAGGCGTGTGAGGTAGTGGCGCATGTCCGCATTGTCATCGGCCAAGACGATCAATTCGCGGTTCTCCGAGGGTGGGGGTTCCAGGCTGGCGGCGAGCGTAGCTTGTTTGGGAAGCGTTGTCGCATCGACCGCCAGCCCCGATTCATTTCCCAACCACTGTTTCAGCTCCTCGACATAAGCTCCGGCTCGAAGTGTGGCGGAGGCGAGCGTTTGTGCGGCCTGAATGCGCTCCGCCGGCAGGTGGTCCGTGCCGCTCAGAATCGTCACGGTGAATGTGCTGCCGGCGCCAAGCGCGCTCTCCACGCGAACGCTGCCGCCGTGCAATTTCACCAGTTCCTGCACCAGAGCCAGTCCGATCCCTGTGCCCTCGTGGGTCCTGGCCTGGACACCTTCGATACGATGGAACCGCTCGAACACCCGCTCGCGATGTTCTTCGGATATTCCCACACCTGTGTCGCGGACCTGCAACTCCACCGCGCCGTCTACAGGCTTCAATGTGAGAACAACCTCGCCCGCGAAGGTGAATTTGTAAGCATTTGAGAGCAGATTCAACACGATCTTCTCCCACATGTCTCGATCCACGTACACCGGTTCGGCGATGGGCATGCAATCGACCGAGAAACGGAGCCCGGCGTTCTTCATCGCCGAGTCAAACGCGCTTGCGATTTCCGAAGTGAAACTTGCCAGGTCTGTCGGCTGATAGGACGTCTTCGCGCGACCGGCTTCCATGCGCGAGAAATCCAGCAGCGTGTTGACAAGTTTGAGCAGTCTGAGGCCGTTGCGGCGCACCGTGACCAACCGCTCGCGGTCTTCCGGCTCAACCCGCTCGTGCGCCAACACTTCCTCGAGCGGGCCAAGCATCAGGGTCAGCGGCGTTCGGAACTCGTGGCTAACGTTGCTAAAGAACGCTGTCTTGGCGCGGTCAAGCTCGGCCAGAGCCTCTTCGGAACGCTTCTGGTCGTCGATGTCGGTGGTCGTACCAACGAATTTGAGAACTTTTCCATCTGCATCGCGCAAGGGCACGGCTTGATTGAGGTGCCAGCGATAGACTCCGTCCTGAGCGCGGAGAGACCGCGTTTCAATCGCAAACCCTCGCCCCGAACTTACACCTTCCCAAAAGCCCCTGGCTCCTATCTCCCGATCCTCAGGGTGGACCGCGTTCATCCAGGCCTCAGGATTTGACCGGACGAACTCGAGAGTTTGACCGGCGAATTCAAGCCAAACACGATTCACAAAATCCGGTGTTCCATCAGGCTTGAGCGTCCAGGCGGATACGGGGAGTTGCTGTAGCAGCCCGGCTTCGAGTTGCAGCTCTTCATTGGTTCGCTGCAGCTCACGGTAAAGCCGGCTCATTTCCGCCAATCGCTCTTCGCTAGCGCGCAGTTTTTCGATTTCCTGCTGGCGTTCGTGTTCAAATGCGGTTGCGCTGTCCAGCACCATTCGTACGCTCGTTCGCAGGGCTTGCGGCCATTGTTCCACGGGGCCGAGCGGCGTAGCCGACCAGTCGAGCGCGCGCATACGCGTGGCCATCTCGCTGTCGCCGGCAAACACTGACTCGATCAACTCCCTTTTGCCAGGCTCCATCTCCAGATCCTCCAGCTCGGCGGCAACGCGGAAAAGGCCTGCGGCCCATGGTTGATGAATCAAGGGAGCCACCCGGCAAGCCGGATCCGGCTGGCGTTTGAATGCGATCAATGAAAGAACGCGGGACCAACGGATCAGGAATATGGCTCTCAGGAGAATTCAGGGGAAACCTACGGGCCCACTCGCCTCGAACGTGCCGATTCAAGCGATGCCGAATTATATCGTGCGCCGAAGATGGACGAAACGAGCACCGGTGGCCAAAGCAGCAGACAGCGTCACTGGCGCCCGGCGCAGAGGGGGGCGAGAATTCTTACTTGCGTTATCGGCGAAATCACTCGCCGCAATTGTCTACTGCAAAGCGCCCGGAGAGCTTGGGGAATTAGCCGTCAATCTTAGAGATCATGATGGATCCGATTGATACCAAGGTATCGACCTGTACTATTGTCCAATTGTTTCGAATCCAGACCTCTGGCTTGATAAAGTTTCCAGTTGAATCTGACTACGTTGCGTCGGTGAGCGTCGTATACAGTCTGTCGAGTGAATCAATGACTTCTAGATCAAAGTCACCGGCGCGATTCGAGACTACTGGCGGGCTTTCACGTGTCTCGCGTGCTGCGCTTCCTGTCGACACTGTGGAACTAGCTCGCTATCTGATTGGCAAGGTCATCGTTCATGACACTGCGAGCGGCAGGTTAAGCGGGCGGATTGTTGAAACCGAGGCCTATCCCGTTGGTGACGTGGCCGGACATGCTTTCAGGGGAAGGACACCGCGCAATGGCCCCCTTTTCCTTGAACGAGGACACGCATATGTCTATCTTGCCTATGGCGTGTCGTTCTTATTAAGTGTGACAAGTGAGAGGGCTGGAATTGGCGCAGGAGTTTTGTTGCGGGCTATTGAGCCACTTGACGGTTTCGAAGTCATGGATAGCGCGCGTCGAAATAAACCATGGGCCGATACAGGAAGAGGGCCGGGACGTTTGACAAAGGCATTGAAGGTTGACCTCCGACAAGATGGAGCGGATTTGTGCAATGCACTTTCTACGCTTTGGCTTGCCGCAACGGAACGCAAGACTGGCCTGATTGGCAAAAGCATGCGCATCGGCCTGACTCAAGCAGCGGACCGCCAATTACGCTTCTACGAACGCGGCAATGAATACGTAAGCGGCCCCAAGAGATTGCTCAGAGGATGACTGACGTGGAAATCTTGAGCCCATTTTCTCTCTCATGCCGAGCCGGGCAATCAGCTTGTGATGTTACAGGCGAAAGATACTGATCCCAACAGCCGAAGTTATAAGGTTCTCAAGCAATGTCTTCTAATCTACAGACACATTCGACGGCCCTGCCTGACATCATCTCGACCGGCCTGAACGTAGTCTTCTGTGGAATCAATCCGGGAATGCGGTCGGCTGCAGTCGGACTACCCTTCGCGAACCGAAGTAATCGCTTTTGGCGTGTCCTTCACCTTGCAGGCTTTACCGCCAGGCAACTTGAACCGGAAGAGGCGCTCCTCTTGCTTGACCATGGTTGTGGGCTCACCTCGGCAGTTGGCCGACCGACAGTAAGCGCAACCGACCTCAGTCGAGCCGACTACATCGCTGCCCGGCCTGTTTTCGAGCGCAAGATCGCGAAGTACAGGCCCAGATACCTGGCATTCCTGGGAAAGCCAGCGGTGTCGGTGTTTCTGAACCAGCGCAACATTTCGTGGGGATTACAGTCAACGCCAATCGGTGGGGCCGCGGTCTGGGTATTACCTAATCCGAGCGGATTGAACTGCGCATTCACCATCGGCAAATTGACGGACGCCTATAGAGAGCTATTCGAGGCCGTGGCCCGCCGCGGTCAATAAGTGAAGGTGGTTGTTGGATGTGCTCCGCAACAGGCCCTCTTGCGCCGTTTCCAGCGCGCTTTCGGATGCTCTAAGTTTTTGATTTTAATTGGTGGACGCGGTGGGAATCGAACCTACAACCTGTCGGTTAAGAGCCGACGATCAAGGCCCGGAGTACCTTTTTTTTCAATGGAGTACGAGGACAATTTGGTCCAAAATGGAGCCCTTTCGGCGCTCGTTTGGACCAAATTCTGGACCAAGCCGCCGCTAGCCGATGACTTAACCGAAAACCCGAATTCCGCCCGGTTCTTTTTACCTGATCGTGGATGAACTGGATGGTCGCGAATGAATTCCGTGTCGCCACGCATAGCTCCGCAACTCGCCCGGATTCCGGCCCAATGAGCCCGTGACCCCACGACCGCAGGCGACGATTTAGATCTCGTTTCGATTTGTTGCCCACCTGTCCGACAAGCCGGTTTTACGTCCAAGTGAAGCGAAAACGCTCGCAAACACTTGCCGACTCCGACGAATGTCCATGCCGCAATCTTCGCTGCGTGGTCCGCAATCGGTGCGCATCTAGTCTTATGCGTTGATGGGAATCACGAAATAACCATCGAAAGGCAGCACTTACTTCTCTGAGCTAATCCGCCAGGAGATCGATCCTCCCACCCACGAGACCATCCGAATACCTACGCTCTGCTCATTGGCTCCGCAAGCGAAGTCATTCGCTGCGCCGCTCGGTCCTGATCCAGACACGCAATATGGAACTGCCCCCATCTGCCAACCGGGATCAAAGGTCTCCGTAGTCTGACCCGTGTAGCCTCTGGCTATCATGCCGTTTGCGCCTAGTTCCAATCGGCCATGAAGGAACGGCCGTACAACCGCCAGCCGTGTCTCGCCGACCGGAATCGCTTCGTAGGTGCCTGGGTGCTGCGCGTTGCCCAGGTCCAATTGCTTGTGGCCTACGTACTCGTACTCGCCCCGTCCATGAAGGCCGAGCGGCAGCTTGTCCAGCGTTGCAAGTGCGTCGAAGATTGTCCGCGGCGCCTCCGGCGTAATCTGTGCGACGACTTGCTGACCGTCGATAATGCCGCCTGACAAGCGGGCGTCGGCTTTCGAGAGGACGCCTTGCAGGGTGCCAAAGCTGCCGAACTGATGGCGTACACTGGCGGTGAGAAACTTCAGCGTGCCGGGTCCCAGCGGTTGCTGTGCGCCGTTGTCGGGATCGATTTTTCCCAGGGTCTCGGTCGTTGTCGTGCGGCCCACGATCACGCGCACATCGGTTGCTGAGAATTCCTTTTCAAGCACCAACTGTTCTGAGTGAGAACGCTCGAAGGGGGAAGGCAATGCTGCTGCTCCCGTGGCGCTGCCCAAGGTCTTGCTGCCGACGGCAATGCGCGGATCTTCAGTGAAGAAGGCCTGCCCGATGCTGAACGAAGCCGACGGCAGCCAATGGAGAGCGCTCGCTCCAGTTCCTGAACCTCCAGGTGTCCATGCCAGCGTGGCCTTCGGAGACAGAAGCGTACTCCATTTATCGAACGAGTAACCCGCATCCATCAAATCGGTGTTTTCAAGCTCGATGGTATCGGGCCGCAACCCGGCATAGAAGCGCAGGTGCTTGCCCAGGTCGCCGTGAAAGGCCGCATAAGGCGTTGCATCGCGTATGGTCACGTTGCTGGATAACACCTTGAGGAAAGGGCCGTAGGCCAGCACGTTGTCTGAGAGATAGTGGTCCAGATTGTCGTGGTGGATGTCGTCTTCGTGGTAGTCGAATCCGGCCATCGCCTGCAGCCAAGGCGTGAAAGTGTGCGTCTCTCGCGCCTCCGCGCCTTCGACGGTACGGAACTCGCTCTGCCGGATCAATCCCTCGCCGAAGTTTGAATAGAGCGTCAGATTGTAAGTGCGGAAGAATCCGGAGAAGGCAACTTCGTCGCTGGGGCTGACCTTCCAGATGTCGTCGATGGCCTGAATCGAGGAATGCGTTTGATCAAATTGCCGTGGGTCGACGGTGTCGTCCAGTTGCAGGCCAAATCCCACCGGAATCAGATTGCCTTCGTACGACTTGCCCCAATAGCCAAGGCTGAAGAGCGTGATTTCTTGCTTGGCGTGATCGAAGACCCGCAGCCCATTCCACTTGAACTGCTCGCGGTGCTCCAGCCGTTTCATCAGCCCGTTGCCGTAGTTCGCTTCCACAGCCAGCCATTCCTTCTTATCTGAATTCTCTGGGGCAAAACCAGCGGTCAAATCCGCATCGCGATAGTCTCCGGTAAGGGTGACGAATCGGCTCAGTCGCGGGCGCAGGCCATAGATGGCCGCCAGGTTCAGCGCATGATTTCCCTCCAACACATTGAACGCGCCGCCGTCCGTGGTCACACTGCCCAGTGCGCCTGAAACGTAGATATTTGGGTCGGCGTAGCCGTTACCGTGCGCGTTTGCGGAGAGGTTGTTCGCAACCAGATAGCCGCCCACCGCAATGTACTGGGCGATGGGTTCGCCGTGATCGCCGGCCACGCCCGGTACAAAGTACTGCGGCGCCTTTATGCCGCCGGATGCCGTTTCGATGGGCAGGCCGGGAATAGAGACCGGCGCGCCCGGACGCCCGGGATTCGCATCGAGCAGTTCTTCGCGTACCAGCACTTTCTCTGATGGGTCGGGCGAAGCGAGTGCAACCTCGCTCACGTCGCCCGAAACGATCACCTCTTCGGTTGTTCCAGCAACACGCTGCAGGCGCAACGTCATGCTTGCTGTCGTTGCGTTTAAGTCGACGTTGAGCGTTAAAGGGACAAACCCCGCTGCTTCCACGCGCACCGTGAAGTCTCCCCACGTGGGCAGCGCAATCGTGAATCGGCCGTCACTCACGCTCGTACCGATGAGGCGCGCGATGGAGACAGAATCAAATTCGACGTGAACTCCAGCCACTGGTCGCCCGGCCGGATCGAGCACTGTGCCAGTTACGAAGCCAACGGCGCTTTGAGCTACGGCCGCCGTGGTGGAGGCGTAACTTGCGATAAGAAAAATTGCGATGGCCAAGGTCCGAAGCCCAACTCCGCCCTTCGTTATTGCGGGGATCGACACTAGCGCGCGCATTTGTACCTCAGTGATCGTAGGAGCAAGCCGGGCAGTTCGGGGACGAGACCACTGGGCACACGAAGGTCCGTTATGAAAAGGATACGAGGTTTCTTTTCGATTCTTTCGATAAAGTGGCGGCGCTTTTCGGAATCGTGCTCCCGATTACGCTGTTGGCTCCTTTCATTGATTACGCATTGGCCTGGGCCTCTGGATTGCGAAGTTGAAATTTTTTCTCGCAGCGTCTGCAATCCAAGCGAGAAGCTGCAGCGTATCTATTTACACGAGCGGCGAGCCCCTGAACCCCACCAATCGATTCCCGTCTTGTTCAGGCGTTCCGTTCTCAAATCCCAACTAACAAATTTGGAGGGTCCAATGTCAAAACTGAAGTCTGCAATCGGGCTCGCGTTGAGTCTGATCATTGCCGTCCCACAAGGCGCATTTGCGTCCAGCCACCGGGAAGCACCAATCACTGCCCTGGATCACACAGCTGACATCACCGATTTCTACGCGTTTGCCAGCTACGATCATCCCGGGTTTGTCACGTTCGTTTTGAATGTCGATCCGTTTCTGCAGCCGAGCAATGGACCAAACTATTTCCCCTTCGATCCGTCGATCGTCTATCAGATCAAGATCGACAACGATCACGATGCCCTGGCAGACGTCGTCTTCCAGTTCCGGTTTCAGACCCAGATCCTCGATGCCGGTCTCCCCGTAGGCTATGCGGGAGCGGGCAATGGAATCGATGCGCCGGCAAACTCACCGGCTCCCATCAAGCCCGGAACGCCGATCGTGCCTCCCGCGATCACTTCTCTAACTGGGGAAGGGGCCGCCGGCCTGAGTCTTCAACAGACCTTCACCGTCAACATGATCAAGGGTGGCAGATGTGTCGCTCTGACGAACGGCAGCCCGCTCATCGCAGTTCCCAGCAACGTGGGTCCGCGCACCATGCCGGACTACGACGCTTTGGCCGCGCAGGGCATCTATGACCTGAGAGGCGGCGGAGTTTCCGGTGTCCGAGTTTGGGCTGGCACGGCCGCCGATCCCTTCTTCATCGATCTGGGTGCGACCTTTGACAGCCTCAACTACCGCGCAGGGTCAGGCATTGAGGCCCTTACTCCCGCACAGGACTCCGATGACCAGATG
>Ga0302320_10015015_pt1 | contig 15958 bp, 17 predicted proteins | sample Bog_T0_3_FD_202130 | JGI IMG/M metagenome (GOLD analysis project Ga0302320, IMG submission 202130) | Peat permafrost microbial communities from Stordalen Mire near Abisko, Sweden - Bog_T0_3 | ecosystem: Environmental > Terrestrial > Soil > Wetlands > Peat | place: Sweden: Abisko, Stordalen Mire... | reverse complement strand
GCGGGGCCAGCTCGCGGCCCGCGGCCTGCAGGAACTTCTCCCTGGCCTCGTCGGTGGGCTCCTGCCGGCGGAAGAGAAAGGCGTTCTCGGCCGGCAGCTCGGAAAGCGTGCGGGCCTTTTCCTTGAGGGCGTGGGCCAGGCGCGCCCACCAGGCGTCGTCGCGCCCCTCGAAGCCCTCGCGCCCGAAGTGGGCACGCAGCAGGGGGGCCAGGCGGGCGTCGTCGGCGTTCTTGATGTACTGCCCGTTCATCCAGCCCAGCTTTACCGGGTCGAAGACCGCGGCATGCTTGGTGACCCGCTCCAGCGAGAAGTTCGCCACCAGATCGGCCGCGCTGATGAGGGTGGTCCTGTCGTCCAGGCTCCAGCCCAGCAGGGCCAGGTAGTTGATGAGGGCCTCGGGCAGGAAGCCCTGCACCTCGTACTCGCCCACGGCCGTGGCCCCATGGCGCTTGCTGAGGCGCTGCTTGTCCGGGCCCAGGATCATGGGTATGTGGGCGAAGGCCGGCTCGCGCAGGCCCAGGGCGCGGTACAGGCAGACCTGGCGCGGGGTGTTGCTCAGGTGGTCGTCCCCGCGGATCACGTGGGTGATGCCCATCAGCGAATCGTCGATCGTGGCGGCAAAATTGTACGTGGGCATGCCGTCGGAGCGCACGATGACGAAGTCCGCCATGAGGCGGTTCTCGAAGCGCATGCGGCCGTGCACCAGGTCCTCGAACTCGGTGACGCCGCCCTCGGGGATGCGGAAGCGCCAGGCGGGGCGCTGGCCCCGCGCCTCGAGCTCCGCCACCTGCTCGGGGGTGGCGGCCTCGAAGCTGCCCGTGGGCGCCCGGCCCTCGGCCAGGGCCGCCTCGCGCTCGGCCTCGACCTCGGCCTTGCTCTCGAAGCTGGGATAGGCGAGGCCCAGGGCCTTGAGGCGCTCCAGGTGCTCGCGGTAGGTGTCCAGGCGCTGGCTCTGGAAATAGGGCCCGCTGGGACCCAGGCTGCCCTGGTTGTCGGCGGAGGGGCCCTCGTCCCAGTCCAGGCCCAGCCAGCGCAGGTCCCGGAGGACCTGCTCGACGCTGGCCTGGGTGGACCGCACCAGGTCGGTGTCCTCCATGCGCAGGATGAACTGGCCGCCGTGGCGGCGCGCGTAGAGCCAGCTGAAGAGGGCGGTCCTGGCGCCTCCGATGTGCAGGGTGCCGGTGGGCGATGGGGCGAAGCGGGTTCTGACGGTCACGGGTTCCGGTTGCTCAAGTGGGCGTGGCGGCTGCTATTTCTTTGCGATCCTCAGTTCGATGGCGTTCTCGGCCGGGGCGGCGGGCTCCATGCCCACCTTGCCGCTGACCTGGGCCCCGTCGGCCATGATCATGCGGGGCGCGCGGATGTCGCCGAGCACTTGGGCGCTGGCCATCAGTTCGGCGCGCTCGGCGCAGCTGATGTTGCCCTGGACCTTGCCCCCGACCACCACCTCGGGCGCGGAAAGGTTGCCGCGCACGTTGCCGTGCGTCCCCAGGGTCACCCGCTCGCTGGCGGCCACATTGCCCTCGACCCGGCCGTCGATGACGATGCTGCCCTCGACGGTGATGTTGCCCTTGAATTCGGCTCCCTGGCCGACCAGCGTGTCCACCTTGGCTCCGTTGCCGAACATAGCGGCCTCCTATTCTTCCATGTACTTCACGGGGTCCACGGCGGCCCCGAACAGCCTGATCTCGTAGTGCAGGTGGGGGCCCGTGGTGTTGCCGGTGGCCCCCATCAGCCCGACCACGTCGCCACGGCGGACCGGCGAACCCACGGACGCCTTGATCTCGCTGAGGTGCCCGTAGTAGGTGGAATAGCCGTTGCCGTGGCTGACGACCACGAGCTTGCCGTAGCCGCCTTCCCACCCGGCGTAGGCCACCGTCCCGTCGGCCGTGCAGCGGATGGGCGTGCCGGTGTCGTTGGCGATGTCGACGCCCGTGTGGAAGCCCGCCTTGGCCGTGACCGGGTTTGTGCGGTCCCCGAAGCCGCTGGTGATCCAGCCGTGCACGGGCCACACCGTGGGCCGCGAGGCCAGCAGGGTGCTGCGCTTGCGGACGTACTGCAGGATCTCGTTGACGCTCTTCTCGCGCTCCCTGGACTCCTGCATCAGCTCGGCCATGCTGGCCTCGGTGGCGCTCTCGGCCTGGTCCGGGGCCTGGTCGAGCATTTGGCCCAGCTTCTGCACGTCCTCCTCGGTCGGTCCGCCCACGGCCTCGCCCTTGAGCAGGGCCTTCTCGGTCTTGAAGGCCAGCATGTGGCGCAGCTGGCCTTCGAGCTTGGCGACCCTGAGCAGGGACTCGCGGCCCTGCGAGAGGTCCATGGCCACCTTCAGGTTGGCCTGCTTCAGGTCGGCGGCCCGGGCCAGGTCCTCGCGCTCCTTGGCGTCGCGGCCGACGACGAAGGTGGCCCCGCCCAGCAGTGCCAGCACCGCCGCCGCGGCCAGCCACAGCACCCAGGGGGCCAGGCGCCACTGCAGCATGGCGCCGCCGTGGGCCGGTATGACCACCACCGTCAGCTTGCCGCTGACGTGGCGTTCATGCTTGTCCAGGCGTGGCGTCACCGCGGCAGCCTCAGCCCAGCAGGTCGATGAGCCGTTCCAGCTCCTCGGCGCTGAAGTAATGGATCTCGATGCGGCCGCCCTTGGCCCCCGAGGGGACCAGGGACACCTTGGTGCCAAGGCGTCGGCGCAGGCGCGCCTCCACGGCCTGGTGGTCGGCATCGCCGCGGCGGACGGCCGCCTTGCCCGCGCGCGCGCCCGGGCGGGCCCGCGCCTGGCCCGCCTGCTCGACGGCGCGGACGCTCCAGGACTCGCGGGCGGCCTTCAGGCCGATGGCCTTCTGGGCCTCGGGGCTTTCAATCGCCAGCAGGGCGCGGGCGTGGCCCATCTGCAGCTCGCCCTTCTCGAGCAGGGTCTGCACCTCGGCGGGCAGCTTGAGCAGCCGCACATAGTTGGCGACCGTGGCACGGTCCCGGCCGACCTTCTTGGCCACCTCTTCAGGGGCCATCTTGAACTCGTCGAGCAGGCGGCTGTACGCCCGGGCCTGCTCCAGGGGGTTGAGGTCGTCGCGCTGGACGTTCTCGATGATGGCCCACTCGGCCATCTCCTGGGGCGTGGCCGAGGCCTTCACCACCGCGGGAATGCGCGTCCAGCCCAGCTGCTGCACGGCGCGCAGGCGGCGCTCGCCGCTGACGAGCTCGAAGCCGCCGTCCTTGCCGCGCACCACCAGCACGGGCTGCAGCACGCCCTGCTCGCGGATGCTCTCGGCAAGGTCGTGCAGCTCCTCGGGCCGGAAGCGCGTGCGCGGCTGCCAGGGGTTGGGGCGGATCTCGGCGATGGCGATGTCCCGGGTGCCGCCGCCCGCGGGATCGGCGTCCAGGTCCCGGAGGTGGCCGGGTATCAGCGCATTGAGGCCGCGGCCTAGGGCTTGACGGGGCATGCTGGCTTCCTCGGTTCGGGTGTTCAGGCGGCGGGCGCCCCGGCGGGCGCCGCCACCTGCGACTTCATGACTTCGGCGGCGAGCTGCAGGTAGGCCTCGGCCCCCCGGCCGCGCGGGTCGTAGACGCTGATGGGCTTGCCGTGGCTCGGCGCCTCGGCCAGGCGCACGCTGCGCGGCACCACGGCGGCGAAGACCCGGTCGCGGAACATCTTGCGCACCTCGGCCACCACCGCCTGGTTCAGGGCGGCGCGGCTGTCGACCATGGTGAGAAGCGCGCCCTCCACCCGCAGCGCCGGGTTCAGCTCGCGCTGCACCATCGCCAGGGTGTTGAGCAGGTGCCCGATGCCGGTCAGGGCGAAGAACTCCGCCTGCACCGGGATCAGCACGCTGTCGGCGGCGGCCAGCCCGTTGAGGGTCACCAGGCCCAGCGAGGGCGGGCAGTCGACCACCACAAAGGCGTAGCCTTCCTTCACCGGGAGCAGCGCCCGGCGCAGCAGGGTCTCGCGACGCTCCACCCCCACCAGCTCGATCTCGGCCCCTGCCAGGTCCCGGTCCGAGGGGACCAGGTCCAGGCCCTCCACGGCCGTGGCGTGCACGGCCTCGGGCAGGGGCACCCCGTCGAGCAGGACGTGGTAGATGGTGTTGCGCACCTGGTCCTGGCCCAGGCCCAGGCCGGTGGTGGCATTGGCCTGCGGGTCCAGGTCGATCAGCAGCGTCCGGCGGCCCGCCTGGGCGAGGCAGGCTGCCAGATTGACGGCGGTGGTGGTCTTTCCGACCCCGCCCTTCTGGTTGGCGACGGCAATGACTCTGACTGGCTGCATGGATCCGGTGTGTGGGAGCAAGCCAAAGCCTGCCGCGTTGCTGGAAGCCGGGCCTCGGACAGGGGCATTGTAACAGGTCCCCCGGGCCGCGCCTACTGGGCCTTAGAAAGCGTAGGTGAAGGTGCTTTCCAACAGCGGATTATAGGCGTTTTCGTCCTGGGCCGCGCCGAAAAACGCCGTGTTCACCGAAGTGTCCAGGCTCGCCCCCTTGTAGTGCAGCCCGAAGCCGGCCCCGGCCTGCCAGCCGTCGTTGGAATCGCTGCCGCTGGTCGTGATCTGATGGCCGGTCTGGGCCCCGCCGGCACCCCAAGTGCCCAGCTGCTGCCTCTGGCTGCCCCCGTTGAAGAGGTTGCGGCAGACCATGGCCCGCACCCTGAGCCAGCTCGCCAGCTCCAGCTCTGAGCCGATGAGGAAGGGCACATTCCAGGCCGTGGCGCTCGTCCCTCCGGACAGCAGGGGCGTCAGGGTGTTGAGGCTGGACGCGCCGGCCAGGGGCTGCCAGGACTGCAGCGACGCGGCGGTCTCGGTGAGGTCCGCCCCGGCCCCGAGGACCAGCAGCCCGCGGCCCTCGTCCCAGGACTTTACCCAGCCCAGGAAGGCCTCGCTGCACTGCTCGGTGAGGTCCGAGCGGGCGTCGTCCTGGTCGTAGCCGCCCAGCTGGGCCGCATCGAGGCCAGAGCCGGTGAAGGCGCCGCTGAGGTGGTGCACCGTGCCCAGCTCCAGGCGGACGTAGGAGGCCCGCAGCACCACGCTGCCGCCTTCATCCAGCAGCAGGCGCAGCCGCGGCTTCACGTCCCAGGACAGGCGGCCGGTGTCCTTAAGGGTTTGGGTCAGCGCGCCCTGGGCGGTCCCGGCCGCGTTGGCCACGGATTCGCTGTGCACGTTTTCGATGCTGTTCCACATGAAATCCGCCTTGCCGTCGAGCTCCCAGCGTTCCCCGTACCAGGTGAACTGCGGCGAGGCGAGGATGGCCGTGCTGCCCTGGGTGTCGGAATAGCCCGTGGCCTGCATCGCCGGGTACAGGGTGCCCATATAGGCCGCGGTCGAAGGGGTGGAGGTGGTTCCGAGGAGCTGGCCTGCCCCCTGCCCCGCGCCCCGGCTCGCGTCGGCCTCGCCCAGGCGGAAGCACAGGGCCAGCGCCAGGGCGTCGCTGACCGGCAGGGCCCAGCCCAGCGCCACCTTGTAGTCCGGCAGCGCGATGCGGTCCTCCTTGGGCTCCCAGGCGTCCAGGGTGTCGGCGGCCAGCGGCGTCGCGGTGAGGCCCAGGGGGGCGGCGTCCTGGACCGCGGCCTCGTAGAGGGGCGCGGCATCGAGGGACTTGTTCCACCACACCACCAGGTCGCCCAGCCCGACGTTGATGAAGGCCCAGGCGGTCCCGGCCCCGTCGCCGTAGACCGGATCGCTGTGGTAGTCCGCGTACCAGTGGTTCAGGAAATGGGGGCTCAGGCTGTAATAGACCGTGGCGTCGGTGTCGTCCGGCACGACCTGGTTGCCGGCGTCCAGGTCCGCCACCCTGGCCGGGGTCGCCCCCAGGCGGGATGCCTGCGCCAGCGGAAGCAGGCTCAGCGCCAGCGGCAGTGCCAGCCGCAGCGCAAGGTTGAGGGCACGTTCTCGGGCGCCGGGGGGCATGCTATTTCATCTCCATGCCGACCGGGCAGTGGTCCGAGCCCATGACGTCGGCCTCGATCCAGGTCTTCTTCACGCGGGAGCGCAGGGAGGGGCTGACGCAGGTGTAGTCGATGCGCCACCCCACGTTGCGCTCGCGAGCCGCGGCCCGGTAGGACCACCACGAATAGAGCCCGCCCTTGCCGGGATGCTGCTCGCGAAAGCTGTCCACGAAGCCGGCGGCCAGGAACTCGGTCATGGCCTGGCGCTCCTGCGGGAAGAAGCCAGGGCTCTCGTGGTTGTCGTCGGGCCGGGCCAGGTCGATGGCCTCGTGGGCGATGTTGTAGTCCCCGCACAGCACCAGGTCCTGCTTCTTCTTCACGAGTCCCGAGAGCTTCCGGGTGATGTCCCCGCAGAAGTCGATCTTCAGGCCCAGGCGCTTGCCCTCGTCCTGGCTGTTGGGGAAGTAGGCCGAGACCACGTGCAGGCCGCCGAAGCGGGCGCCCAGCACCCTGCCCTCGTCGTCGAAGCGGGGGTCGCCCAGGCCCCGCCAGACCTCGTCGGGCTTCTCGCGGCTGTACAGGGCCACGCCGGAATAGCCTGGCTTCCTGGCCGGATAGAAGTGGGCGTGCCAGCCCTTGGGCTCGCGCAGCTCCTCCGGGACCTGGTCGGCCATGGCCTTGATCTCCTGCAGGCAGACCACGTCGGCCTTTTCCCTGAGGAACCAGTCCAGGAAGCCCTTCTTGGCAATGGCCCGTATTCCGTTGACGTTCCAGGTGACGATTTTCATGGAGGTGGCCCGAAAAAGGAAAAGCCCGTGGTCTCCCACGGGCTTTGCTGCCGGATGACCCCGAAAAGATTAGCCTTTCCTGGCCCTTTCCGCCACCTTGACGCGGATCAGTTCCTTCAAAAGGCTGGCTTCCATGCGGGCGACGTCGTCGCTGTTCATGCGCCCGGTGTTCAGGGCCTTCTGTTTGTCCCCGGCCTTGGCCCGGGCGCGGGCCGCGTCAATGGCCTCGGCCAGCTCGGCTGTTTCAGCCAGCAGGACAACTTTTTCGGGGGAAATCTGGGCAAAGCCACCGGAGACCGCGAGCCATTCTTCCCTGCCCTCGCGGGTGTAATGCAAGGGGCCCGGCTTCATCACCACGACCTGGGCCTCATGGCCCGGAAGGACGCCGAGCTGGCCCTCCCAGGCGGGCAGCACCAGGCTCTCGACCTCGCCTTTGAAGGTGGGCCCGTCCGGGGTGACGATCTCGAGGTGGAAGGTCTTCATGATGGCTTCCGTTTCAGCGGATCACAGCGCGGCCCGGTACAGGGCCTCGCACTTTTCCGCGGTCAGGGGCACGGGCGCGTCCAGGAAACTGCGGCCGCCACCGGAGATGCGCACGGCGTCCGCGGCCATGGCCGGGATCATCGCCTCGGTCACGCCCACATCCCTGAGTCGCCGGGTGTAGGAATGCGCCCTGAGCCAGCGCTCCAGGGCCTCGATGCTCCTCGCCGCGGCACTGGGGCCGGGCTGGACCTGCCACAGGGCCGCGCCCAAGCGGGCGATCTTGGCCTCGCGCTTGGGCGCGATGGCCTTCAGGTAGTCCGGCCACAGCAGGGCCAGGCTGAGGCCGTGGGCGATGTCCGTGTGCCCGGCCAGGGGATGGGCAAGGTGGTGCACGGTGAAATTGCCGGTCCGCCCGAAGTTCGGCCCGCCGCCCGCCAGCAGCGCCGCCACCGAGGCCCAGCTCAGGTTCTCGCGGGCCACCAGGTCGCCGGGGTCCTGCTCCACGCGGTCCAGGCACTCCATGACGCCCAGGCACAGGCCCTCGGCCTGCCGGTCCTGCACCGGCGCCTTGTCGTCGCCGTTGAAGTGCTGCTCGAGCACGTGGAGCATCATGTCCACGGCGCCGTCGCGGGTGGCCTCCAGGGGCAGGCTGAGCATCAGCTGGGGGTCCACGATGCTCACCGTGGGGAAGGCGCCCAGGTCCCAGAGCACGGCCTTCTCGTGGGTCTCCCACTTGGTGACGACCGCGGCGCAGTTGCCCTCGGAGCCGGTGGCGGCGGTGGAGCTGATCAGGAGCGTGGCGAAGGGAGCGACCACGCGCCGCCGGGCCTTGGAGCCGCTGGTCCATTCCCAGACGCTCAGGCGCTCTCCCGTGGCCTTGGCGTGCCCCAGGGCCGCGGCAACGGCCTTGGCCGAGTCCATGGCCGAGCCGCCGCCGAGCCCAATGACGAAATCGCAGCCTTCCTTCAGCGCCAGCTCGACCGCCTCGTCGAGGGTGGAACAGCGCGGATTGGGCTCCACCTTCTCGAAAAGCAGCGGCGTGAGCCCCGCGGCTCCCAGCAGGCCCAGCACCTTGTCCAGGGTCCCGGTGCGCCGCATCGAGCCCTTGCCCGTGAGCAGCAGGGGCCGGGATCCCAGGCGCTTGGCCTCGGCGCCGGCCTCGGACAGCTTGCCGCTGCCGAAGTGGATCTTGCTGCCGAAATGGAAGACGAAGGGCTGCACCTTAGGCGGTGACCCCCAGGGTCTTGGCCTTCTCGACGACCTCTTCGATGCCGCCGACCATGTAGAAGGCCTGCTCGGGCAGCCGGTCGTACTCGCCGTCCGCCACCGCCTTGAAGCTGCGGATGGTGTCGGCCAGCTTGACGTACTTGCCCTTGAAGCCCGTGAACTGCTCGGCCACGTGGAAGGGCTGGCTGAGGAAACGCTCGATCTTGCGCGCACGGTTGACGGTGAGCTTGTCCTCCTCGCTGAGCTCGTCCATGCCGAGGATGGCGATGATGTCCTGCAGGTCCTTGTACTTCTGCAGGATGCGCTGGACCTTGAGGGCGGTGGCGTAGTGCTCCTCGCCCACCACCTTGGGGTCGAGCATGCGGCTGGTGGAGTCCAGCGGATCGACCGCGGGATAGATGCCCTTCGAGGCGATGGAGCGGCTGAGCACCGTGGTGGCGTCCAGGTGGCTGAAGGCAGTGGCCGGGGCCGGGTCCGTCAGGTCGTCGGCGGGCACGTAGATGGCCTGCACCGAGGTGATCGAGCCCTTGTTGGTCGACGTGATGCGCTCCTGCAGGACGCCCATCTCGGTGGCCAGCGTGGGCTGGTAGCCCACGGCCGAGGGCATGCGCCCCAGCAGGGCCGACACCTCGGAGCCCGCCTGGGTGAAGCGGAAGATGTTGTCGATGAACAGCAGCACGTCCTGGTTCTGCTCGTCGCGGAAGTACTCCGCCACGGAAAGGCCGCTGAGGGCCACGCGCAGGCGCGCCCCGGGCGGCTCGTTCATCTGCCCGTAGACCAGCGCGGCCTTCTTGATGACGCCGCTTTCCTTCATCTCGAGCCAGAGGTCGTTGCCCTCGCGGGTGCGCTCGCCGACGCCGGCGAAGACCGAGTAGCCGCCGTGCTCCTTGGCGATGTTGTTGATCAGCTCCATGATGACGACGGTCTTGCCCACGCCGGCGCCGCCGAAGAGGCCGATCTTGCCTCCCTTGGCGTAGGGGGCCAGCAGGTCCACCACCTTGATGCCGGTCTCGAGGATCTCGGAGCGGGTGCTCTGCTCCTCGAACTTCGGGGCGGGCCGGTGGATGGCGTAGGTCTTGGTGTGCTCCACGGGCCCCAGCTCGTCCACGGGCTCGCCCAGGACGTTCATGATGCGCCCCAGGGTGCCGTCGCCCACCGGCACGCTGATGGGGGCCCCGGTGTCGCCGGCCTCCATGCCGCGGGTCAGGCCGTCGGTCGAGCTCATGGCCACCGAGCGCACGACGTCGTCGCCCAGGTGCGACTGCACCTCCAGGGTGATGTCGAGCTTGTGCACGGAGTCGCCGCTCTTGTATTCGCCCTGGACCTTGAGGGCGTTGTAGATGGCCGGCAGCTTGCCGCGCTCGAACTCGACGTCGACGACGGGCCCGATGATCTGGACGACTTTGCCTTTGTTCATGGTTTCCTCTTGGTCGGGTTGGTTCCCGTTGCCAGGCTTCGGCGATGCTATTTCAGGGCCTCGGCGCCGCCGACGAGCTCGGCGATCTCCTTGGTGATGACGGCCTGGCGGATGCGGTTGGCGTAGAGCGTCAGGCTTCCGATGAGCTCCTTGCTGTTGCGGCTGGCGTTGTCCATGGCCGTCATGCGGGCCGCGAACTCCGACGCCTGGCTCTCGAGCAGGGCCTTCCAGACCTGCATGGACACGGCCCTCGGCACCAGCTCGCGGAAGACCTCCGCTCGGCTCGGCTCATAGGCGGGGGGCGCCTGGGCCGGGCCCTTGGCGACGCCGACGGCCGGGGACCAGGGCCCCTCGAGGTCGAGCGCCGTCATCTCGAAGGGCAGCAGGCGCACGGCCAGGGGGCGCAGGCTGATGACGCTCTTGAACTCGGTGGACAGGAGCACCACCTCGTCGACCGCTCCCGACAGGTAGGCCTCGGTCTGCTCGCGGGCGATGGCGTCGGCCACCGGCGATTCGACGATGCCCAGCTGGACGTACTGGCTGACGAGCGGCACGCCGAAGTGGGTGAAGAAATCCCGGCCCTTGCGCCCGACGGCCACCACCTCGATGCGGCGCTTGTCGCGCTGCTCGCGGATGATCTGGCTGGCCTTGCGCAGCACGTTGACGTTGAAGGCGCCGCACAGGCCCTTGTCGGCGGTGAACACCACCAGGCGCAGGGTCCCCGAGCCGGTCGCCGCCCCCGGGCGCACCTGCAGCAGCGGGTGCGCCGCCACGTCCTCGGACGCGGCGATGTCCTTGAGCACCTCGGCGATGAGGCGGGCGTAAGGCCGCGCGTTGACCATGCGCTCCTGGCTGCGCCGCAGGCGCGCCGCGGCCACCATCTTCATGGCCTTGGTGATCTGCTGGATATTCCGCGCCGACTTGATGCGGCCGCGGATCTCTCTGAGGCTGGGCATGGCGTGGGCTCAGGCCTTGAAGGAGGACTTGAACGCGTCGATGGCCGCGCCCAGCTTCGCCTTGGTGTCGTCGCTGAAATCCTTCGAGTCGCGGATCGCGGCCAGCACGCCGGGGTGGCTGGAGCGCAGGTGCTCCAGCAGCTCGACCTCGAAGCGGTGCACCAGCGACACGTCCAGGTCGTCCACCCGGCCCGAGATGCCGGTGAAGACCACGGCCACCTGCTCCTCCATGGCCAGGGGGGCGTACTGGGCCTGCTTGAGCAGCTCGACCAGGCGACGCCCGCGGGACAGCTGCTGCTGCGAGGACTTGTCCAGGTCCGAGGCGAACTGGGCGAAGGCCGCCAGGGCGTCGTACTGGGCCAGCTCAAGGCGCAGGCTGCCGGCCACCTTCTTGGTGGCCTTGGTCTGGGCGTTGCCGCCCACGCGGCTGACCGAGATGCCGACGTTCACCGCCGGGCGCACGCCCGAGTAGAACAGGTTGGCCTCAAGGAAGATCTGGCCGTCGGTGATCGAGATGACGTTGGTGGGGATGTAGGCTGACACGTCGCCCGCCTGCGTCTCGATGATGGGCAGGGCGGTCAGGGAGCCCGCGCCCATGGCGTCGCTCAGCTTGACCGCGCGCTCGAGCAGGCGGGAATGCAGGTAGAAGACGTCGCCGGGATAGGCCTCGCGCCCGGGCGGACGGCGCAGCAGCAGCGACAGCTGGCGGTAGGCCACGGCCTGCTTGCTGAGGTCGTCGAAGACGATGAGGGCGTGGCGCTTGCTGTAGGTGAAGTATTCGGCCAGGGCGGCGCCGGTGTAGGGGGCCAGGTACTGCATGGGGGCGGGGTTGCTCGCGGTCTCGGCGACGATGATGGTGTACTCCATCGCCCCGTTTTCCTCGAGGGTTCGGAGCACCTGGGCCACCGTGCTCTGCTTCTGGCCGATGGCGACGTACACGCACTGCACGCCCTTGCCCTTCTGGTTGATGATCGTGTCGATGGCAACGGCGGTCTTGCCGATCTGGCGGTCGCCGATGATCAGCTCGCGCTGGCCGCGCCCGATCGGAATCATGCCATCGATGGCCTTGATGCCGGTGGCGAGGGGCTCCTTGACCGGCTGACGGTCGACGATGCCGGGCGCGCGGAACTCGATGGGGCGGGTGCCGGAGGCGGCGATGGGGCCCTTGCCGTCGATGGGCACTCCCAAGGCGTTGACCACCCGGCCCAGGAAGGCCTCTCCCACCGGCACTTCGGCCACGCGGCCCGTGCGGCGGACGGTGTCGCCCTCCTTGACCCCGCGGTCGTCGCCCATGAGCACCGCGCCGACCGTGTCGCGCTCCAGGTTCAGCGCCAGGCCCATCAGCCCGCCCGGGAATTCCAGGAGCTCGGAGGCCATGCAGCCCTTGAGGCCATACAGGATGGCGATGCCGTCGCCGACCTGGATGACCGTGCCGGTCTCGGAGACGTCGACCTGGGAGCTGAAGCCCCTGATCTGCTGCTCCAGCAAGGAGGTGATCTCTTGCGCTTTGATCTGCATGTCCTGATCCCGCGTGGGTGGTGGGGTTCTAAGGCTTGCTCTTCTTCGCCGCGTTCGCCGCCTTCTTGGGGGCGGCCTGGGCGGCCTTGCCGACGGCTTTCTTTGGGGCGGCCGCCTTGGCCGGGGACTTCGCGACCGGCCTGGCAGGGGACTTCGCGACCGGCCTGGCCGAGGCTTGGCCCGGAACCTTGGCCGCGGGCTTGGAGGCCTTGGATGCCGCCCCACCCGCGCCTTTTGCCGCGCCTTTGACCGGCGTCATTTTCTCTTTCCGGGAGGAGGCCTTTCCTTTCCCGCTGTCTGGGCGGGATGCGGGGCGGGCCGCCTCGGACTTGGTCTTCGCGACGCCCCCGGCCGATTTCGGGGGCGCGCCGCTAGGGCGGTCGGGGGGGCCCTCGGACAGAAGGCGCCCCAGCCGGTCCAGGCGGCCGCGCAGGCTGCCGTCGAACACGGTGTCGCCAAGCTTGAGCACCGCCCCGCCCAGCAGGCGCCGGTCGGTGTAGGGCTCCAGGGTCACGGTCCTGCCGAGCCGCCGGCTGAGGGCGTCTTCAAGCACCTTGCGTTCGCCGGCGGGGAGGTCGCGGGCCGTCCCGAAGCGGGCGCTGGTGCGGCCCTCGGACTCGTCGCGCATGCGGCTGAAGGCCAGCAGCGTCGCCGGCAGGTAGCGCTCGCGCTTCTGGACCAGCATGGCCTGCAGGAAGGCCCTGAGGATCGGGTGCACCGAGCCTCCCAAGGCGCCGGTGAGCAGGTCCAGCTTGGCCGACTGCTCGGACACCGGATCCGACAGGAAGTCGCGCACTCCCTCGGCCGAGTCCAGCGCCAGGCGCAGCCCTTCGGCCTGGGCGCCGACCTGGTCCAGGACCTTTTCAGCCTGGGCCGCCCTGAGCAGGGCCTTGGCGTAGCGTTCCGCGATGAGGCTTGCCAGCATTGGGTACCGCCTAGTTCTTCGAGACTTTCACCGCGGCCACCAGCTTCTCGGCAAGGGCCTTGTCCGTGTCAGCGTCTAGCTTCTGCTCCACCAGCTTGGCCGTGGCCTGGACCACCAGGGCGGCGGCGTAGCCGCGCACTTCGGCGACGGCCCGTTCGGTCTCGGTGGCGATCTGCGTGCGGGCCTGGCGGAGCATGGTCTCCTGCTCGACCTGCGCCTTTGCCAGCAGCTCCTCGCGCAGGCGCGCCACCTCGGCGCGGGCCTCTTCCTTGGCCTTCTTCAGCTCCTCGGACAGGTGGACCCGGTCCTCGTGCAGCTGGGCGCGCAGGTGCTCGGCCTCCTGGCGGGCCGTCTCGGCCGAGGCCAGGTCCTTGGTGATGCCCTCGCGCCGCGACTTCAGGTGGTCGCGCAAAGACGAGATGTAGAGCTTCCAGATGCCCAGCATGCCCAGGACGAAGGTCAGCACCTGGACGAGCAGGACCCGGAGGTCGGGAAGGATGGCGTTCATGGTTCTCCCTTGTGGACCGCGCCGGGGGGCCCTGCGGCCCCCCCGCACGTTCCGCGAGCCTAGACCGCGAAGACCACGAGCAGGGCGTAAATGGTGAGGGCTTCCATCAGCGCCAGGCCCAGCAGCAGCGAGCCGCGGATGTCGTTGGCGGCTTCAGGCTGGCGGGCGATGCTCTCGACCGCCTTGCCGGTGGCGATGCCCTGCCCGATGGCTCCGCCGAAGGCGGCGATGCCAAGCGCCAGGGCGGCGACGGCTTTCGGGCTCCAGCCGCCGGCGGCGGCGGCAGGGGCGGCGGCGTCGGCGTGCGCGGCCACGCTCACGGCCAGCGCGCCGAGGGTCATCAGGGTCTTCTTCATCGTAGTGCCTCCTTCAGGGTTGAAAAGTCGCGGGCTAAAAAAGGCCGCCGCAAGGGCCTAAGACGCGTGCACCGCCCGGCTCAGGCCTGGGCCGGGATTTCATGGCCGGGCACCTCATGGCCTGGAACCTCGTGGCCGGGGACTTCGTGCCCCGCCGCCTCGACGCCATGGCCTTCGTTCCCGTGCCCTTCGTGCACCGCGATGGCGCCGCCGATGTAGATCATCGACAGCGCGGTGAAAACCACCGCCTGGATCACCGACACCAGCACGCCCAGGATCAGGATGCCCGGCCTGAGCGCCAGGGGCATGGTCATCAGCAGGTAGCCTTTCGCGCCGCCCTGGTCGAAGAAGCGCAGCACCAGGGCCGCCAGGATCGTCAGCAGCATCTCCTTGGCGAAGATGTTGCCGAACAGCCTCATCGTCAGGCTGATGGGGCGGGCCAGCTCGCCGACGATCTCGATGAGGGGCAGCAGCACCCACTGCAGCACCAGGGTGATGAGCTTGCCCGGCAGCGAGGTCTCCTTGCTGGCGTCGAGGATGTGGAAGAAGTGGCTGATGTACCCGAAGCCCTTGCGCCGCAGCCCCAGCACGTGGGTGGCGCTGAAGGTGCACAGAGCCAGGGCCAGCGTCGTGTTGGTGCGTGCCGTGGGCGAAGCCAGGTAGGGGATCAGCCCCAGCAGGTTGGCCACCAGGATGAAGAGGAACACGGTGAACAGGTAGGGCATCAGGGCCGGGCCATCGGGCCCGATGACCTGAAGGGTGATGTCCTCGATCCACTCGTAGGCGAACTCCCAGGCGTTCTGGACGAAGCCGGGAACCCTCTTCAGGCGGCTCAGCCCGATGGCGGCCAGGCCGAACAGGATCACCCAGGTCATCAGCCCGGTGATCGCGGGCTGCCAGACGTTGTCCTGGGCGATGACGGCCTCGGGCCAGGCCGGCGCCTCCTCGGTGTGCGCGGCCTGCTGGTCCTGGGCGCCGGCGGTGGCGCTCAGGGCCGCGGGCGCGTCCGTGAGGGCCGTCGCGGCCGGGCTGTTCGTCTGGGGAATGCTTGCCGTGGAGTCCATGCGTTCCAGCGGTTCAGGCGCGCCTTGCGGCGCGAAGCTGCAGGCGCAAGGCCTGCCAGGCGATGAAGAGGGCGAAGGGCGCCAGCAGGCCGAAGATCATGGCGCGCCGGTCGTTCCACGCTTGGTGCGACAGCCAGGCGACCCCGGCGAAAAGCAGGCCCAGCTTGAGGGCCACGGCCAGGGCGAGCCACAGAAGCTGCCGGGACTGGGGCCGGGAGCCGATGCGCGCGCTCACCAGGACCAGCAGCCCTAGGTCCAGGGCCGTGAGCAGCGATGCTCCCAGAAAACTAATCAAGGGGTGCATGATCCCGGTCACCCTGAGTCTGCGCGGGTTTCTGGTCCTGACCCTTGCGGCGGCCCTGCTGGCGGAAAAGCTGGTAAAAGCCGCTCACGGATCCGAGCACGATGCCCGCCACAAAGCCCCAGGGCTTGAGGCCCGGAAAGAAATGCTGGGCCAGCCAGCCGAGGCCCAGGCCCACCAGAATGTTGCCGGCGAGATCGTAGCCCGCCGAGGCCTCGCTGCCCTGCGGCAGGCGGGTCCACAGGGTGGAGTCCCGCCGCTTGCCGGGCTGATTCACTGCTTGTCCGGTCCTGTGCCGCCCTCGGGATCCTTGTCCGGCCCCTTGTCGCGGCCCTGGTCATAGCGGGCGAAGTCCCCGGGCTTCACGTCGGCCAGGAAGCGGCGGAAGTCTTCCATCTCCTTGTTGATCTTGACCTTGTCCTGCACCGAGGACCGGGCCAGCACGTCCTCAGCCACGAAGATCGGCGCGGTGAGCCGAAGGGCCAGGGCAATGGCGTCAGAGGGCCGGGCGTCCACCTCGATCTCCTGGGGACCGCTTCCGCGCCGCAGCACC
>Ga0302320_10015013_pt1 | contig 15959 bp, 17 predicted proteins | sample Bog_T0_3_FD_202130 | JGI IMG/M metagenome (GOLD analysis project Ga0302320, IMG submission 202130) | Peat permafrost microbial communities from Stordalen Mire near Abisko, Sweden - Bog_T0_3 | ecosystem: Environmental > Terrestrial > Soil > Wetlands > Peat | place: Sweden: Abisko, Stordalen Mire... | reverse complement strand
TTTCTCCGGGCGTCACCGGCGAAAATTCATCCTGCGCCATCGCAAGCTCCATCAGTGATAGTCCACAACACGAACGTCATAGGCGTCTCCATCTACCCACCGGAAGATGACGCGCCATTGATCGTTGATCCGGATCGAATGGAAATCTTTCAAGGCACCTTTCAGTCGTTCCAGGCGATTCGCCGGAGGCACGGTCAGGTCCGCTAAACGAGCCGCGGCGTTGACCGCTTCAAGTTTACGCTTTGCTCGACGCGCTACGCCCTCAAAATCCCGAACAAAAGCATCGTCGAAAAGGGATCGGGTTCGGCTGTCTTCAAAAAGCCGGATCATCACTCATTATACCGCATACCGGTATGCGGTCAAGCGATCTCGCCCTCCGGTTACCGGAACCCACGACATTGCCACCGGCCCCCGCATGAACAATCCTGCGACCAACCAAACCGAGGGGGAACCCAGTCCATGGCGGACACCTACGACTTCATCGTCACCGGCGCCGGGTCGGCGGGATGCGCCGTCGCCGGCCGCCTCGCCGAATCCGGACGTCACCACGTGCTGCTGCTGGAGGCCGGACCGCCCGACAAAAACCCCTGGATCCACATCCCGCTCGGCTACGCCAAAACCTATGTCGATCCGCTGGTGAACTGGAAGTTTGAAACCGAACCGCAGCCACAGATGGCCAATCGCCGCCTCTACCTCCCGCGCGGCAAGACGCTCGGCGGGTCCAGCTCGATCAACGGCATGTTGTATGTCCGTGGCCACCACGGCGACTACGACGAGTGGCGTCAGCGCGGCTGCGTCGGCTGGGACTGGGATTCCGTGCTGCCGTACTTCAAGAAAGCCGAGAACCAGGCTCGCGGCGCCGACGCATTCCACGGCACCGGTGGCCCGCTGCACGTCTCCGACCAGACAGAGAAAGGCGAACTGTCGAAAGCCGTGCTTCAGGCCTGCGTACAGGCGGGCATCTCTGAAAACCCCGACTTCAACGGCGCTCAGCAGGAGGGTTGCGGCTACTACCAGACCACCACAAGCAACAAGCGGCGCTGGAGTGCCGCGAAAGCCTATCTCAGCAATCCGCCGTCGAACCTGATCATCCAGACCAACGCCCACGCCACCCGCGTTCTGATCGAGCACGGCCGAGCGACTGGGGTCGAGTACCAGACGGCGGCCGGCCGACAGGTCAGTCTTGCACGTTCCGAGGTCATTGTTTCCGGCGGCACCTACGGATCGCCGCAACTGCTGCTGCTGTCCGGGCTTGGCCCAGCGCATCACCTGCAAGACATGGGCATAGAGGTCGTCCGGGACATGCCGGCCGTCGGGTCCAACCTGCACGACCACTTCAACACCGTCGCGAGCTGGCGTTGCAGCAAGCCGATCACGCTGAACGACCTGCAGAACAGCGCGTTTCGCAAAGCGCTTGCCGGCATTCGCTACGGACTGTTCCGCTCCGGTCCGATGGCCAGCAACGGCATAACGGCGGGTCTGTTCACAAGATCCGATGCGCGTTTGGAACGTCCTGACATCCAGGTCAACCTGTTCGAATGGAGCACCAAGGAACGCAGCCGGGATTTTCCGGGTTTTACACTCAGCCCGGTCCACCTGCGCACCGATGGCAGAGGCACGGTCCGGCTCGGCAGTCCCGACCCGTTTGCCTGGCCGGCGGTTCTGTTCGACTACCTGCGCACCGATTATGACATCCAGGCCGCGTTGTTCGGCCTGCGGCTGGTGCGGAAGATCGCCGCGCAGCCGGCGCTGAAACCCTATGTGGTGGATGAAATTTTCCCGGGCGTCGATATCACCAGCGACGACGCCCTGCTGGACTTCGTGCGCCGGACCGGCGTGTCCAACCAGCATCCCACCAGCTCCTGCGCGATGGGAACCGGCCCGAACACCGTGGTCGATCCGCGGCTGCGGGTGCATGGCATTGCCGGCCTGCGGGTCGCCGATGCGTCGATCATGCCGGTCGTGGTTGGCGGCAACACCAATGCGCCCACCATCATGATCGGCGAGAAGGCGGCGGCGATGATCCTGGAGGACGCCAAGGCTGGCGCTCGGTCACTGGCAGCTTAAGCTGCCTCGGAACAGGGAGGAGCGAAGCGTGGTGGCGGAAACCTATGACTACATCGTAACCGGGGCCGGTTCGGCCGGTTGCGTCCTGGCCGCGCGGCTGACTGAATCCGGCCGCTACCGCGTGCTGCTGCTGGAGGCCGGCGGCAAAGACAACAAGTTCTGGATCCACGTCCCGATGGGCTACGCCAAGACCTTCGTTGATCCGAAGGTGAACTGGAAGTTCGAGTCCGAACCCGAAAAGGAGCTGAACGGCCGCACCATGTACCAGCCGCGCGGCAAGGTGCTGGGCGGCACCAGCTCCATCAACGGCATGATCTACATGCGCGGCAACGCGGCCGATTACGACCAGTGGCGGCAACTCGGCAACGAAGGCTGGGACTACGCCTCCGTCCTGCCTTACTTCCGGAAGGCGGAGGACAACGAACGCGGTGCCGACGACTATCACGGCGCGGGGGGTCCGCTGCGCGTGTCGAACCAGCCTTACGAGTGGGAAATCGCCAAAGCCTTGCTGGAGGCGTGCAAGCAGGCCGGAATTCCGTTCAATCCCGACTTCAACGGCGCCAAACAGGAGGGCTGCGGCTACTACCAGACCACCACGAAGGACAAGCGCCGATGGAGCACCGCCGCAGCCTATCTGCGCATGGCGAAAGCTCGCCCGAATCTCACTGTCCAAACGAACGCCCATGCGACCCGCGTGCTGTTTGACGGCGCCAGGGCCACCGGCGTCGAGTTCCGCACGCCGAGCGGGCTGGAGGTCGCTCAGGCGGGGCGGGAGGTGATCGTGTCGGGGGGCGCCTACGGATCGCCGCAGTTGCTGCAGCTGTCGGGCGTCGGACCCGCGCAGCACCTGACGGACATGGGCATCGGCGTGGTGCACGATCTGCCGGGGGTCGGGTCCAACCTGCAAGACCATTTCAACACCTACTGCACGTATCGGATCTCGAAGAATCTATCGTTGAACGCGCTGCATTACAGCCTGGCGCATCGGCTGAAGGCTGGCGCCCAGTATGTGTTTCTGCGCTCCGGCCCGATGTCCGGCAACGGCATGTACGTCGGTGCGCTGGTGCGGAGCGACAAGCGTCTGGAGCGGCCGGACCTGCAGTTCAACATCTCGGCCTGGAGCACGATCGACCGCACCGCCGACGGGATCATTTCTCACCCATTCCCGGGGATTTCGATCAGCCCGGTGCATCTGGCGCCTGAAGGCCGCGGCAGTGTTCGGTTGCGGAGCAACGATCCGTTCGCCCCGCCCGAGATAAAGTTCAACTTCTTACGCAACGAAAGCGACATGCGCGTGATGATCGCCGGCGTGCGAATTGCGCGCAGCATCGCCCGACAGAATGCGTTGCAGACACTGGTGATGGAGGAAACCGCGCCCGGGGTGGCCACTGACACGGACGAGGAAATCGCCGCGGACGTGCGTCAGCGCGGTGTGTCGAACCTTCACCCGGTCGGCACCTGCGGGATGGGCCAGGGACCGATGGCGGTGGTCGACCCGCGACTGCGGGTGCATGGGATCGACGGACTGCGGGTGGTCGATGCCTCGGTCATGCCGGTGATCGTGGCGGGGAATACCAACGCGCCGACGATCATGATCGCCGAGAAGGCATCGGACATGATCCAGGAGGATGCCCGCGCGGCGGCTTAGCGCTCGTCCGAGGTCACGCCGCATCGTGGAAAATCAAGCCCAGGGTGTGCCGCCGCCCGGAATGGATGCGGCTGACCCCGTGCCGCATCGTCAGCCGGTGCGGCCCGCGCGTGCCGATGCCCGGCCGGTGATGCACCGGGAAGATCACGGCCTCGCCCTGCCGCAGCGGGACGACGATGGCGCGAGACTGCGCCCGCGGCCGCTGCTCCACCATCACGAACTCGCCGCCGGTGAAGTCTTCCCCGGGTGCGTTCAGAAGCACCGTGACCTGGAGCGGAAAAACGAGGTCGCCGTAGAGATCCTGGTGCAAACAGTTGAAACCGCCTGGACCATAGCGCAGCAGCAGCGGGGTGGGACGGGTCTGCCCGGCCGCATGGCAACGGGCGAGATAGGCGTCCAGCGTGTCAGGAAACAGCTCCGTTTGGCCCAGCGTGCTGCGCCAGGCATTCGCGACCGCGGCCAGCGGCGGATAGAGCGCGGCCCGCAGCGCGGCAACCGGATTGGGTAACGGGTAGCCGAAATATTTATACTCCCCGTTGCCGTAGGCGTGCTGCTCCATTACCACCCGTTTGCGGAAACGGTCATCGTGGTCATATAAGGTGGCTAGCTCACGGCACGTTTCGGGCGCGAGCAACGGCCGGGTCGCGTATCCCTGGGTGGCCAGATCATCAGCCACAGCCTGCGAAGAGATTTCGAACGTCTGCATTGACCGGTCATACAGGGTTTACGGCCGGTCGGCATTCCGGTTCGTGCGATGGAACCCGGCGTGCAGACGCGCGTTGTAATACTTCCCGGTCAGACAGGAGGCTAGAATGAACGATCGCGTAGAAGGTACAGCCCGCGAGTTTGGTGGCCGTATTCAGGAAGGCGTCGGCGACATCACCGGCGACAGCAAGACCCAGGCGCAGGGCCTGTACAACCAGGCGAGTGGCCAGGCGCAGCAGGCGGCGGCGCAGTTCAGCGACGTGGTGAAAGCGCAACCGGTCGCCGCGGCACTTGTGGCGCTGGCGATTGGTTACGTCCTGGGCCGTTTGACGGCCTGACATCATACTGAACAGAAATGGGGGCGATTTGCCCCCCTTTTTTTGCCTTGCTCCATAAAGAGGTGCCGATGCCCCCAGCGATCTCGAAGTCACGCGTCAGCGAAGGCTCCCCCTACCCGCTCGGGGCGACCTGGGATGGCCTGGGCGTCAATTTTTCGCTGTTCTCCGCCAACGCGACGAAAGTCGAACTCTGTCTGTTCGACAACAGCGGCCAGAAAGAGATCGAACGGATCGAACTGCCGGAATACACCAACGAAATCTGGCACGGCTATCTGCCTGACGCGCGGCCGGGCACGACCTATGGTTATCGCGTGTATGGTCCGTATGAACCGGAAGCCGGCCATCGGTTCAATCCCAACAAACTCTGCCTCGACCCCTATGCCAAAGCGCATGTCGGCAGCCTGAAATGGGATCCCGCCGTCTTCGGCTACACGATGGGCAAAGACGACCTGACGTTCGACGAACGCGACAGTGCGCGTTTCATGCCGAAGTCTCGGGTTATCGATCCCGCCTTCACCTGGGGGCGGGAGCGGGCGCCATCGGTGCCCTGGGACCGCACGATCATCTATGAGACCCATGTCCGCGGTTACACCAAGCTGCACCCGGCCGTGCCGCCGGAGTTGCGCGGCACTTACGCCGGCCTCGGGCGCAAGGAAGTCGTCGACTACATCAAGACACTGGGTGTCACATCGGTGGAACTGCTGCCGATTCATACCTTTGTCAATGACAGCTATCTGCTGGACAAGGGTCTGACCAATTACTGGGGCTACAACTCGATCGGCTTCTTTGCCCCGGACCCGCGCTATTCCGCTGTGCCGGACTTCGTATTCTCTGAATTCAAGGAGATGGTGGCACGCCTGCATGACGCCGGCCTGGAAGTCATTCTTGATGTCGTTTACAACCATACGGCCGAGGGCAACGAAAACGGTCCCACGCTGTCGTTCCGTGGTATCGACAACCTGTCCTATTACCGCCTGATACCAGACAATCTCCGTTATTATATCAATGATACCGGCACCGGCAACACGCTGAACATGAGCCACGCGCGGGTTGTGCAGATGGTTACCGACAGTCTACGTTACTGGGCGACCGAGATGCACGTTGACGGTTTCCGATTTGACCTCGGCACGATCCTGGCGCGTGAAGATCACGGCTTCAACGAAGCGCATGGTTTCCTGCAGAGCTGTCTTCAGGATCCCGCGCTTTCGGCGACCAAGCTGATCGCCGAACCCTGGGACATCGGGCCCGGCGGGTATCAGGTCGGCCGCTTTCCGCCTGGCTGGGCGGAATGGAACGACAAGTTCCGCGATACGGTTCGCTCATACTGGAAAGGCGATCCCGGCAAACAGGCCGAAATGGCAACACGTCTGTCCGCTTCAGCCAATGAGTTTGCTCATCGCGGCCGCAAGTCCTGGGCCAGCGTCAATTTTATTACGGCACATGATGGTTTCACCCTGAACGATCTAGTATCGTACAACGAGAAACACAACGACGCCAACGGCGAGGACGGCCGGGACGGCCATTCCGACAACCAGTCCTGGAACTGTGGCGTCGAGGGCCCGACCGACGATTCGAACATCGTCGCATTGCGCGAGCGGCAGAAGCGCAACCTGCTGGCGACCCTTTTGCTGGCCCAGGGCACGCCCATGATGCTGGCAGGCGATGAGTTTGGCCGCACGCAGAACGGCAACAACAATGCCTACTGCCAGGACAACGAGATAAGCTGGGTAAACTGGAATTTCGGCGAAAAAGAAGTTGATTTAGCGGAATTCGTCCGCAAAATCATTGTGTTGCGCCAATCATTTGCGATCCTCCGTCGTGCCCGGTTCGTGACCGGTGAATACAATCCGGATCTCGATGTGCGTGATGTCCGCTGGCTGTCCCCGGCGGGTCAGGATATCGAGGATGCGCACTGGGGCGATGCGAATGCGCGCTGTTTCGGCATGTTGCTGGACGGGCGGGCGCAGGCCAGCGGGATCAAGCGTCCGGCCATGGATGCCACGGCGCTGCTGGTGCTGAATGCCCATCATGACGTCGTCGCGTTCACGCTGCCCGAGGTGGTGGGCGGCAAGGTCTGGCGTTGCCTGTTGGACACCAACAACCCGGACGACGGCAGCCATGAATCATTTCAGACAGGTGAAACTTATGAAATAACCGGTCGTTCTCTTGTGTTGCTTGTTCTGGAAACGGAGAGCAAGCGATCGGTCGCGCTGCGCCGCGCAATCGAGGGTTTCCGCCAGATGGCCGAACGTCCGATCCCGATGGCGACCCCGGAATCGGGACCGGAGGCGGAACGAGGTTTCTCGGATGGGCCCGTAATGACGCCTCCGTGAATATCAACAGGGCAGCCCGGCGGCTATGCTGACTGTGTGCCAGGGATGAAGCCGTCGGGGGCAAATCCGCTGGCCACACCTCAAAGGATTGGCAAAAACCGCCCAGGTTCTGGGTGCCGGTCCTAAGTTATCTCCTATGAGGACATATCATGTCAGAAACATCGAAAACTGCCGAGGCCACGAAGAAAGCCGCCGATCAAACGGCAAGATTCGGCCAGGCGACCGTCGATACCGTCAGCAAGGCAGCGAAAGATTCAGTCAATCAAACGAGTCAGGTCGCACAGAAAGGGATCGACCGCGCAAAGGACGCCACTCAGACCATTACAGAAACGGTCGCAGAGACCGCCAACGCGGCCGCCGACATGTCCACCAAGGCGGCTGATCAAAGCCGCGAAGTTCTGCTGTTAGGCGTTCGCGCCGCTGCGGGCGTCAGCAGTCGCGTCGCCGATATCAGCTTCGGCCGCGGCCATCATCTGCTTGCCTCCGCGGCGCAGGCGATGGACGTTTACCGTGACGCCTCCGAGCGTTCCGCCGAACGGGTGCAGTCTTTGTTCGCCAGTTTCACGACGTTGGGCCGCGGATTGCAGAGCATGCAGCACGCCTGGCTGGAACTGGTCGACCACACGATGGAGAACGCGGTTCACAAGCCGCAGGACCTGTTGCGCTGCAAGAATATCGTCGAACTGGCCGAGGTTCAGCGCGATCTCTATATCGATGCGATCAACCACGCGTTTGAATCGACCAGCCGGCTGTTGGATATCGCAGGCCGCACAGCCCAGGACGCCGTTCGGCCCTTGCAGTCCCGCGCTCATTGAGCCTTCACATGCTGACGCTGTCGGATCCGCCGGTTCCCCCCGGCGATCCTCCGGCAGTTCCCGATCCCGACAACCCGGTGCCGATCGAGGAGCCTCCTTCTCCTGTTCCGGTGCCTCCCGATCCGCCCCCTGAGCCATTGCGGGCCTGATCTGTCCGCGCTAACGCCACCGCGTCATTTGGAACGACGCGGTGGCGCAAGCAATTCTGGCCTGGTTTCTCCACAGCGCTTTCGTCAGCACGCTCGCCAGTTTCGCGATCGCGTTCATCCTCGGGACGTTGATCGGGACCGAACGGCAGTGGCGCCAGAGGACGGCTGGGCTGCGAACGAATGTGCTGGTGGCCGTCGGGGCAGCGGGCTTCACGGACCTCGGGACGCGGTTGCTGGGCCCGGACGGGGCGACACGCATCATCTCCTACGTGGTCTCCGGGATCGGCTTTCTGGGGGCGGGCGTGATCCTGAAAGAGGGCACGCAGATCCGCGGGCTTAACACGGCCGCGACGCTATGGTGTTCCGCCGCGGTGGGCGCGTTCGCCGGCGCGGCGCTTTGGGCGGAGGCGATCGCTCTGTCGGTCTTTGTCGTTGCCGGCAACACGCTGCTGCGGCCCCTGGTCAACTACATCAACCGCTTGCCGATCGATGCGCGCACGACCGAGGCGCGGTACCGGGTGCATGTCGTGGCTGACCAGCGAAAGGTCGCCGCCGCGCGCGACATTCTCGACGAAACGCTGGAGAAGGTGGGTTATCCGATTCTGGAAATCGAAACGCTATCGGAGACCGAGACGCAGGTCGAACTCGCGGCGGTTCTGGTTCCGAGTTCGGCGGATCCTGTCGTTCTGGACGCGGTTGTCGCGCAACTGGAGAAGTCGCCGCCGGTCTACAGCGCCACATGGTCTGTCAGCACAACGCCATGAAAGCGCGCCTTTGACCTTTCATGCGTTCACTGACTATGCCGGTCCAACTTCTTCAGCATCTGCACGATGCCGCCCATACAGATTTCGTCCCAGTCTTCCTCGTCGTAGCCGATCGTCTGATAAAATCCCGCCGCCTCCGGGGTCGCGTAGACCACCGCCTTGCTGCATCCCAGTTCGCGCACAAACTGCTCCGCCCGCTCCATCATCGCTCGGCCATGCCCACCGCCCTGGAAGGCGGGGTCGATTGCAACCAGGCGCAAAGCGGCGGCGGCATTCCGCAGATCGTCGATCTGTATCGCGCCGATCGGCTGGTCTTCCAGAAACAGCAGCAGAGGGTGGCAGTCCGGGCTGACCGGTTCGTCCGGCCGGGGCAAGTGAAACACCTTGCGGCGGATACCGTGATAGGCGCGCCAATCGTTCTCGCAATGCGGCTTCTCAAGGCGGTAAGGGCCTTCGCCTCCTGGTCGGTCGTTCGGCATCCTGCCTTTCCAGCGTCCCGTGACCAAAGACGATACGGCCACCGCCAAGGAAAAGCGAGCCGTCATCCACGTTGGTCCTGGCGTCGAATCGCCGGCCTCTGAAACTGTATGGTATTATCGGTATGGAGTTGAAACAGATGGCGATCGTCATCACTGTTGCGCAACAAAAAGGCGGCACCGGAAAGACGACGCTGGCAGCGAATCTGGCTGCAGCGCTGGCACCGTCCCGCAAAGTGGCGCTACTGGACATCGACCCGCAGCACAGCCTGGCTCACTGGATCGGGCTCCGCCCCGAAACCGCCGCGAAGCTGACATTTTCAGACGTGTCGGGCTGGCGGGTGACCGGGGAACTGGACCGGCTGAAGGCGGGGCACGAAATTGTGGTGATCGACACGCCGCCGCAGATCGACACTGACGCTCGCCTGGCGATCCGGGGTGCCAACATCGTGTTGATCCCGGTGCAGCCCAGCCCGCCCGATATCTGGGCGGCCGAGGGCACGCTGAAGCTGGCCGCCACCGAGAAGCGACAGGCGGCGATGGTGCTGAACCGCGTGCCGTCCTCGGGCAAGCTGCGGGAGACGATGGCTGCGCAGCTGAAGCGGGATGGCAAGCCGCTGCTGACTGCGACGATCGGCAACCGCACCGGGTTCGCCACCGCCTTCGCCGAAGGGCTGGCGGTGACCGAGACCGCCCCTCGCTCAATCGCGGCGAATGAGCTACGTGCCTTGCTGAGCGAGTTGCTGGAGCGGATTGGATGACGTTATACGCGGGTCTTAAAGCGCTGCATCTGCTGTGCGCGGTGCTGTGGGTAGGCGGCTTGTTTTTCGCCTACGTGGTGCTGCGCCCCAGCCTGGTGGCGATCGAGGCGCCGCAACGGATGCTGTTGCATACGCGGGTTTTCAAGAAATTCTTCCTGGTGGTCTGGCACGCCATGCCGTTGATCATCCTCAGCGGCTTCGCGATGCTGGCGCTGCAATGGAACATGGCAACGGCACCCTGGCAGATCCACGCAATGCTGGGGCTCGGGCTGCTGATGGCGGCCTTCTTCCTGGCGATCTTTTTCGGCCCGTACCGGCGCTTCCGGCGAACAACGGACCGCAACCGGATGGCCTCCAGCCTGGACAGCATCCGCAAGCTGATCGGCGTCAACCTGATCCTTGGGCTGCTCACGGTCATCGTTGCCGGATTGCTTTAGTCGCCGGATCGCGGGCCTGGGGCCCTCAAGCAACATTTTGGCGATAGAGGCGCCGGACCAGCATCGGCATCGTCAGTCCCTGCACCAGGATGGTGAAGACCACGACAGCGTAGCAGACGGCCAGCAGGGCCCCTCGATACGGTGACGGCTCCAGCGTGAGGGCCAACGCGACCGAAATCCCGCCCCGCAGCCCACCCCAGGTGAGCACCGCGATGCCCCGAAGTTTCGGTAACCGGCGCAGATGCACAAGCGTGGTGGGCACGGCGACGCTGATCAGCCTGGTCACCAGAGCCAGGGCGATACCGCCGGCGGCCGCGACCAACAGTTGCTGGTTGATCTCGACGGACAGCAGCGCAAAGCCCATCAGCAGGAACAGCAGTGCGTTCAGCAGTTCATCCATCAAGTCCCAGAACAGGGTAACCTGCTCGCGGGAGACGTTTGTCATGGCGAGGCGGGTGGACCGGTGGCCGGTCAGCAAGCCCGCGACGACCACGGCCAGCGGGCCGGACACATGCAGCGCGGCGGCGAGGCTGTAGGTGACGGTAACCAGGGCCAGGGTAATGGTCAGCTCCAGGGAAGGCTCATCCACCAGATGGAGCGCACGGTAGGCCAAGTAGCCGGCAGCGAGGCCAAGCGCTATGCCGCCGCCGCCCTCGACCAACAGGTCCAGACCGATGGAGGCGGCGGTGGCGGCCTCGCCGTTCGCCCATTCCAGCGCCGCGGCGAACACGACGACAGCGACACCGTCATTGAAGAGGCTTTCGCCATTCACCACCGCCAGCAGAGCGGGCGGCAAGCCGGCATCTTTCAGCAGGCCGCCGACAGCGATGGGGTCCGTTGGGGCCAGCAACGCGCCGAGGGCGAAACACCAGGGCAGCGGGACGGTTTTGTCGAAGATCAGCCAGATGCCGAAGCCATACAGCGCCGTCGCCATCAGCACGCCGAGCGTCGCCAGCGACAGCACGGTCCATTTCTGGGCGCGAAGACTGTCCATATCGACGTGCAGGCTGCCGGCGAACAGCATGAAGGCGAGCAGGCCGCCAAGGAACACATCCGGCAGGTTCGTGGAATCAACCAGGTCCTGCCACCATTCCCGCAGCTCGACGACATCGACCGAGCGATCGACCAGGATGATGATGACCGACAGGACCAGCGAGCCAGCCATCAGACCGATCGTACGCGGCAGATGGAGATACCGGTGGTTCACGATCCCCAGAATGGCGGCGAGCAGCAGCAGGGCGGCGATGAAATCGAATGAGGACATGAGGTTCCTTTGGGCCCTGTTGGCGGCATGCGTTGCATGGTTTGGGCATGTTCCCCAAAATGGGGGCCTTGATAGGGGAGAAAACCGATGGAAGTCCGCCTCGACGGTCGTACAGCGATCATAACCGGAGCCAGCAAGGGACTGGGTCTGGCCATGGCGAAGGAATTCGCCGCCTCCGGCGCCAATGTGGCGATTCTCGCCCGTAACCCGGAGACGTTGGCGGAGGCCAAGGCGATAGCGTCCGAGGGCGCTTCGGGCAAGGTCGCGACCTTTCAGTGCGATGTCTCGAAGGCCGATGACATTTCGAAGACCTTCGAGGCGGTGACCGGGACGTTCGGCCAGGTGGACATTCTGATCAACAACGCCGGGATTTCCCGCGCGATGCCGTCCGATCAGATCACCGATGAGATCTGGCAGGACGATCTTGATCTGAAGCTGTTCGCCGCGATCCGGCTGTCGCGGCTGTGCTGGCCGGGAATGAAGGCGCGGAAGTGGGGGCGGATCATCAACGTGCTGAACACCGGGGCCAAGGCGCCGCGGGCGAACGGGGCACCGACGGCGGTCTCACGCGCGGCCGGGATGGCGTTGATGAAGGTCATGTCGGCCGAGGGTGCGCCGCACGGCATTCTGGTCAACGGTATGCTGGTGGGATTGATCAACTCGGATCAGCACAAGCGGCGGCACACGCGGGAAGGTGCCAACGTCTCGTATGAAGAGTTCACCGCGAAGATGGGCGCCAACGTGCCGCTGGGGCGGATCGGCAAGGCGGAGGAATTCGCGGCGATGGCGTGCTTCCTGTGCAGCGACCATGCCGGGTTCACGACCGGGACGGCGATCAACATGGATGGCGGGGCGAGCCCGGTGGTTTAAAGTTGCGGCCGACCATCGCCCGGTTTCCTGGAAAATGCGGTGATCCTGGCGCACCCGGCCAGCACCGACGGCACTGGCTCACGGGATCGGGCTGCACATTGTCTGGATGGAGCACGCCAGATTCCCGATCATTGTGCTCCAGCTTTGCCCGGCTGAATGATGACCCGGTCGGCCTCGACGATAAGCCGGAAGTTGTCCAGTGTCGTTGCCCAATCTAAAATGTCCACCCGGAACGGCAGATCGGATTCGGAAAAATCTTCGGCCAGGTCGCCACGAACCTTGAAGGACAAGGGTTCGCCGGCGATGATCGCAAGGTCGAGATCGGAATATCGTCTGGCTGTGCCTTTCACGCGGGAACCGAAGGCCCAGACCTCGCGGTCGGGAATGTGTTTGTGCAGGATGTCCCGGACGATCTCCAGATTGCGCGGCGAGAGATCAAGCATTCCTTGCTTCCAGTCTGGCGAGCAGGGCAGCGGCGTCACGGGCGAAGTCCAGGCTACGGGCGTAGACGCTGCTTGCGATCGTCGGATTGTAGGTGTGCGAGGTCTGGTTGCGCGCGAGATGATACTGAAACCAGGCGTCGACGTCCTCGATCAGACCGTTCTCGGCGGCGATACGGAACAGGTCGCGCCTCGGGATGCCGTCAACGCTGGCGCGGCCGATGTCCGCTTCCAGCCGGCGCCGCATGAATTTCCAGGCAAGTTCGAAGGTGAACTCGAAATGCTGGATCACGCCCGATCGGATCGCCTCCCGGGTTATCGCATCCAATCCGGCCATGAACGCGCTGTCTTCGCTTTTGGCCTGGACCGCGTGCAAGGCCGCAAGGGCATTACGAAAACTATCGAGTTGAAGAGGCATTCGCTCCCCGTGTCCGCTCATCCGGATGTTCGTTCACCGGCTGGTGCCCGTGACCACCGTCATCTCGGGGAGAGGCCTGCATTGACGCCTTCGTCCGGCATGACGGGCGGCGCCGGCGGGATGGCGGTGTCATCGCCGGTCGGTTCTGATATCCGGCTGCGACACGTTGCCCAGTTCGTCACGGAGGGAGGCGTTCTGGGGCACATCCGGTGATGAAGCAGTTGCAATGCCATGCTGAACAATGACCTTGTCCCTTTCAACGATACGACGGAAATCCTCCAGCGTCGTTGCCCAGTCAAGGATATCCACCCGGAAGGGCAAATCGGACTCGGAGAAGTCCTCGGCCATGTCCCCGCGGACATTGAACGGCAATGCCGTCTCGGTAATGATCGCAAGGTCCAGATCGGAATACGTCCAGGCGGTCCGCTTCGCACGGGATCCAAAGGCCCAGACCTCTTGCTCCGGCACATACTTACGCAGGATATCCCGGATTATCCGCCAGTCCTCCCGTGAGATGTCGATCGGCGGGATGGTCATCCGGGCAGCCGGTCCCTCAGCTTATCGCGCAGATAGCGGGCCTCTTCGAGGAATGCCGGAATACCCGCGACGACGTCCAGGGCAACCGCCTCGTTATAGCTGTGGCTGGCTCTCGCCAGCATGTCGCGGTAGGTCTTCCAGCGCGGCCAGTTTCCCAGCAGCAGGTTGTTCTCATTAGCCACCCGGATGATGTCGGAGAAGTTCATGCCGTTGACCAACTCCGGCGGCCCGGCGTTCGTTGCCAGGTAACGCCTCAGCAGCTTGTAGCATAACTCGTAAGTGAACTCGAACCGCTGGACCAACCCGTCGCGAATAAGCGACTGAGCGGTATCCTGCTGGTAGATCTCCACCGCTTCTTCGAGGCGAGCGATGGCTCGTTCGAGGGGTGCTATGTCGATGTCCATGGTCAGACCGTGAATCCCGGGTGCGTGTCGTTTACTTTAACGACACGCGCGCCGATGAGCGACTGTTGGCATCACGCGGCCAGAAACGCCTCCACCGGCACCAGCGACCGGGCGGGGTCTTCCTCCTGCGGGACGTGGCCGAGGTCGGGGAAGGACACCAGGCGCGCATCGGGCATCACCTTCAGGTAATCCTGCGCATTAGTGAACGGGATCAGCCCATCCTTCTCCCCCCAGACCAGCAGCGTCGGCGCGTGGATGAGGCGCAGCCGCGGCTCCGGCGGTTCCAGCATGACCTGCGCCGTCCGGTCCAGCAGTGCCCGCCGCACACCGGGCGCGAGCATCAGGTCGCGATAGCGGTTGACGGTGGCCTCGGTCAGCCGCGACGCATCGGCATACGCTGGGGCGAGGTTCATACGCAGCATGAACGTCGGCAGCGTGTAGGGCAGCAGCCGGGCGACCATCGGGACCTCGGGCTTCTTGCCGTATTCGAAGCCCGGGCTGGCGTAGCCGTCGGGTGAGATCAGCACCAGTTTGGCCACCCGGTCGGGATGCTCGGCGGCGAATTCCCAGGCCAGCTTGCCGCCCATCGAGTTGCCGATCAGCGAGGCGCGCGGAACCGACAATGCGTCCATCAGAGCCGCGAGCACCGCCACCGACCGCGTGTCGCTGTAGTCGCCGCTCGGGTCCGCGCCGGTGAGGCCGAAGCCGGGCAGGTCGTAGCGGATGACCCGGAAGCGGACGGACAGCGCCGCCGCCCAGGGTTCCCAGGTGTGCAGGCTGGAGCCGAGGCCGTGCAGCAGGATGACAACGGGGGCATTACGCGGGCCGGTGTCGCGGACGTGCAGGCGGATGCCGTCGACCTGCAGAAACTCCGAGGGCGGGCCGGCGTATTCCGCCTCCAGCGTGGTTCGGGATTTATCGGGCGTGTACAGCCAGGCGCCGCCGCCGATCAAGGCGACGGCTGCCAGCAGCAGAAAGATCGGCATCAGTCAGACACGGTTCGAATCCGCGAACAGGCGCCGCGAGACGTCCAGGTTGAAAGGTCCGGGTTGCAATGTCTCGGGATCCCATGACTCGCGGGGTTCGTGCAGATAATCACCTCCGTAGATATGCAGCGCGCCGCTCAGTCTGCCAAGCGGGTTGGTGACCGAGTGGATCATGTCGGCCCCAAGATCGCGGGCATCGCCTGCCATCAAATTGGCCGCGCCGGCGGCCTCGATCGGCCAACGCGCATCGGGCGGCAAGGTCCGCCACAAAATGTTGTCCTCCCGCCCGCTATAGAGACCGATCACCGCCCACATATGATGGTTATGCGGCATCATCGTCATGTGGGGTCCCCAAATCATATTGATGATGGTGACGTGTTTTGAAGCGTGCAGCAGCGTGACGCCCGAACGTTGCGGTTCCCCGAGTGCTGCGATCAGGCGGACCGGGTCGGCGACCGCCCGGGACACGACGTCCCGTACGGCGTGTTGGCCTCCGTCGCGGGCAGCAATTTCTGTGTCGGCGATGAAACGGTCCTGGTCAAACATG
>Ga0302320_10015012_pt1 | contig 15960 bp, 15 predicted proteins | sample Bog_T0_3_FD_202130 | JGI IMG/M metagenome (GOLD analysis project Ga0302320, IMG submission 202130) | Peat permafrost microbial communities from Stordalen Mire near Abisko, Sweden - Bog_T0_3 | ecosystem: Environmental > Terrestrial > Soil > Wetlands > Peat | place: Sweden: Abisko, Stordalen Mire... | reverse complement strand
CGCGGTGGATGAGGCTGCGACAATGGATGTGCTATGCGCTGACAAGACAGGCACGCTGACGCGTAACGCGCTGAGCATGGCATCTGTCCAAGCGATGGCCGGCTTCGATGAGGCGCATGTTCTGGCAGTGGCCGCTCTGGCAAGCTCCGACGGCGGTCAGGACCCGGTGGATGCCGCCATTCGTGCGGCCGCCGCTTCCAGCGGAATCTCGGATACGCCGCAATTGGTCAAGTTCGTGCCGTTTGATCCCGCAACAAAAATGTCCGGTGCGACGGTCCGGGATGCGGGCGGAGAAACCCGGCAAATTCTGAAGGGTGCCTTTGCCGTCGTCGTTGGCCTTGCGCAGCCATCGCCGGGCGCAGCCGCCGCGGCGGCGGAGCTTGAAGGCAAGGGGTTTCGCGTGCTGGCGGTCGCTACGGGACCATCAGGGGCACTGCAAGTGGCCGGGCTTGTTGCACTCAGCGATCCGCCACGTTCGGATTCCGCCAAACTCATTGCCGAGTTGCGTGGTCTCGGCGTTCGGACCGTGATGGTGACCGGCGACGCTCCTTCCACCGCGGCGATCGTGGCCCGAGCGATCGGGCTGCGGGCGATGATTTGTCCGCCCGGGCCGATCCCGGACGGCGTGTGGCCCGAGGCATTCGATGTTTTCGCAGGCGTTCTGCCCGAGGATAAATACCGGCTCGTCAAGATGTTTCAGACCAGCGGTCATACCGTCGGCATGTGCGGCGACGGTGCGAACGATGCGCCGGCGCTGCGTCAGGCACAGATCGGGATTGCGGTATCCACGGCGACCGATGTCGCCAAGTCGGCCGCCGGAATGGTGCTGACCGATCCCGGCCTGTCGGGCATCGTCGCAGCGGTGAGAGAAGGGCGCGTAACGTTTCAGCGGATCCAAACCTATACGCTGAACTCGATACTCAAAAAGATCGTGACGATGCTGCTGCTGGTTGTCGGCCTGGTGATGACGGGACATGCTGTTTTGACCCCGTTCCTGATGATCATTCTGATGGTCATCGGCGATTTCCTCGCGATGTCGTTGACGACCGATAACGTCCGGCCATCTCCCATGCCGAATGCCTGGCGGATCGGAAGCCTGACGATCGCCGGCATCATCATAGGTCTCTGCCTTTTGGCTTTCTGCACCGGTCTACTGGCGGTCGGAAAGTATGAACTGAACCTGGGGACCGATGCGCTGAGGACGGTGACGTTCCTGTCAGTGGTGTTCGGTGGGCAGGCAACGATCTATGCGATCCGCGAACGTCAGCATCTATGCCGATCGGCTCCGAGTGTTTGGCTTTTGATCTCATCCATGGCGGACATTGCGATCGGATCGGTGCTGGCTCTCTTCGGCATTGCGATGACACCGCTTGCGCCGATGATTGTCGCCGAGATGTTCGGCGCGGCCGTGGTCTTTACGATCGTCCTCGACGTCGTAAAGCTTCCGATATTCGCCCAGCTTCGGATCACTTGAATAAGGTAGGGTCTCATGAATCCGGGACAAGCAGCAGTACGGCAGTCGGCAAAGGAGTTCGTCGCCGGGAATATTATTCCTTATGCGGAGTATTACGACAAAACCGGTGATTTCCATGCTTATCTTCTGGAAGCGGCGAGGCCGACGGGGATTTTCGCGATGGCGGTGCCGACGGAATACGGCGGCCTCGGCTATTGCCCACTGACCCAGGCCCTGGTGCTGGAGGAATGGGGATACGGCTGTGCCGCTATGGGAACGACTCTCTCTGCCAGCATTCTGAGCATGGAGGCAGTTCTGATCGCGGGCAATGAGGATCAGAAGCGCCGCTTCTGCAAGCCCATGCTCGACGCCGGGATCGGCGCTTTCGCGCTGACGGAGCCGGCGGCCGGCTCCGATGCCAGTGCCGGCGTGGCAACCGCGGTAAAGAGTGGCAACGACTATATCCTGAACGGCCCGAAATGCTGGATCACCAATGGCGGCGTGGCTTCGGTCTACGTGGTCTTCGCGGCAACCGATCCGGCTCGCGGCGCGAAGGGCCTGAGTGCCTTCATCGTCGAGCGCGGCCTGCCTGGCTTCATGCCGGGCGATCGGGAGGAGAAGCTTGGCCTTCGCAGTTCAAATACCACGTTCTTCTTCCTGAAGGACGTCCGCGTGCCCGCTGCCAATCTTCTGGGTCAGGAGGGCGACGGGATGAAAATCGCCATGGAAACACTCGATATCGCCAGACCTGCAATCGGCGCGCTGGCCGTTGGCCTGGCGCAACGCTGCCTCGATGAATGCGTGAAGCATCTGCGACGGCGTTATCCCGCCAAGTCCTTTCCCGGCGAAACCTTGCAGTTCGAACTCGCCGACATGCAAATCGAAATCGAAGGAGCAAGGCAGGCCCAGCATCACACCATGGCGCTGCGAGAGGCGAAGCTGCCTTTCACCAAGGAATCGGCGGTCGCAAAAACCCTGGGCACGGCTGTTGCCATGAACGTCACATCGCGGGCGATGCGCCTGATGGGATCCCATGCCTACACGTCGGAGTTCGGCAAATTCATGCGCGACGCCAAGGTTATGCAGATCTATGAGGGCACCAATCAGATCCAGCGACTGGTGATTGCGCGGTCGGTGCTCGCTCCCCCGAGGGCGGCGGCCCCGGCACCAACAGTAGGTGCGAAATGACTTACTGCTTGACCGAAGCTCAGCAAATCCTTGGGCAGCGCGCCCGGGACTTCGCCAGTGAATTTCTGGACCCGATCCTGGCGGATCTTGATCACGGCCGGATCTTCCCCAAAGCGTTGATCGGCCGGCTGGCGGCACATGATTTTCTCGGCCTCATGGTTCCGGAACAATCAGGCGTGGCCGGCGCGGGCTTTGTCAGCCATATCGAGGTCGTTCAGGCGCTATCGCGATCATGCCCCGCCATCGCCTCCGTCATCAACAATCATGCCCTGGTCGCGTATGCCATCGCCCATTGGGGCAGCTTGTCTCAGAAGGCCGCGTATCTGCCCGCGATGATAAAGGGCGAAAAACTTGGCGCGGTTGCCGTCCAGGAAGAAGGTCCGATCCCGGGAGACGGTCCCGAAGCGCTGCTCGCCGTGCGTCAGGGGAGCGGATTTATCCTGAACGGAACGAAGACCTTCGTGCGCAATGCGGGTGTGGCAGATGTCTATCTGGTGTTCGCGACCATCCGGTCTGGACTGACTGGTTTCGTCGTGGATGCCGGGACAGCCGGGCTGAGCGTGGGACCGAGGCTGGAAACCATGGGACTGAGAGCGTGCCCGGTAGCCGATCTCAGCTTCAAGAACGTTGCGGTGTCCGAAACCGCCGTCTTGGGCGGCGAAGATCCGAGCGTCGCCGGTCAGCTGCTTGCAATCGGCGCCGTGGCCGAGGCCGCACAAACCGTCGGGATCGCCAGAGCCGCGGTTTCACATGCGGTCGAGTATGCTAAACATCGCGTGCAGTTCCGTCATCCGATCGCCCGGCTGCAAGCGATCCAGACCCTGCTTGCCGAGACTGTCACCGACAGCCACATGGCCTGGCTCGGCATCCGGCACGCCGCGCAACTGATCGAGGACGGCGCGCCGTTCGAGGCCGAGGCGGCGATGGTGAAGTTGTTTCTCGGCCGCTTTGGCTCAAAGATGCTGATCGATGCCATACAGATCGAGGGCGGTATGGGAATCTGTGAAGTCGTACCCAAGCATATCAGTGGACCGCTTCCCCTCGCACGGATGTTCCGGGACATTGCCGGAACCACGCTTTTGGACGCTCCGGATGACTTCCCGGACAAGGTCGTCGCTGCAGCCGTCTCGTGATCACGCCGGACGCCGGGTGGGAAAACCCGCCCGGCGTCAATCGCGTCACCGACGCAGACGATGAATCGCCCATCCAATCCCGGCAATCAGTGCCAGCGCACCGAAGGCCGCAATCAAGCTACCGCCGGTCAGCAGAAGCATCAGCAAAAACCCGCCGACGGCGGCCAGGGCCATATACTTATTCTCGACCGGGTAGAACTTCTTCCTGGATGGTTCTCCCGCGATCTCGGCCTCTCGATCAGGCCGCCGCCGCATGAGCCGCTACGCCCGCTGCAACAGACCGGCCGGCGATCCGCCCGAAGACCAGACAATCGATGATTGCGACGCTGCCCAAGCGGCAGGCGCCGTGAACGCCACCTGTGATCTCGCCAGCCGCGAACAGTCCCGGGATGACAGCCCCGTCAAGATCAATCACCTCTGCCTGGCCGTTGATCTCGACCCCGCCCATCGTGTGGTGAACCTTCGGCCAAACGCGCGCCGCATAGAAAGGTGCCGTGCTTAGCGGTCTGGCATCCGAGAGAATCAGCTTGGCAAATTCAGGGTCAAGCTTCGCCGTTACATATCCGTTGAAGTTCTCGACCGTATTCGCCAGTATGCCCGGATCGATCTTGTAATGTGCGGCCAGCGCAGCGAGCGTATCGAACCGCCTTACGGTCCCGCTCTCGATCGCATGATCGAGTCCCCACCAGGCGAACTTGGCGCCATAGGAATCGGCAATGCTGATAGCAGGATGACCGCAGGCGATGATGGCGTCGCTCTGGTTTTTGCGATCATCAAGTTCGCTGACGAAGCGCTTTCCACTGGCGGGATCTACCATAAGCCCATGCGCCATCCCGCAACCGGCGATGAATCCGCACCCGGAACCGATCCCTTCGTCGTCCGGGCTGGTCAGGGGCAGAAGCTGGATCTGGTCGAGTTGGACCGAGGCCGCACCGAGGCGCAGCGCCGCAATGAGGCCCTCGGCCGTCGCGCCCGGCTGGTTGGTGGTCTTGTAGTCCGCGGTCAGCCGCGGATCTTGCACCGTCCGGAAATGCAGATCCTCCGAAAACCCTCCGCAGGCGAGCACGACGCCTTTGCGGGCGCGGACGTTCTTCAAGAGACCGCTCCCGGGTGCTCCGAAATTGAATTCCTCGCGTACTGCAACGCCAAGCACCCGCCCATCCCGATCTCGGTGCAGCCCGGTGATCTCCGCATGGAGGGTGATCGGCACGTCGGCTTTCTTAAGTGCTTCGACCTGCTTGCCGACGACTTCCGAGCCATGCCCGTTAGCAGTCTGCAATGTCCGCGGCACCGAATGCCCGCCCATCATGTTGATCTGGTCTTTGTAGGCCGCGCCAACCCGTTTCATTGTCCACTCGACGGCCGCATTGGATTGTTCCGCGACGATACGGGCGAGTGCAGGATGATTGAGGCCGAGGCCGGCAGCGAGCATGTCGCTATACATCAGATCCGGGGAGTCCTTGATGCCCTGCTTTTTCTGAGCCGCCGAACCGGCCGCGGCGACCTGGCCCCCGTTGATCCAGGAGTTTCCGCCCGGTTTGTCCATCTTCTCCAGGATCATGACGGAGGCGCCCGCATCGTGCGCCTCGATCGCGGCGGCGAGCCCGGCAAAGCCGGAACCAACCACTACAACGTCAACAGTATCGTCCCAAACGACCGCTTCACGGGTCGGCGTAATCGGCATGGTGCTCTCCAGGATGTCTCATGCAGGTAAGCAGCCGGCGAAACGAGACGATAGGATCGGAAAATACTCAGGCCCTACGTCACATCAGCGGATTTTCACCTCAACGACGGGACGGCGATCGCTGTCGAAGACATGGGCAGCACATGCCATGCACGGATCGAAGCTGTGGATGGTGCGCAAGACCTCCAACGGCTGATCCGGCACCTCCAGGCGGTGGCCGTCCATCAGTGCGGCCTCGTAGGGCCCGGGCTGGCCGCGTTCGTCCTTGGGGCCGGCATTCCATGTCGTCGGCACAACGGCCTGATAGTTGGTGATTAAGCCATCATCAATGACCACCCAATGCGCCAGTGCGCCGCGCGGCCCTTCGATGGTGCCGATGCCACGGCTGTGCCGGGGCCAGCATTCCGGCGCCCACTTGGCGTCATTGAACGTGCGCAGGTCACCGCGCTCGATGTTCGCCATCAGCCTAACGTGCCAGCCTGCCATGCGGTCGACGAGCAGCTTGCTCTCGATGCCGCGCGCCAAGATGCGGCCGAAGGTGGAATAGATCGCTTCGAACGGCAGGCCCAGCCGCGCAAGCGTTTCGGTTGTCAACGCCTTGGCAGCGGTGTCGCCAGCGGCGTGTAGCATCACCAGCCGCGCCAACGGTCCCGTTTCCATTGCATGGCCGCGCCATCGCGGCGCCTTCACCCAGGAATAGGTCTTGTCCGCATCGAGTTGTGCGAACGGCGGTTGCGGGCCCGTATAGTCCAGCGACGTCTCGCCGTCGAACGGATGCAGCCCTGCGTCCTGGTCCCGGGCGTATTTGTACCAGGAATGCGCCACGTATTCCTGGATCTGCGCCGGATCCTCCAGGTCTACCGGAAGGATTTCCGACAGGTCGCGCCCCAGCACGGCGCCGCGCGGCACGCCAAAGCCGTTGCCCGCAGCCAAACCGGCAAAGTCCCCGTAGGTCAGGAAGTTTCGGACGTTCTCGCCGCGCCCGAACCAATCCTTATAGCCGCCGCCGATGGCGACCAGGTCCGGCAGATAGACTCCATCGACAAAGTCCCGCATCCGTTCGATCAACGCGCGCACGCGGATCAGCCCGGTGGTCGAGACCGCGGTGGCATCAGCGCCGCCCGGAAGCTTGCCATCAACCGAGATCGCGCAGGGCGCCCCGCCGACAGCCACGCTCGGGTGGGGATTTTTCCCGCCGAAGATGGTCAGCACCTCGCCGATTTCACGCTGCCATGCCAGCGCATCGAGATAATGCGACAGCGCAATCAGATCCACCGCCGGGGCCAGTTTGTATCCCGGGTGGTTCCACCATCCGTTGGTGAAGATCCCGAGTTGGCCCGACTCCACAAAGTCCTTGAGCCGCGCCTGCGCGCGCCCGAAATAATCTGCCGACGTCTCGCGGAAGCCGATCGTTTCGGCCACCCGCGCGGTAGCCTCCGGATCGGCCGCCAGCGCGTGGATCGGGTTCACCCAGTCCAGCGCCTGAAGGTGATAGAAATGAATGACATGGTCCTGCAAAAGCTGCGCCCCGGCCATCAGGTCGCGAATCAACTCGCCGTTCTCCGGCACCGTGACACCCAGCGCATCCTCCACCGCCCGCACCGAGGCGAGGCCGTGGACCAGCGTGCAAACGCCGCAGATGCGCTGGGCGAATGCCCAGGCATCACGCGGATCGCGGCCCCGCAGGATGATTTCAATGCCGCGAACCTGCGTGCCGGCGCTAAGCGCTTCGACGATATTTCCCGCGGCGTCGATCGACACCTCGATCCGCAAATGACCCTCAATCCGGGTGATCGGGTCGATAACAATACGCCTCGCTGTCATGCTCTATGGCCTGAGGCTATCGGCGACGAGTTCAAGCAAGCTACCGACAGTCTTGTTCCACTGAGCGGCTTTGCCGCCGTGATCCAGTGTCTGACGGCACCCGGAACAACTGGTGTAGACCGTCTCCATCCCGGTCGCCTCGATCTGCCGCTGCTTGATCTCGAACGCCTTCTTCCGCAAGGGCGCCGCCCGGTTAATGAGCGCCACGCCGCCACCGCCGCCGCAGCACCAGTTCGAATCGCCGGTATCTTCGGTTTCATGCAGGTCCACACCAAGCGCCTCCAGAATGATTCGTGGGCCCGCCGTGGCACCTCCGCGGCGGGAGATCTGGCAGGCGTCATGGTAGGTTGCGCGTTGCTTCACCGTTTTGACCCGGATGCGGCCATCTGCCAGCCCTTCTGCCAGAAATTCGGTGATCTGCATGACCCGGAACGGCAACGGTTTGCCAAACGCGTTTGCGGCCTCCCACCGCATCTCGGTGAAGGCGTGTCCGCATTCCGGCATCAGCAGTGTCTTCGCCCCGCAGGACGCTGCCGCCTGGACGATCCCAAGCGTCGTTTTGCGCTGGCCGTCCCGGTCTCCCGCGGTCAACGAAACGTTGTCAGCGTCGAACCCATCCGTCCGGAACGTCCATGACTCGCCCATGTGGTTCAGGATTTTCGCAATCGCCGCCATCGAACCCGGATAGGTCTTCAAATCGATGGAGGAGACCGTCGGCACGATATCGGCGGTCGCTTCGTCCACGTGCATGGCCACGCCGTGCTGGTCCGCGATGGCGTTTAGCATCTCCCGGAACTTCGTAGTGCTCAGCCCAAACGGACTGCCCGTCGCCTGCTCCTTCTCGGCTAGCAACCCGAGATAGTCGGAGGGCGCCAGCCCGGCCCTATACATCCCGTGACGCGCCTTCTCCACCAGATCGGCGATATCGATCCCCATCGGGCAAATAAGGGAACACCGGCCGCACATGTTGCAGGAATCGTAGATTAGATCCTGCCACTTCGTCAGTTCGTCCGCCGTAACCTTCCGTGCAAGGCCGAGAAGGCGATAGAACATTGCGAACGGACCGACCTCTCGTGCATAGGCTTGACGGAACGGGGCGATCTTGTGGATTGGGGTATAACGAGGATCCCCGGTCTGCACATAGAACTGACATGCGTCAGCGCACCGTCCGCAATGGACGCAGGATTCCATCGACAGGGCGGCGGTCGGACCGAAGTCCGACACGAACCCGCGCATCGCTTCCTCAGCCGCATTCACGTCGCCGCCCCCTTGCGCGCGAAGTTCATCCCCATTGCCGCCCGGCCGAAAAATGCCAACTTGACATGCAGCAGCTTGCCAAACGGGAGCCAGACCATCATCAGCTCCACGCTGAGGATGTGCATCGTCAGCCACGTGCTGTAGCTGGCGATCGTTTCGCCTGAAAGCAAGATGCCGGTCAGCACCGGTAGGAAAACCAGCAGCCAGCTCAGGTAGTCGTCGGCCTTCGACAGCAGGCGCAGCACAGGGTGATAAATGCGCCGGAACAGCAGAGCGATCATGCTGGCCAAGGTGACGCCGCTGACGATGGCAACTAATCCTTTCGGCAAGTTTGGCCATGTCAGCCAGAAAAATTGATGGATCAGCAGGATATGCGGCGCGCCACCGAGGACGATTACCGCCAGCCCGAGATGAAAGGTGGAACTGAGACCGACACTGACCGCAATGCGGGGCCAGAACGTCCGGCGCGGAACAAACCGGGTGAAAACTGTCGCCAATCCGACGCGCACCCGCCCGGCAAAGCCGATCCGCGGCGCTGCCAGATGCGAACGCTGACGTAACAGCAGAATGCCGGAGACGCGCCACGCGGTGCCCGCAACCATAATTAGCCAGGCGCCCTGCAACCCCGGGCCGCGTGCGAAGTCCAGCAGTGTCATGTGCTTTTTCTCCGTCCGCTCAGCGCCGCGGCGAGACCGCCAGCCACGCCGACGCCGAGCGCGATGCCGGTATTGCGCCATCCGGCGCTGCTGCCTCCCGCTAGCGACGTATAGAAGCTGCCTGCGTCCCAGAAATCGGGTTCCGAACAGCCGATACAGCCGTGGCCGGATTGAATCGGAAAGCTGGTGCCACCGTTCCATTTCAGGCTCGCACAGGCGTTGTGGGTGACAGGTCCCTTGCAGCCGAGCTCGAACAGGCACCAGCCTTGCCGAGCGCCATCATCATCGAAGCTTTTCGCGAATTTACCTTGGTCGTAGAATGGCCGACGGTAGCATTGGTCGTGGATTGTCGTGCCGAAATAGGCCAGTGGCCGCCGGAGTTCGTCAAGTTCCGGCAACCGCCCGAAACTGATGAAGTGGACAAGCACGCCGCTGAGCACCTCCGGCAGCGGCGGACATCCCGGGATGTTAACGATCGGCTTGCCGGAGATCAGGTCCTCCACACCGGCCGCACCGGTCGGATTGGGGTAGGCTTTGGGGATTCCGCCGTAGGCCGCGCATGTGCCGATCGCCAGAACCGCCTTCGCGTCCGCGGCGATTTCGGTCAGCATGCCGAGGTTGCTGCGGCCGCCGGTCATCGAATAGACGCCGCCGTCTTTGACCGGGATCGATCCGTCAATCGCCAGCAGGTATTCGCCTTTGTTCGCCGACACCGCCTCTCGCAGGGTCCGTTCTGCGTCGGCGCCAGCCGCTGCCATCAGGGATTCCTGATAGTCCAGAGAAATGAAATCGAAAATCAGCGCTTCGATGGAGGGCGAGGATGAGCGCAGCAGCGTTTCCAGGCACCCGGTGCATTCCTGGAACGACAGCCAGATCACCGATCGTCGCTTCGCCTTTGCCAGGTTCGCCGCCATGACGGGGGCGAGGGCAGGGGGCAGGGCGAGACTCGATGTCATGGCGATCGCGAATTTCAGCAAGCTGCGCCGCCCGAAGCCGCGGCGGCCCAATACCTCGCCGAGGGTTGCGGTTGGGTCCATCAGGGCGTTCAGCGCGCGACCTTGACCAAAGTGGGCAGCCGATCGAGGCCGCGTTTCATGTCTTCCACGTCGGCGCGTAGAATCCCAGGCGTGACCGCCACCTCGATCAGCAAGGCGACGACCCGCCCCGCCCCGTCGGCATGCTTGGTCCACCAGACGCCGGGAAGGCTCGTTTCGCGGATCTCACTGCGGCCCGCGGCATCCAGCACGACGCTGATCTCTCCCTGGCCCAGGCACCGGTCCAATGTTTCGATACAGGATGGTGATAGCGGTAGGCCGCGTAGATCGATACTGCCACCCTCGTCACGGTCAATCAGCCCGCGCAGCAGCCCGGCGACCTCCATGAGCAGTGCATCGACAAGGCTGTCGTCGGCCAGAAAGCTAAAGTCGGTCATTGCCAGTCCAGCGCCGTCTGGACCACCGTCCGGCAGGCCACCGGGAACGCCCGCGCCACGGGTTCACTGAGTCGCTCGCTCCAGCCGACGCGGTAGGGTTGAATGCCCAAAAGGGCAAGGTGCGTTGGAATCCAGCCCATCAACCGTGCCAGGGTCAGTAGATCCACCAACCCCGCCTCGTGCGCGCTCATGCGACCGCCGCGCGAGACATGGTCGGCAAGTGCGTGCCCGTCGAGTAGGCGCAAGGTCCCGGCTGGCGCGCGAAGCTGTGCGGCATCAACGAGGATGACGGACTCAGATCGGGTGAGAGCATCCATCAGCCGAAATCCCAATGTTCCGCCATCAAGGGTTCGCAGGCATGGCGGCGTGTCCGGGTCGCCGGCGAGTTGACGAACGACATGTACGCCAACACCGTCATCGGCGAGCAGCGTGTTGCCTAGACCAAGCACAAGAACGTCGCGGTTGCCCATTCGGTCGTTCCCTCCACGATGAAGGAGCACCGTAGTGGAAGACCGGCTCGCGGAAAGGCTCGGATAATACCTATAAGCCCCTGGCGCCCGGACTTGCAGATGGCGAACTCATGCGCCGGCGAGGTCAAGCGCCGCCGCGATTTCATCGAGCAAATCCCACGTTAGGCGCGCATCGGCCGCTGTGACCGTTTGCGTAGCGTAACCGGCAAGAACAAGCACGTGATCTCCCACGGCAACATCCTGACCGGCAAGGAGATCCAGTCTGACATCGCGATGCGAACCTCTCGCCTCACAAGAGGCGATGGGACCCGCAATACTGACGACCCGCATCGGAACAGTGAGACACATTGATCCGTCCCCGCGGCAATCGGCAATGAACGTTGGGCGTTGCTGCCCGGATCCGCCAGATTCGGAAACTACTCATGTCCAATCCGTCCGGCCGGTGGCTTGTCGGGGTCGACCCGCCGATATGCCGCAGCGCAAAGAGCGGCAGCAATAACAATTGCGGCTGGAGTTTTATGAAAGGCAATGGCCTGGCCACGCGACTGCAATACACCAAGCGGTGCTTGCCGCACGGAAGGCTAAACTGCCGGTCGGCAAATCCTGGCAGGCGGCTCCCGGGGCTCGCCGCTGCGTAGTTTCCGAACCTGTCCCCGAAGCGGCGTGGCCGTTAAATATGTTTCCGCCACGCACCTGGCCTGCCGAGCCCGCAAAGCCGGTGACCCATGAGGGAGCTTACCATGTTAAGACGCGGATCTGCCTTTAAGGGATATAGTATTGAGGCGACGGACGGAAAGGTCGGGACCGTCGCAGATGCTTTGTTCGACGACGCCACCTGGCAACTGCGCTGGCTGGTGGTTGACACTGGCGGGTGGTTGACCGGACGCAAGATTCTCATCCATCCATCGTCGCTGGAACAACCGGATCTTGAAGGCCGGGCATTCCCGGTCAAATTGACCCGGGAAAAGGTCGAAGCCAGCCCGGGCATTGCGGAGGACGAACCGGTTTCGCTCCAGATGGACCATGATATGTACCGCTACTATTGGCCGACCGACGGCTCTTTTGGCGGTGCCGGAATCGTCGCGCCGGTGATCCTGCCGTCTTCGCCCAGCGCGTCCAACGGCAAGGCCGATCGGCATTTGCGCAGCGTTGCTGAGGTTTCGGGCTATGCGATTCATGCGGTTGACGGACATATCGGCCATCTCGAGACGTTTCTGATCGATGATGAAGCCTGGGCGATCCGCTATCTTGTCGTCGATACGGTCAACTGGTGGATGGGTAAGCATGTTCTCGTTGCGCCATCCACAGTTAAGGAAATTGACTGGCTACAGCGTTTCGTTCGGGTCGATCTAACCTGTTACAAGATCAAGGGCAGCCCCGCCTGGGAGAATACTGGCACAATCGACAAAGCCTATGAGCACTTACTGCGAATATACTATGGTTGGGTGGATCCCGGGCACATCGCAAAAGCACCGCATGCGCCGCCTGTCGCGGCGCCCGCCGATGCGAACGCCATCAAAGAGCCGGTCTGACGCGGCACCAAGCCGGGGGTAAGGCCCCTGGCCCTCCCTCATCCCCCGGCGATTTGCGCGACGGTCCGGGTGTGGTGGGCGATCATGGCTTCCTCGTCCGTTGCGATAACGCGCACGTCGATGCGGCTGTCCGCTGCGCTAATGCAGTCTGCATCGGCCGCATTGGCGGGTTCGTCGAGGCGGAGCCCAAGCCAGCCGAGGCGGCCGCACACCGCCGATCGGATGGCTGGTGCGTGCTCGCCAATGCCGGCGGTGAAAATCAGCCCGTCCAATCCGCCCAATGCGCTGACCAGCGCGCCCGTCTCGGTGGCGATCCGGTAGGCAAACATAGCAATTGCCTCCCTCGCATGCGGATCGTCGCTTGCCAGCAGGACGCGCACATCGCCGCTGAGTCCGGAGACGCCAAGCAGGCCGGAGCGATGATACAACATGTCCTCGATATCGCCGAAGCTGTGTCCCTGTCGCCCAAGATAAAGGATCACCCCGGGGTCGAGCAGCCCGCACCGGGTCGCCATGACCAGACCGTCAAGCGCGCTGAAGCCCGTCGTCGTCTCGATGCTGACACCACCTCTCAACGCGCACAGGCTGGCCCCGGACCCCAAATGGGCGGCGATAACGCGGCCCGCTGCCAGTGCCGGCGCCTGCTGAGCCAACCGTCCAGCGATAAACTCATAGGACAGACCGTGAAAGCCGTAGCGGCGCACGCCGGAATCGGAAATCGCGCGCGGCAATGCAAATCGTGCCGCGAGCGGCGGAATAGTATGGTGGAAAGCCGTATCGAAACAGGCGACCTGCTTCAGGCCCGGACGGGCGGCGGCAACCGCCCGCATGGGTGCGAGGTTATCGGGCATGTGCAAGGGATCAAGCGGTGTCAGCGCCTCAAGCGCAGTCAGGAGCGCCGGAGTGATCAATTCCGGCGCGATATGGTCTGCTCCGCCATGCACAACGCGGTGGCCCACAGCTTCCAGGCCATCGCTGCCAAGATGCGATTCGGCGAAGTCCAGCAGTGTATGAAGTGCGGCATCGAAACCCTCCGGCAGACGTCTGTCGGCCAGCACGGTCCCGCCGGTTTCGCGCGCAACAAAATGCGGTGTCGAGTCCAGATCCTCAATCTCGCCCCGCACCGTCGCCTTCATGGCAGGCCCGGAATTGAACAGGGCAAACTTTATGCTGGAAGAACCGGCATTCAACGAAAGGATTGATCCCGTCACGCGGCAGCACCGGCACGGGCAGCCAACACCGCCAAGCCACAGGATGCCAGCCGGGTCGCCGCGTCATCCGCTCGGCTGGTCAGGATGATCGGCACCAATGCTCCAACGACCACACCGGCACCGCCGGCGCCGGCCATGAAAGTCAACTGCTTGACGAGCATGTTTCCAGCCTCGAGATCGGGCACCAACAGGATATCCGCCCGGCCCGCGACCGGCGAAATGATCGCCTTTTCGACCGCTGCTTTCGGACTGATCGCGTTGTCGAAAGCGAGCGGGCCGTCCAGCAATCCCCCGGTGATCTGCCCGCGATCGGCCATCTTGCACAACACCGCCGCATCAAGGGTGGACTGCATGCGGTCGTTTATCGTTTCCGTTGCCGCAAGGATGGCCACGCGTGGCTGCGCGATGCCCAGAACATGTGCCAGGTCGATCGCGTTCTGCGTGATGCCGGCCTTGTCCGCCAGGCTCGGCGCGATATTGATCGCAGCATCCGTTATCAGCAGCGGGTGCGGGTAATCCGGCACGTCCATCAGCGAGACGTGGCTGATCCGCCGCGACGTCCGCAGCCCAGTCGCCTCCGCCACCACCGCGTGCATCAGGTCGGAGGTGTGCAGGTCCCCCTTCATCAGCAATCCCACTTCGCCGCTGCGGGCCAGTGCCGTCGCGTGTGCCGCGGCTTTCGTTGCGTCCGGAACGTCGATCAGACGCAGGGCACCGATATCCACTCCATCCCGCTTCGCAACCTTCTGGATAGCTGAAGCCGGTCCGATGAGGATCGGAATGATCAGACCGGCCTTCGCCGCGTCCATGGCTGCCAGCAGAGAAGCGGTATCGACGGGGTAAACCACGGCCGCCGGTATCGGGACGCCACCACTGGCGCGGGCCAGCATTGCTACCGTCCTGTCATGACGATTGACGCGCACGGACGGCAGGATCACCCGCTTGACGCGTACCTTCTCAGTCGGCGCGCGGGCGAAGGCGCTGCCGGTGATCACCACCCTTCCGGTCTGGTTGGCGCAGACGCAGTCCAGGACGACATCGCCCTTCGCAGGCTTCTTCTCCCGCACCGTCACCGTGGAGGTGATGGTGTCGCCGATGCTGACGGGATAAGTGAAACGCAGATCCTGTCCCAGGTAGATCGTTCCAGGCCCCGGCAGGCGGGTGCCGAGCGTGGCGGAGATCAGCCCGGCGCCCCACATCCCCTGGATGATGATATGATGGAACATATCCGTTGCCGCATAGGCCGGATCGACGTGTGCGGGGTTGACGTCACCCGTCACGGTCGCGAACAGATCAATGTCGCGCTGCGTCACGGTGTGCGACAGGCTCGCGCTTTCGCCTATCTTCAGTTCTTCGAAGGTTCGGTTCTCGATGTACGGGTCGTCCCGCATTGTCGTCATCCTTCCAGCACGTAAGTGCCGGGCGCCTCGCAGATTGGCTGGAACCCGGGCGCGCCCATCGGCGGCGGATCGACCGGGCCGCTGGAACGTTTGCCAAGCCATTTGTTCCATTCAACCCACCAGGACCCGTCCTGCGGGACGGTGTCGTGTTCCCATTCGTCCGGCCCGAAGGTATGGCCGCCGGTTTCGCGGACCCGCATGCGGAAGTGGCGATGCGGGTGACCGGGCTCGCTGACGATGCCTGCGTTGTGGCCGCCGGACGTCAGCACGAAGGTCAGTTCGCCGTCGTTCAGCAGATGCAGTTTGAACACCGAATGCCACGGCGCGATGTGATCCCGTTCGGTGCCGACGAGGAACATCGGCAGCTTGATGTCGTCCAGCAGCACGGGACGGCCGGCGACCGGGAAGTGGCCTTCGGCAAGTTCATTGCGCAGGTAGAGCCGACGTAAATACTCGATGTGCATACGTGCGGGCAGACGCGTCCCGTCGGCATCCCAGGCCATCAGGTCAAACGGCGCTTCGTGTTCGCCCAACAGGTAGCTGCGGATGGCATGCGACCAGATGAGGTCATTGGATTGCAGCATCTGGAATGCACCCCCCATCTGGGCGCTGCTCAGGTAACCCTGGGTCTTCATGATGTCATTGAGAAAATTGAGCTGATCTTCGGTGATGAACAGCTCCAACTCACCGGCTTCGGTAAAGTCGGTCTGCGCCGCGAAC
>Ga0302320_10015011_pt1 | contig 15961 bp, 12 predicted proteins | sample Bog_T0_3_FD_202130 | JGI IMG/M metagenome (GOLD analysis project Ga0302320, IMG submission 202130) | Peat permafrost microbial communities from Stordalen Mire near Abisko, Sweden - Bog_T0_3 | ecosystem: Environmental > Terrestrial > Soil > Wetlands > Peat | place: Sweden: Abisko, Stordalen Mire... | reverse complement strand
AGCTTCCGAAGCTGAAAATGATCGCCGTCGCCGCCACCGGCTACGATGTCATCGATGTCGATTACTGCAAGGCAAACGGCATCGCCGTCGCGAACATCCGCAACTACGCGGTGCACACCGTGCCGGAGCACGCTTTCGCCCTGATATTGGCCTTGCAGCGCAGCTTGATTGCCTACCGCGAAGATGTCGCGCGCGGCCGGTGGTCCGAGGTCGATCAGTTTTGCTTCTTCGACCACCCGATCCGCGATCTATTCGGCGCCACGCTTGGCATCATCGGCGAAGGAGTGATCGGGCAGGGCGCGGCCAAGATTGCCCAAGGCTTCGGCATGAAGGTGCTGTTCGCCGATCACGCCCCGCCCAAGGTGCCGGGAGTGAGCTTTACCCCGCTCGATCAGGTGCTCAAGGAGAGCGACGTGATCTCGATGCATGCGCCGTTAACGCCCGACACCCGCAACATCATCGGCGCGAAGCAGCTGCGCCTGATGAAGCCAAGCGCGATTCTCATCAACACCTCGCGGGGCGGCTTGGTCGATGAACAGGCACTGGCCGTCGCGCTGACCGAAGGTTGGATCGCGGGCGCCGGCTTCGACGTGCTCACCAAGGAACCGCCCAAGGAGGGCAATCCGCTGCTCGACTTGAAGCTGCCGAATTTCATTCTCACCCCCCATGTCGCCTGGGCCAGCGAGGGCGCAATGCAGTTCCTCGCCGATCAATTGATCGACAACGTCGAGGCATTCGTCGCCGGAAAACCCCAGCACCTGGTCACTTGACGTAAAGGCAATCGCAAGCGCGAGGAAGAACAATGGATATTCACGAGTATCAGGCGAAGGAATTGTTATCCGGCTTCGGCGTGCCGATCCAGCGCGGAGCGGTGGCCTACAGCGCCGACCAGGCTTCCTTCGTCGCGTCGGAACTGGGCGGCTGGCACTGGGCGGTGAAGGCGCAGATTCATTCCGGCGCCCGCGGCAAAGCGGGCGGAATCAAATTGTGCAAGACCTACCAAGAAGTCCGCGAGGCGGCCAAAGGAATGCTCGGCAAGAAGCTCGTAACCCATCAAACCGGGCCGGAAGGCAAGATGGTGCAGCGGGTGTATGTCGAGGTGGCCGAAAGCTTCGAGCGCGAGATCTACTTCGGCATCGTGCTCGACCGCAAGGCCGAGCGCGTACGCATCATCGCATCGGCGCAGGGCGGGATGGAGATCGAGGAAATAGCAAAAACCGCGCCGCAGGCGATTCTCCAGGTCATCGTCGAGCCGGCCGTGGGCCTGCAGCCTTTCCAGGCGCGCACCATCGCCTTCGGGCTTGGGCTGAATTTGAAGCAGGTCAGCCGCGCGGTGACCGCCATCCTGGCGGCGTATCGCGCATTTCGCGACCTGGACGCCAGCATGGTCGAGATCAATCCGTTGGTGGTCACCAAGGATGATCGGGTGATTGCGCTCGATGCCAAGATGTCCTTCGACGACAATGCCCTGTTCAGGCATTCCAATGTATCCGAGATGCGCGACCTGTCCCAGGAGGATCCGCGCGAGGCCGAAGCCGCGCAGGAGAATTTGAATTACGTCGGCTTGGATGGCGACATCGGCTGCATCATCAATGGCGCCGGCCTCGCCATGGCGACCATGGATACCATCAAGTATGCGGGCGGGAGCCCCGCCAACTTTCTCGACGTCGGCGGCGGCGCCTCGCCCGAACGAGTGGCCAAGGCATTCAAGCTGGTGCTGGCGGACGGCAGCGTAAAAGCCATTCTGGTGAACATCTTTGCCGGCATCAATCGCTGCGACTGGGTGGCCGAGGGTGTGGTCCAGGCGGTGCGCAGCATGGGCATCAAGGTTCCCCTGATCGTGCGCCTTGCGGGAACCAACGAAGCCGAGGGCCTCAACATCATCAAGAACAGCGGACTGCCCATCATCAGCGCCGCCACGCTTGCCGATGCCGCGCAAAAGTCTGTCGCAGCCGCGCGCGCGACCCAGCCTGAAGGGACCGCACGATGAGCATTCTGATCGACCAGAGCACCGCGGTGATTGTGCAGGGATTCACCGGCAGCAAGGCCACCTTTCACGCCAAGGAAATGATTGCCTACGGCACGAACCTGGTCGGCGGAGTGACGCCCGGCAAGGGTGGCCACAAGCATCTGGATCGGCCGGTCTTCAATACCGTCTACGACGCGGTCCAAGCCACCGGCGCCACCACCAGCCTTGCCTTCGTGCCCCCGGCATATGCCGCGGACTCGCTCATGGAAGCGGCAGATGCCGGGCTGAGGCTGGTCTGCACCATCACCGACGGCATACCCGCGCAAGACATGATGCGGGTGAAGCGCTATCTCATGCGCTACCCGAAGGACAAGCGCACCATGCTGGTGGGACCCAACTGCGCCGGCATCATCAGCGCCGGCAAGGCGATGCTCGGAATCATGCCGGGCCACATCTACCGGCGGGGAAGCGTGGGGATCGTGTCGCGTTCGGGGACGCTGGGGTACGAAGCCGCGGCCCAGATGAATGCCTTGGGGATAGGCCAGACCACCAGCGTCGGTATCGGCGGCGATCCCATCAATGGCAGCTCCTTCCTGGACCATCTGAAGCTCTTTGAGCAAGACCCGGAAACCCGTGCTGTGCTCATGATCGGTGAGATCGGCGGCGCGCAGGAAGCCGAAGCCTCGAAGTGGGTGAATGAGAATATGACCAAGCCCGTGGTCGGGTACGTCGCAGGGCTGACTGCGCCCAAGGGACGGCGCATGGGCCATGCCGGCGCCATCATCTCCACCGCGGGCGACAGCGCAGTGGAGAAAGCCGAGATCATGAAATCCTATGGCTTAACGGTCGCGCCGAGCGCGTCGGAGCTTGGATCCACGATCGCCGAGGTCCTGCGCAGATCCGCGGGTCCCGCGTGAAGCCCGCTGCAGCCGCGCTTTACTCGCCCAGCATCGAGGCCGAGGCCTACGAATCCACACTGGCGGAGTTTCTGTTCGAACTATTGGTCGAGGTCGTGACCCGTCATCAGCCGCAAATCGTGCCGCTGCTGCGCGGTGACCGAACCGGCTCCGAGCTGACGCCGGAGCTGCTTGCGCGCGCGCTTCAGGCCGAAGGGATCTGGTTTCAATTGCTCGGCATCGCCGAGCAGAATGCCGCCATGCGGCGGCGCCGCGAGGTGGAGCGCGCGCACGGCTACCACAATGTACGAGGCACGTTCGCGCAGCTGCTGGCCGAGGCGGCGAGCGGCGCCATACCCGCCGACCGATTGCGCTCCATTCTCGGCGCTTTGAAGATCCGACCGGTCCTCACCGCGCACCCCACGGAGGCGAAGCGGGTCACGGTGCTCGAGCGGCATCGCTCGATTTACCGCCGGTTGATGGATCTCGAATCGCCCCGCTGGACCGAGCGCGAGCGCACCGAGCTCATCGAGAAGCTCACGGGTGAAATCGAGATTCTATGGCTGACCGGCGAGCTGCGGCTGGAAAAGCCCACGGTTGCGCAGGAGGTGGCCTGGGGATTGCACTTTTTCAAGGAGACGCTGTTCGAGTCCGTGCCGGCGATGCTGGACCGGCTGGACACCGCGCTGCGCCTCGGTTATCCCGATGAGCGCTTCGAGATCAAGCCATTCTTCCAATTCGGCTCCTGGATCGGCGGCGACCGTGACGGCAACCCCTTCGTCACCAACGAGGTGACGCGGCGCACGCTGATTGAGAATCGCGCGGCTGCCTTGAACCGCTATCGACCGCGTTTGACCGCGCTCATGCGGGACTTCTCCATCGCGCAACGGTCGGTGGCCCTGCCGGATTTCTTCAATGACGCATTGAAGCACGCGCTCAAGGCTGCGGGCGACGCGACGGCAATCGTGGCACGCAATCCTGGCGAACCCTTCCGCCAGTACCTGGCCTGCATGGCGAGCAGGCTGGACGCCACGCCGGCGCATTCCGAGGCTGGATTGGCCGAGGGCGCCGGCTATTCGAGCGCAGATGAACTGGTAGCGGACTTGAAGCTCATGGAAGAAGCGCTATGCGAATGCAATACCGCCGATCTCGCCGGGTTTTTGGTACGGCCGCTGCGCCGCGAGGTCGAGACTTTTCGGTTCAGCACCGTGCGGCTCGATCTGAGAGAGAACACCACGCGAATCACCCAGGCTGTGGAAGCGCTGTGGCGCTCGATGCACAGCGGCGATCCGCCGCCCATCGACACCGTGCAATGGAAGGAGTGGCTTCTCGCCGCGCTGTCGAGCCCGCGAGCAGGCCGCCGCGATCTTTCACAACTGCCCGCACAGGCCCAGGAAACGCTGGGACTGTTCAATCTCATCAAGGAAATGCGCGACCGGGTGGACCGGGAGGCGTTCGGCGGCTTCATCCTCAGCATGACACGCAGCGCCGTCGATGTGCTCGCCGTCTATCTGCTTGCCAAGGAAGCCGCGCTGTTCGCTGACGCGGCGGCGGTCGAGTCCTGCACCCTTCCCATCGTTCCGCTGTTCGAAACCATCAACGACCTGCGCGCGGCGCCCGCCATCATGCGCGAACTGCTGAGCGTGCCGATGGTCAGGCGCAGCATCCGCTCGCTCGGCGGTGTGCAGGAGGTGATGATCGGCTACTCGGACTCGAACAAGGACGGAGGTTTTCTCGCCTCCAACTGGGAGCTTTACAAGGCTCAGCTGAAATTGACCCGGCTCGGCCAGGAGCTCGGCGTTCCCATCGCCTTCTTCCACGGCCGCGGCGGATCGGTGAGCCGGGGCGGCGTGCCCACCGGGCGCGCCATTGCCGCGCAGCCCGCCGGTTCCATCAAAGGCCAATTTCGCGTCACCGAGCAAGGCGAGGTGGTGTCGTTCAAGTACGCCAATCGCGGAACCGCCGGCTACCAGCTCGAGCTGCTGGCCACCAGCATCATCGAGCACACGCTGAAGTCCGAGCGGGAGCATTCGTTGATCCCGGTATCGGAGTTTGACGATGCCATGGAAGCGCTCTCCGGAACCTCGCGAGCCGCCTACAGCCTGCTGGTCCAACATCCCGATCTCATCGAGTATCTGCAGGCCGCGAGTCCGCTGGAGGAACTTGCGCTGCTGAACATTGGTTCGCGGCCTGCGCGCCGGTTCGGGGCCAAGTCCTTGGCCGACCTGCGCGCCATCCCCTGGGTATTCGCCTGGTCTCAGAACCGGCACGTGATGCCGGGTTGGTACGGCGTGGGCAGCGGCATCGCCGCGTTTCTGGAGGTGCGCAGGGAGCAGGGACTGTCGCTGCTCAAGCGCATGTTCGAGGAGTCGCGCCTGTTCCGCCTGATTGTCGATGAGGCCGAGAAGACCTTGCTGCAGGTGGACCTAGGCGTCGCACGGGAATATGCGCGGCTGGTTGGCGATGCAAGAGTGCGGGAGAACATCTTGCAGATGGTCGAGGCCGAGTACCGCCTGACCGTCGACATGCTGCTCAGGGTGAGCGGCGGCCGGGAGATCGCCGAGCGCTTTCCCCATTTTCGAACCCGCCTGGCGCGCAAGCTCACCAGCATCAAGTCCGCGAACCGGCACCAAATCGAGCTGCTGCACCGCTACCGTTCCGCCGAGGACAAGCAACAGGAAGTGCACAAGGCGGCGCTTCTGCTCTCGATCAACTGCATCGCCTCAGGTTTTGGAGCCACCGGCTGATCGTGCGCTTTCAAGGGTTACCCGCTTAGGAGAAAAAAATGAGTTTCACCACGATCGAACAGGCAACTCCGCGGTTGCATCGTTCCGAACTCGCCGTGCCGGGCAGCAATCCGGCGCTGTTTCAAAAAGCCGCGCAGTCCGGCGCGGATGTCATTTTTCTCGATTGCGAGGACGCGGTCGCGCCCGATGAAAAGGAACAGGCCCGCAAGCACATCATCCAGGGGCTCAACGACCTGGACTGGGGCAGAAAGACCCTGATGGTGCGCATCAATGGACTCGATACTCACTACATGTACCGCGACGTCGTGGACATCGTCGAGGCCTGTCCGCGCCTGGATATGCTCCTCATCCCGAAAGTCGGCGTGGCTCAGGACGTATACGCGGTGGACATGCTGGTAACCCAGATCGAGTCCGCGAAGCGGCGCGAGAAGCGCATCGGCTTCGAGGTCCTGATCGAGACTGCGCTCGGAATGGCGAACGTCGAGAGCATCGCCCAGTCATCGCGGCGCCTCGAGGCCATGAGCTTCGGCGTCGCGGACTACGCGGCATCGACCCGCGCCAGAACCACGGTGATCGGCGGCGTTCATCGCGATTCCGGCGTGCTGACCGACAGGGATTCCGAGGGCAAGCGCCAGTATTTCTGGACCGATCCCTGGCACGCCGCACAGACGCGCATGATGGTGGCCTGCCGCGCCTACGGCCTGCGCCCCATCGACGGGCCGTTCGGCGACTTCAGCGACCCAGAGGGCTACACCTGCGCCGCCAATCGCGCTGCCGTCCTCGGTTACGAAGGTAAGTGGGCCATTCATCCTTCCCAGATCGACTTGGCGAATACGGTCTTTACGCCCTCGGCGGCCGAAGTGACCAAGGCGCGGCGCATCCTCGAGGCAATGGCGCAGGCGGCGAAGGAAGGCCGCGGCGCGGTATCCCTGGACGGTCGGCTGATCGACATCGCCAGCATCCGCATGGCCGAGGCGCTCATCGCCAAGGCCGATTCCATTGCCGAGGAACGCACCCGGTAATAAACCAGGCCGCGGCGCTCAAGCTGCGGCCGTCGCAGCTTTCGCCAGCGACAGCGCACCGCGAACCCCGGCCTGATCTCCCAAGGCAGGGGAGACCACAAAGCGGTCGACCTGCGACAGAACTTCCGTGCGGTCGATATAGCCGGCTGCCCAATGTTGCAGCCGGCGGCGAATGGGCGCCAACAACTGCGTCTGACTCATGACTCCGCCCCCCAGCACGATGCGCTGGGGCGATACGGTCATGAGCAGCAGCGCGCAGAGCTGGCCGAGGTAGTCCGCTTCAATCTCCCACTGGACATGATCCACAGGCAACTGCTCCAAGCGCGCGCCGCTGCGCGCCACGATCGCCGGTCCCGAGGCCAGACCCTCCAGACAGTCGCCGTGAAATGGGCACACCCCGGAGAATTCCTCATCGCGTGGGTGCCGACGCGGATAGACGTGGCCAATCTCCGGATGCATCAGCCCATGAATCGGGATGCCGCCGATGAGCACACCGCCTCCAATACCGGTACCGACAGTGACGTAAACCAGCGATTGCACGTCCCGCGCGGCGCCCCACCGGTGCTCAGCGAGAGCCGCCGCATTCACATCGGTGTCGAATCCGACGGGACACGAGAACTCCCGGCGCAGGGTTCCCACCACGTCCGTCCTGCTCCAGCCGGGCTTGGGTGTGCTGCCGATGTATCCGTAAAGCGCCGAGCTCACTCTCAGTTCGATGGGACCGAACGATCCGACACCAATCGCCGCGAGGCGACCGGTGCTTGCGCTGCGTTCGTGGAGGAACGACAGCACTTGCGCCAGTGTCGATTCAGGATCGGTGGTTGGAAAGCGCTCCTCCGCCAGAATGCGTCCGTGCTCATCCCCGAGGGCGCAAACAACCTTGGTGCCCCCGATCTCGACACCGCCAAAGATCCGCGGGGCGCCGGTCGATGAGCCATCATTCATGGAGAGGCGCTCGAATCGGCAGGCCGCACTTCGAACTTTACCGTCACGCTGCCGCTCAGGAAGCGCAGGATGATGGTCACTCGATCGCCCGGCTTGAGAGGCTTGTTCGCCTGCATGAGCATCATGTGATAGCCCGCCGCCAGGCGCAGACTCGAGTGCGGATCTATCGTGATACGCTCCACCGGCCGCATTTCGACCGTGCCGTCGCGCGTCACATTCTGGTGCAGAGACACCTCACCGTAATCCGGACTCGATGCGCCGATCAACACTTCCGGCCGGTCGCCGGTATTGACCAGTGTGGCGTAGCCCGCTGACGGAAGATTCGCGGGCAGCCATCGGATCCAGGCATTCTCGGCGCGCACCGCCGGCGTTGCGGCAATTGCCGCGGCTGCAGCCAGCGCAGACAACGCCAGCATGATTGCGACCCGCCAACTCGCGCCGTCGCCCCGCAGTTCCCTAAAACGCATAGCTCACTCCGGCAGTCGCGGTCGCATGCCGCAAGCAGCAATAGACCGAGACGAGGGCGGCGCATACTTCGGAGCAAACCATGCCAGATAGGGCAAATTTTTGCCATTAAAATCGAAATGGGGTGCGGCCACTCGATGTGCCGCGAGCTTGACAGTCAGGATGCAGGATCGGCACACTTCGGCCTCGTCCAGGTGCTCGTGCGAATAGCGCGAGCTAATCGGGAAACCGGTGCAGCCGAAAGGCGAACCCGGTACTGCCCCCGCAACGGTAAGTGAGCAAAGTCGAGTCATGATGCCACTGTGCGCAAGCACGGGAAGGCGACTCGGCCGGGAACCCCCACTCATGAGTCCGGAGACCGGCCTGGCGTTAAACCGCGATGCGGAGGGCATCGGGCGGTGCGCGTGCCTAGCTTAAGCACGCGGCAACGCCCCTCGCTACTCTTCATCGCGGCCATTCGATGCCACACGTGCCATGCGGGCGAGCATGGCCTGGAGAGTTGCCGATGACATTCTTGCACCGCACGGGCGCGCTTGCCGCCTATTCCTTGCTATGCCTCCCGGTTGCACACGCACAATCGTCGGCGGCCAGCGGCGCCAATGATCCGCTCAACGAAATCGTCGTTACCGCGACCCGAACTCCGGAGCCGGTCGATCAAGCCCTGGAGCCCATCATTCTCATCGATCGGCCAACCCTGGAAAATTCCCTGGCGCTGGACATCGGCGATGTCCTGCGCTATCAAGCCGGCCTCGATATTGGCCGATCCGGTGGTCCTGGACAACCGTTGTCGTTGTTCATTCGCGGCGCGAACAGCGACCAGTCCATCATCATGATTGATGGGGTTCGCATCAACGCCGGCACCATCGGCGGTGCGCCGCTTGAGAACCTCGCGCCGGAACTGTTCGATCGGATCGAAATCGTCGAAGGGCCTCGTTCCGCCATTTACGGCACCGACGCGATCGGCGGCGTGGTCAATCTGATCACGCGCACCGGCGGTCCTTCCGGTGCGGACGCAATGCTCGCGTATGGCCGCTACGGTACGGGCGAAGCCATGCTCGACGGCAACTACACCGACGGCGACAGCAGTCTGCGTGCGGCGATCACCGGCCAGCGCTCGAGCGGCTTTCCACCCTTCGTCGGCGACACTCTGGATGCGGGCTACAAGAATCTCTCCGGGATTGTGACGGCGGCAACGAAAATCGCGGGCGCCGATCTTGGCGCCTTCTACTGGCAGGCGCGAGGCACTTCGCAGTACGCCAACGTCGATTACGATTACGACGGGAACTTCACCGGCTTCTCGCCGCTCGGCGAGCATTTCACGAACTCGGCGCTCGCCGTGCATGCGGGCGGCGATCTGACCGACATATGGCATGCGCGGCTCACGTTGAGCCGGATTGTCGACGATCTGCGCCAGGATGAAACCGATCCGTATACCGATCCCTTGGTCGGGGACTTCGATTACACCTCGCGAGACACGCTGGATCTGCAGAACGACGTGAAAATCGCCGGTGCGCAAGTCAATCAGCTCGTTACCTTCGGTGGAATTCTTACCAGCGAGAAGACCAATTCTCTTTCCTACGGTACCGGGTATTCGATCGACACGCATACGGAGACCTATTATCTGCAGGACCAGTTCGAGGCCGGAGCCAATAGGCTGTTGTTGGCGGGCGGCTATTATCATCACCCCGCGTTCGGCGATCATGACACGTGGAACGCCGAATACAGCTATTCGCTCACCAAGGACACCCTCCTGATCGCATCAGCCGGCACCGCGTTCCGAGCGCCCGATGCGACCGACCGCTTTGGTTACGGCGGTAATCCGAACCTCTTACCTGAGAGTTCTCGAAATTTCGAGCTCGCCATCAAATCTCGAGTCGGCGAGCACCAGCTCGTGGCGTTTTCCGCGTTTCAAGACTCCATCAACGATCTGATCGAGTTTGTGCCCGATCCCAACAACCTGATCTATGGTGGCGAAAACCAAAACGTCGATCGAGCGCGGATTCGCGGGCTCGAGGCGAGCTGGGAATTGCACGCGGATCCGTGGACTCTGCGCGCCGACGGTAGCTTGCAGGATCCGCGAAATCTCTCCACCGATGCCACCGACAGCCAACTTCTACGCCGCACCAAGCATAGCTTCAACGTCGATGCCTCGCGCCGTTTTGGAATAGCCGAAGCCGGCGTCGACCTGTTGCTGTCGGGCCCTCGGGAAGATGTGGGCGGCATCAGCGGCGAGCCTGGCATCAGCGATGGCGGCTACCTGCTGGCGTCAATCTGGACCAAGCTCTCGCTGACGCCGGCATGGTCCGTGAGCGCTCGTCTCGACAATGCGCTCAACCGTCACTACGAACTGGCAAATGGCTACAATACGGCGGGACGCTCCGGGATCATCTCCACTCGCTATAGCTTCCGCTAGCTTCCGCACTCCAATCGCCGGAAAGCGCGTGCAACCCGTGTTGTACAATCCCGGTCGATTGCTAGGGTCACGGGCCCGCTGCTAGGGAACGATTATTCGGTGATTTCAATGGAGAACCTACAATGAGTATAGCTAGCGAATTCAAAGAATTTGCGATGAAGGGGAGTGTGGTCGATTTGGCGGTAGGCGTCATTATCGGCGCCGCATTCGGCAAGATCGTTTCCTCGCTGGTCGGGGACATCATCATGCCGCCGCTTGGGCTGGTGATCGGCGGAATCAATTTCAGCGACATGGCCGTCACCCTCGGTACCAATCCCAAAGGCGCACCCGTGTTGCTCAAATATGGCGCCTTCCTGCAAACCGTGTTTGATTTTCTCATCATCGCAATCGTGATCTTCATTGCGATCCGCGGGATCAATAAATTGAAGAAACCCCCAGCCCCGGCAGCGGATGCGCCGCCGCCCCGTCAGGAGGTGTTGCTCGAACAGATCAGAGACGCAATCATCAATCGACGGTAATCGTGCACCCAAACGCGCACCACGTGGGCTTGCGATGTGCATCGCTGGCTTTAGGCGATCCGTGAATTCTGGACTCTCAACGCGCCGAGGTGCGTGCCTTAACCGTCATACTTTTGGTTGCGCAGCCACTCCGCGAGCGCATCATCTTGGATCTGGTACAAACCGTGCTCGACCTTGATGACAAGGTCCGCCTCCTGCAGGCGCTTGAGTGCATTGGATGAGGTGCTCTTGGTGACGGCCTGCCCCGTGCCGATTGCCCCAGCCAGTCGCCGGCGGGCGACCTCGGAGAACACATCTGACTCGCCGTTCGCCAAGAGCCTCAATATCGCCTGGTCGGCGGGCAACAGTCGGCTAAAAACGGGGAGAAAATTCGAGTCATTTAGGACATGATCGAGGGTGTCCTGAAGGGCTGCCGCACTACCTAACTGCGCGTGCGTAAGATAGCGATTTAGGTACCGACGAAAGAATTCAGGGGTGTTCTTAAGCGCGGCATACGCATCGAGAGCCTCGGAGAGAGTAAGCGCAAAGCGCGAGAGGCGCTTAACCTTCGCAACCATGTCTTTGACGAATTCATCGCCCAGAAGCTCGAATGGCTCCAAAGGCGCCCAATTGTAGAACGGTTCACTTGAGCGGCCGAACATGCGACGCAGCGTGGGCTCGGAACTGCCGGCAAATACTACTTTGATGCTGTCCTTGCGGCTATCGAGGCCAGCGCGCAACGAGTGTGCGAGTTCCGTATGCGCGGCATCGGCCAGCACCTGAGCTTCATCGAGGACCAAGAGCAGTCGCTTTCCCGGCTTGCTGAAGCCGCGCAGTAGATTGCTCAACTTCGGACCGGTGACGTCTGGATCATCGACCAGTTCCGCTTCCAGCGATCCTTCCGCCATGCCGGTGACTTTTGCCGAGGCCTTGATTTTCTTCAAGGGAGTTTTTAGCGTCTTGACGAGCTTCGCCATACCCTTGGGCTGCAAGGCTAGGGTCAGGGCAGCAATAAGCGAGGAAGCCGGGTGCGTGCGAGCATCCCATAGATTCACATATGCGGTGAGATAGCCATCCTTTCGGGCAGCGGGCAGGAGATCTTTTTCCAAAAATTCGGACTTGCCCATGCGGCGCTTGGCAAAAAGGCCTTGGGCAGCCATCAGGCCGATGTCGAAGACCTTCAGATACTTCTCAGCGAGCTTCGGCCGCGGATAATGCCAGGGATCCTGAGGCTCGAGCTCCTGCATGAGTTGTACTTATTCCTAGCGATTAGAGGAAGTGCTATTTTATATAGAACTCTCTAGAACTTCAAGGCTACATAGTAGAAGTAACAGCCGACGGCAATGGGTATTTCTGCGCCTATTAGCCATTGCTCAATGAGCAAGTTATCGTCTATGCAATTTGCGCAATGGGGCGCGGAGAAATTCCCGTGACAATACCGATGCCGGCAGTTTTCTTTGGCCATGGCAATCCGATGAATGCTCTACAGCAAAATGAATTTACGCGTGGCTGGCGCCGCACGGCCGCCTCCATCCTGAAACCGCGGGCGATACTCTGCATATCTGCCCATTGGTATATGCCTGCCACCGCAGTCACAATTTCGCGCGCTCCGAAGACAATCCATGATTTTGGCGGGTTCCCGGCGGAGCTTTTCCGCGTGCAATACCCGGCACCGGGCGATGAGTGGCTGGCGCGACGGGTTAGAAGCTTACTGCATCCTTACCAGGTGGATTTTGATGACGACTGGGGGCTCGATCATGGGACTTGGTCGGTATTGCGTCATGCCTATCCTGATGCCGATATACCCGTGGTACAGCTCAGCATCAACGAAGCACATCCGGCATCGTTCCATTATAAGTTAGGCCAACAATTGGCGCCGCTGAGAGGCGAGGGCGTGTTGGTGGTAGGCAGTGGCAATATCGTACATAACCTTCATGCCTACGCGTGGGGGAGGCATGTGCCCGACCCTTACGATTGGGCCGAGCGCTTTGAAAACGCCGCCAAGCAGTCAATGCTTTCCGGCGACTTCACCCCGCTCATCAATTACGACCATCTCGGCCACGATGCGCAATTGGCCATCCCGACGCCGGAGCATTTTCTGCCGCTCCTTTATGTGCTCGGAACGAAACAGTCCGCCGACGGACTGACTTTTCCGGTCTCGGGGTTTGACGGCGGCTCGATCTCCATGCTGTGTGTTCAAGTCGGTCAGTAAGCAGCATTTCTTCTCCAGGATCTTGCAGGATGCAGTTGCCAAGCGCTTGGTTACCGTGGATCTACCTCCATCAGTCGCGGACCGGACCCTTGTTCCGATAAGGTATCCCCAGGATTACGTAGTTGGCACACCTTTAACGACAAGCAGCCACAACCGATGCAGCCATCCAGCTGACCGCGAAGTCTCTGCAATAATGCAATGCGTCGATCCAATTCATTTCGCCACTCTCCCGACAGCTGCTTCCAGTCCTTAGCGGTAGGCGTGCGTCCTCCGGGCAACGAATCAATGGTCTGTTTAATCATTGCCAAGGGAAGGCCGAGCCGCTGAGCAACTTTGATGATGGCAACGCGACGGAGCACGTCGCGACTGTAGCGGCGCTGATTACCGGTGCTGCGCCAGCCCCTGACCAAACCTTTGGCTTCGTAGAAGTGGACAGTCGAGACGGCGACGCCACTTCGCAAGGCAACCTGGCCAGCTGACAGCGGCCGAACGGGTTTAGTCGAAGTATTACCAGCCACCGGCGCATCCTCTTGACCTCAAGTGCAGTTGAGGTTGTACGCTGGCGGTCGCTTCGAATCAAGTACAGCGGTGATGGCACCCTAATCCCGGAATGTTGTCTGGCCCATGCTCAATACGATAGCTCTGTTTTCCAGCTCCCGCCGTCTCGGGAACACCGGACAGTTTATTGATCGCATTGCGCTGAATCTGAATATCCAGGTGGTCGATCTCGCCACGCAGCGCATGTCGCCGTATGACTACCACCACCTCAATAGAGATGATGACTTTGAGTGTCTAATGAATCGTGTGCTAGCACATGACCAGATAATATTTGCAACGCCAATCTATTGGTACGCCGTCAGCCCGGCTATGAAGATATTTCTCGACCGAATTTCTGATTTCCTTGAATTACCGGACCTGCTCTCCGCAGGCCGCAGGCTTCGAGGGAAGAATGCGTACGTGGTCTGCACCTCGAGCGGTGACGAACCTTCGGCGGCCTTCATGGGTGCGTTTCTGGAAACCTTTGGTTATCTCGGCATGCACTTTCGCGGCGTGGCGCACATCAACTGCCGAGATGGATATTTACCAGCAATTCATGATGCGCAAGCAGCGGCATTTTCTGCTCGAGCGCAGAGGGCCGGTCCCGCTATCAGGGAAAGGTCGGGCCGGCCAGACGCCGTGGGCATCTAGGCGCCCTTGTGGCGTGCGGACCGAGCGAAACGACACACCAAAACCTATGAAGCCTAAATAGCGCCCACAAGCCTCAGCGGGATCCAGTTTTCACGCAATGCGGCAGGGGTGGCATTTTCGTGCTCACGCCGCGAATACATTATCCATTATTTAACATAATATACATTATGCGCAGTCCAAAGGCGACGTTTCACTTGACAGACCAAAGAACGCCAGAGGAACCTAGCCCATGACAGGCCGGTCTTATTTCGCCCGCGCTGGCTTCTTGGTTCGCTTAGTTGGTGCCGGGAGCGGCGCGGGCTTCCCTGGGGCTATTCGACCCAGGGTTCGGTCAAACGCTTCTGGCGATTCGTCGGACCCAAGCGCACGCGCCATCGCCTTGAAGCGTGCGATCTGTGCGGGGCCGTCTACTGACTTGGGTTGTTTACTCATGGGGTGTACTCATGGATGAGCCTATAAAGGTTTCTCCGGAGATGATTGCTGCTGGCGTGGATGCGCTTCGCCTTTATCAGGAGTCTTACGCGGAGGCGATGCTTGCTGAGGCGGTTTATACCGCCATGGCTGGTCAGCGCGTTCACGAAGCGGCTGGATGGGTTCAGGAAGAAGAATCATCTTCCCTATCATCGAGAACATGATCAGCCTGAATCTGATGGTTTCCGCATCGAAGGCCATATCGTCGAGGATCGCGGCGGAAACCGGAAAGCGCTTTATCGTTCTCGGCAGTTTGTTGGCCATCCATTCATTCGTGGACACTAAGCCGTCGCCGTCAATCAGGGCACCATGATGCAAGATTGTATTTCTAGCATCGTTCAATACCTGAAATTGGGCAAAGGAGGTTTCTAGCTCCGCGTCTGGTGGCAAATGCTTGGCTTCGCAAATCCTCTTAATGAAATCAATGGCCCCTTTCCCATGTGTGCCAGAGAAAATTGACTGAGAGACTTCAGGCGTTGTTTCCGCAAACTGCCACAGAATCGACAAGATCATTCCCTCAGCATCCGCGAAATTCTGGACGAACCGTCCCAACGCGAAATAATAGGGGCCATATCGGGCCATTATCGGATCTATGTTGTTCCCTGGAATGCTCATTGCGGGTTTGATCCGCGATCCTTGGTGATGAATGAAAGGACTTCGTCAAATGCTTCCTGAAACTCCGCCGCTATCATGTCCGAAACTTCTGGACGGGCACCCTTCAGAGCCAATGTCTGATACTCAACCTTGGCGCTTATTCCCGACTCCAGAAGCGATTGCCCAAAGCTTGGAAAAGTTCGTGCCAGCGCGCTACAAACTGCCCCAAGAACGGCCTCATGCGCTAGCAGTCTGCACCGCAATCTTAAAAGTTCTAGTTCGTTTTCCGTCATGGCTTCTTTCTGCGTTTAGGCGCGAGTTGGCCGATACGCTTACGCTGCGTTAGCTGGCCGATAAGTCAGGCGCTTGCCCTTAAAGCCCTGTACCGCCATTGCAGCGCGTTGGGTGTCATTGACGCCTAACTTCTCGCGGGTGTTCATGCGGAAATCAAACTCAGCCAGATAGCGGTCAAGGTGATTCTTGTCCATGTGCTGGTACACGCCAACCAGGCCGCGCTTGAAGATAGAGAAGTAACCTTCGAG